>Ga0070741_10015475_pt1 | contig 12910 bp, 9 predicted proteins | sample Coa_R1_4_FD_66440 | JGI IMG/M metagenome (GOLD analysis project Ga0070741, IMG submission 66440) | Surface soil microbial communities from Centralia Pennsylvania, which are recovering from an underground coalmine fire - Coalmine... | ecosystem: Environmental > Terrestrial > Soil > Unclassified ...
GACGCCAAACTTTGCAACGCTTCGATCAATTTAAAATTTTCACCATCACTGGCTCTCGAGGGGAGCGGTGCAGATTGATGAGAGAGATCGAACTCATGCGCGATAGCATCGATGACATCATGGTTAACCAGTTGCTGCTGGTCAACAAATGCGCTGATCATGGCATGATCGCATAATAAGTTGATAACACGAGGAATTCCAGCCGCGTATCTGTGCACGGATTCAAGTGCTTCTGGCGTGAAGATTGGATGGCCGTTGCTTCCGGCAATCTTCAGGCGCGTCCTGATGTATGCCGCGGTTTCACCAGCATCTAGGGGATGCGTTTTGCATCTTAAAGTGATCCTCTGTCTAAGCTGCCGAAGTTCTGGCATGTTAATCTTGCGTTCCAATTCGGGCTGGCCACACAGAACGATCTGTAAGAGCTTTTCAGTTGAGGTTTCCAAATTTGTGAGTAACCGGATCTCCTCTAAGACCTGCGGAGAAAGATTCTGTGCCTCGTCGATAATCAATACTGCTGGAGTGCCCTCTCGATAGCGGTCCAAAAGAAATTGATTCAGTCGCAATATGACATGACTCTTCAGGCGAGTTTGGCACGCGATCCCAAAGTCCGCCATTATGAAGTCGAACAGTTGCGGCACGTTTATTCGTGAATTGAAAATGAAAGCAGTGGCTACACGTTGAACGCGTAGCCATTCCAATAGTTTATTGAGCAACGTCGTTTTTCCGGTGCCAATTTCGCCTGTGAGCAATACAAATCCTTTTCGGGATTGAATGCCGTAGGTAAGAGTCGCAAGAGCCTCCTGGGTGTGCCTCGTCAGAAACAAATAACGCGGATCAGGATTGACGGTAAAAGGACTCGCCCGTAAACCAAAAAATTTCTTGTACATGAACGGCGCCTCTCACGAATCCAATTTCGATGTAACCTGCTGCTGACCCGCAAATGGATTACCTGGAACCCTCTTCCAAAAGCGCTTCCTAGCATCCCCATTGCTGGGCTGCTCTCCAATTCTCGGTACTACACCCAGCGCGGGAGTTTCCAAGTAGAACTCAATGTCTTTCTCGGTGCGAAGAGACTTATCTCTCATCTCAATTAAGAGGGCAATTCCGAAACCAAGTGCCAAACCGCCACCGAGACCGCCCATCGCGAATTTCAGGCGATCAGGGTAGCTAGGTTTAGTAGGGTAATTCGGAGGGTCAATCAATCGAAACTGTTCGCCTTGCTGCCTGCGTTCAAGATCGGTGGAGATTTCACTTTGCGTCTTCTTGGCCAATAGATCATTATATGTATCACGAGCGGTTTGGTAATCACGTGTCAACTGCTTGTACTGTTCCTCAATTGCCGGACTCACATTTAGACGTCCTTGATAAACCGCGAGCTGCCGTTGAAGTCGCTCCTGCTCTCGTGTCTTGGCTTTTATAGTTTCATCATACTGGTGAATCTGGTAACGCAGCTGCTGTATTGCAGGAGGATCGAGCGCCGGATTATCGTTAGGCATATCACTGGGTTGTTTCGATTGAGCAATCCGGGCTTCTTCCAATTTTTTCTTTAGTTGCTCAATATCGTGTTTCGCTTTAATTATGTCAGGATGGTTAGAGGTATATCGTCCTTCTAATACCACTAATTGATCTTGCTGGGCAGCCAGTTGCTGCTCTAGAGAAGCCGGATTATTTCCACCTTTGTGCGTAGATTCGTAGGCTGACACCTGTTGCGTCAGCATGGTTTCTGCGTAGCTTTTGTCCTGCTGTGCCCGATAGATCGACTCGGTTAATGCCTCTAGCTGGTTATTCAAGGTCATAACTTCGCTCAGATTCGTATCTTCGCGGCCCGGGAGTTGCCCGAGGTACTTGCTTTTAAAGTCGGCCAACTTCGCGTCTTGCTCATCGAGATTCTTTTTTGCCTCCTGCTGTTGTTTCTGTAGAAAATCAATTGTCCCTACCGCCATTTGCTCTCGCTGACGCAGATTTTCTTCCAGGAACAACCCGGTGACCTCGCTGCAAACTTGCTGTGCCTGTTGCGGACTTTCTCCAGTAAAGTTGATTCTAAATCCCGAGATCTCAGTACGCCCATTACTCTCGGTTGTTAGCAGGCCGACCTCGATGCGAGACCTCATCCTGGCTGCCATTTCTTCTGGCCCTCTGGAAGCAATCTCCTTGTATAGGCCGTAACGCTGGATGATCGGTTCAAGTCGGGCACGACTGAGAACTTGCTGCTGCATTAGAGCTAATCGCACGTCCAAACGCTGCGAGACAATAGGGTGCACCAGTTCCGGTGCCACCTGTGGTTGCTCGATCAAAACCTTTGCTTGCGACGTGTATAGACTGGGTAAGTAAAGCGTCACTAAATATGTCAGCACAGGCGCCAGGAGGACCGGGATGATAAGGACCCAGATCCGCCGGCGCGCCATGCCAAGGTAATCGTCGAAGCTCAATTCTCGGTGTCCAAACATTTAGGTTCTCGTCTTGCAATCTGCGCTTGTCAACGCTGCGCTGGTTGCTGTTCTCACCGTCCGAGAGGCAATGGTCGGGCGTGCCAATCAAGGCCCAGGCCCACGACATGTCGCGTAACGCTCTCGCCGCATAACAGGAAGCCGCAGGAAAGCCCGGTGGATGACTGATGTTGAAGGTTGTAGTTGAGATACATTTCAAGCTCTCGCCTTAAGGGCCTAGTAAGGCTGGCAGCTACATACTCAGTATCGAAAACGCTGTGGCCGGTTACGACACCGGACAGAGCCAATGACGAGTTCCGCGCGTACGCGGCAGACACGCTGCCTGCCACCTTCCGCGACAAATGTCGACTGAAGCTTGCAGTCAGGGTGTCAGTATTCGCACCAGCGAACACGCCAGACCCGCCGGTGACATAATGTCCATACGTGATCCCGACCGATCCTTCGCGAAGTCCGTAAGTCAAGCCCGATTGAGCAGCCCAAGAAAAATGACTGCTAGAGGACGTGTCAGAAGAAGAGTAGATTTGGGGGCCGCCCGATGCTTGGAAGGCAAGTCTTCCGGTGATTCTTCGTCCGTAGGCCGCTTGCACACTATGGGTGATCAGTGTGTTTCCATTCGCCACGTTTGCGTTCGCCGAATTGCCAAATCCAATTATGCTGTTAGCGTACGTCACTCCCAGAGTGTCCTTCGGGCCGACAACATAGTTGAGGCCTAGCGAGAAATTACCCTGTGTGCTGCTGAGGAATTCCGAGTCGCTGGAGCGTAATATGCCGAATCCGGCAACTCCAGTCATCGAGAGCCGTCTTGAAACCGTATAGTTCACCTGTCCCGTCAAGGAGTTCGACCATTGTGACGCCTGGCCAGTGAGGATTGACTGGTTTGGCACCAATGAGCCATTCAGAACAGGCGGCTGAAAGCTCGTCAGTCCGAAAAAGCCAAACGGGGATTCAGGTGCGTAGCTGCCAACGTCGAAAAAACTCAGTGATGAGCGACGGAAGATAAACGCTTGTGAGACCCCGAAGCTCTGATAAAACGAAGAAGTGCCGGAGCTACCTTCGCCCAGCAATCCTCCTCCGGTGTAATGCATAGAGAACTGGCTTCGGCTCCAGAGCTTATTCAGCGCAACGTTCCCCGTCAGCGTGGCCTCGCCTTCGATATCCGACTGCCCCGGACCACCCCCTGCGTTAGTGGTCATAATCTGCATCAAACTTACGCTCGGCAATAAATAGCTGCGCTCCAATACCGATCCTAAGGTTAGCGGTTGAGCGCCGGTCAGAGGTCTAGAATCAGGTTTAACTTCCGTTCCACCGGGAGATGTAACACGGTCATTGCCTTCCACCAATGGCACAGGTGGAGGTGCTTGTTGTGCGTCTTGCCCCAGTGTGACACCGCACATGCTCGCCACGAAAATGGCAAGGAATACAACTCTTATCGTTGTCACGGTTCTAACCTCACGGAACGACAATCGTGTCACCTGGCTTTAACAAAATATTTTGTTCCGGCGACTGTCCATTAACGATGACCTTGTAGTTCACCGGAATCTTAATTTGTTTGCCGTTTTCATTGCGCAGGATATAAATTTTTTTCAGATTGGCAAATTGTGTGAACCCGCCCGCCGATGCCAATGCCTGCAGCACGGTCATATTAGGCAGCATGTTCAGTGAGCCGACGTGCCCCACCTCACCAACCAGAAATATTCTCTTGCTGTTGATATTTGTAACCACTACGGTCACGTGCGGATCGGTAACGTATTGCTGAAGCTCTTTCGTGATCGTAGAAGCCAGTTTCATCGGCGTGCTTCCGGCGGCCTGTACATCGTTCAGCAGCGGGAGCGATATCTTGCCGTCCGGACGTACAGGTACACCTCCGGACAGGTCGGGTTCTTTCCAGACGCTGATATGGAGGGTGTCCTCGGGCCCAATTACGTAGTCAGGGTCATTTGTCGCCGCAGCCGGTATCGCATCAGCGCCCTTCTGTCCAAAGTCTGCAGGTGCTTCTTTGCTGCTGCCCTCCGGTTTGCGGTTTGTATTCTTCTGTGTCTGTTGGGCCGACGCCAGAATTGTCAAGAAAAGCAGCAAAGCAATCGCCGTCGGTATCGCGAATTTATTCGTGACCATGTACCTCATCCTTACTAGCAGCCGGATTGAGTCCCATCTGCTTCAACTTGTACAACAGGGCCTTGTAGCTGATCTGCAAATCCTCCGCAGCCCTCTTTCGATTCCAGCGCGTTCTGGAAAGAACGCGCAATATGAGTTCACGCTCCGCCTCACGCGATGCCACGCGGGCGGCTTGTTTCAGCGAAACGCTCTCCGTTGCCACACTCATCGGTTTGCGATGATTTCGTATTTCAGCTAGCAGGCTTTGCTCATCACCTGATGCAATTAGTTTCTGGATGGCAAAGTCCAACTCACGAATGTTTCCCGGCCAGGAATGTTGTGTTAGGGCGTGCATGGTCGCGGCGGCGACTGCTGGTCTTGGCTTGTTCAGGAGGGCCGAATACTTCGTCAGAAAACATTCAATCAGCAGTGGAATATCTTCCTTCCGCCGTCGCAGTGGAGGTAGGGTTAGACATACGCCGTTCAGTCGATAATAGAGATCTTCCCTAAATCGACCAGCGCGCATCTCCCGCTCGAGATTCCGCTGGGTAGATGAAATGATACGTACCGACGGTGTATCCTCCTCGTCGGGCAACGCATACAGCAACCTTGCCTGGGATGCGACGTCAAGGTCACCGATTTCATCTAAAAAGATCGTCCCGGCATTGAACCAATTGGCGGGCTCGTCTAGCGCTCCTGCTCTACCACTATCATGTCGAGCAAGCTCTTGCGTCAACGCAGCACAGTTAAGTTTTACGAACGGCTCGTCACGATGACCAGAGAGATTGTGGACCCGCAGCGCTAATGCGCCCTTGCCGGTGCCGCTTTCTCCCAAGATCAATACGGGGATTTGGGTCGCTGCGATGTCGAAAACGGTTCGCTGTATACCCTGCATCAGCGAACTTGTTCCAAGCACAAAGGGATGGTCCCCGTTCCGTCCATTGCCCACTGCTGTCGAATTGGATCCTGGCTGCATCTGTACCTGCCGAACGAGGAAGTTCTCGGAAATGAGAATGGACAAGAATCAGAGCCGATAGTTTACTTGTCTTTGCACGGCTGATACCATCAGCGCTCGGTCGCCTAGAAATTCTGCCGTTTTGCTATGTCGATGCCCTGCAGGAGCTTACGGAGCATCCTCCGACTGCCAGCGATGTCAGCGAATGGCATCGACATCGAGCGAGCGAATCGGAGTGGGAAAATTATTTCACATAGAAGATGGCAGTTTTCCAGCAAGGAAATAAGTACGGGTAGTTATGCGTAACAGCATCAATCTAAATTAGTTACTTAACATATCTCTCAACAGAAGGGCTCAATTCAATGGGACCCTGAGGGAAAAGTTTTTCGTCTTTTTCCCACTTTCTCATCCTGATACCCATTCTTGAAATGAACCGAAGCCAGCGTCCAATCGGTTGTAAATGAGCGAAAAGAAGCGTTTATTTGCAATAACACATCTTTGGCATCAGACGTGATGGTATCAAAACTCCCGTGAATTCTAGTCCATCGATCGCGCTGTCGACGACCAAGCTATTCGACAAGCAATCATCAGTATCTCCGTGGCGTGCCGCGGTAATCATTCTCTTGGTGGGGGTACTTTATTGGGAGCCTTTAGCCAGGCTCGTGGCCGATTGGGGGCAAGACCCGAACTTCTCTCATGGTTTCTTTGTGCCTGCATTCGCAGCTTATGTGGTTTGGTCCAGGCGAGAAGAGCTTAGGCAGGTTCCTATTCGACCCAGCTATTGGGGTTTGGTCGTTATTCTTGTGGCTATGGCAGCCCTTGTAGGCGGAACGCTCGGAGCTGAGCTTTTTCTAACCAGATTCTCTTTTGTGTTATTGATAGCAGGATTGGTGATTTACTTCTTCGGTTATAAACAATTTCGACTTGTGTTGTTCCCTTGGGCTTGTCTCTTCCTGATGATTCCAGTACCCGCAATCATATTTAACCAGGTGACGTTCCCCCTTCAGCTACTCGCTTCGAAATTAGCGACCGGCATGTTGCGCCTGGCAGGTATACCAGTATTGCGTGAAGGCAATATTATCCAGCTCCCAGACATGCGTCTCGAAGTTGCTGAAGCATGCAGCGGAATACGGTCGCTCATGTCGCTCGCCACGCTATCAATTATTTATGGCTATCTCGTCGAGCCGCGCAGGCTCGTTCGAATGATCTTGTTTGTGGCAGCCGTTCCGATTGCGGTGGCAGCAAATGCCCTTCGCATTGTCGGCACCGGCGTCGTGGTGGAATATTGGAATCCGCAGAGAGCGCTCGGATTCTTTCATGAGTTTTCGGGCTGGTTAATTTTCTTATTGGCTTTGTTTTTATTGTTCGGATTTCACCGTACATTATGTGTGGTCACGAGCAGGAGGACGCACTCTGATGGTTAGGGTGGGTCAACTCGGTCGTTTCCTTCTTATCGTCGGAATACTCGCCACGACGGCTATTCTTTTGCACGCAAGGCGTCGAGCTGAGCACATCGCACCGCGGGAGAAGTTGGCGGCTTTTCCACCTACCGTCGGTCCTTGGGCCGGGAGGGATCTTGAAATAAAGCGGGATATACTCGAGGTTCTTGGCCCCGGAGATTTCGCCAGCCGCCTGTACTTACGCACCAATGAACCTCCGGTAGATCTGTTTATCGCGTATTTTGGCAGCCAGCGCACCGGCGATACAATCCATTCTCCGAAGAACTGTCTCCCCGGTGCTGGCTGGACTCCGATTCAGTCCGGCTATGTCGAAATAAATTTTCCCAATCACCGGCCTGTAAAGGCAAACCGCTATGTGATTGGCAAAGGCGCCGATCGGCAGCTCGTGTTGTACTGGTATCAAGCTCACAATCGCGTTGTAGCGAGCGAATACTGGGCTAAGTTTTATCTAGTCGCTGATGCGATTCGTATGAATCGGACCGATGGGTCTCTGGTTCGCATCAGTACGCCCATACACCCCAGTGAGAGCCCCCAAAACGCAGAAACCCGGGCGATCGAATTCGCGCGGCTAATCTTTCCAACGTTGCAACGTTTCATTCCGAACTAGTTTGATGAATGCGAAACCGGTGGTGACGGACGGCATAAGCGTGGACGTCGAAGACTACTTTCAAGTCGAGGCATTTGCGGATCGCATTACGCCGGAAATGTGGCCACGGTTTGCGAGTCGAGTTGCTGAGAACACCCGGCGCGTGCTCTCGCTGTTTTCAGAACACAATGTACGTGCCACATTCTTCGTTCTCGGATACGTGGCGGAGTTTTATCCGCAGGTTGTGCGCGACATTGTCAGCGCCGGTCACGAGGTGGGCTGTCACAGCTTTCTCCATCGGCGCATTATGCAGCTTACCAAAGATGAATTTCGTCGGGATACAAGACGGGCAATTGCGGCGATTGAGAACGCTGGTGGAACCAAGGTTTCAGGCTACCGTGCTCCGACATTTTCAATCACACGCGAATCCCTGTGGGCTCTTTCCATTCTTGCGGAAGAAGGTTTTACCTACGACTCGAGTGTTTTCCCGGTTCGGCACGATTTCTATGGAATGCCCGAAATGCCACGGTTTATCTATCGATGGCAACTGCCTGGAGGACGTGAGCTCTTCGAAATTCCCCCGACCACGATTCGGCTGATCGGACAAAACTTTGCTGCCGCCGGCGGTGGTTACCTGCGTCTGTTGCCGATGTGGTACACGCGTTGGGCATTGAATCGCGTCCATTCCCGCGATCGCCAGCCAGCGTCAATTTACTTCCACCCGTGGGAGATAGATCCAGCTCAGCCCCGTCTGCCTGGAAAATTGAAATCACGCATTCGGCATTATTGGAAATTGCGCCAGATGGAGGACCGTATCCGCGAGCTCCTTCAAGCCAGGCGCTTCGTCCCGCTTTGCGAAATACTTGGGAAGCGACTTTCAGAGGGTGACATGGTGTCGCAGACGGTCACGTAAGAGCCAGCACGGCCGCAGCAATATAGGTACGATAATCAGACGCCAACCCACAGTTCAGCGTCGTCGTGACCGTCGTAACCTTTGGCGTGGTACCCCTGCTTGCCGCGACCCGTTGTTGGACGTATCGTAATAGCGGGGGCGAGCTGCACCCGAGAACGGACATTCTCGCTTCTTAATGTCTCGGCATGAATGACACGGGTTAGAGCTGGGCGAAGATTATTACTAGAAAGTGCATGACCGGTAAAGGAGACGGGAAGGAGTTCGGACTCCAAATGAGGTTCATGATGCCAGTACGGGTAAATGTTGCCGCAATTTTACTTGTCGCGATTGCGATAGGCTGCTCGCGGGATCCCAACGTGCGGAAGCAGAAATATGTAGAGAGTGGGCAGCGCTACTTCGACAAACAGAAATACCAGGAGGCATCAATTCAATTCTCCAATGCCATCCAGGTGGATCCCAAGTTCGCTGTAGCACACTATCGACTAGCACAGTCACTTGTACGCTTGAGCCATTACCAGCAAGCTTACACTGAACTTGTGCGCACAACTGATTTGGACCCTAACAATCTGGAGGCACAGGTCGAGCTTGGAAATCTCTTAATGGCGGGTCGACAGTTCAAAGAGGCGGAAGATAGGGCGCGACTGGTTCTAAACAAGAATCCGAATAACATCGAAGCGCGGATCCTCCTTGGAAATAGCCTCGCCGCTTCCGGCCAGTTGGAAGAGGGAATAAAAGAGCTTCAACTCGCGGTACAGCAAGCGCCGAATCGTAGTACTAGCTGGGTGGATTTGGGATTGTTGCAAGCTCGTGCCCATCAGGTGGCAGCCGCAGAAGAGAGTTTTAAGAAGGCGACCTCCCTGGATCCACATAATGTCGGGGCGTTACTGTCATTGGGAGGTTTGTACACCTCGCAATCCCGTTTCCCCGAAGCCGAGCAAGCATTTACGAAGGCGATAGAGGCTGATACAAGGAGCGTGCAAGCACGTGCCGCGCTCGCACGTTTCTATCTTTTTCGGGGACAGCCTGAAAAAACAGAAGAGGTGTTACGGCAGACTAAGATGGACTTGGGGAAGGATCCCGAGGCCTATAGCTTACTCGGAGATTATTTTGCGTCCCAGGGCAATTTTGATAAGGCGATAGCGGAATACCATTTGCTCCTGCAAGAGCATCCCGCCGATTCGAAAGTCAAAAAGAACTACATTGGTTTATTGATCATTGCGCGAAAGCTCGATGAAGCGGCAAAGCTGAATGAGGAGATTCTCAAGGAACATTCTGCAGATGCGGATGCAAAGTTATTCAAAGCAGAGATTCTGATCTACCAAGGAAAGAGCTCCGATGCGATATCAATTTTAGAAACACTAGTCAAGACCGACCCGAACAATTCACGTGCGCATTATTTTCTTGGGACGGCCTACCGCTTTGCCGGTAACCTTGGGCGAGCTCAATCAGAATGGAGTGAAGCCGTAAGGTTAACCCCTACCCTCATCGATGCCCAGCGCAGTCTTGCCGAGGTGGACCTGCAGAAGGGCGACTTCACGGCATTACTTGGACGCGCTAACCAAATTATTCAAACCCAGCCTACGTCTGCCGAAGGATATACGCTCCGCACCTTGGCCTATCTCGGACAAAACAATAGCGCCGCCGCAGATGTGGACGCACAGAATGCAATCAAGCTGGCTCCTCATGCTGCTGCGCCATATTCACGTCTGGCGGAAGTACGGATTTCACAGAGGAAGACTCAAGAAGCGGAGAAGCTTTTCGAAAAGGCCCTGGACATTGACCCCAACTATTCCGAAGCTTTGCAGAACCTGATCCGAATCGACCTTGCCCAGAAGCAAACGGCGCGGGCGATCGCGCGGGTGCAGGCGCTGATAATCAAGGCCCCTAAAAACAGCGATTACTATCTGTACTTGGCGCAGCTCCAGTCTCGTAACAACCAACCCGAGGCCGCTGAGGCCTCCCTGCAGAAGGCGGTCGACCTCGACAAGAGTAATGCCGATGCTCTATTCATGCTCGCGCAGCTGCAAGGCTCAAAAGGATCGCTGGATCAAGCGATCGAGACGGCGAAGCGCAGTATTCGTAGCAATCCGAAGGATGTCAGGAATTATGTTTTAGTCGCGATGTTCGAAGAATCGCGACATAACGCGCAGGCGGCTGAGCAGTATTATCAACAAGCGTTGCAGATCGATCCAGATTATGCCATAGCGGACAACAATCTTGCGTATTTGATGCTGCAGACCGGCGGCAACGTCGATGTTGCGACGTCACTGGCAGAGGCTGCTCGTCGCAAGATGCCAGACTCCCCTAACGTCGCCGACACACTGGCGTGGGCCTACTATCAAAAGAGAGCATACAGCTTGGCGGCCGACCTGCTTGAAGAGGCAGTAAAGAAACAGCCTGACAATGCGAGTTTTCATTATCACCTCGGGCTTGCCTATGAGAAGCAGAACAAGCCTTCTCAGGCGAAGATGCATTTGGAAAGAGCGTTGCAGATCAATCCCAGTGCGGCAGATGCCGCGGATATCATCAAAGCTCTGAGAGAGATTAAAGGCTAGGAATTCTGCCTGTTCGCCACTCATAGTGAGCAAAGCCATGCGCGTTTTGCACGTCGTTGGAGCCCGTCCAAATTTTATGAAGTTGGCCCCCACCTTTCGTGCCTTGGCGAAGCGCAAGAATGTTCAGCAAGTAGTAGTTCACACCGGGCAGCATTACGATGCGAGTATGTCAGATGTTTTCTTCGGTGAACTCGGACTGAACTCCCCTGATATAAACCTGCGAGTCGGCTCGGGAACTCACGCTCAGCAGACCGCCCAGATAATGGAGCGGTTCGAACCTGTCGTACAAGAACAGCGGCCTGATCTCGTGCTTGTCTATGGCGACGTTAATTCTACGGTTGCGGCTGCTCTGGTCTGTGCGAAGCTGTTGGTGCGGGTTGGTCACGTCGAAGCGGGATTGCGCTCCCGCGACCGCTCTATGCCCGAAGAAATTAATCGTCTGTTAACCGATCAAATTAGCGACTTGCTCTTCACTCCATCGCAGGATGCCGACCAAAACCTTGTGCGTGAGGGCATTCCGAGCGAGCGCATCTTCTTTGTCGGCAATGTCATGATCGACACGCTAGTCGAGCTGATGCCCCAGGCAGAGAAACGCGTTCCACGCGGGCTGCCTGCGCGGTTTGCACTAGTCACGCTGCATCGACCCTCTAACGTTGATGATTTAGTGTGGCTACAGAACATGCTCGGCGCTCTCGAACAAATCGGCCAGGGGCTTGCGGTGTTATTTCCCCTGCACCCGCGAACACGTAAAAAGCTTTCCGAGGTCGCGGGAGCCGCGTCTCCTAACGGCGTTCGCTTTCTCGATCCTCTTCCCTATATCGATTTCATCGGCCTCGAGTCGAAGGCGTCGGTCGTGATCACTGACTCCGGCGGCATTCAGGAAGAGACTACTTTTCTCGGAATTCCGTGCCTGACGGTGCGGGAGAACACCGAACGACCCATTACGGTAGAGTGCGGGACAAATACAATAGTGGGTCGCGATACAGACAGGCTCCAAGCCGCAGTCCAACATATTGTTGCGGGAGCGACACCAAACCGGCGTCTGCAATCCCGCATACCGCTCTGGGACGGTCGAGCTGCTGAACGCATCGCAGAGGTTATTGCGTCGCTGTAACAGCAAAGCCGGGGTGCACGTTCACAATCCAGCTGTAGCGTGTAGGTAGCTTTGAAAAAGTCCGTCCTCCTTGTCGCAAATAAATCAAAAATCGCAGGGCACTTGGATATATGAAGTTTCTACTCGAGAAACGAACTCAGCTACTTAGTCGCCAAAGCAGGTTCCGATAGATTTGGCGCTTCGAACGAGTTCGCCGTCAGGATTGACGCGCTTCATCGTGCCGACAGCTTCAGCGATTTCGACGGCGGTAACCTCACCTCCGCGAAGACAAACCATTTTTCCATAGCTACCTTTGGCGATGAGCTCGACTGCGGCCACACCAAAACGTGTGCTCAAAATGCGATCAAAAGGCGATGGAGAGCCTCCTCGTTGAATATGTCCGAGGATCGTTACACGTGTCTCCCGGTGCGTTCCGCGTCCAATCGCGTCAGCAATTACTTCAGCTACCCCTCCAATCCGACGCGAACCACGCCGTTCCTCATCGAACCAAGTTCGCAAATCGGCTGGAAGCTGCACACCCTCCGCTACCGCGATGATGGTAAACCTCTTTCCGACGTCGTTCCTTCGTTGTACGAAACTGCAGATCTTATCGATCGAAAAGGGAATCTCTGGTATCAGAATGACGTGAGCACCACCTGCGATACCCGCCTCTAGCGCGATCCATCCTGCATCGCGCCCCATGACTTCGATAAGCATCACGCGATGATGCGACTCTGCTGTAGTGTGAATTTTGTCAATGGCCTCAGTGGCGGTATGCAGGGCCGTATCAAATCCGAAGGTGACGTC
>Ga0070741_10015476_pt1 | contig 12909 bp, 12 predicted proteins | sample Coa_R1_4_FD_66440 | JGI IMG/M metagenome (GOLD analysis project Ga0070741, IMG submission 66440) | Surface soil microbial communities from Centralia Pennsylvania, which are recovering from an underground coalmine fire - Coalmine... | ecosystem: Environmental > Terrestrial > Soil > Unclassified ...
CAGGCCATCACGATGGTGTGCGTGCTGTCGGAGCGGCGGCTGAACCGCCTGGAGAACCCGGCGCTCAGCCAGGGGCTGCCCGACTTCTTGACCAGGGGCGCCGGGATGTTCTCCGGCATGATGCTCAGCCAATACACGGCGGACACGCTGATCGTCGAGCAGCGCCTGCTGTCGGCGCCGGCATCCACGATGTCGATCCCGGCGGCCGCCGACCAGGAGGACTTCGTGTCCATGGGCATGAACACCGCGCTCAAGAACGCCCAGATCCTCGAGCACGCGTACGCGGTGCTCGGGATCGAGTTCATGGCCGCCGCGCAGGCGCTGGACTTCCGCGACGTTCAGCCGGGCCGGGGCGTTCGCGTCGCCAAAGAGGTGATCCGCCGCCACGTCGAGCACCTCGACGAGGACCGGCCGCTATACGCGGATCACGACCGGATGGCGGCGCTCGTGCGCTCGGGCGAGATCCTCGACGCCGTCGAACACGAGGTGGGTCCGCTGGGCTAGCATCCGCCCCGTCTCGAACGAGAAAGGGGAGGGCACGGTGCAGGGACAGGCCGATCTCGTGCTCCGGGGAGGCGCCGTCTACACGGTCGACGCCGTTCGCAGGTGGGCGCAGGCGGTGGCGGTCCGCTCGGGCGCGATCGTCGCGGTCGGAACGGACGACGAGGTCGGAGAGCTCATCGGCTCCCATACGGAGGTGGTGGATCTTGCCGGCCGGATGGTCCTGCCGGGGTTCCAGGACGCGCACGTCCACGCCTCGGCGGGAGGTCTCGAGCGGATCCGATGCGACCTGAGCGAGGCCCACACGCTCGACGAGTACCTCCGGCTCGTCCGCGAGTACGCGGAGCGGAGCGCCCGGGCGGAGTGGATTCTCGGCGGGGGATGGGCCATGGACGTGTTTCCCGGGGGCGTCCCCCGACGCGAGGACCTCGATCGCGTGGTTCCGGACCGGCCCGTGTTCCTCTCCAACCGCGACCACCACGGCGCCTGGGTGAACTCGCGCGCGCTCGAGCTCGCCGGGATCACCTCGCGGACGCCGGATCCGGCGGACGGGCGGATCGAGCGGGACGAGGCCGGGGAGCCGGTGGGGACGCTGCAGGAAGGTGCCATGGACCTCGTCGGCAGGGTGGTGCCGCAGGTCGGCATTGAAGAGCAGCGGCGCGGGATCCTCGAGGCCGAGCGCTACCTGTTCTCGCTGGGTGTCACCGCATGGCAGGAAGCGATCGTCGGGGAGTACGCGGTCGTCCCCGACTGTTTCGATGCCTACGTCGAGCTCTCCGAACGCGGCGAGCTCGCCGCGCACGTGGTGGGGGCCCTTTGGTGGGAGCGGGGGCGGGGGCTCGACCAGCTCGACGGTCTGCGCGCCCGGCGCGCCGCCGCCGGCACCGGTGGCCGGTTCCGCGCCACGTCGATCAAGATCATGCAGGACGGTGTGCTCGAGAACTTCACCGGCGCGATGCTCGCGCCGTACCTTGATGCGGCGGGCCGGGCGACACAGGAAACGGGGATCAGCTACTTCGATCCCGAGGAGCTGAAGGAGCACGTGACCGAGCTCGACGCAGAGGGGTTTCAGGTACACGTCCACGCGATCGGGGATCGGGCCGTGCGCGAGGCGCTCGACGCGATCGAGGCGGCGCGCCGGACGAACGGGTTCACCGACGGCCGGCACCACATCGCGCACATCCAGGTGATTCACCCCGAGGATCTGCGGCGGTTCCGCGCGCTCGGGGTCGTCGCCAACGCGCAACCCCTGTGGGCCTGCAACGAGCCCCAGATGACCGAGCTCACGGTTCCGTTCCTCGGCCCGGAGCGCGCCTCGCTTCAGTATCCGTTCCGAAGCCTCGCCCGCTCCGGTGCCGTGCTGGCCGTCGGAAGCGACTGGCCGGTCTCGAGCCCGAACCCGCTCTGGGAGATCCACGTGGCGGTGAACCGCACGATCCCGCCCGGCTACCCGTACGCGGGCCCCGAGGGCGGCGAGGAGCCATTTCTACCCGACCAGCGCCTCGACCTGCCGACCGCGCTCGCCGCCGCGACGATGGGCTCGGCGTACGTGAACCACCTCGACGACCTCTCGGGCTCGATCGAGGTGGGCAAGCGCGCGGACCTCGTGGTGCTCGACCGCAACCTGTTCGAGCATCCGCCGGACGAGATCGCCGACGCGTCGGTGGACCTCACGTTCGTCGGTGGGCGAGCCGTGTTCGAGCGATGAGCTCCCGAGGGGTCCCGGGCTTCCTTCCGAGCACGTCGGGGTTTCGGTTCGCGAACGACTTCCCACGGGTTCCGGTGCGTCGGATCGGCGTGCCGGGCGTGGTCGAGGTCCCGATCGGCGACGCCTCGAATGGTCTGTGCGGTGGCATGGTCTTCGCGGCGCGCGACTACTTCGAGGCCGGCCGAGCGGTGCCTTCCGACGCCGGGCCACCCACCGACGGTCCGCTCTTCGACTACATCGTCGATCGCCTGTTCGCGAGCTTCGACCTTCCGTTCGGCCCGGTCCGATACTTGGCCCTCATGAGCCCGGCGCTTCCGGATGGGGAGAGCCTGCTCGGCAGGATCGGCCTCGGGCCGCACGGGCGCGCATGGCAGATGATCAGGATCGAGTGGCCGAAGATCCGCGCGGACATCGACGCGGGCCATCCCTCACCGCTCGGTCTCGTCCGCGTGAAGTCGACGAATCCGTTCGACCTGAAGCAGAACCACCAGGTGCTCGCGTACGGATACGAGCTCGTCGGGACCGTGCTCTCGCTGCGTCTGTACGACCCGAACTGGCCGGGCCGCGACGACGTCGAGATGTCGCTCGACCTGTCGAGCCCCACCCGTCCGACTGCGGTGACGATCTTCCCTCAGGGCCCGCCGGTGTTCGCGTTCTTTCACGTTCGGTACCGTCCGGCCACGCCGCCGTAGGCTCGGGCGTCCTCCGGCCACGCCCGGCGTAGGCGGGCGTCCTCCGGCCACGCCCGGCGTAGGCGGGCGTCCTCCGGCCACGCCCGGCGCGCGGCTCAGGCGTCAAGGATGGCCAGGACCTCCCCGAGCTCGAGGATCGAGCGCTCGGTGATCGGCACCGTGACGAGGATGACCTCATCGGCGCCGGCCTCGGCAAACTCCCGCAGGGCTCCCGCGATGCGTTCGGGCGCGCCCTCGAGCGGCCGGATGCCTTCGGGAATCGGGCGCTCGAGGGCGCGCCGGTCCAGCCTGGTCAGCACGCAGGCGCTACGTCGGATCCGAGCGGGGTCGACCGCCACGCGCTCGGCCGCCTTCGTGACGCGGGCGCTCTCGGTCGCGAACCCCTCCGGCGTGTTGCCGTACAGGTCGAACCACGCGTTCCAGGCATCCACGTGCGGGAGGGCGGCGCGCAGGATGCGGTCGCCGCTGCTTCCGACCATGAGGGGGAGTCGGCGCGAGGGTCGAGGCAGCAGGACTGCGTCCCGAACGCTCCAGAACCGTCCCTCGAGCGTGACCCGCTCGCCGGCGAGCAGCCCTCGCAGGATCGAGAACGCCTCCTCGAACCGCGCCGCCCTCCGGTCGAACGGCAGCCCGAAGGCACCGAACTCGGCCTCGTTCCACCCGGCCCCCACGCCCAGCACGAGCCGCCCGCCGCTCACCTCGTCGACGGTCGCCGCCATCTTCGCGATCAGCCCGGGCGGATGAAATCCGAGGCACGCCACGAGCGGGCCGAGCTCCACGCGCTCGGTCGAGGCGGCGAGGGCGGCAAGGAGCGTCCACGCCTCCCAGGGGCCCCGCTCGGGGCGGCCGTCGTCTCGGTACAGGAGGTGGTCTCCGACCCAAAGCGAATCGAACCCCGCTCGCTCGGCGGTGCGCGCCATCGCCGCGTACTCGGGCCAACGAACGTCGCGCTCCACCTCAGGGAGCTGGATCCCGACCCGAAGCGGTCTTGCCACGGCCGCAGTCTAGGGGTAGAGGGCGGACAGCGTGGCCCCCGCCAACCGGACCGGCTCGAGCTCGTGGGCGTTCGGCATGTTGAAGATCAGTCCGTCCAGACCGGCGTCCAGATACGCCCGCGCTTGCTCGAGGACGGCGTCTGGATCTCCGACCACCGCATACCGCCGGTACTCATCGAGGTCGGTTCCGCGTCGCGCGGCGGCCTCGCTCGCGATGCGCTCCGCCTCCCGCGCGCTGGGTGCGATCACCAGCCCGCCGAGTCGCGTCGTCGTGATCGAGGAGGGGTCGCGCCCGACCTCCTCGCAGTGCCGCCGGAGCACGCCGAGCTTGTGCCGGATGGTCTGCACGTCGCCGAACAGGTTGCAGGCGTCCGCGTACCGTGCGACCAGCCGCAGGGTCCGAAGCTCACCTCCGCCGCCAACGAGGATCGGGATGCCGCCCGGCTGGACCGGGCGCGGAACGTTCAGCGCCTCGCGGGTGTGGTGGTGCGTTCCCTGCACGGTCGAGACGGGCTCGGTGAACATCGCGCGGCAGATCCTCAGGGCGTCTTCCAGGCGCGCCATCCGCTCGGCGACCGGCGGGAACGCGAATCCGTAGCCGTTGTGCTCGTCCTCGTTCCAGGCGGCTCCGATCCCCAGGATCGCCCGCCCCGAGGAGATCACGTCGAGGGTGGTCACGATCTTGGCGAGGAGCGCGGGGTTCCGGTAGGTGACGCCGGTGACCATCGTGCCCAGCCGAACGCGCGACGTCCGGGCGGCGATCGCCCCCAGCAGCGTGTAGGCCTCGAGCATCGGATCGGTGCGGGGGCCGACGCTCGGGATCTGGTAGAAGTGGTCCATCACCCACACCGAGTCGAAGCCCGCCGACTCCGCGGTCGTCGCAACGGCTGCGATGCGCTCGAAGAGGTTGGCGTCCGCGACGCCCGGATAGGTGAAGTTCGGGATCTGCAGACCCAGCCTGATCACTCCTCCTCCTTCCAGGACCGGTTTCCATCCAGGGCCGGTTGAGCCACCCTACCGTTGTGCGTCGCGAACGACCGCCCCGCTCGATCCGTCGGTGCGGGACGGCATCGGTGAATCCGGTGCGCAGGAACTCGTTCAACCAGGCCGGCCGGGGTCGCGGCCTCGCCGGCGCCATCGGGTTCCACGGTGTGCCCCAGCGGAGGGACCAGAGCGACGGCAACGCCCCCACCGACCTCGCCCCCGGCTACGCGTGCCCGGTGCTTGGGCTGTTCGGGAGCGCCGATCGAGCAACCACCGTGGAGCAGATCGACGAGTTCCGACGGGCGCTCGAGGGGGCCGGCGTGCCGAACGAGATCGTGGTCTACGATGGCGCGCCACACTCGTTCTTCGACCGCAGCTACGAAGAGTGGCGCGAGGTCTGCGACGACGCCTGGCGCCGGGTCCTTCGCTTCGTGCGGTCGACCTCGGCGCCGCCGTCGGGTTGGTACGCCGCCCACGGGTCGTAGTCGACCTCGAGCGGCTCCTGAGGCGGTCGTTCACCCTCCGGGACGTTCTTCAGGTTCAGTCGAATGCGGGTCCAGGTCGTGAATCGCCCACGCATCGAGTCGACCAGAACGTCCTCGGGGGCAAGGTGCGGCCAGATGTCGGCGTGTCGTGCCTTCCAGCGCTCGAGTCCCTCCATCGCCTCGGCAGCGGTCGCCGCGCGGGCGATCTCGATGACCGGCATCGTGGTTCGCCGCCGCCCGGTCGGGCCGGCGGTTTTGCCGGGCGCCGGCGGCGGGACGATGCCTCGACGCTCGGTGGCATCGCGCGTTCTTCGGCGCTTCGAGGGCTGGACGCGCGGCGGCTCTCCCGGCGCTTTCGCGAAGTGCGGCGGCCAGGGTGCGTCGGCGAACCCCGCGGCCTCGTGCTGGGCGGCCAGCTCCAACAAGGCGTCGAGGGACCCGGTCGCCCGGTCGATTCCCTCCCACGGGTCCCCGATCCGCTCGAATCGCGCGGGCACCGAGTCGAGCGTGAATGCCTCCGGCTCGCAGGTCGGCACCTCGTCCCACGTGAGCGGCGCCGAGACGCGGGCGTCGGGGGTCGGGCGCACCGAGTACGCGGAGGCGACCGTGCGGTCCTTCGCGTTCTGGTTGTAGTCGAGGAAGACGCCGTGGCGCTCCTCCTTCCACCAGCGGCTCGTCGCCAGGTCGGGGACGCGCCGCTCGACCTCCCGGGCAAGCGCCAGCGCGGCACGCCGTACCTCGGGGAAGGTCCAGCGGCGCTCGATCCGGCAGTAGATGTGGATCCCTCGAGAGCCGGACGTCTTCGGCCACCCGACGAGCCCGAAATCCTCGAGCGCCTCTCGCGCGACGAGGGCGACCTCTCGGATGGTCGACCACGCGACGCCCGGGACCGGGTCCAGGTCCACCCGCAGCTCGTCGGGGTGCTCGAGGTCGTCGGCTCGGACGGGATGGGGGTTCAGGTCGATGCACCCGAGGTTCACGATCCACGCGAGCTGGGCGGCGTCCCGGACCACGATCTCGTGCGCTGTGCGCCCGGACGGAAACGCGAGCTCGACGGTCTCGATCCACGCCGGGCGGGAGGCTGGGGCTCGTTTCTGGAAGAAGAAATCGCCATCGGCGCCGTTCGGAAAGCGCTTGAGCGCCATCGGGCGGCCCTGGATCCCGCGCAGGGCCCCGTCGGCCACAGAGAGGTAGTAGCGGACCAGATCGAGCTTGGTGTGGCCGGTGCGTGGGAAGAACACCTTGTCGGGATTCGTGACGACCACCTCACGGCCGGCAACCTCGATGGTCGTTCTCGGGGTGGGCATGGACCCACGATAGGCGAGATGCACCCCAAACGGCGGGTTCGCGAACGAGGGTCGCCTCACGACCGGCCCGAGATTCTTCATCGTTCCGTAACCTGACCGGCCGGTCGTCCGGGCTCCCGGTACGTAGGCTGGAGGTCATGGAGACGATCGGCATCCCATCCAACGGCTCACGCCGCGAGGCCGTGCTCGCGCTGGTCGCGCACGACGGGAAGAAGGACGATCTCCTGCGGTTGGCCCGCCGCTACCGATCAAGCCTTGCGAGGCTCCGCCTGATCGCGACCGCCCATACCGGCGCCATTCTCGCCGACGAGCTCGGGCTGCCCGTCGAGTGCATGCGGAGCGGTCCGGAGGGCGGTGACATCCAGATCGGTGCGCGGATCGTGGCGGGCGATGTGGACGCGGTGGTGTTCCTCCGCGACCCGTTGACCGCCCATCCCCACGAGCCCGACATCCAGGCGCTCCTCAAGGTCTGCGACGTGCATGGGGTCCCGGTGGCCACCAACCTGGCCTCGGCCGAGATCCTGCTCCGGTCCCTATCGCAGGCTATCTGGTGGGGTCGCGAGGCCGCCGCCGTCCACGAGTGAGGGCGCGGGTCGCCCGATCGGGCGACCCGCGCCGTTCGTCGCGCCGCCGCTCACGTCACGACGATCTTGCCCTTCATGTTGGGGTGGATGCTGCAGTGATAGCGGAACGTCCCGGCTCGCCTGAACACCCGACTGAAGCTCGCTCCCGGTGCGATGGTGCCGGAGTCCCACTTGCCCGTGTTGGACGTCGAGGTGTGAGCAACCGAGCCCGTGTTGATCCAGCGGACCCGGGTTCCCCGGCTGATCGTCACGGCCCTGGGCGAGAACGCGAAGTCCACGATTCGCACGCGGCGCTTGACCCGGGCGACGGACGAGGGTAGGAGCGCGGAACCGCCGTGCACGCCGACCACCGGGCAGTTCAGAAGCACCGTCGTCTCGCGTTCGGCGATCTTCCCCGCCGCGATCAGTCTGTCCACCTGGGTGTCGCTCTTGATGACGACCGGTGTGGCGTCCTTGCGCCAGCGAACGATGGTCTCGCGCCAGATGGGTGAGTAGTCGGGTTCGCCGGGTTCGGAGCCCAGGACCATGAGCTGGCCGGAGGCCGAGCGCCCCCGGACGATGTACAGCTCGGGGAAGAGCTCCGAGTCGAGCTTTGCGAGCACCGACGAGTAGTTGATGCCCTCCGCTTTTGCCTGCGGCCTGGTAGACACGTCCGTCGCGAGCATCCCGTCCCGGTGAGCGTCGTAGAACGTGTCGAACACCGTCGGCGCGCCGACCGTCGTGCTCGGGTCCACATTGGTGGCGGTCACGGCGAAGTCGATGACCACTTTGGTTCTCGTCTTGGTAAGACGGCCCTCCGAGACGAGCTGATCGATCTGGGTATCGCTCGTCAGCAGCACGGGCTGCGCTCCCTGGCTCCAACGGACCGTGACCTCGATCCACAGCGGTGCGTATGAGTCCTCGCCGGGCTCCGAGCCGAGCACCCAGAGCTGCCCGTCCGCCGCCGGACCCTTCGTGATGTAGACGGCCGGGAAGAGCTTCGCCTTCAGGCCGCGAAGCGTCGGGGCGTAGTTGATCCCGAGGTCGGCGGCCTGCGCCTTGCTCGAGACGTCGGTCGCGACGATGGCGTCGAGGTGATCGTCGTAGTAGGACATGCGGACCGGCGGCGATGTGAAGCGAGCCGTCCCGTGGCGCGAGCTCGCTCCGGATGCGCCCACCAGGGTCCCCACGAGCAGCGGGAACAGACCCGCAATGGTCACGACTCTTCTCAGCATGGCCTCACCTTCCCCTCGTGTCGAAACCGGGCGTGTCTCTATGGCCTGACGGCGAACACTGGTCCTACGAGTGGGGCGACCCGAGGGATTGCGAGCCATGTGCGAGCGATTGCTCCCCGGGAACTCGCCGGCAGGCGCTCACGAGCTCAAGAGGTCGAGCGCGGCTCGCAGGCGGGTGATCGGGCCCCGGAGGCCGAGCTCGTCGGCGAGCTCCGTGAGCGAGGCGTCGTCCCGGCTCCCGCTCCACCGGTCGAGCGGGGCCGAGGCGTTGACGGGCACGATCCGTCGCATGGCTCGGACGTAATCCGCCGAGTCCCGCAGCCGGGCGCGGAGCGCGGGTCTGCCGCGGAGGGGTCCCGGCCGGGGTTCGGCCGCCGCCGCATCGGCCAGCATGTCGTCGAGCGACGCGTACGCGGTCACGAGCGCGCGGGCCGTCTTCTCACCCACGCCGCGGACGCCGGGCAGCGCGTCGCTCGGATCGCCGCGGAGGATCGCGAAGTCCGTGTACCGGTAGGCCGGGACCCCGTACCGCTCCAGCACGGCGGCCTCGTCGAGCTCCGCGAGCTCGGATACGCCCCGGAGCGTGAACAAGAGCTTGACGACCGGATCCCGCACGAGCTGAATGAGGTCCCGGTCGCCGCTGACCATCTCGAGACGGTCCTCCTCGGTCGCCTCGGCGCAGATGGCTCCGATGGCGTCCTCGGCCTCCCAGCCTCGCGTCATCGCCTGCGACATTCCGGTGAGGTCGATGATGGCCCGAAGCAACGAGAACTGCGGTGGCAGGGCCTCGGGGTCCGGCGGTCGGGTGCGCTTGTAGTGGGGGTAGATGTCGGTTCGGGCGACCGGACGCCACTCGTGGTCGTACACGTGCACCACCTCGTCGGGCCGGCGCGAGACGACGAGCTTGGTCACCATGTCGAGGTAGCCGTAGAGAGCACCCACGGGCCGTCCCGTCGGCGACGCGACCGTCTCGCCGATCGCGAAGAAGGCCCGATACATCAGGCTGGAGACGTCGAGCAGCAGCCGGTGCACGTGCAGAGCCTACGAGGCTCGGGCCGCCGCGGCGGCCCGAGCCTCGCGCTCACGACGAGGAAGGCCCCGAGGGCTCGGACGAGCCCAGGTGGGCGCGAACCCGCCCTCCGACCTCGGCGACGGTGAGGGAGACCGCCTCGCCGAGCGATCGGATCGCGTCGCGGAGCGTGCGCCTTGCCTCGGGGTCCCGAAGCGTGTCGCCGATCGAGGAGAGGGCTCGGTCGACCCGGCGCGTCGCGGTCCGCACCGCGTCCTCGAACCGCCGCCGCTCCTCCGCGGGGATTGCTCCGGTCTCCTGCGCCCGACGCCGGTACTGCTCGGCGAGCATCCGGCTCCAGGTGCCGAGCCGATCGGCGACCCGGCTCCAGGCTTGGGTCGATGTGTCCGCCATCTTCCGACCTCCGACGTCGCCTCTCCTGCTCGATGATGGTTCAGACCGCCATGCGTCGACAACGGTGGCCGACCGGCCCCGGTGGGGAAACGCTCCGCTCATTCTCAGCTGGCTCTCAGGTCGACCGGCTATGAAATGGGCTGATCGAGACCGTGGATGATCGACGGGCGGGGACCCGTTGATGGGAAGGTGAGCGAGATGCCGGATTCGCCCTGGGCCAACGAGGACTCCAACCTTCCGGAGCCGCAGTCGCCGGAGCCGTGGCCCGGTTTTCGGGCCGGTATGCCGCCGCCTCCGCCGAGCGCCGGAGGCAACGCGGGACGTACGCGCAGCGTCCCCTCCGAGCCCTCGCGTCGTCGGCGGACCCGGTGGATCGTGCCGGCCGCGCTGGTGCTCCTGCTCGGGCTGGTCGGCAGCGCGAGCGCGATCGGCGGCCTCGTATCGGGAACCCGGACGGTCGCCCCGGAGCGACGCTCGGTCGGTTCCGCGCCGATCGAGGGCACGGCGAGCGCAGCGACGATCGCTCGGGCGGTCGCCCCCGCCATCGTGGACATCAACACCTACGCGCGCCGGTTCGGCGCCGGTCGGCTCGTGGGTGGCGGGACCATCGTCCCGCTCGGAGCCGGGACCGGAATGATCCTGACCTCCTCCGGGCAGGTCCTGACCAACAACCACGTCGTTGAGGGGGCGGTTCGCATCCAGGTCACGATACCCGGACACTCGGGCACCTTTGCGGCGACGGTCGTCGGCACCGACCCTACCGACGACGTCGCCCTGCTCCAGATCCAGGGCGTGTCGGGTTTGCCGACGGTGACGCCGGGTGATTCGTCATCGCTCCGCGTCGGTCAGCGCGTGATCGCGATCGGAAACGCCTTCGGTCGAGGGGGCGCGCCGGCCGTCACGCAAGGCACGGTCACGGGGCTGCACCGGTCGATCACGGCCACGGATCCCGTCGGGGGGTCGGAGCACCTGACGGACGTGATCCAAACCAACGCCGTGATCCGGCCTGGAGACTCCGGGGGCGCGCTGGTCGACACCTCGGGCCGCGTGATCGGCATGATCACGGCCGGGGCATCGGGCGGCGCCTTCTCCGGAACCTCTCCCGGCGTCGGGTTCGCGATCCCGGTCGAAGGGGCCCTCCACATCGTCGAGGAGATCCGCGCCGGACACGGAAGCTCCACCATTCTCCTCGGTGAGCGGGGGTTCCTCGGCATCGCGGTTCGACCGCTCGACCAGGCGACCGCCGCTCGGCTTGGGCTGAGCACGAGCTCGGGAGCCCTGGTGGTCGGCGTGCTGTCCGGGAGCCCGGCGGCGGACGCCGGCATCGTGCCGCCCGCCGTCATCGTGTCGGTCGACGGCCGGCCGATCGACTCGACCGACGCGCTCGGAACGGCGATCCATGCGCACGTGCCCGGAGACCAGGTCAGCGTGACGTGGATCGATCGAACCGGCATCCACTCCGCGACGGTGGGTCTCATCTCGGGTCCGGCCGTCTGACCCGGTCCTCGATCTCTGCGGCGGCCGTAGCCCCCAGCAACGAGGCTACGTTGGGGCCCGGTCGCGGTCGAGAGGCGGCGCTCGGCCTGGCGACCACGGTCGACGCGGCCTCGATGGGCTAGGATGCCACCTCGTGCTCGTCCATCGCCGGCTTGCGGCCGTGGTCCTTTCCTCCCTGACGCTGTCCGCGTGCGCCTCGGCGGGCGCGGGTGCCCCGCGTTCGGGGGCCGGTGGTCCCTCACCGACACCCCCGTCGAACCCCGCCGACCACATCGTCGTGATCGTGATGGAGAACCACGAAGCCTCGAGCATCCTCGGCTCGTCCGATGCTCCCTACCTGAACCGGCTCGCGCGACGAAACGTTCTCCTCACGAGCGACTACGCGATCAGGCATCCCTCCCTCCCGAACTACCTGGCGCTGATCGGTGGCTCGACGTTCGGTGTGACATCGGACTGCACCGATTGCTCCGTCGACGCGGGGAACCTGGTCGACCAGCTGGAGAGAAAGCAGATCTCCTGGAAGGCCTACATGGAGTCGATGCCGCACGCGTGCTACACGGGGTCGTTCGCGGGAACCGCGCCGAACGAGTACGCGAAGAAGCACGACCCGTTCATGTATTTCGACGACGTGAGGACCGACGAGAAGCGCTGCGCGAAGATCGTGCCGTTCGGGCGTCTGAGCAGAGATCTCAAGCGCGGCCTTCCGCAGTTCGCATGGATCACGCCGAACGAGTGTCACGACATGCACTCGTGCTCGGTCTCCACCGGGGACGCGTGGCTGAAGACCTGGGTCCCGAAGATCATCCGGGCGCTCGGGACCGACGGCATCCTCCTCCTGCTGTTCGACGAGGGATCCTCCGATGCCTCATGCTGCTCCCTTCCGACCGGCGGGGGTCACGTGCTCGCGATCATCGCGGGTCCGGGCGCCAAGCAGCGGACCAAGATCGAGGCCGACGTCGACCACTACTCGGTGCTCCGCCTGATCGAGGATGAGTGGGGACTCAAGCGCCTCCGGCACGCGGGCGACGACACCACGCCGTCGATCGAAGGCTGGCGCGGGCCCTGACTCGGGTCCCGGGACCTGCGGATCTCAGGAGAGGACGCGGGTGCGGAAGCCCTGGATCCCCCAGGCGCCCAGGGCAGCCGTGAAGCCGACGAGGGCGACGAACACCGCCCAGGTCGGCATGTGCGGGTATTGGGGCGTGAGCGCGATCCGGAACCCCTCGCTCATGTAGACGAGGGGGTTCACGAGCACCAGCCACTTCAGCCACGGGATGGGGGAGAGCTCCGCCCATGGGTAGTAGGTCGCCCCGAGGAAGGTGATCGGGATCACGACCACCCCGAACAGCAAGGGCACCTGCCGGGGGTTCACCCGCGTGCCGATCGCGAGGCCGAGCGAGGCACCGAGCAACGCCGAGAGAACGAGCACCGCGGCGAGCTCGGCGGGCCGGACGTTCAGGTGCACCGGCGTCGTCGGGACGACTGCGGCGAGGGGGAACACGATCGCCGCGGCCGCGAG
>Ga0070741_10015477_pt1 | contig 12907 bp, 18 predicted proteins | sample Coa_R1_4_FD_66440 | JGI IMG/M metagenome (GOLD analysis project Ga0070741, IMG submission 66440) | Surface soil microbial communities from Centralia Pennsylvania, which are recovering from an underground coalmine fire - Coalmine... | ecosystem: Environmental > Terrestrial > Soil > Unclassified ...
CCCCGCCGCCGCTTGTGGGGAGAGGTGCCGGAGCGGTCGAACGGGGCGGTCTCGAAAACCGTTGTCCCTCTTGCGGGGGACCGAGGGTTCGAATCCCTCCCTCTCCGCCAACCCACTATATATTTCAATAGGTTAGAAGGCGATTTCGGAGTTGTCCTACGCCCTGGCCCACACTTCGAAGTTCGACTGGACACATGAGCGCGAGGGTGGCGAACACGCGCGAACGCGCCAAAGTTGACAAATCGGCCGATATTTGGTATTCCTGCAACATTGTGATGGTTGTCGTGTTTGTTGTGTCGCGCGCAGTCCGATAGGACACCTTGCAAAAGGGCGCGTGGGCTACGCGGTGGGAAGACCGGCCATGCCGGGGATAGTTGCACCGCGCCGGACAGCCCCGGCGGCAGCGCCAATTATTTGGTGGCCGCCGTGGCGTCGTGGACCGCGACCCGGCGGACGCCGGGAGACGATCATTGCCCGACTTCAATCACGCGCCTCTATTCTATCCCCTCAGTGAATTCAAGGCCATCGGCCTTCCGTGCCGCACCAAGGCTTACCAGCTTTCGCGGCTCGGGTTTCTCAACCTGGTCAAAGACCCTGCGGGCCGCGTGGGTATTACCGCCGAGGAAGCCCGGCGCTACCTGGCCCTGTCTCGACCGCTGGCCGAGTGCAAGCGCGACTTGGGCAAAGCAACGGCCGCCCGCCGGCGCCGCAATGCCGGGCAAAACCAGGGGGCGGCAAATGGCTGACGGCGGCCAGCGGGAGCGCCGGCTAGAGCGCTTGCGCGAACGTTACGCCGTCGATCCCAATTACCGGAGGCGCCGGCAGGAACTTGCGCGAGAACACTATGCCAAATACCGGGAACGCATCCTAGCTCGCCTCCGGGAACGTTATGCAGCCGACTGCGAGTTCCAGGAGCGCCGGCGAGAACATTCGAGGGAATACCAGCGTAGGCGACGCGCCCGTTTGGCCGAGCGCGGCATGACAGCCAGTGTCGCGCATAGCTGACATGCAATACTCGCAAGGGATGAAAACCGCCGGTACTGCGGCGAACATTCACGAACTCCGGCCATATCGCCACAGTATGGCAAATGGCCTTGCCATAGCGATACGGTATGGCTGGGAAATAACCCTACAGTCTGTATGGTCGTTCCGGATCGCGGATCGTGGTATATGGGGCGGTGTCGAAGGGAGCGGCGGCCAAATGGCGCGTCGCTCTTTTTGTTTCTGCCGATACGCGCGCGAGCGCCCGGCTTTGCCTGGATACGGCAGGTACAGCCCCTGCCCCCGGTGGCGAAAAATCCAAAGCTGAAACGTGCGCGGCCTCAACCCTAAGGCTGAGGCCGCTTCGCCAAACCGTGACCGTCAGCGTGTCAGCGCGGACGGTCCCTATACCGAACGAGGAATGTAGGATGTACCTACACCAAAGCGATATTGAAGTCAAGGATGCCATATCGCCACGGCATGCCGCGGCCCTGGCCTATGCTCGCGCCGGCATTCCAGTCTTCCCCTGCGTCGCCGGCGGCAAGCGCCCGGCCACGGCGCACGGGTTCCGCGACGCCACTACCGACCAAGCGACGATCACCGCCTGGTGGTTGGAGGCCGACTACAACGTAGCGGTCGAACCCGCCCGCGCCGGCTGGGCCGTCATCGACATCGACCGGCCGGAGGTACCGCCGAAACTGGCCGAGCTGGCGGCCCGGAGCCATGTCGTTCGCACGCCGCGCGGCGGTTGGCATATCTACCTCGCCGGCTCGCTACCGCCGACCGCGGGCAAGCTCGGCCCCGGCATCGACACGCGCGGGCGCGGCTCCTACGTGCTGATACCGCCGTCTATTGTTGAGGGCCGGCCCTACCTTGGCCTGGCGGAGCCGCCGGCGCCGTGGGACCTGATGCCGTTGCCGGAGTGGATTGCCGCCGCGGTAGAGCAAGAGCGGCCGGTGCGAGCCATCGCCGCCGACGTGCCGCTCGACCTGCCCGAGAATATCGAGCGCGCCCGAGCCCGCCTGCGGCACTACGTCGGCATGGGCGACGTGGCGATCGAGGGCCAGGGGGGCGACGACCGCACGTATCGCCTTGCCGCCGAAATGCTCAACCTTGGCCTGAGCGAAGCCAAGGCGCTCGACCTCATCGCCGTCGAATGGAACCCCCACTGCATTCCGCCGTGGGACGACGAGGAATTGGCGACCAAGGTGGCGAACGCTGCGGCGTACATGCAGAACGAGCCGGGATCGTGGGCCGTCGGCGGCAACACCGAGCGCATGGCCGAGGCGGCGGCCAAGTATGCCGCGGCCAACGAGAACGAGGCCGAACTGTTCTCGACCGGCCGGGCGCAGCGATTGCGCGATCCCAAGCCCGTCGCCGAACTGATCCCCGGCCTTGTCGAGAAACACTGCGTGACCTACCTGTCCGGCCCCGGCGGGTCGCACAAGTCGCGGATCGCGCAAGAATGGGGCGCGCGCGTCCATACCGGCACGCCGGTATACGGGCGGCCAGTTGAACGGGCGACGTTCGTTTACGTCAGCTACGAGAACGGCGCCGACGAAGATGCCCGCCGCCAAGCAACGCTGATCCGCCGGCTCGACCTCGACCCCTCGGCGCTTGACGATCACGTTTATTGCGGCTGGAAGGGCCGCGGGCCGCTGCTCGAAATCGACGACAGCGGCGAAATATTCCCCACGCCGCTGTGGCAAGCGCTCGACCGCAAGCTGCAAGCGATCCCCGGCCATAAATTTGTCGTATTCGACAGCGCCTACAACGTGTTCCTGTTCAAAGGCAATGCGAAAATCAACGAGACTGCGGTGCAGCGGGCGATTGACTGGCTCGACAATCGAATGGCGGCGGCCGACGCCACCGGCTTGATGTTGATGCACCCAAGTACAGCGGGCATTGCCCGCGGCGACAATTCGGGCTGGTCGGTCGCCTGGGTCAACCGGCCGCGCGCCCGGCTTACCCTAAAGCCCGAAGGCACCGCCTGCGTCACCTTGGGCATCGCGAAGCGCAACAATGCGCCGCCGGGCGGCACGGTCAACCTGCATTGGTCGGACGGCTTGATGGTGCCGGACTATGAGGTTGACCAGCAGCGCTCGCTTTATGCGGCCTGCGTCGAAGTGGCAATCGCAGCGTCTAATGGCGGCGTGCCGCTGACATTATCTTGCCGGTCGGGCGCCGTCATATCCGGCGCGTGCGATCAGGTTGAAACGATCTGCGGCGTACGTCCGACCCCGAAAGAGATGCGTGAACACCTTCACGCCGCGACACTCAGAGGCCACCTGATTTACCGAGGTTACGACAAGAGCAAACGCGGCGAACAAGCCAGGGCGGGCTTCTTTCCGGGGCCGAAAAGCCTTCACGAAGCACCTGCCGAACCGTTCTGATACTCTGCCGCGGCGCGTCGGTTGAAATCGACGATGCTAATCAGGCATTAGCGAGGATCCGGGCTACAGCCGGCTGCTTGTGCGGTTTCCGGCCAGGGGGGAGGGTATCCCGGCTCGGCCGCCCTAGCTGGTAACCCATTGATTTTATTGATGCTAAGGATGGATTAGTGATTCTACCTTGGGTTTCATAAATCCGGGCTTGCATGTGCCGGGTAATGAGTAAACCGGCATTGCCGGGTCGCTATACCGCAACCCCTTGAAAAAGCATGCCGGTTTACTTACTCGTGTTACAGAAAAAGGTACCCAAAAAGAACCGCGCCGCGGCGCGCGGAAGACCGCGCCGCGTCTCGGCATGGGCGAATTCTATCCCTTGGCCAAAGAGGCGGCCTATGGCCGCCCTGTTACATATTTGTCGCACCGCTTTTTTGGCCTGCCGCGACCCCTCGAAACGGGCTGGCCCGGTTCGGTGAGCGGATTGCCCCTGGCCTGCCGCGGTGCGAGCGGCCGAGCGCGCTGCCCCTTGGCCTGATGTGCTAACAGTCGAACACCCGGTGCCGCTTGGCCGGCGCCCGAGCGTTTCTGCGGAAATCGGTGCATATGCGCCTATTTCGAAGGCGCCGCAGCCCCGTCGCTCGACCGGCCTTTCGAACCGACGCACGGCGGAGCCGATAACGCAGAGTGATCATTTCGAGCATAAGGGTACGGCGCGCCCGTCTACCCCTGGCCGCAGGCTTGCCGAGCGCCGGCCGAGCGCATGGCGGACCAAAATGCTCATTTTGAGCATAAAGGTACGGCGCGCCCGCCTACCCTTCGCCGCAGGGCGCCGATGCGCGGGCCGAGGCCGAAGAATGCTCAATTTGAGCATAATGGGGTGCGGCGCGCGGTCGAGACGATGCGTCCGATGGAAGGCTACCCCCTCGCCGCAGCGCGCCGATGCGCGGCCCGGCTGAGCGCGCGGTCGAGCCGCAGCGCGCCGATGCGCCCGCGCCGGCGGGCCGATGGGGTCCTACCTGCGCTTGCGGCGACGGCGACGGCGTGCCGGGGCCAGTTCGGCGCCGCGCAGGGCATCTACCTCGCTGTGCAATCGAACAGCCATCTGGCTCAATCGCCGCCACCTGTCGCTGCCGGCAATGAACGCGGCGTCGGCCTGCGCGCTGAGCTGTGCGGCGCGAAGGTCAAGGAATTCGGTAAGATCGTATGACAAATCGAGCGCTCCCCGGATGTAACTGGGGCGCAAGACAGTCACGAAATTTCAATCGCGTCAAGCATTCTCTTGAAACAAGCCAAGTAATCGCATTTGCGACGTCATGGACAATCGCATTTGCGAGGCTGTACGGCGGTAACAAAACTCTTTGGCTGGGACGCGCCCAGCCTTGCCAGGCGGCCGGACCGTGCCTAGCCGCTGGCGGGCGCCGCAGTATCCTCGACCGGGCCGCAGCGCATTCTCGACCGGGCCGCAGCCCTACCGAGGCACCGTAGCGCCGCACCGGGCCGCAGCCTTGCCAGACGGCCACTGAGCGTGCCCAGCCCCTACCGAGGCGCCGCGGTGCACGGGCGGCAGCCTTGCTAGGCGGCTGGGACGCACCCAGCCGCCGGCGGGCGCCCAGTATCCTCGACCGGACCGCAGCCTTGCCAGGCGGCCGGAGCGCCCTAGAGCCGCTGAACACGCCCAGCCTTGCCAGAAGCCGGAAGCCGCTCGGATCAGTCCGCCGCCTCTAAGTGGTTCGGCGCCGGCGCCGCGCGCAATACACGGGCCACATTGGAGCGGTGGCACCCGAGTTGCCGCGCGATTGCAGCGTTCGACAGCCCGTCGGCTTTGAGGCGCCGGATTTCAGCCAGTTGTCGCCGCACTGTTGGGGTGCGTCCCTTGTACTTGCCGGCAGCCTTGGCCGCGGCGATGCCTTCGCGCTGACGTTCGAGCATGACTTCGCGCTCAAATTGGGCAATCGAGGCCAGAACGCCAAAGAGTAGCCGGCCGGTAGCCGTTGTGGTGTCCAAGCCGCCAGTCAGCACGCGAAGCGCAGCGCCCTTGGCGGCGATGCGCCGCTCTAGGACAAGAGCGTCGCTGACGGATCGGGCCAGCCGGTCGAGCTTGGTCACAACCAGCACGTCGCCTTCACGGATGAAGTCGATGGCTCGCTCAAGCTCAACCCGTGTATCGCTGACGCTCGACACTTGTTCGTTAAAGACCTTCTCGCAGCCGGCACTTCGCAAGTCCCTAAGCTGCGCGTCTAACCCGGCCGTTTGGTCGAGTGTAGACGTTCGCGCGTACCCCACGATCATTTGGCCAATCCTTTCCAGGCTCGTCAGGCGGCGCCTCACGCCGCGACGGCCGAGCAATCGCCCGGCCGTTTCGCCTTGGTCACAGGCCAATGGTTTCGAGCTTGTGGCGGTTATAGGCGCGGTTGCGCTCGATATCCGCGCGGCTCTGTTTGCCCGTGCCTCGGCAGGAATGACATTGGCCGGAATGCTTCGGCTGGCCGTTGACGACCGCACCCCATCTATATTGGCCCGAGCCGTTGCATTTCGGGCAGATGCCGGGCCGCTCGGCGGGCATTGCGAAGTCATACATCGTTTCGATCCTCAGATTTCTCGTCAGGCGGCGTCTAACGCCGCGACGCAGCGTGCACGGCGCCGCGTTTCGCCTTTACTCCGGCCGGCGCATTTGCCATTCGGCCGTCAGGATGCCCTTGGCGCCGAGCAGCCGGACAAGCTCGGCAGCCCATGCCGCGGCCCGTTCGGGCTTGTTGCAGTCGGCGTACGCAATGGCTTTGGCGAGCGCTCGATTGAGCGCCGCGCGATCGGCGGTAGCAGTCATCGTTTCGGCCCTCCCTAGGCCATCGTCAGCGGGGCGGTTGCAGCCCCGAACGAGTTCCCCGGAAGCCGGGGGCCGAGCGCTCGACTCGACTGTTGCGAGCCTGCCCATGCCGCGGGTTCGATCGGTGCCGCGTTCGCCTCGTTCGCTGGTTGGCGCTTGGGCCGGCGATCCGCCCTTGTTGTTGCGCTCGGCTCATGACGTGCCGCGCGGTTCGTTGCGAAAGGCCGGAACCGGCTTATGCGCAACGGTCGAACGGCAAGCGCCGCCGACGCACAAGATCAAGGGCCAGCGCAACGCGGTTGTCAAGCGGGTTTTCAAGAAAAATTTGGTTAACGCGTCGGCCGGCTCAAGTCACACGGCACTTCGGCCCAAGTCGCGGCGCCCATCGCGCGCCTCACGGAAAAAGACCGGGGGAGGGGTAGGGGTAGGGTTCCGCATGCGGGCGCGCGCGGATACTCACACACGAACCTCCATAGGCGAAGGGATATTCTAAAACTGATGCTAATATTTTCTTACACAATCGGAACTATTACTTGGACGTTCTCATACCGCCCCAACGCCCGGTATTGCACAAGATGTCGCCAGTGTTCATGAATGTACGCAGTAGTATTCACAAGACAACTCGCCCTATTCCCTTGACATTCCCTCGCGAAAAGCGTATATAGGTGCCAACTATAGTTGGCTAAACCGGACTGCACCAATGGCCGAAGCCGGAGTTCCAGAGCTTGTGACTAAGGCAGTCGCCGCCGCGATTGTCGGCCTGAGCCGCCCGACATTCCGCAAGCGCTTCTTGCCTTTGCTCCGCACATGCCGGCGCGGGCGGCGCGACCTGATCGAGACTGCCAGCCTCGAAAAGGCCATCGGGCGCAGGATCACGGCCAGTGACTATCTCCTGGCCCAGGCGTCACGGGAGCCGGCTCGGGCTTATCAGCGGCAGTACCGAGCGACGCAGGGGACGGGCAATGCCGCCGCTTGAGGCCGACCCCATTACCGCTTTCTGCCGTACCGCGGCAGCGCTTGGCGCGGCTCGGCACTTGGCGGCCGAAGAAAGCGGCAAACTCGGCCGTTCGATGGCCTTGGCGGCTGAGGATTTCGAAAGCCAGCTTGTCGATTTGGCCCGCGCCATCGTGGGCGGTGCGTATTTCGACGACGGCGCCGAGCCGTCCGTCAAGTCGTCAAAGGCCAAAAAGCCGGACCCCGCGGCCGAACTGGCTCCCGAGCTTACGCCGGCACCCGGCTACGACACCGTGCCGCTGCGTACTGCCCGGAAAGTTTTCGAGGCCAAATACGTCGCTTTGCTGCTGGAGCGATGCGAGGGCAATGTCAGCCGCGCCGCAGCGGCGGCCGGCATGGACCGCGCAGCGTTCCATCGCAAATGCCGCGACCTGGGGATTTCAACCACCTGTATTCGCCGGGGTTCGTCTCCCTTCCCCGGCGAACCGCGGCCGGCCGCTCGACCATCCGCCGCGCTGAGTGGCCGGCCGCCCCTAACCAGCACCGGAGCCTAAGCACACCATGGCGCTGTTCCAAAGCCGAATGAGCGAGACGCTTGAGGCGGCCACGGCCAGATTGGCCGAGGCCAAGCAGACGCTCGCCGCGGTCGAGGGCGAATTGAACGACCGCTCGCTCGATTACGCCCTCGGCAAAATCGACGAGGCCGCCGTTGTCGCGCTCCAAGACCGGGTGCGGCGGGCGCGAGATACCGTGGCAATGCTCGAAACCGCCGTCGCCGAAGCCGAACGGCGCGAGGCGCAGCGCTTGGCCCAGGCGCGTGCGGCGGCGGACAGAACCCGGCTCAACGCCATTCAGGGGCATATCCGAAACGCGGTCAAAGCCGCGACCAGGTATCGCGAGGCAATCGGAGCGCAGGCTGCCGCGTGGTCCGATTTCATGGACGCGCTGCGGCGAGCGCACAAATTGGTGCGGTCGAGCGAGCGGGAACTGTTCGACCTGACGCAGGCGGTGCGGCTCTACACGCGTCTCTCCGCCCTAGAGCTGGCTCGCGTCGGCGCGGTGCCGCCCGGCAACGATCACACCGTGACGCCCTTGCCCGGCGCTCGCTGGGACGGTCATTCGGACCTCGTGCCACATGGCCGGAACGTGCGCGAGGCGCTGCCGTTCGACGAAATCGTGCGGCTGCGGCTGCAAGGCGCCTTCGACGTTGCAACCGGGGCGGCACCGGCGCCGTCCGCGCCGGCGGCACAAGAGCCGGCACCGCAAGAACCCGCGGAGGCCGCCAATGACTGATACCCCAGCGCCGCCCGGCCCTGCCGAACTGGCCAGTATGGACGCCGCGCTCGGGCGCGCCATGACCCTCGGCGCGAACGAATATCTCCGACTGGCCGATGCCTATGCCGGCGCCGGCGTTGCCCTGCCGCCGGCGCACCGCGAGACGGTCGCGAGGCTGCGTGGCGTCGCGACGCAAGCCGGCATCGGCAACAACGCCGGCATCGCTCATCTGAGCGAGCGCGAAGTGATGGACACCTTGGACAGCATGGCCGCGCGCGGCGCCAGCCCGCCCGAGCTTGCTGCCCTGGCGCAAAGCGAAGGCGCGCCCGGTTGGGAGCGCGACGACCGCACCCCGGCCCAAATCGCGCATGACGCCGCGTACGGCATGGAAAGGTACGTGGACCCCAAGAGCTACGGGTACGTGCTGCCCGCCGGTGCACCGGAAATCGGCGATCCGAAGGAAGCCGCGGCTTTCGATGAGAACCTGAGAAGCTTTGCTGGCGACCTCGGTATGGACGCGAACACCGGATCGAACTTCATCCGGCAAATCCTGGCCGTCGGCGATCAGCTTCGCACCTTGCCGGCGGAGGCGCGCGCCGAACGAGTAGCCGAGTGGTGCGGGCAGGTGGAACGTGCTTTCGGCGAGCGCTTTGCCGAAGCCAGCCAGGACGTGAAGGATTACCTGGCCCTGGTCGAGAACAACTCGGTCGCCGAGGCCATCGTGCGTGACGGCGCCGTGCTTTCTCATCCCATGATCTTCGGACTGCTTGCCAGCAGGGCCGCAGCGTTCAAAGCCTGGCGCGACAGCCGGCCCAAGTGAGGATAGGCGTATATGCGCGCAACCGACGGCTATTTTGCCAGCAACATCAACGCGACGCCCGCCCCGTTCATCTTGACCGGCGGCGAGTACGGCATCGACCTTCATGCGACCTGGAACGCCGGCAGCGTCACCTTGGAAAAGCTCGCCGGCGACGGCAGCACGTACCTCGCCGTGCTGCCCGCGTTCACCGCCGACAGCTACGCCACGGTGTACCTGCCGCATGGTCAATACAAGCTGGTCATCGCAACTGCGACGGGCGTTTACGTCCAAATCAAGAGGATACCGGGGGAATGACGGCAGTCGCCCAAATCGCAGCGGACCCCTCGGGCCATCTTGTCGCCTTGCGCCGCGACGGCAACATTTCCCGGCAGGTTCGCGTCGATGGCCTGAGCGGCACCTATCCCGTCCGCTGGTCGCCGGTGCCGCTCGACGGCATCGACGGCCGGATCGTTCAAATCGCGGTGCGGTTCGACGGCACCCTGGCCGCGGTGACCGGCGCCGGCGCCGTCTATGAGCAATTCCGCGAGTATGGCGATCCCAGCGGCGCCTACCGCTGGCGTCGCGTGCCCGAGGAAGGTTGAGCCATGCACCGGCACCCGCGATCGAGCCAAATTGCGAAAGCGCAACGTGAAGCTCGCCGCGCCGAGAAACGGCAGGCCAAGTTGGAGCGGCGCGCAGCCCGCCGCGCCGGCGACAACGAGGCCGAACAGTTCCCGAGCCTTTGGCCCGATGCGCCCGAGCCGGTTGCCGGCATCGCAAGAACCCTGTCGAGAGGAGCCTGAGATGGCAGACACCGAAGCAGAAATCGAGGAACTGCGCGAGGAAATCGAGGCTTTGACGCCAAGAACCGCCGTCGCGCTCGACGACGTGGCCGCCACGCCCGAGGATTTTACGTTGATGCCCGGCCGGTACCGCGTCTGGCTCGGCGGGTATCGCCGCGATGCCACGGTGACCTTGTGCGCTGTCGCCAAGGACGGCTCGCTGACGCCGGTCTTCGGCGACGGCGCGCCCGGCGACGGCAGCGACACGATGCAGCCGCCTTGGCTCGAAGGCCGGTATCGCCTGGTGATCGAGCCGGGGCGGCCGGCGACGCTGCCCTTGGCCGTCGCGCTCCGGATTACGCCGGCATGATTGCGGCGATACCGGACGGCGCGGAGATTTTCGAGTTCCTGTCCGAACGGATCAGGAACCTCGCCTTGCTCCCGGCGCTGCTTTTCGAGCGGCTGCCGGCGGCAGAGAAGCGCGCCGCGGTCGAGGAAATCGTTTCGGATGCGGTCGAGCGCGGCGATGGTGCGGTTCTGGCCGGTGTGTGGGAGGGCCTGTCACCGCTGGCCTACCGCAGCGTCGATGCCGACGATCCGGTAGGCCAGTTCGTCGAGCCAATACTGCGCTTGGCCGGCGACGAGGGCTGCACCGGCGCCGAGCTTGTCGCCAGCTTCGTCGCCGCCATGCCGCCGGACAGCGCAAGGCGGGCGACGGCGCAGATCGTTTGCCGAGCCTGCGCGGCCGATTTGAGCCTCATGCCGGTTCTGTTCAATCGCCTGGCCGGCGCGCCATGACCGCATGCCTTTGGTGCGAGCGCCCGTTCACGCCGCGCTCGACCGGCGGCCGGGCGCAACGCTTCTGTCGCCCGCGGTGCCGGCGCTCCTTTCACGCCGCGGCGCGTTGTTGGGTACTCGCCGAGCTTGCCGCCGGGCGCGTGACACTGGCGGCAATCCGAAACGGCCCTACAGCAACGCGCGCGTTGCCTACAGGCACGTCGGCGGGATCGGGCGTAGCCGAGTAGGGTGACGGCGCTTTCTCTGCACCCCGAGGATTGACGAGAAACCCCCGGGTACTTGGCCGGGGCTTCAAAGGGTTATCCCGCGACGAACCAGATATGCGCCTGCGGCGATGCCAGCGCGTGAGGCAAGCCGCTCAGCTCCACGGTGGCGTAAAGCACCACGGCCAAGATTGCCAGGGCGCGCCCCATCGCCAGCAACGCGCAGAGCGCGTTCGCCCTAGCACCGGAGGGAGCGCCTACGTGCTATCGTGGCTTAAGCAGCAGGGAGCATTACCACATGGACGACGCGCAGATTATCAGAGCGGCTAGAACATTGCCCATGAGGTCGCTGGTATGGGCCGCAGTGTCATGGAGGCGACAATCGTGAGTTCAATTCCCGAATGGATTACTGCGTTCGCCACAGTCGGTAGCGCTCTGGGGACCATAGGGGCCGTCATCGTTGCCCTTTGGCTTGCCCGAAACCAAGGACGTGAAACCCGCGAACGCGAAGATCGCCGGCAGGCCGAGCAGATCACCGCCTGGTTTGTTCCGTATACAGGTGAGCAAAGCTCATCCCACATGGTATACATGGGGTTGCGGGTCAGAAATGCCTCTGACCAGCTTGTCTATGACCTGATCGCGGAAGTTGTATCGGTGCAGGGCGCGTTCCGAGATACAGCCGTCGGAGAAAGCGGGGAGCGCAATTTAGAGTATGGCACGCTGGTAGGCAATGTACCTCCGGGCGAAGTCACGACCCGGATCAATACTGGTGGACGTGGCATGTACGTGCGGCATGCGATTGAACTAGCCTTTAAGGATGCTGCGGGGCGTTGTTGGCTGCGCCGTGGAAACGGCAGCTTGGAGCGAATCAATAAGCATCCGATCGAACTGTACGACATACCGCTGCCGGTGTCGTGGGAAGATTAAATGGCGGCATCACAATCGGGGGGAACAAATGAAACCGGGAATTTACAAAGCTGAATGGGGACCGGGACTACAACCCGTTGGTGGCGGGCTGCTAGTCTTCATGCACAATATTATCGCTGGCGCAGATATCTTTGGCTGCGTTTTCGACGGACAATACGCTTTTGACAGCCAAGGGAGCGTTGATGTCCGATGGCTGAAGCTTCAAGTTCCGGCAGGGGTACAGCTGGCGCAGGGAATTCCTGCGCAATCCATGCCTTACATTCTCGACATCCCACCCTTCAAATTCAACATCGACGATGCCGCGCCGACGCACTTTGTGGTGCCCACGACGCCGAATCCGCTCAACGTTCGCTTAACGCGGATTCGCCGTCTCGATCCTGATTTGTAGAACCAAAGGCCAAGGGTTTCGCGCGAAGCCCGGTACTGTGGGATGGGGAACAGAGCAGCTAAGCGCCGATTGCCACCACTTTGCCGCCGGCCGTCGCCGGCATCGCGCAAAACTTCGCCCAAGCCTCGGCAAGCTGGCGGCGCTTCTGAAATAGATCGCCTCGCCGGTAGGCCGCCTCAACCTTGTCGGCGACCGTGTGCGCCAGCGCCATTTCGGCAACCTCGGCCGGGAAGCCAGTGCGCTCGGCGGCCCAATCCCGGAAGGTCGAGCGGAACCCGTGCACCGTCAAATCGCCGCGGCCCATGCGCCGCAGCGTCATCAAGAGCGCCATCTGTGACAGCGGAAATACGCGGTCGCCGGGCTCGCCCTTCGGCAATGCCTGTAGGATCGCCAGCGCCGGCGCACTGAGCGGCACGCGATGCTCGCGCCCTGCTTTCATGCGCTCGGCCGGAATGGTCCATAGGCGGCCCTGCAAATCGAACTCCGCCCATGTCGCGCCGATCACTTCCCCCGTTCTGGCCGCGGTGAGGATCGCGAATTCGAGCGCCCGCGCCGCGATGCCGTCGCGCCCCCGAAGCTCGCCCATGAA
>Ga0070741_10015478_pt1 | contig 12906 bp, 14 predicted proteins | sample Coa_R1_4_FD_66440 | JGI IMG/M metagenome (GOLD analysis project Ga0070741, IMG submission 66440) | Surface soil microbial communities from Centralia Pennsylvania, which are recovering from an underground coalmine fire - Coalmine... | ecosystem: Environmental > Terrestrial > Soil > Unclassified ...
GGACAAGCCCGGGATCACGAACCTGGTCGAGATCATGTCCGTGGCGACCGGCGAGAGCCCCGAGGAGGTCGAGCGTCGCTTCGAGGACGTCGGCTACGGAGCGTTCAAGGAGGCGGTCGGCGAGGCGGTCGTCGAGCTGCTCGCGCCGATCCAGGAGCGGTTCGCGGAGCTGCGCGGCGACGAGGCGGCGCTGCTGCGGCTGCTGGCGGTCGGTGCCGAGAAGGCGCGGGCGGCATCGGCGCCGACGCTCGCGGCGATGTACGAGCGCATGGGCTTCGTGCGCCCCAGCTGAGCTGCTCCGTGCGCCGGCTTGCGCTGCTCGTCGCCGGAACGGCTGCCGCGGGAGGCGCCGCCGGCGCTCTCCACTACGCAGACCTGGCGCCGACCGCCGTGTTCGTGCTCGCCGGCGCCGCGCTGGGCGGGCTGGCCTGGCTGATCGGGGTTGCGACCGAGTCGGTCGGCGCGCGCTTCGGCCCCGCCGTGACGGGCGTGCTGCAGTCGACGCTCGGGAACCTGCCCGAGCTCTTCATCGTCCTGTTCGCCCTTTCCGCGGGCGAGGTCGTCGTCGCGCAGACGTCGATCATCGGCTCGCTGTTCGCGAACGCTCTGCTCGTGCTCGGGCTGACGATCGTCGCCGGCGCCCGGGCGGCGAAGACGGACGCGATGCAGTTCAGGAAGCGGCTGCCGAACGACACGGCCACGCTCCTCCTGCTCACGCTGTTCGCGATCGCGCTGCTCGGGCTGTCGGACCGGCTCGGTGACCGAGCGAGCCGCCACCAGGTCGCGATCTCGGTCGTCGGCGCGGTCTGCCTGCTCGCCGTCTACGCCGCCTGGCTCTGGTCGTACCTGCGCTCGGACGAGAACCCGGAGCCGGCGCTCGGCGAGCAGCCGCGGGCGAGCCTCGGGTTCGTCCCCGCGCTCGTCGTGCTCGCGGCCGCCGGCGCGGCGGCGGCGTTCGTCTCCGACTGGTTCGTCGCCGCGATCGACCCGGCGGTCGAGGCGCTCGGGATCTCGAAGGCGTTCACGGGCATCGTCATCGTCGCGATCGCCGGCAACGCAGTCGAGAACGTCGTCGGGATCACGCTCGCCGCCAAGGGTCAATCGGATCTCGCGGTCTCGGTCGTGAAGAACTCTGTCGCCCAGGTCTCGTGCTTCCTCTTCCCCGCGCTCGTGCTTCTGTCGCTCTTCTTCAGCGAGCGGCTGACCTTCGTCCTCAACCCCGTCTACATCGGCGCGCTCGCCGTCACCGCCCTGGCGGTGTGGCAGATCACGGGCGACGGCGAGGCCTACGCCTACGAAGGCTGGGCGCTGGTGGCGATCTACGCGGTGCTAGCGACGGTCACCTTCTACGAGTAGCTGTCGCAGCCCACCTCAAAGGCCGACGACCTGGCGGAGGGCTGCGACCTCGGCGCGGCTGAGCTCTCGCCATTCGCCGGGCGCGAGGCCGCTCACGTTCAGGCCCGCGTACCGCGAGCGATGCAGGCGCCGCACCGGGTGGCCGACCGCCTCGCACATCCGCTTCACCTGGTGCTTGCGGCCCTCGTGGATCGTCAGCTCGATCCGGCCGCGGGCGAGCCGGCGGACGCGCGCGGGAGCACTCCGGCCGTCGTCCAGCTCCACGCCAGATCGCAGCCGCCGGAGGGCGCGCTCCCCGGGATCGCCCTCGACCTCCACCTCGTACACCTTGTCGACCTCGTAACGCGGGTGGGCGAGGCGGTGCGCGAGCTGCCCGTCGTTCGTCAGCAGCAGCGCGCCAGTGGTGTCCGCGTCTAGGCGGCCGACGGGCACGACGCGTGGCTCCGGCGGGACGAGGTCCACCACCGTACGGCGGGCGTGCGGGTCACGCGCAGTCGTCACGGTGGCGGCCGGCTTGTTGAGCAGCACGTACGCGAGGCGCTGCTTCCCGACCGGCCGGCCGTCCACCTCAACGGTGTCGGCTGTGCCGACGAAGGTGTTCAGCTCGCCGAGGCGACCGTTCACCCTGACGCGGCCGGCCTTGATCAGCTCGTCGGCGCCGCGCCGCGAGGCGACGCCCGCGCGCGCGAGGAACGCGTTGAGACGCATCTCAGTAAAGGGCGGTGGCGAGGGCTCGTCGATACCGAACGCTCAGCTCGTGGTCCTGGCCGAGGGCCTCGAAGAGCGAGACCATCAGCCGTCTGACCTCGTCGCGCTCCTCGCCTGTCGTCGCCTTCGCCTCCTCGAGCAGGAGCTCGAGCGCCCGGTCGTGGTCGCCCGCCTCGAGCGCCGCGAGCACGTCGGGGCGGTCGCCGCGCTCGCGGAGCTCCTCGAGCACGCGCTCCGCCGGGGACGGCCCGAGGAGGCCGTCGAGGAAGGCGGCGACGGACTGCGCCGACTGGGCGCCGGTGAACTCGGCGACGACGCGACCCTCCCGGAAGGCCTTCACCGCCGGGATCCCGCGGATCTGGTAGTGGTCGGCGAGCGCGCGGTTCGCGTCGACATCGACGCGCGCCAGCACGAGGCCCGGCCGCGCCGCGACCTCGCGCTCGAGCACGGGCTCGAGCGCCTTGCACGGGCCGCACCAGTCCGCCCAGAAGTCGACGACGACAGGCGTCTCGTGCGAGCGCTGCAGCACCTCGGTGTAGAAGCTCTCGTCGGTTACGTCCATGTCGATCCTCGTGCCGCCTCACACCCAGTCTCTGAGACCGGGGCTGTGACGATTCTGGGACTTTTTATCCGCAGCTAGGCGGGGCGGCGCTCTGCGATCGCCTCGAGCCGGCCGCGGATCTCCTCCGCCGAGCCGCCGAGGTCGTCGAGCCGCGGCAGCTCGGACAGGCTCTCCAGGCCGAAGACGCGCTCGAAGAGCGGCGTCGTCCGGTAGCGCACCGCACCGCCCTCGTCGCGGCCGGACTCGGCGACGAGCCCGCGCTCGACGAGACCCGCAACGACGGAGTCGGCGGCGACGCCGCGCACCCGCGCGATGTCGGGCCGGCTGCACGGGCCCAGGTAGGCGATCACCGCCAGCGTCTCCATCGCCGCCTGCGAGAGCCCGCGCTCGACGGGACGCTCGAACAACCGCGCGCAGGCGTCGGCGGCGGCGCGGGAGGCGCGAAAGGCATAGCCCCCGGCGACCTGCTCGAGGACGATCCCGCTCCGTCCCTCCGCGTAGCGCTCGGACAGGATCGCGAGCGCCTCCTCGACGCGCTCGGCACCATCGTCGGCGGCGACCGCGAGATCCTCGATCGACAAGGGCTGCGAGGCGACGACGAGTAGCGCCTCGAGCCTCCGCGCGAGGGCCTCCAACGGCCCCGAGGTGATCAGGCGGAGCGGACGTTCCACGAGTGGCCTCCTTCCTCGTCGCGTGACCGGACTCCTTCCTCGCGCGCGATCCGGATCGGCGCGAACGGCGCTGCCTGCTCGATGCGGATCTCGCCCCCCTTGCGGAGCTCGAGCAGCGCCAGGAACGCGACGGCCTGCTCGACGCGGGAGAGCCCGCCGACCTCCTGCTCGAAGTCGAATCGACGGCGGCGCCGCAACAGCGACCGGAACCGCTCGAGGAACTGCGTCACCGGCGGGAAGCGCAGACCCATGTGCGCGAGCGAGACGTCGGGCGGCTCGGCGGCGAGCGCCCGCAACGCTGCCGCGAGAGCGTCCGGCTGCTGCGGCGCGATCCGCAGCTCCGCCCTCGGCGCGAGCGGCGCCGGCCCGAGCCGGAAGTATCGGTCCTGCTCTCGTGCCAGCCGCTCCAGGAGCCAGCCTGCAGCCTCCTTCATCCGCCGGTAGTCCTCGAGCCGCCGCGCCAGCTCCTCCGCCGCTTCCTCCGGGTCGAGGTCGGCAAGCTCGACCGCCTCCTCGGCGAAGAGCTCGCGCGCCTTCAGCTCCAGCAGCGCCCCGACCAGGACGAGGAACTCGCCGCAGGCGTCGAGGTCGAGCCGTTCTAGCTCGGCGAGCCGCTCCACGAACGTCACCACGACGTCCGCGACGTCGACGTCCCGCGGCTCCAGCTCCTCGCGGAGGATCAGCGTCAGCAGGAGGTCGAACGGCCCCTCGAACGCGTCGAGATCGAGCTCGAGCTCGCGGACGTCCGGCACCGCGAGGAGGCTAGCGGCGCGGGCGGACGCGGCCGCGCGGGACGGCCATCGCCGGCCCCTTCGGGATCGGTCGAGGCTTCCGGGCGCGGCGGGCGGTCGGCCGGTCGCCGCCCTCGCGCCGGATGAACTGCCACCACACGAAGAACGCGCAGGCGCAGACGCAGACCACGATCGAGACCCAGAAGTTCAGGCGCTCGCCGAGGAAGTGCTTCGACGGGTCGACGCGCAGGAGCTCCTCGAACGTGCGCCCGAAGGTGTAGAAGGCGACGTAGAGCGCGAACAGCCCGGGCGGGCGGATGCGGAACCGCGAGCCGATCCAGATCAGGACGCCGGCGATCGCGAGGTCGTAGATCAGCTCGTACAGGAAGGTCGGGTGGAAGGTCTCGGAGAGCGGGTACTGCGGCGGCCGGTGCTGCGGGTCGATCTCGAGGCCCCACGGCAGGTCGGTCGGCTTGCCGAAGAGCTCCTGGTTGAACCAGTTCCCGATCCGGCCGATCCCCTGGGCGACGAGCAGCCCGGGCGCGGTCGCGTCCATGAACAGCGTCACGCTCTCGCCGGCGCGCCGGACGACGATCGCCCCGGCGATCACGCCGAGCAGGATCCCGCCCCAAACGCCGAGACCGCCCTGCCAGACGGCGAACGGGCCCCACCACGTGTCGGGAACCTCGTTCCAGCTCGTGATGTCGTGGTAGGCGCGCGCCCCGACGATCCCGAAGGCGACGCCCCAGACGGCGACACGCAGGACGAGGTCCCAGTCCCCGCCGAGGCGCGTCCAGCGGGCGCCGGTGATGCCGATGCACGCGGCGATCGCGGCCAGCAGCATCAGCCCGTACATGTGGATGTGCAGCGGGCCGAGATCGACGACGCCGCTCGAGGGCGACGGAATCGAGGCGAGTGGCAGCACGGGCAGAAGATTCTGCCCGTGCTGCTCGGACGGCGCTAGCTACAGGAGGATCCGGACCGCCGTGCTGGGCGGGCAGCCTCGCTCGAGCAGCTCGACGGCCAGGTGCAGGTCGACGTAGCTCCGAACCGCGAGCTCGACGGCGTCGTCGTGGCCGTAGCCGGCGCGTTCCAGCTCTTCCACGCGCCAGCGTTCGATCCGTTCGCTCTCGGTCTCGATCTGGAGGTCAAGCTCTGCCGCAGACATCGCACACTGATATTCGGTCGAGGTGCTGGACCGGATCTCCCCCTTCGTGGGGATCCGTCACCGGAACGACCGCGCGATCCGGAGCGCCTGCGCGCGCGTCAGGTCGCCCTCGACGCGGACGGTCAGCGCACCGGCCTCGAACAGGATCACGTCCCGCGCCAGGCGAACGCGCTCCTCGCGGATCACCTCGTTCGGTTGCTGGTAGACGAAGTGCTTCGCGCCGGAGATGAAGTAGCCCTGCGAGCCGTTCACGACCACCGGGGCGATCGTCGTGCCTGGGCCGGCGAACTTCTTGATGAAGACCGAGACTCCGCTGCCGCGGAACTGGGAGACGAGCAGGCGCGTCTCGCCGTACACGAACCACAGCTGCCTGCCGTCCCACGTGACCCGGTCCGGCTTCCCGAGCAGGCCCGACGTGAGCGGCCGGAAGCCCGCCGTCCGCTCGGCGGCGTCCAGGTCGATCGACCGGCCGAGCTCGAGCGCCCCGGTCTTCACCCGAGGCAGCTCGTCGACGACCTCGATCGTCACGCCCTGGAGGTGGAAGAAGCGCAGGATCGCCGACCGCGCCGGCGGCACGGCGAAGGCGACCGCGATCGCGAGCAGCGCGGCGGCGAGGACGACGACCAGCGCCCGGCGCCGCTGCGGCCGCGCGGTCAGCCGCGCCCGAACGGCCGGCGCGAGATCGCGCTCCGCCGGGAGCTCGAGGTACGCGGCAAGGGCGCGGAGCTCGCGCTCGGTCACGGCGCGGCCTCCCCCAGCTCCTCGCGCAGCCGCTCGAGCGCACGCGAGAGCCGTGACTTGACGGTGCCGGGACGGATCCCGAGCGCGGCCGCCGTCTCCGCTTCGGAGAGGTCGAGGAAGTAGCGGCAGGCGAGGGCCTCGCGGTCGGTCTCGCCGAGGCGGTTCAGCGCGGCGACGAGCTCCTCGCGCCGCTCCGCGCCGAGGAGCGCCGCCTCGGGGGACGGGGCCGCGTCCCCCGAGGCCGCGTCCCCGGCCGCGCGCAGCGCGAGAGCCGCCCGCCGACCAGCCGATCGCCGGCGGTTGCGGGCCTCGTTCGCGACGATCCGGAGGAGCCACGGCTTGAACGGCGCGCCCGGCCGGAACCGCCAGAGCGCGCGGTGCGCCTTGACGAAGGCGTCCTGCGCCGCCTCCTCCGCGTCGGCCGCATTGCCGGCGATCAGGAAGGCGGTGCGCAGCGCGATCCCCTGGTATGCGTGCACGAGCTCCTCATAGGCGTCGGCGTCGCCCCGCGTCGCGCGGGCGACGAGCTCTCGGTCGTCGAGTGGCCGGCCCACCACTGCGGTGTCTACACCGGCGCGGCTAGCCTGGTTCCCCAAAGGTGTTCGAGCGGAGGGCCGGGCTTTGCCCGGTCCTCCTGCGGGAGGAGCATGACGCGCGCGGTCGGGATCAACCACGTCGCCGTCGAGGTCGGGAACCTCGACGCCGCGCTCGAGTTCTACGGCCGCATCTTCCGGCTCGAGCTGCGCGGCCGGATCGCCGGGATGGCGTTCGTCGACATGGGCGACCAGTTCCTCGCGGTCGCGGAGGGACGCCGCCAGCCGGCGGACGACGATCGCCACATCGGGCTCGTCGTCGACGACCGCGACGCGGCGCTTGCGGCTGCCCGCGAGGCCGGCGCGGAGATGCTCGGCGACAACGACTTCCGCGACCCGTGGGGCAACCGCTTCCAGGTCGTCGACTACCGCGACGTCCAGTTCACGAAGACCGACCGCATCCTGGCCGGGATGGGTCTCGGCGGGCTCGAGAAACGCTCGCGGGCGATCGAGGAGCTGCGCGCGAAGGGCCTCGCCGACTAGGCGCGGGCGACGCGGATGCGGGCGAACTTCGTCCGGTTCTCGCCCCAGGCCACCCACCGGCCCCGGATCGACAGGCCGATCGGGTTCAGCTTCGTCTCCGCGACGACCGACGTCTCGCCCGTGGAGACGTCGAAGACGCGGATCTGGTCGTTGACGGCGTAGGGGACGAGGTTGCCGTCCGGCGGGAGGCGCCGGAGGCTGAGCGGCGCGCTGACGCTGCGGATCAGGCGACCCGAGCGCGCGTCGTAGGTCTCGACGCTCCGCAGGCCGTTCAGCTCGACGAGCACGACGGCGCGCGACGGCGTCAGCGCCACCGACCGAACGATGCCCTCTGGGCGGAACGACGCCTGCACGCGCCCTGTGGCTAGGTCACGAACCTCGACCCTGCCGTTGCGCGCCGCCCTCGGCCACCCGCCGCTCGTCGAGGACGCCCGCAGGGGCTGGACGAGCAGCACCCGCCCTGCCGAGACCGCGAACATCACCGTCGGCGGCAGCCGGCGAAGGGCGACGGGACGCGACCCGTCGATCCGCACGAGGTGCCCGCGCCCGAGCTCCCAGCTGCAACCGCCCCCTCCCCCGCACTGCCACGCGCTCGCCGGCTTGATCGTCTCGAACACGTTGTAGTAGAAGGCGCGCCCGTCGGTGGCCAGCCCGCGCAGCGACCTCCCGAAGCCGTAGCAGTCGCGCGGGATCCTCTGCACGAGCCGCGGGCGGCCTCCCGCGTACGCGTAGACCGTCGCGTACATCCTCCCGCAGGTGATCTCGTCGTCGCCGGCCCAGGCGGCGCCGCCGCGGGCGAGCACGAGGTCGTGGAACAGCGGGTTGCAACTCGCCGCGTACCGAACGCTGCGGATCGCCTTGCTCGTCGGCGAGCCGAACCGAAGGCGGCACCCGTCCGGCGACCACTGCAGCCAGGCGACGCGCCCGGCGTCCTGCGCGACCCCGAGCACCGTCCCGCGGAACGCAGCGAGCGTCAACACGCTGCCCCCTTCCTGCGCGCTCGCCGGCACCGCCGCCACGGCGGCGATCAGCGCAGCGAGAGCGAGACGGCGCACTGCAGGTTGTTATAGACGCTGCGCGGTCCCGCGGATTGCCTAGATCACGGCCGCTTCGCCGAGCAGCGCCTTGACCTCCGCGTAGAAGTCGGCGACCGGCGCGACCCGGTAGTCGGGCCCGAACTCAAGCGTCTTCGGCCCGGCCGACGTCTCCAGCGCGAGCACGACCTTGGCGTCGCCGGGGAACTCGCGGACGACGTCGCCGAGCTCGCGCAGCGTCCCCGCTCGCGCCTTCCGTGCGTCGATCTTCAGCGTGATCGAGCTCGGGGGGACGTACGCCTCGAACTCCAGGACCTCGATCGCGATCAGCTTCGTCTCGCCCTCCTTGTGGTCGACGCGCCCCTTCAGGACGAGCACGCGGTCGGCCTCGCACAGCTCGCGCGAGGCGGCGTAGACCGAGTTGAAGACGACTGCCTCCGCACTGCCGGAGAGGTCGTCGAGCCGGAGGAAGACCATCGGATCGCCCTTCTTCGTCGTCAGCGCCTTCACCGACGACACGATCCCGCCGACCGTGACGATCTCACCGTCGCGGCAGCGCTCGAGCTCCGCCAGCGGGCGGTCGCACTTCCGGCGCAGCTGCTCCGCGATCCCGGCAAGCGGGTGCTCGCTGACCCAGAGGCCGAGCGTCTCCTTCTCCAGCCGCAGCAGCTCGCTCTTCTCGTACTCCTCGGCGGGGATCGGCGCGTGGTGCTTCGGCCGCTCCACGTCCGCCTCCAGCAGGTCGAAGATCGATCCCTGACCACGCTCGCGGGCGTCGAACTCGCCGCCGCCGAACGAGAGCGCCTGGTCGAGCACGAGGCTCATCCCCTTGCGCGAGGCGCCCGTCGAGTCGAGCGCGCCGCAGTTGACGAGCGACTCGAGCGCCCGCTTGTTCACGACCTGCGGGTCGACGCGCTCGGTGAAGTCCCAGATCGATGCAAACGGCCCGCCGGCCTCGCGCGCGGCGATGATCGCGCGGCAGGCGGTCTCGCCGACGTTCTTGACGGCGTTGAGGCCGAAGCGGATCTTCCCTTCGACGACGGCGAAGTCGACCTGCGACGTGTTCACGTCTGGCGGCAGGACCTCGATCCCGAGCTCGTGGCAGGCGTTCACGTAGAAGGGCACGCGGTCCTTCGTGTTCATCACCGAGGAGATCAGAGCGGCCATGTACTCGTGCGGGTGGTTCGCCTTCAGCCAGGCGGTGCGGTAGGCGATCAGCGCGTAGCCCGCCGCGTGCGCCTTGTTGAACGCGTAGTCCTGCGCCTTTTCCATGTCCTCCCACAGCTGGCGGGCGACCTGGGGCGAGGTCTCGTTCGCGATCGCGCCCTCGATGAACTTGTCCTTCAGGGACGCCATCAGCGAGTGGATCTTCTTGCCGATCGCCTTCCGCAGATCGTCAGCCTCGGCCGGCGTGAACCCGCCGATCTGCTTGGCGATCTCCATCGACTGCTCCTGGTAGATCGCGATCCCGAACGTCGGCCCGGTGATCGGCTCGAGGCGGGGGTCGACGTAGGTGACGGGCTCGAGGCCGTTCTTCCTTCGCGCGTAGACCGGGATGTACTGCATCGGCCCCGGCCGGTAAAGGGCGACGAGCGCGATCAGATCCTCGAACTCGGTCGGCTTCACCTGCCGGAGCGCCTCGCGCATCCCGGAGGACTCGAACTGGAAGACGCCGATCGCATCGCCGCGCTGCAGCAGCTCGTAGGTCTTCGCGTCGTCGAGCGGGATCGCCTCGATGTCGAGCTCGTGCGAGCCGCGGATCAGCTCGACGGCGTCCTCGATCACGTCGAGGTTGCGCAGGCCCAGGAAGTCCATCTTCAGCAGGCCGAGCGCCTCGATGTCCCCCATCGGCAGCTGCGTGACGAGCTCCTGGTCCGGGCCCTTCTGCTGCACGGGCACGATCTCGGTCAGCGGCCGGTCGGCGATCACGACGCCCGCGGCGTGGATCGAGTCGGCGCGGACGAGACCTTCGAGCGGCCGGGCGAGGTCGACGATCTCGCGCACCTGCGGGTCGGCGTCGTACGCCTGCCTCAGCTCGGCGCCCGGCTTGAGGCTGTCCTCGAGGTAGACCTTCGGCCCCTCGGGGATCATCTTCGCGATCCGGTCGACGGTGCCGTAGGGGACCTCGAGCACGCGTCCCGCGTCGCGGACGGCGGCGCGCGCCATCATCGTCGAGAAGGTGATGATCTGCGCGACGCGGTCGCGGCCGTACTTCTCGGCGACGTAGTTGATCACGCGCTCGCGGCCGGCAACGGCGAAGTCGATGTCCATGTCCGGCATCGACTTGCGGCCTGGGTTGAGGAACCGCTCGAACAGCAGCCCGTAGCGGATCGGGTCGACGTCGGTGATCTCCAGACAGTAGGCGGCGAGCGAGCCGGCGGCGGAGCCACGGCCCGGGCCGACCTGGATCCCGTGCGTCTTCGCGAAGTGGACGAAGTCCCAGACGATCAGGAAGTAGTCGGCGAAGCCCATCTCGCGGATCGTCTTCAGCTCGAACTGGAGGCGCTCGCGCAGCTCCGGCCGGATCGTCTCGTAGCGGCGCGCCAGCCCGGCCTCGCAGAGCTCGACGAGGTACTCGAAGGCGTCGCGGCCGTCGGGCGTGTCGAACCTCGGGAGCAGCAGCCGATCGGTCTCGATCCGCACGTTGCAGCGCTCCGCCACCTCGAGCGTGCGACGCAGCGCCTCGGGGTAGGCGGCGAAGTCGTCGGCCATCTCGGCGGGCGTCTTGAAGTAGAACTGGTCGGTCTCGAACCGCCACCGGTTGGGGTTCTTGAGCGAGTCGCCCGACTGGATGCAGAGCAGGGCCTCGTGAGCGCGCGCGTCCTCGTGCATCAGGTAGTGCACGTCGCCCGTGGCGACGAGCGGGAGGCCGGTCGCCTCCGCGAGCTTCGCGAGCTGCGGGTTGATCCGCGCCTGCTGCTCGAGCCCCGCGTCCTGGATCTCGACGTACGTCGAGTCGCGCCCGAAGATCTGTACGAGCCGGTCGAGGTCGGCGGCGGCATCCTGCGGCCGGTTCTCCTCGAGCGCCTTCGAGACGCGCCCGGAGAGGCAGCCGGAGAGGGCGACGAGCCCCTTCGCGTGCCGCTCGAGCAGCTCCCAGTCGACGCGCGGCTTGTAGTAGTAGCCCTCCAGGTAGCCGAGCGAGGACAGCTTGATCAGGTTGGCGTAGCCGTCGTCGCTCTCGGCGAGGACGGTCAGGTGCGCGTAGCCCTTCTCCTGACGGCGCCGGTCGTCGCTGACGTAGACCTCGCAGCCGACGATCGGCTTGATCCCCTGCTTCCGCGCCTCGCGGTGGAGCTCCACTGCGCCCGCGAGCGAGCCGTGGTCGGTGAGGGTGACCGCCGGCATCTCGAGCTCGGCGGCGCGCGCTACGAGCGCGGGGATGCGACAGGCGCCGTCGAGGATCGAGTACTCGGAGTGGACGTGCAGGTGGACGAAATCGGCCTCGGCCACGGGGAAGGCCATCCTACAACCCGTCCAAGATGGCGCCCCGGGGCGGGCCGAAGCCGGTCCCGACGTCGGCTAGATTCCGCAAGTGGAGGTCGTCCGGGCGAACGGGCTCGAGATCGCCTACGAGCGCGCCGGCGAAGGACCGTCGCTCTTACTCGTCCACGGGGCCGCCATGGACGGCCGGATGTGGCAGCCTCAGCTCACCGCCCTGGCCGACGAGCTAACGGTCGTCGCCTGGGACGAGCCCGGGGCGGGGCGCTCGGCAGACGTGCCTGCGGGTTTCGGCCTCGCGGACTACGCCAGCTGCCTGGTGGCGCTGATCGAGGCGCTCGCGCTCGGCCCGGCGCACGTCGCCGGCCTCTCCTGGGGCGGAACCGTCGTGCTGGAGCTGTACCGTCGCCGGCCGGACATCGTCGAGACCCTGATCCTCGTTGACACCTACGCCGGCTGGAAAGGCTCGCTATCCGAGGAGGAGGTCGGAGCCCGGATCGCGGGCGTGCAGCAAATGCTGGCGGCGCCCGCGGAGGAGTTCGATCCGACGTTCCCGGGGCTGTTCGCCGGCGACCCGCCGGCCGAGTTTGTCCCGTTGCTCGCGGCGATGCAAGCCGACGTCCGCCCCGAGAGCCTCGGGACGCAGGTGCACGTGATGGCCGAGACGGATCAGCGCGATCTGCTGCCCCGCATCGCCGTGCCCACTCTGCTGATCTGGGGCGAGCTCGACGCGCGCTCGCCGCTCGAGGTCGCCCGCCAGCTCGAGCGGGCGATCCCGTACGCGCGGCTCGTCGTGCTCCCCGGCGCAGGACACATCAGCAACCTCGAGCAGCCGGAGCGATTCAACGCTGCTGTACGCGCGTTCTGCCGCGCCCCGTCGCGCTACCGGCCGTAGGTGCCGCTCAGCACCGCGGTCGCGAGGACGTGGCCGTCGATCGCCTTGTCGAACGAGAGACGCCGGTCGCTCGGCCCGAGGTCGAGCTCCGCGTCCAGCGCGTACAGCGTGAAGACGTAGCGGTGCGGCTTGCCCGGCGGCGGGCACGGTCCCCGGTAGCCCGGTGCGCCGAAGTCGTTGCGGCCCTCGGCCGGCGCCGGCTCGCCCTCCCCCAGGCCGCCGGCCGCGGGCGGCAGGCTCCACGCGAGCCAGTGCGTGAGCGGGTAGCGCCCGGCGTCGGGATCGTCGACGCACAGCGCGAGCATCACCGTCCCGTCCGGCGGCGCCGTCCACGCGAGCGAGGGCGAGACGTCGTCGCCGTCGCAGGTGTGCCGCTCGGGGATCTGCCCGCCCTCGTCGAACGCGGCGCTGCTCAGCTCCACGGTCGCGTTCTAGCAGGGCGGCACGCCGCCCCCGCGCGGGTCACTCCTCGGCTGCTTCGAACGCTCGCTGCAGGAGCGATGCGACCGTGGCGGCGTTCGGC
>Ga0070741_10015479_pt1 | contig 12906 bp, 14 predicted proteins | sample Coa_R1_4_FD_66440 | JGI IMG/M metagenome (GOLD analysis project Ga0070741, IMG submission 66440) | Surface soil microbial communities from Centralia Pennsylvania, which are recovering from an underground coalmine fire - Coalmine... | ecosystem: Environmental > Terrestrial > Soil > Unclassified ...
TACAGCTTCGTCACCTACAGCCTCCTCTACTACCCGCTGGCGGCGGCGCTCGGGATCCGGCTGCTCGCCGTTGCGACGGTGTCGACCGCGACCCTCGCGTTCGCGGTCCTCGTCTGGCGCGAGTGGGGCGCGCGCGCTCGCTGGTCGGGCCGCACGTTCGCGATCGTCTGGGCGGGGATCGTCCTCTCGGCGGCGTTTCCGTTCGCGCTGGGTGCGGCGCTCGCGCTGCTCGCGCTGTGGGCGCTGCAGGCGCGAAGGCCGGGGCGCTTCGCCGGCCTCGCGGCGCTGACCGCGGCGGCGAGCCCGCTCGCGTTCCTCCTCCTCGTCCTGATCGTCGTCGGCGTCGCGATCGGCCGGCGCGCGCATCGGTGGCTGCAAGCCGCTGCCGGCGCGGCGCTGCTCGTCGTGATCCTGCTCGAAGCCTTGCTGCTGCGCGTCTTCCCGGCCACCGGGCGCTATCCCTTCTCGGTCGCGGAGCTGGCCGCCGTCTGCGTGTACTGCCTTCTCTCCGCCCTCTTCACGTGGCGAGTGGAGCGCGCGCGGACGCTGCGGTGGGTGTTCCCGGTCTACGGAGTCGCCTGCCTGACGTTCTTCTTCGTCTCGTCGGGAGTCGGCGAGAACATCGCGCGGCTGCGCTACGCGGCGATCCCGGTGACCGTCCTCGTCCTCTCCTTGCGCGACTGGCGTCCTCTCCTCCCCGCTCTGGTCGTCCTCGGCCTCGCGGTATCGTGGAACGTGACGCCGCTCGCCACCAGCTACGTTCGCGCCGCCGACGACCCGGCGTCGCATGCCGCGTACTGGGCGCCGGCCGTCCGTTACCTGCGCTCCCACCTGACGCCGTCGTACCGGGTGGAAGCGGTCGACACCGCCGGACATTGGGCCGCGCTGTACCTGCCTCGCTCGGGCATCCCGCTCGCGCGCGGCTGGTTCAGGCAGGACGACTTCCCGCAGAACGAGCTGCTCTACGACGAGCTCGGCCCGAAGGCGTACCTGAGCTGGCTGCGCTCGATGGGCGTCCGCTACGTGCTGCTGACGAACGCGAGCCCCGACTACAGCGCCCGCGCCGAGGCGGCGCTCGTGCGCGGGCCGCGCTCGCCGCTCAAACCGGTCGTCCGAACGGCCAACCTGACGATCTACGCCGTTCCGTCGCCTCGGCCGATCATCACGGGGCCCGCCGGCGCGCGGGTGACCGAGCTCGACGAGTCCCGGATCGTCGCCCGCGTCGTGCGGGCGGGCACCTACCGGCTCGCGGTGCGGTTCTCGCGGTACTGGCACCCGTCCGCCGGTTGCCTGGAGCCCTCAGGCGACGGGATGATCAGCCTGTCGGCGAGGCGGGCGGGCGTCGTCCGGATCGACTTCTCGCCGACGCCGAGGCTCGCGCTGGCTGCGCTCGCCGGCCGTCGCGCACGATCCTGCGCGGGTTGACTAGACTCGCGCGCGTGCCTCGCAAAGCCCTGATCCTCGCCGTCTGTGCCCTCGTCCTCGCCGGCTGCTCGGGCGGGAAGACGGTCTCGCCCGCCCCGAAGACGGTCGAAGGGAAGGTCCCGACGACGCCGCAGGTGAAGGGTGACGCGACCGCAGGCAAGCAGGTGTTCGAGACGGCGGGGTGCAAGAGCTGCCACACGCTGAAGGACGCGGGCGCGACCGGAACGGTCGGGCCGAACCTTGACGACGCGAAGCCGCCGCTCGACCTCGTCGTCGATCGGGTCACCAACGGCAAGGGCGTGATGCCGTCGTTCTCCGGCCAGCTCTCCCAGAAGCAGATCGCCGACGTCGCCGCGTACGTCGTCAAGGCGACGCAGGGCTGATCCTCCCGCCCGACTTCCCACGCGGCGTCGAGGCGCTCGCGTGCGACCTCGACCGGACGCTGATCGGCGAGGACGCCGTGCTCCGGCCCCGCACGCGCGCGGCCCTCGCCGCCGCGCGCGCCGCCGGGATCCACGTGGTCGTCGTCACCGGGCGGATGTTCCAGTCGGTGCGCCCGTACCTGCACGCGGCGGGTCTGGACGAGCCGGTCGTCTGCTACCAGGGCGCGGTCGTCGCCGACCCCGTCAGCGGGCGGTTCCTCCGGCACGAGCCGATTCCGCTCGAGCTCGCGCGCGAGGCGATCGTCGCCGTCGAGGAGGCCGGCTACCCGCTGAACTGCTACGTGGACGACGAGCTCTACGTCGCCGAGCACACGGAGGCGTCGGAAGCGTACGCCTCGTTCCAGAACCTCGAGGTGCACGCCGTCGGCTCGCTGCTCGACTGGCTCGACCAGCCGCCGACGAAGCTCGTCGCGGTCGGCGACCCCGTCGAGCTCGACGGCCTCGAGGCGCGGATGGTCGAGCACTTCGACGGGCGGATGTACATCTCGAAGTCGCTGCCGTACTTCCTCGAGTTCGCCAGCCCCGACGTGACGAAGGGCTCCGGCCTCGCCTTCGTCGCCGAGCACCTCGGCTTCGCCCAGGAGCGGACGGTCGCCTTCGGCGACGGCGAAAACGACCTCCCGCTGCTCGAGTGGGCGGGCTACGCGGTCGCGGTCGAGAACGCGAACGAGCGCGTGCTCGCGATCGCCGACTACGTCTGCCCGCCCGTCACCGAGGAGGGCGTGGCGCAGGTGATCGAGGCGTACCTGGCGAGATAGGCCATCTTGCATGCGCCGAACCGCCGCGCGACCATGACACAGTGTTCGGAAGGCGCCTGGTGCAGCTCGAAGCGGACGTCTTGACGATCATGAACTGGATTCAGCTTCTCGACGCTAAGCTGGAACGGATCCTCCGCGAAATGGGAGTCGGTAATGGGGAAGAGGACTGGCCCGACGCCTGAAGAGTTCGCGCAGTGGAGGCGCGAACGGCAGGAGCTCGCGGAGTACGTCGAGCGACGTCGGACCGAGCTTCGAGCGTGGGAAGAACGCCGGCGCCGCCGCCTCCGCCTGCTCTCTTTCGGTCTCCTCGGCCGCTAGCAGGCGCGTTCTAGACTCCGTCGCGTGATCGACCTCCGCGCGGCGCGCAGCGACCCCGGGACATTCCGGGCCGCCCTCGCCCGCAAGAGCGCGGCGGAGCTCTTCGACGCGCTGCTCAAGGCGGACGCCGCCTGGCGCGAGCTGAACACGCGCCGGGACGAGGCGCGGGCGCGCCAGAAGAAGCTCGGCAAGCCGTCGTCGCCCGAGGAGATCGAGCAGGCGAAGGCGCTGAAGGCGGAGCTGCAGGCGCTCGACGCCCAGCTCGCCGAGGCCGAGGCGCGCCGGCAGGAGCACCTCGACCGGGTCCCGAACCCACCGGACTCGACCGCGCCCGACGGTTTCGACGAGGAAGACGCCGTCGAGCTGCGGCGCGTCGGCGAGCCGCGCGAGCTCGGGTTCGACCCGGTCGACCACCTCGAGCTCGGGGAGCGGCTGGGCTGGATCGACATGGAGCGCGCGTCGCGCGCGTCGGGTGCGCGCTTCGCCTACCGGCTCGGCGACGGCGCTCTGCTCGAGCTCGCGCTCTACCGCTTCGCGCTCGACCGGCTCGTGCGCAAGGGGTTCACGCCGGTGCTGCCGCCGGTTCTCGTCCGCGAGCCCGCGATGTACGGGACCGGGTTCCTCCCGACCGACGACGTCAACATCTACTACGTCGAGCGGGACGAGCTGTACCTGACCGGCACGTCGGAGGTGTCGCTCGCCGCGCTGCACATGCAGGAGATCCTCGACGACGACGCGCTCCCGCGCCGGTACGCGGGCTACTCGACATGCTTCCGCCGCGAGGCCGGAGCGGCCGGAAAGGACACGCGCGGGATGTTCCGCGTCCACCAGTTCGACAAGGTCGAGATGTTCTCGTTCGTACGGCCCGAGGACTCCGCCGAGGAGCACGAGCTTCTGCTGTCGATCGAAGAGGAGATCGTCTCGGAGCTCGGGTTCCCGTACCGCGTCGTCAACGTCGCAGCGGGCGACCTCGGCGCCTCGGCTGCGAAGAAGTACGACATCGAGGCGTGGATGCCGTCGCAGCAGCGCTACCGCGAGATCACCTCGACCTCGAACACGACCGACTTCCAGGCGCGACGGCTCGAGGTCCGCTACCGCACCGAGCGCGGCCCGGAGCTCGTGCACACGCTGAACGGAACGGCGATCACCGCCCGGAGCCTGATCGCGATCATGGAGAACTTCCAGGACGAGGACGGCTCGATCGCGGTGCCCTCGATCCTCGAGGAGTTCGGCGCCCCGGCCCGGGTCGGCGCGCTCGTCTAGCGCTACTCTCGTCCTCGGCGGGGTGCCGGAGCGGTCGAACGGGGCGGTCTTGAAAACCGTTGGCCCTTCACGGGGCCCCTGGGTTCGAATCCCAGCCCCGCCGCCTCACGGACGGAAGCTCTTCGTGTGCCAGGCGCGCACGACGACGAACCGGGCGCCGCTCCAGTGGAAGCGCCGGTGGTCGAAGCCGCCGCTCGGGCAGCAGTTCGCGTCGTTGCTCCGGTAGACGGGCTGGGTCTCGACGAAGTCGCCGCCGATCCGGGCGAGCCCGAGCTTGTACCCCGCGCCGGTGAGCGCCACCCGCCAGGCAGCTGCGGCGCGGCGGAAGACGACGAAGCCGATGTCGCCTGCGGTACCGCCGCTCGCGATCGAGACCGCCAGGTCGAGGCGGCCGTCGCGCGTGAAGTCGAAGCAGATCACCTCGTCTGCGCTCGCTGGATCGACGCGCTGGGCGGTGTCCCCGAGGAGCTTCAGGCGGAGATGCGTCGACGCGATCGCGGCGCGCGCGGTCGCGGCGCCGCACGCGGCGCCGGCGGCGTGGGCGCTCGTGGTCGCCGCGGCTGCGACGAGGACGACGGCGAGGAACCGCACCGGCCGAGCATAGACTCGCGCCGGTGAGCGACGACCGCGACCGGCCGCTGGAGCAGGAGGATCTCGACCCGGATCCGCTGCGGCAGCTGGAGCGGTGGCTGGTCGACGCCCGCGCCGCCGGGATCGAGCTTCCGGAGGCGGCCGCGCTCGCAACGGCATCCGCGGACGGGGCGCCGTCGGTGCGCATGGTGCTCGTCAAGGGAGTCGCGCCCGACGGCCTCGTCTTCTACACGGGCTACGGCAGCCGGAAAGGTCGCGAGCTCGCCGAGAACCCCCGTGCCGCTCTGGTCCTCTACTGGCACGAGCTCGGGCGCCAGGCGCGCGCCGAGGGGACGGTGGAGCGGGTGAGCGACGGCGAGTCCGACGCGTACTTCCGGTCGCGGCCGATCGGGTCGCGTCTGTCGGCGGCGGTCTCGTCGCAGAGCGAGGTCGTCGAGAGTCGCGAGCAGCTCGAGCGGGCCGCGGCGGAGCTCGGCGCACGCGCCGGCGAGGACGTACCGCGACCCGAGAGCTGGGGCGGCTTCCGGCTCCGGCCCGCCGTGTGGGAGTTCTGGCAGCATCGCCTCGATCGGCTCCACGACCGCTTTCGGTACCGGCCCGGCGCGGACGGCTGGATCGTCGAGCGGCTCGCGCCTTAGGGTTACGCCGTGCGAAAGCTCGTGTCGGCCGAGAGCCTCGCGGGGCTGGTCGGACTCGCGCTCGTAACACTCGGCGCGCTCGGCTTCGTGCCGGGCGTGGTGCACGGCTACTCGGCGCTGCACTGGTGGCAGAGCGGGTCGAAGGCTCAGCTCTTCGACGCCTTCCAGACGAGCATCCTGCTCAACCTCGTGCGCATCGGCGCGGGAGTGGTCGGGGGGATCGCGGCGCAGCGGCCCGGGACGGCGCGCGTCTATCTGAGCGGGGGCGGGACCGCCTTCTTCGCGCTCGGCGTCTACGGGTTGCTCGTCGACTACTCGAGCCGCTGGAACTTCCTTCCGGTCGACCGAGCGGACGACTGGCTGCACCTCGGGCTCGGGGTGGCGATGATCTACGCCGGCCTCGGCGCCGGACTCGCGACGCTGCGGCCGGCGACGTCCTGACTAGGGTTTCCGCCGTGGACCTCCGGGCGCTGATGCGGCGGTTCCCGCACGGCGTCGCCGTCCTGACCGTCGACGCAGCCGGCGAGCGGCTCGGCCTCACCGTCGATTCGCTCATCTCGCTTTCGCTCGAGCCGCCGCTCGTCGGCGTCTCGGTCAGCCGGCACGCGGCGATGCACGAGCTGTTGCGCGATGCGGGCGGCTTCGCGCTCAGCCTGCTCGCAGCGGGGCAGGAGGACGTCGCGCAGCACTTTGCGCGCGGCGTCCCGCCGATCGCGCACTGGCACGGAATCGCGACGCGCGCGGGAGCGGCCGGCGCGCCGCTGCTCGAGGGCGCGCTCGGCTGGCTCGAGTGCCGCGTCGCTGCCGAGCACTTGACCGGGGACCACACCCTGTTCGTCGGCGAAGTGCTGGCGGTCGAAACCGGCGCCGCGCTCGCGCCGCTCGTCCACGTCGAGTCGCGGTACCGGGCGCTGTGAACGTCGAGGCGGTCGTCTTCGACCTGGACGGCGTGCTGATCCAGACGGAGGAGCTCTGGGACGAGGTGCGCGCGGGGATGGCGCGCGAGGCTGGAGGTCGGTACGGCGAGGAGGAGCAGCGGGCGATGATGGGGATGTCGTCGCCTGAATGGTCGCGGTACATGCACGAGCACGTCGGGGTGCCTGCGCCGCCGGAGGAGATCGCGGCGGAGGTCGTCCGGCGGATGGCCGACCGGTACCGACACGAGCTCCCGCTGATCGAGGGCGCCGTCGAGGCGGTCGAGCGGCTGGCGGCCCGCTGGCCGCTGGGGGTTGCGTCGTCGTCGAACCGCGAGCTGATCGACCTCGTCCTCGAGCTCTCCCGGCTCGACCGGTTCTTCGGCGCGACGGTCTCGTCAGAAGAGGTCGAGCGCGGGAAGCCCGCGCCGGACGTGTACCTCGAGGCGTGCCGGCGGCTCGGGGCGGAGGCGTCCCGATCGGCCGCGATCGAGGACTCGCACGCGGGGATCGCGTCGGCGAAAGCGGCCGGGATGCGCGTGATCGCCGTCCCCAACCCGAGCTACCCGCCGGGCGACGACGCGCTCGGCCAAGCCGATCCCGTGCTGACCTCGCTGTCCGAGCTGACGGCGGAGGCTGTGGACGGTTCGTAACAGGGACTGTCCCTCAGACGCGGCCGAAGAGGACGCAGCCGTTGTGGCCGCCCAGGCCCATCGCGTTGGACAACGCTACGTCGACCTGGACCCGGCGCGCCTCGTTCGGGACGTAGTCGAGGTCGCACTCCGGGTCGGGCACCTCGTAGTTGATCGTCGGCGGGAGGACGCCCTCCTGAAGCGCGAGCACACACATCATCGCCTCGACCGCACCGGCCGCTCCGAAGCAGTGACCGAGCTCCGACTTCGTCGACGAGATCGCGAGCTTGTACGCGTGGTCGCCGAAGACCTGCTTGATCGCCCGCGTCTCGGCGGCGTCCCCGAGCGGAGTCGAGGTGCCGTGCGCGTTGATGTAGCCGACACGCTCCCGCTCGACGCCCGCGCGTGCGAGCGCGGCTTCCATCATCTCCGCCACGCCGACGGCCTCGGGGTCCGGCGCGGCGAGATGGTAGGCGTCGTTCGAGGCCCCGTAGCCGAGCACCTCCGCGTACACGTGCGCCCCGCGCGCGCGGGCGGCCTCGAGCTCCTCGAGGACGAGCACGCAGGCGCCCTCGCCCATCACGAACCCGGCGCGCGTGGCGTCGAACGGCCGTGACGCCCGCGGCGGGAACTCGTCCTCGGCCGCGAGGCCGCGCATCGCGCAGAACCCGGCGAGGATCACCGGCGTGATGCACGCCTCCGCGCCCCCCGCGAGCACGGCGTCGGCGTCGCCGCGGCGGATCACCTCCGCCGCCTCGCCCACGGCAGTCGACCCCGTTGCGCAAGCGGACACCGGCGCGTAGTTCGGCCCGCGAAGCCCGAGCTGCAGCGCGATCTGCCCGCTCGCCGTATCCGGCAGCACGCTCGGGATGAAGTACGGCGAGACGCGGTCCGGCCCGCGCTCGCGCAGCGTCGCCACCTGCTCCGCGATCCCGATGATCCCGCCGATCGCCGTCCCGAACAGCACCCCGACACGCGCGGGCTCGTAGACGCCGTCGAGACCTGCGTCGCCCCAGCCCTCGGCGGCGGCCGCAATCGACATGAGGACGTTGCGGTCGAGCCGGCGCGCCTCCTTCGGCCCGACGATCGCCGTCGGGTCGAACCCCTTGACCTCCGCCGCGACGCGCACGGGGAACTCGCTGGCGTCGAACGCGCTGATGAAGTCGATGCCGCTGCGCCCGGCGACGGCGGCCTCCCATGTCGTCCGCCAGTCGTTGCCGAGCGGCGTCACCGCCCCGAGCCCCGTCACCGCCACCCTGCGCATCGGCCCGGAGCGTAGCCGCGGTTAACAAAGCCGATGCTTGGGTACACGATGAATCGATTGGCGGCCCGGACCGAGCGCCGTCCGGTTCGACGCAGATTGGAGGGGGTCCATTGTCCGAGGCCGCCGTAGCGGTCCCCAAGAGCTCTCGCGCTCTCGCGCGTCCGAGGCTCGTCTTCTTCCACTCGAAGCTCTGCGGCCGCTGCCGGCGCGTCGAGGGCTTCGTCGCTCAGGTCCTGCAGCGCCGCAAGAACCACGGGACGTTCGTCCTCCACCAGGTCGACGTCGACGAGCGGCCCGACCTGGTCGAGCGGTTCCGCATCGACGAGGTGCCGACGCTGCTCGTCGTCGCCGACCGGCGCGTGCGCGGCCGCCTCAAGCACCCGCGGGGGTGCCGCGACATCGAAGACATGCTCAGGCCCTGGCTGCACTAGCCAGCTAGCGTTCTCCCGGCGTGCCCGGGAAGAACGTGCCGTTTCCCCCGATGGAGGCCGAGCTCGTGCGGGAGCTCCCGACGGGCGACGGCTGGCAGTACGAGCCGAAGTGGGACGGCTTTCGCGGCGTGCTCGAAAACGACGGCGGCGAGCTCGCGCTCTGGAGCCGCAACGCGCGGCCGCTGCTTCGCTACTTCCCGGAGCTGCGCCCGCTCGGCGAGACGCTCCCACCCCACTCCGCGCTCGACGGCGAGATCGTGATCGAACGCGGCGGCCGCCTCGACTTCGACGCAATGCAGATGCGGCTCCACCCGGCCGAGAGCCGCGTCCGGAGGCTGGCCGGGGAGATCCCCGCGCAGTTCGTCGCCTTCGACGTCCTGCTCTGGAACGGCGAGCCGGTGCACGACCAGCCGCTCGAGGAACGCCGCGCGGAGCTGGAGAAGCTCCCGTTCACGATCTCGCCCGCCACGCGCGATGCCGCGACCGCCGCGTCCTGGCTCGACCGCCTCGACGCTGCCGGGCTCGACGGCGTGATCGCGAAGAGGCTCGGCCTGCCCTACCTCCCCGGCTCGCGCGAGGCGGTCGTGAAGGTGAAGGGCTTCCGCACCGCCGACTGCGTCGTCGTCGGCGCGCGCTGGAAGGAGAAGCCGAAGACGCTCGCGACGCTGCTGCTCGGCCTGTACCGCGAGGACGGCGAGCTCGACTACGTCGGCTCGTGTGCGGTCGCGGCGAGCAAGCACGCCGAGATCCTCGAGCGCGTCAAGCCCCTCCTGAAGGGTGCGCCCGACCGAGGGTTCTCGGAGCCGAACCGCTGGGGCGGCGGCGAGCTCGCCGAGACCGCGCTGCGGCCGGAGCTCGTCCTGGAGGTCCGCTTCGACAAGGTGCAGGGCAACCGGTTCCGCCACGGCACGAAGCTGATCCGCTTCCGCGACGACAAGGAGCCCGAGCAGTGCACGTGGCGGGAGGTGCGCCCGCCCCTCGGCGCCGAGGATCTCACGGTGCCCGAGCTCCTCGCTAGCTCCGGAACCGGCGGACGACGGCGCCGATGAGCTAGGCGCCGCGAGCGCCCGACCAGCGCAGAGGGTTGCAGCACAGCACGGGCTGGAGCAGGATGAGCGAGTCCGCTTGTGGAGGGGAGAGGGAGCATGTCTGCGAAGGTCGTATTTCTGGCGTTCGACGCGCTCGAGGAGACGCTCGTCGATCGGTGGGCTGCCGAAGGGCTGATGCCGACGTTCGGCCAGCTCGGCTCGCGCGGGGCGACCTACGAGCTGAGCAGCACGATGGAGTACTTCCCGGACACGGGGTGGGTCGAGTTCGGAACCGGCAAGAGCGCGCCCGCCGCGGGCCTCTACTGGCAGCCCGAGCAGGTGCACGTCGGCGAGCCGAGGCTGCGCGCGAATCGGCCCGAGGACATCGGTGCTCGCTACTTCTGGCGGCGCGCCAGCGACGCCGGCCGGCGGGTGGCGGTAATCGACGCGGCCTATGCGCCGCCGGAGCCGGACCTGAACGGCGTCCTCTTGCGGGACTTGGGCGTGCACAGCGCCGGCTTCGGACGCGGCAGCGATCCTGCCGGCTACGTCGACGACATCGTCGCCCGCTACGGCGACTACCCCATCCCGCACGGCTGGTCGGAGGAAGAGCAGCGCTCCTGGGGCTGCGACGCCGTCGGCACGACGCGCGAGTCGCTCGAGAGCATGAACCGTCGGCTCCACGAGGCGGCGGAGCTGAAGACGCGGGTCGTCCTCGGCGAGCTCGCGCGCGAAAACTGGGATCTCTTCGTCGCGGGCTTCCACGAAGGCCATTGCGCCGGCCATCAGCTGTGGCACTTCATGGACGAGCGCTCGCCGTGGCACGAGCCGGACGCTCCCGCCGAGCTGAAGGACGGGATCAAGAACGTCTATGCCAAGCTCGACGGCAGCCTCGCGCGCGTCCTCGAGGCGGTGGACCCGGACACTGATGTCTTCGTCCTCTTGACGCGTGGCATGACGACGAGCGTCGGCGGCTGGCAGCTCCTGCCCGACATCCTCGTTCGGCTCGGCTACTCGTCCGCAGGCTCGTTTGCGGGCTCGATCCGTTCCCGGCTTCCCGGCCCGATCGCGACTGCGGTCAAGGCCCTGGTGCGCGGCACCCTCCGCGACCGGCTCAAGGCGGCGTCCGGCACGCCCACGCACCCGCTCGAGAACCCGCGGACGAAGGCAGCCTGGGTTCGCTGCGGGATGGTCGGCGCGATCAGGCTGAACGTGCGCGGACGGGATCCGTTCGGCTGCGTCGAGCCCGGCGACGAGTACGACGCGATCTGCGCGGACCTCACGCGCGAGCTCGCAGCCCTTCGCGACACCGAGACCGGCGAGCCGGTCGTCGTCGAGGCCGTTCGCTCCGACCGGGTCTTCGGCGAGCGCTACCACCCCAACCTGCCCGACGTCCTCGTCAGGTACCGGCAGGAGTTCCCGATCACGAGCGTCACCTCGCCCCGCATCGGCACCGTCTCGAAGCCCGCGCGGGACGACCACTTCCTTCGGTCGGGCGAGCACACGACAAACGTCCGCCTGTGGCACATCGGCCCCGGCGTGGAAGCGGGACGCACTCTCGACGGCGGGCATGTCCTCGATGTCGCCGCGACGGTGCTCGAGCGACTCGGCGTCTCCGCGCCGGACCTCGACGGGACGCCGTTGACGCTCGGAGACCGCGTGCCGGCATGAGCGCCGCCAGGCAGGCGGGACCGCTCGTCTCGATCTGCGTCCCCGCCTACAACGCCGAGCGGTGGCTGGCCGAGGCGATCGAGTCGGCACTCGCGCAAACAGTCGCCGACCTCGAGCTCGTCGTCTGCGACGACGCCTCGACCGACGCAACGGTCGAGATCGCGCGCTCGTACTCGGACCCGCGCCTCCGCGTCGAGTCGAATCCGGTCAGGCTGGGCAAGTCCCGCACTCAGAACCGCGTGATCGAGCTCTCCGGCGGCAGGTTCGTAAAGTTCCTGCACGCGGACGACAGGCTCGCGCCTACATGCCTCGAGGAGATGCTCGCGCTGGCGCTAGAAGACGATCGTGTGGGGCTGGTGTTCGCGGCACGCGAGGTCGAGGTCGACGGCGACGTCGACCCGTCCTGGGGGGACCAGTACGCGCGACCGCACGAGGGCTTCACGAACCTCGGCCGCATCAACGACGGCAGGGCGCTCTTCGGGCAGCTCCTTCGCGGCGGGCTCGAGGAGAACTGGATCGGCGAGCCGTCGGCGGTGATGGTCAGCCGCCGGGCGCTCGCCGGCAGCGGCGGGTTCAGCGAGCGCATCCACCAGATCGAGGACCTCGACCTCTGGCTCCGTATCCTGCTGCGCCATCGGGTGGGCTTCGTCGACCGGCCGCTGTGTGTCTATCGACGCCACAGCGCGTCGATGACGGCGGCCAACCAGCGGAAAGGGAGAGACTGGCTCGACCGGGTGTGGTTGCTGGACGGGTTGCTCGCGGAGGAGCTCGACCCTGCCGATCGCGAGGAGGTCGAGCGCCTCCGGCGGATCGCGCTGCGCCGGGCGGCGCGCTCCCAGCTCGGCAGGATCGCCCGCGGACGGTTCGACGCCCAGCTGCCGGCGTACCTCGGCCATCGCGCCCTCACGCTCACGGGCCGCGGCTTCCGCGCCCCGGTATAGGCCCGTCGACGTCGACGGGCCCAGCTACGCTTGCCCGATGCTCGAAGAGACGCGACAGCCGGTCGTGATGCTCGAGCCGCTCGACGACTACGTGGTGATCGAGCCGAGCGACGAGGAGGCGGAGACCCGCCACGGGCTGATCATCCCGGCGAGCGCCGAGACGGGGTGCCGGACGGGGATCGTCACCGCCGTCGGCACCGACCCCGGCGGCGTCGAGCCCGGCGACAAGGTCCTCTTCCCGCGGGAGTCCGGCTTCGACGTCCGTCTCGCCGGGACGGCGGTCAAGGTCATGCGGCGGTCGGAGCTGATCGCCCGCGTGGCCGACTAGGCCCCGGAAAGGGAAACGCCCGCCGAGTGGCGGGCGCTCCAAGCCGGTGGGGTATGTGAGGGGAGATCCGGCCGCCTAAGCATGCCGCGGCCGCTGCTCGGCGTCATGACTCCGAAGGGTGATCTTCAGCTCGCCCGGAAGGGGGATCGGCCAGGGACGCCGAACGCCGCCGATACAATGTCTCGCCCGGAGAAGTGGCCGAGTGGCTGAAGGCGGCGCCCTGCTAAGGCGTTATGTGGGTGAATACCTGCATCGAGGGTT
>Ga0070741_10015480_pt1 | contig 12906 bp, 7 predicted proteins | sample Coa_R1_4_FD_66440 | JGI IMG/M metagenome (GOLD analysis project Ga0070741, IMG submission 66440) | Surface soil microbial communities from Centralia Pennsylvania, which are recovering from an underground coalmine fire - Coalmine... | ecosystem: Environmental > Terrestrial > Soil > Unclassified ...
GAGCTCGTTTATCTCGGCGCTTCAGACGCAGTCAGCTCTGAACTTCGCGAATTTCATTGTACGCAGTCCTTCAACCTTTGCAGCCAGCGGGTTGGCTGCGGGCATACCGGCCAATTTCTTCGTCGTTAACCCGGGAGTTAGCGAAGCGTTTCTGGTCGATAACAGCAATCGCAGCTATTACGATGGTCTTCAGGTTGAATACAGGCGACGCCTTTCGCGCGGGATACTGGTTGACGCGAGCTATGTCTTTTCGAAATCGCTGACGAACTATTACGCCAGCAATCCAGAAGTCTTCAAGAATTTCATTTCACTTCACGATCCGCGTCTTGATCGCGGAATTTCGCCGTTTGATATTACACACGCGTTCAAGACCAGATTTATTTACGACCTGCCGGTTGGTCACGGGCACAAGCTGATTGGAGGTGACAATGGAATCGTCAGTCGCGTATTTAGCGGATGGACCATTGCGGGAACATCGCGTATTCAGAGTGGCACTCCGTTCAGTCTTGGCAACGTGCAGCTGATAGGCATGACCGGGCAGCAATTGCAGGACATGGTGAAGATACGACATACCGTAAGCCAGTCTTTTTTTATAAACGGCGTTGGAACGCCGGTAGTTACCTATCTGCCCGACAACATCATTCAAGGCACGATAGCGGCTTTCAATGGGCAATTGCCGACGACATCGCAATACATAGCTCCGGCCGGTCTCGGTACATTAGTTCCTTTTCCTGGTGCTGCTGGTTATTCAAATCTGGTTCTGCACGGGCCGCGATTCACAAGATTTGATCTCAGCGTAATCAAACGAACAAAGATCAATGATAAAGTCAATTTTGAATTCAGGGCTGAATTCCTGAATGCCTTTAACAACGTCAATTTTATGGTTACGGATCCATCCAGTGATGTCGGGACGGTTGGCGCGTTTAATTCAAATACGTTTGGTCAGGTCCCTTTTTCTTACAGCGATCTGATCGATACGAACGATCCGGGCGGCAGAATTATTCAGTTTGTCGCAAAGATTAATTTTTAGTATTTGAGCTGATTCTACGAATCGGATCCATCAGGAAAATTCTGCGGATAAGTTAATAAATACCCGAAGAATTTTCTTGAGCCGATAGTTATTCAATACTATTCTATGCCCGTGATGGCTTTTGCCTGCAACTGTCATATCCGAATGCTCGTTTTCATCTTTCGGCGCTGATTCTCGTACGAGCACTCTTCAAATGGAGGGACTCCATTGCACAGATCAATCCGCATTATCACTGTTCTCTTATTTATCGTCTTGCTACTGACTCAGGGGTTTCCTGTATTTGCTGCTGGAGGCAATATTACAGGTACCGTCAAAGACCCGGGCGGTTCCGCTGTCGCAGGGGCTCAGGTTGTTATCACCGATGCCACTAGTAAGAAGACGCTGAGCACAACCACTGACAGCAGTGGCGCTTTCAAATTCGATAATCTGACGCCCGGTCTGTATACACTGACAATAACGCAAAACGGTTTCAAGAAGGTTGATCAGCAGATCACGATAATCGACGGCAAGACTGCGAACATCAATGTAAAGTTGGAAATCAGCGTCGGGAACACCGTTATCAATGTTGAGGGCAAAGCGAGTAATCTCGGCAATACTGACACGAACTACAGACAGTTGCGCGATAGCCAGGAATTCGAATGCTATGCCGTCAACAACATTGTGTTAAAGCGCGATGTCGGCACGGTCACATTGCGTAGCGGGATAGTCGGTTTCCTGCCTCCGATACTTGGGACAGTCGCTAAGGCTGTTTTTGTCGGAGATGCTGAATTCAATCTGGTCCCGGCTACAAAGCTCGAGCGCGACCATTTGAAGCTTGAATCAGATAACGAGACTGTTACCGAAGGCTTTACCAAAGCAGTCATCTATTTCAGCGACTCTACATATCAGGACATCAAAAGCAAATCTCAACCAACCGATTCAGCGGCGGGCTTGCGCGATGCCCTTAACGGTTTCAACAACGTCGCGCGGAGCTCAAACGAAACTCTGGAGAATATCGAGGCCGAATTATTGATCGAGCTCTACAACCCTAATCGCCGAGGCTCGTTCAACCTCTATATGAACGGCAAAAAGAATCACGATCTGCGATTTCACGTTCGACCGTGGGGAGCAGTCAAAAACTTCACTACGCCAGAGGAAGTGGCGCTTATAAATTATGAACTTGTCCCGGTCGGCGCCTACATAGCCATTCCATTTCCGAGGTTCTGGTACCTGGCTCATTTCGAAAATGAGTACAAAAATGGTACTGCCAGCTCTACAGAAAATAAAAGCTTCATCCATACAGAGCATTACAAGATCGAAACGGTAATAGAAAAAGATCAAAAGATTACGGCAAGCACAACCCTCACCTTTAAGTCTCTAATGGATGGCGACCGAGTGTTGCGGTTTGGTTTACTGCCCTGGCTACGAGTTTCACGAGTCTTTTTCGGTGACGAGAAAGAAGCATCTTTTATTCAGGAAAGCAGAAAGTCGGACGGAACTTTCTACGTGATTTTGCCTGAACCAACGGTGGCCGGTCGCGAGTATAAATTGACGATGGAGTACAGAGGAACGCGCGTAGCCGAACAAGCGGGCGGCGGCAATTTCACGGTCAGCGCTCGCACGGCGTGGTATCCAAGCTCTGGTGTTTTCAACGATCGCGCTACTTACGATTTAATTTTCAAAGTGCCGGACCGGTTTACGGTAATCAGCGTGGGCAAAATGGCCAAAGAATGGCACGACGGAGATTACGATGTAACGGAATGGATTTCTGATAATCCTCTGGTTGTTGCCGGATTCAATTATGGGGCTTACAAAAAGAAAGAGGTTGTTGACGAGGTTACCAATTACGATGTTTCTATCTACGGGACTTCCGGGGTTTCGTATGGTTTTCACTTTGAGAGTCAATATATAGATGCGTCCACCATCACACCGACGGCAGGAATGAACAATGTTATGGCGGACACGCAAAACGCACTTCGAGTGTTTATACCTTATTTTGGAGAACTGCCTTATGGCCGAATAGCGGTAACCCAGCAACCGCAGTCCGGATTTGGACAGTCCTGGCCAATGCTGGTGTATCTACCCATAACTGCATTTATGGATAGAACGACAAGATATCTGATGAATCCTGGCGGGAATCAACTTCGTGCTAACCTGTTTTACGACGAAGTGACGCCGCACGAAGTGGCGCATCAATGGTGGGGTCACCTGGTCTGCTGGGCAACATATCACGATCAATGGTTGTCCGAAGGGTTTGCCCATTTTTCAACGGGTTTGTTTTTTCAGCTCACCGAAAAAAGCCCGGATAAATATAAAAACTTCTGGAAGGATTTGCATGAACAAATACTGGAAAAGAACCGATACGGGATTTCACCGAATGATGCGGGTCCGATTTGGATGGGCACTCGGCTGAATACGCACAAAACCCCGGGCGCCAGTAGATTGATTTATTCAAAAGGCGCATACGTCCTGAATATGATTCGGGCGATAATGTGGGATCCCAAAAACGGAGATCAACCGTTTAGAACCATGATGAGGGATTTCGTCAAAACCTATTCGAATAATATCGCTTCGACAGAAGATTTTAAGAAAACAGTCGAAAAGCATATGACTCCGGCAATGGATCTGGATGACAACGGCCGGATGGATTGGTTCTTCAATCAATGGGTTTATGGAACAGAGGTGCCTCACTATAAATTCAGCTATAACCTGACACCAAAAGAAGGCGGCAAGTTTCTGCTGGAAGGATCGCTGGAACAGAGCGGCGTCAGCAATGGGTTCAAGATGCTTGTCCCGGTTTACGGAGAATTTGAAGGAAAGATCTATCGAATCGGAACAGCAAAAGTGGAAGGCAATAACACCACGTCTATCAAACTGTTGTTGCCCGAACAACCAAAGCGCATAATGATCAATCATTTTCATGATCTGCTGTCTTACGATAAGAATGAAGGCTAAATCGAAGCAGCGGAAGGCTCGACCTGCAAATCTATACCTACTCCACCCGGTTAAGCTAAGCTCTGTCTCACGATCTTTCATATCCGGTATGACGAGTGCCTGTGACCAAAATCGATAATTTATTTTCGCGGCTAGACCATAATCGGACTTTTCTTCGCCAGTCGGGTTTCGCGGAGATTATATAGTTGTTCTGCGCAGGGGCACGAACCACAAATGGCGTCGAGGACACAGAGATTTAAATGTTTTTTCGCAACCCGTGGTTCAATCAATCTTAGGAAGGTCTGAAGAAATCAGCCTCGAGAATTGGTTTTAGGAACCGCCCTGTGTGGGACTTCGGACATTCTGCAATTTCCTCGGGCGTGCCCGCCGCTACAACGTCTCCGCCAGCGGCGCCACCTTCGGGACCTAGATCAATCACCCAGTCCGCGGTTTTGATTACGTCCAGGTTGTGCTCGATGATGATGATTGTTCCGCCGGAATCAATCAGTCGTTTGAAAGAGGCGAGCAGCTTTTTAATATCATCAAAGTGAAGCCCGGTCGTCGGCTCGTCGAATATGTATAGAGTTTTGTTTTCTGTTCTTCGACCGAGATAAAACGCCAGCTTCACGCGTTGCGCTTCACCGCCCGACAGCGTTGTTGCAGACTGCCCAAGACGCAAATAACCCAACCCAACATCGTCCAGAACTCTCAAGCGATTGAGAATTCGTGGCACGCTGGAGAAAAAAGCGATGGCCTCGCGCACCGTCAAATTCAACACGTCGTTGATGTTTTTTCCGCGGAATCGAACATCAAGAATGCTTGATTTAAAACGCGCTCCCTTGCATTCCTCGCAAACCAATTCGACGTCGGCAAGGAACTGCATCTCTTTTATCTCGACGCCATTGCCTTCGCATCGCTCGCAACGTCCACCGGGAACGTTGAAGCTGAAATGGGCGGCGGTGAAGCCTTTTGCCTGCGCTTCGCGAGTCGCGGCAAATACGTCGCGGATAGCGTCATAAACTTTGATATACGTTACAGGATTCGACCGCGGAGTCCGTCCGATCGGGGACTGATCGACCAGGATCACTTCTTCGAAATTCTTTTGGCCTTCGATTTTTTGAACGGCTCCGACAGGCTCGTTCCATTCGCCTTCCTGCTTCTTCAAATTGGCGTAAATCACACTGTGAACAAGCGTGGATTTGCCGGAACCCGATACGCCAGTGATGCAGGTCATCAATCCGATAGGAATCTCGACGTCGATGCCTTTCAGGTTGTGTTCGCGCGCTCCTTTTACGACCAATGACTTCGGTCCCCATTGCCGTCGAGTACGGGGCGTCTTTATTTCGAGGTCGCCGCGCAGGTATCGTCCCGTCAAAGACGATTCGCTTTCGGAAAGCTCATCCACAGTGCCTTCAAACACGACCTGTCCGCCCTGTTCGCCCGCGCCGGGTCCCACGTCGATAATCTTGTCGGCTGTGCGCATCATTTCCGGATCGTGCTCGACCACTAGAACCGTGTTTCCAATGTCCCGAAGATTCTGCAGGATGTTAATTAATCGCTTGCTGTCCCGCGGGTGAAGCCCGATTGACGGTTCGTCCAGAACATACAATGCGCCAACCAGGGCGGAACCAAGGTTCGTCGCAAGCTGAATCCGCTGGGATTCGCCGCCAGACAATGTGCTTGCCAACCGATCCAGGGTCAAGTACTCCAGCCCGACGTCCAGCATGAACTGCAATCGACGACGAATTTCGAGCAGAACCTTGTCGGCAATTGCTGCTTGTTCTTCGTTCAACGTCAGTTGATCAAAGAACGCGGCCGCCTGTGCGATTGTCATCGCGTTAACCTGCGGCAGATTGGCTCCGCCAACAAAAACATCCCGAGCATCGGCGCGCAGCCTGCTGCCGCCACAATCAGGGCAGAGCGTATAACCGCGATATTTGCTCAGAAAAACGCGAACATGCAGTTTATATTTCTTGGTTTCCAGCCAGTCAAAGAAACCACGAACTCCGTCAAAACCCGATGCGCCGTTGATAATCGCTTTTTGCTGGGATTTATCCAGCTCGTTGAACGGCACATTCATCGGGATGCCGGCCTTCTTGGTGAAGGCGCGCAGCTCAGTGCGAACCCAGTCGAATTGAGGCTTGGTCCACGGCTCGACTGCTCCATCTTTCAATGAGAGGGAAGGATTCGGAATCACCAGATTCATGTCCAAGCCCATGACGTTGCCGAATCCCTGACAAGTAGAGCATGCTCCGAACGGATTGTTGAAGCTGAACAGACGAGGCTCTGGCTTGATGTAGACGATACCGCAAGGCTTGCATTCGAATCTGTCGGAGAATTTCAGGATTCGTGTCGTTGTGCCGCTGCCTGCGTCAGGACCGGGCACAAGCGCAATCTGTGCCTGTCCGTGACCTTCCTGGTAACAGGTTTCAAGCGAATCAACCAGCCGAGTTCTTATATCCGGTCTGATGGCAAGGCGATCAACCAAAACGCTGTAACTATCAAGACTGTTGCCAGTGAAGTCGTCCGGCGAGGCAAGCTCGACAATCTGTCCATCTTTGTATAAACGTGTAAAGCCCCGTTGCATCAGGCTCATGATATGTGCGGTTAACCGCTGGCGATTCTCGTCTTTTACGCCCGATGTTTTTGCCGATCTGCCTCTTGGTTTTTTCTTTTCATCTTTTGCGTCTTCGCGTTCGGCCATTCCAGCAGCGGCAGGGAATAAGACGTAGAAACGGGTACCTTCCTGGAGCTGGAGAATCTCGTCCGCGATAGACTGAGGAGAATCGCTCTTAACCACGTTGCCGCACTCGCGACAAATCGTGGTGCCGGCTCGACCGTAAAGCAATCGAAGGTAATCGTAAATCTCCGTCTGTGTCGCCACAGTAGAGCGCGGATTCCGCGTCGAATTCTTTTGCCGAATAGCGATGGCAGGACAGATGCCGATAACTTCATCAACATCGGGTTTATCCATGCGCTCAAGGAACTGACGAGCATACGCGGACAGCGATTCGACGTAACGACGCTGTCCCTCGGCATAGATCGTGTCAAAGGCAAGTGAAGATTTTCCCGATCCGCTAACTCCTGTAACAACAGTAAGCTGGTTCAAGGGAATCGTGAAGCTGACGTTTTTGAGGTTATTTACTCGTGCGCCGCGTACAACGATAGCCTCGTCGGCTTCTTCTGGGAGCGCAACCTCGTTTGGTTCTGTAACCGGTAATCTTCTAGCCATATAGTGTCGAATCGGTCAATAAGCCGAAACCACTATCATAGCAGCACTGGCAATAGATTTCACGGTTGCATCATGTGGCGTAAGCGTGCCGACTGCGCATTTCGAAAAGTCGATATATAAGAAAAGCGCAGACCGAAGTCTGCGCCGATCATTTTTTATTGTTTTACTGACGTTTGATGGGGGAAAACTCTGAACGAATAAAATTACTGTGGAATCGGCGGATCTGACGGTCCTGCAGTACTGCCTGCTTTCCAGCGGATTAAACCGTCGTTAGCCACGAAATAAAAATGTGACTTCGCTGTCGCCGAGGCTCCTACGGGTTCGTTAGTTGCCGAATAGGTTGAAGCCGGGCTGCCCAATGTCAGCGTCAACTGGTAGTTGTTAATGGGTGAACTAAAAAGTGACGCGTCAACCAGCGACGCACCGGAAAGCTGACTGCCGTCGCCGTAGCTGGTATAGTTCCCTTTGACTGACAAATAAGTGTTTTCTGATTCGACAATCGTTCGCAGCGTCTGAATTGCCGCAGCTTCGCGAGAAGCTCGCTGGGCCTCCAATAGCCCTGGTATCGCTATAGTCGCAATAATACCAATTACTGCAACTACTATCAGTAGTTCCGGCAGTGAAAAACCTTTTGCGTTGCGTTTCATATCCTCGCTCCCTCCAGGGGATCGACACTTTTTAAACTGAGATACAGCAAGGGTTAGAAAGTGTCGAGCTTATCCTTCGTTTCGACAGTTACCGGTTAGTGCAATAGCGGTTCCACACTTTTTTTTGATTTTTGAACCGCTTTGGACGAGACCTGGTCAGAGGCTTACAGGCGGATACCTTGGATTTTCAATAAGTTGCGGAATCGTGCTGGAATCGACTGCTGAAAAGTGCTTTTGCTGCATCACACTTTTTGGCGGTCCAACCGCTACAAATTATGTCGCCTCAACTCTCGCTTCGACCGGGGTGGAGAACCGTTCGGAAGCTCTGAGAACACTGGCCGTTTCGCGAATGGCGTGCTTATCCAAAAGGTGGCGGAGGCTACGAACTGAAAGCCCCAGTAAATCGGCGGCTTTGGTCTGATTACCGCCCGTGCGTTGCAGTGCGCGCAGGACATAACTTTTTTCCAGTTCATTCATAAACGCGTCCAGATCGATTCCGTGGTCAGGAAGGTCGAGATCCGTTGTTACCCGGTCGGGATTGTAATTCAATACCAGCTCTGGCAGTCTTGATGGCAGGATTGAATCGCCGGTTTCCAATGCTACTGCTCGCTCGATTATGTGCTCCAGTTGGCGGACATTGCCTGGAAAACTATATGAATCCAGATAACGCAGGGCCTCTTCGCTTATCTGAAGATTGGGTTTTCCGCTGCTGCGTTTGAATTTGTCCAGGAAATGAAAAGCGAGCTCTCTAATGTCTTCGCGACGCTGACGAAGCGCCGGTAGCTCTATCGGAATGACGCTGATACGGTAAAACAGGTCTTCACGGAAACGGCCTTCTTCCATCAGTTTATTCAAATCGCGATTTGTTGCGGCGATGATTCGGACGTCGATAGAGATCTCTTCCGTGCCGCCCACGCGACGGATTTTGCGCTCTTGAATCACACGCAAAAGTTTAACCTGCATTGCAAGGCTCATTTCGCCGATCTCATCGAGGAAAATGCTGCCGCCCGATGCCGCTTCGAACAAACCCTTCTGATTGCCGACCGCGCCGGTAAATGCGCCTTTCATATATCCGAAAAGCTCGGATTCCAGCAGCGTTTCGGTAAATGCGCCACAATTCACCGACACAAACGCGGCCGAAGCTCGCGGTCCGCAATCGTGCAAAGCCCGGGCGACCAGTTCTTTTCCGGTTCCGCTCTCGCCGGTAATCAGGACCGTGCTGGTATTCGAGGCAACGATCTGGATCATGTCGTAAACCGCCTGCATTCGTGGAGAGCGTCCGATCAGATTCTTGACGCTGTTACGCTCGCGCAATTCGCGTTTCAGCAGAGCGTTTTCCTGGCGCAGTTGTTTTCTTTCCAGCGCGTTGCGGACAATGATTTTCAATTCTTCGACGTCGAATGGTTTTTGAATGAAATCGTCCGCGCCCAGTTTGAATGCCTGGCGTGCAGTTTCGATTGTTGCGAACGCTGTCATCAGCACAAAGACAGTTTCCGAAGATAGGGCTCTTATCTGTTTCAGCAGCTCGATGCCGTTTGAATCGGGCATTTTGACATCGGAAACTACGATATCGATGACGTCTTTCTTGATACGATCAAGCGCATCATTGCCGTTTTCGGCGACGATGACCTGGTATCCGGCGCGCCGGAAGACTAGCTGCAGCAACTCTCGCATGCTTCGTTCATCATCAACAATCAGGATTTTTTGCATATATCTTTCGCGCTGCCTTCACCGGAAAAATGAAACGTCAGAATATGACCGATTCCGCCGATCCATTGTTATCCGGCAGAAAAAGAGTCATTTCCTGCTCTTCGCATACACTATTGTCGGTAAAACCTGGGAGCACTATTAATATTTTTGTTCCTCTGCCGATGTCACTGTTTACTTCGATTTTTCCACCGTGATCGGAGATTATCTGGTGGACAATCGCCAGCCCAAGTCCGGTGCCGTTAACTTTTGAGGAGTTGAACGGCTCGAACACACGCTCTATCTGTTCTTCGTTCATGCCCTGCCCGGTGTCTTCGACCTCGATATTTACGGCATTACTCTCCTCGGTCAGCCTGATGGTCAACGTTCCACCATTGGGCATTGCCTGGAATGCGTTTCTGGTCAGATTCCAGCAAACCTGTCGCAACTGGTTAGGATCCCCTTCGAACATTACAGGATGAGAGGGATAAGCTTCGGTAATCTGGTGGGTTTCGCCGATCTCTGAGCTGTGTCGCATCAGACGAAAAGTCTCTGTCAGCAACTGAACCAGATCGAACTGATTTTTAACCGGTTTTTGCGGTCTGGCGTAGCTGAGAAAATCGGTCACGATGCCGTTCAGGCGGTCGGATTCACGCAAGACTATCTGCATCAACTCTGCTTGCTCGGAATCCGGAGCCATCTCGCCATGCAAAACCTGAATCGCGCCGCGCATCGCGGCGAGCGGATTTCGGATCTCGTGTGCTATTCCCGCCGCCATTTTGCCCAGAGCGACGAGGCGATCGTGGCGTCTCATCTCTCGCTCCATCTTGCTGATTTCGGTCAAATCCTGGAACGAAATCACGACGCCCGTGATCGTGTTGTCTTCATCCATCAGCGGCGAAGCGCTGAAACCCAGATGCAGAAAACGGCCATCTGCTGATCTGCAATCAGTCGTGAAACGGAGAACTCGCGCGCGACGATTGCGCTGCCTGATGCTGGCGTCAATGGAATCACCAATGTCGCCAAACAACTTGGTGACCGGATTGTCGTAGACAGACGCAAAGGTGAACCCGGTAATCTCTTCGGCTGCTCGATTGAAAGTTTTGATCCGGCCTTCGAGATCGGTAGTCAGCAAACCGCTGCTGACGCTGTCGATTACGCGTTCGTTAAAAGCACGAAGCTCTGACAATCGCTGCGTAGTCTTTGCCAATTGTGTTGCACTGCCGCGCAGTCGACTGGACAGGCTGCTGCTGAGCGCCGCGACCACAAAAAATGCGACGATATTCAGGACAACCTTATAGATTATTTCAACGCCGGTAGAACTACCCGGCGAAAAAGAGACCGCAGAGTGCCCGATCAGGCCGTTGATCGTAGCCGAGGCAAGTCCTCCATAAAGGAGAGCGCAGGCGGATGCTATGGCATATACGCGACGTTCACCGAGCACGCCGCTGGAAGCCAGAATAATTACAAGATAAAGCGCGGAAAGCGGTGACGCCACATCTCCTGTACGGTAAATCAGCCACGTGATCAGCAACGTGTCTACCAGGAATTGAAGATAAGCCTGCGTTTCGTATCGTTTATTATATTTTGCCGCGAGCGCGTAAACACCTGACAAAAGTCCGATTAAACCGATGGCCGCGAGAAACGAATCGACCAGGTTGACGGAAAGGATATAGCTGAGCGTTGCAGCCGCCGCGGAAAACAGCAGCAATATCACCAGCCGAGTGATTATAATTACCCAAAGTCTTTTCTGCATAACGAGGTCAGGGCAGAGGTCACCCTCTTCCATTTCCTTATCGGTTTCAGCATTAATAAACGTGACTGATCTGTGAAGCGGGTTAGCGGGATTGTCGCCACGGATTTTGGAGCAGTTCGTGAATGATGGGCTCTAATTTTTCCTGGGGCGCTCCTGCCGATCTGCTCAGGTTCGCGCCCTGCAGCGAGAGGAATCTATAGACGTTTTCCGCTAGTTCGCTGGTTTGAGCCAGGGCTCGCAGGTTTCTTCGAATTGTCGCGATATCGGCTCTGGATACCGGACCGGTCAACGCCGTTTCAGCGCCGTGTTTCCAGAGATTCTCAATCGTTGAATTGACCAGAGGCTGCAGTATCTTGTGAGCTTCTGTTTTTGAGACACCGCATTGCTCCAGCGCTTGAATGCTGAGGCTCAGCAGCGCGGTCAAATGTGGTGAAGCGAGAACGGCGGCCGCGTGATAGAGAGCTTTATCGGATGAATCGATCTCGAAAGTTTTCCCGCCGATCGATTTGACCAAGCGTTTTGCCAAAGAGGTAGCTTCCTTATCGCCTTCGATGCAGAAATAACCGCCGGCGATCTGACTGACGCCGAGCTTCGGCGAACTGATCGATAGAAGAGGGTGCGCTGAGCCTGTATGCGCTTTACAGTCCGATAGCGGTTCAAGTATTCGCGAGCTAAGGCTGCCGCTTGTATGAAGGAAAACTGTCCGAGACCAGTCGGCGCGCAAAATCGCGATCTGCTTAGCCGTCTCTGCGATTTCATCGTCGGGAACCGAGACGAGAAAGACTTTGCTCGCGGGCAAATCGGATGTATCAATCGAGTGGGGATTGCCGCCCCCAATAAAAGCGACGGCCCTTCGCGCCGATTGTTTTGTACGACAAACAACAGATTCAATCGTATAGCCGCGATCACGCCATAAACGTCCCAGCGTCTGCCCCACGCGACCTGCACCGATGATCGATATTGTTAACTTCTGAGGCATTAGATTGTGAGATCTGTGGTAATTACGGTCGTTTGTACGATGCGCTCACAACGGTTTTGATATTTCCGCGCATGTTGAAATCGCCTTCGATCTCAACGCTCAATGGATCGCAGGAGCGTACGAAATCCTCCAGAATCCTGTTGATTACGTGCTCGTGAAAGATCTTCACCTCGCGAAACGAATTGATATAAAGCTTCAGCGATTTCAACTCCACGCACTTTTCATTCGGAACGTAATCCAGCTTTATCGTAGCGAAGTCAGGGAAGTCCGAAAACGGGCAGATTGCGGTGAACTCCGGGATCGTGAAATTGATATGAATCTCTTTGCCAGGATATTCGTAAGCGAAAGTATCCAGCGGGTATAGGTTCATCTCCTCCACTGGAGTCGACTCAATAACAGGTTTGAAAACCTCTGTGGTAGCCATATTTCTCCTTTTCCCCGCGCTCTGGCACGAGGTTTTAGACTGTCAAAGCGACAGGTTTCGGGATAATGCAAAGTGTAGAGGATACCGTTGCGCAGCAAAATTGCAAAGAGGTATAGCAGCAGGGCAACCGCATCATAAAGCTGGAGCCGGAAAGGGGTTTATGGCATAGTAAAGGAACGAGGCAGGCAAAGAATCTGGTTCACGGAGCTGTTTACAATGCCATCAGAGACCTCTCGAAG
>Ga0070741_10015481_pt1 | contig 12906 bp, 12 predicted proteins | sample Coa_R1_4_FD_66440 | JGI IMG/M metagenome (GOLD analysis project Ga0070741, IMG submission 66440) | Surface soil microbial communities from Centralia Pennsylvania, which are recovering from an underground coalmine fire - Coalmine... | ecosystem: Environmental > Terrestrial > Soil > Unclassified ...
GCTCCTTCTTCAGCCGGAACACGGTCGAGAGGACCTTCTGCGCGGCCACCGTGCCGTCCCACGACTCGGGCGGGCTCAGGCAGGTGTCGCAGTTGCCACAGGGCTGTCCTGGCTGGCCGAAGTAGTTCAGCAGCCGCACCCGCCGGCAGTCCACGGTCTCGCACAGCGCCAGCATCGCGTCGAGGTGCTGGGCCAGCCGCTGTCGGTGGGCCCGGTCCCCCGGTGACTCGTCGATCATCTTCCGTTGCTGGACGACGTCGGCCAGCCCGTAGGCCAGCCACGCCGTCGAGGGCAGCCCGTCCCGCCCGGCGCGGCCGGTCTCCTGGTAGTAGCCCTCGACCGACTTGGGCAGGTCCAGGTGCGCGACGAACCGCACATCCGGTTTGTCGATCCCCATCCCGAAGGCGATGGTCGCCACCATCACGACGCCGTCCTCGCGCAGGAAGCGCGCCTGGTGGCGCTGGCGCACGCTCGCGTCGAGGCCGGCGTGGTACGGCAGTGCGGGGATGCCCTGGGCGACGAGGAACTCCGCGGTCTGCTCGACCGACTTACGGGAGAGGCAGTAGACGATGCCCGCGTCGCCGGGATGTTCGGTGCGCAGCAGCTCGAGCAGCTGGCGGCGCGGCTCGTCCTTGGCCACGATGCGGTACTGGATGTTGGGCCGGTCGAAGCTGGCGACGAAGTGCCGGGCCCGGCCGTCGGGCGCGGCGCGCAGGTCCAGCCGCTCCGCGATCTCGCTGTGCGTTGCCCGGGTGGCCGTGGCGGTGAGCGCGATCCGGGGAACCGAGGGCCACCGTTCGTGCAGCCGGGACAGCTCCAGGTAGTCGGGCCGGAAGTCGTGGCCCCACTGCGCCACGCAGTGCGCCTCGTCGATGGCGAACAGCGCGATCGTCCCCCGGTCGAGCAACCGCAGCGTGGACTCGACCTTCAGCCGCTCGGGGGCCAGGTACAGCAGGTCGAGCTCACCGGACAGGAACGCCGACTCCACGGCCCGGCGCTGGTCGGGATCCTGGGTGGAGTTCAGGAAGCCCGCGCGGACCCCGAGCGTGGTGAGCGCGTCCACCTGGTCCTGCATCAACGCGATCAGTGGCGACACCACCACCCCGACACCGTCGCGGACCAGCGCGGGGATCTGGTAGCACAGCGACTTCCCGCCGCCGGTCGGCATCAGGACCAGCGCGTCCCCGCCGCCGACGACGTGGGAGATGATCTCGGACTGCTCGCCCCGGAAGGCGTCGTAGCCGAAGATCCTCTTGAGGACCTCGACCGGATCGGGGGCTGTGCGGGGAGCGGCCACCCCCCGATCGTACGAGGGTCAGCCGTGGGTCCCGGATGCGCCCGGGGAGGGTTCGTCGGGGCCCTCGCCGGCCTCGGCACCCGCCGCGTCGGACCGGGACGCCTCCGCGCCCGCCGGTACGCGCACCGGGGCCTCCACCTCCGGAGCCGCCGCCGGCAGCTCCTCGCGGGGGCGGCGCTCGATGGCCAGGTAGACCAGGGCGCCGACGAACACCGCGGCGGAGACGACCACGTTGATCCGGATGTCGCCGAACACCCGCGTCGCCGGGTCCGAGCGCATCAACTCGATCCAGAAACGGCCGAACGTGTAGCCGGCCACGTAGACCATGAAGGCGCGCCCGTGACCGAGCCGGAACCGGCGGTCGGCCTGGACCACGAGCACCGCGACCAGGACGTTCCACAGGAGCTCGTAGAGGAACGTCGGATGCACGACCGCGATCGGCGTGTGGTCGAGCGCGACGCCGCCCAGCGGGTCGGGAGTGGAGGTGCCGGGCGTCACCCGGGGGTAGATCTCCAGGCCCCACGGCAACGTGGTCGGGCCGCCGTAGAGCTCCTGGTTGAAGTAGTTGCCCAGCCGCCCGATGGCCTGCGCGACCCCGATGCCCGGCGCCACCGCGTCGGCGAACACCGGGAGCGGGACACCCCGCCGGCGGCATCCGATCCAGGCGCCCACGGCACCGAGCGCGATCGCCCCCCAGATGCCCAGCCCACCGTTCCAGATCTTGAGGGCGTCGACCGGATGCCCACCGGGACCGAAGTAGGTCCGCCAGTCCGTTGCCAGGTGGTAGAGCCGACCGCCCAGCAGGCCGAACGGCACCGCGTAGACCGCGACGTCCAGCACGGTGCCGGGAGGCCCGCCCCGGGCCAGCAGCCGGCGCTCACCCCAGCTCACAGCGACGACGATGCCGGTGATGATGCAGAGGGCGTAGGCCCGGATCGGGATCGGTCCCAGATGCCAGACACCCTGGTCGGGGCTCGGGATGTTCGCCAGAAACGCGCTCAGCACTCCGCCACCGTACTTGCCGGGTGGGTTACGCCGGCCGGCCGGCCGCGGTGGTGGTCGCGCCGCGAACCCCGGCCGCCAGCTCCGCCGTGAGCTCCCGCAGCTCCGCCTCCCCGCGTCCGGCCGCACTGACCAGCGCGGACCCGACGATCACGGCGTCAGCGAACCCGGCCACCTCGGCGGCCTGCGAACCTGAGCGCACTCCCAGGCCGACGCCGATCGGGAGCGTCGTGTGCGGGCGGCAACGCCCGACGAGCTCCCCGGCGGCCGGCCCCAGCTCGTCCCGGGCGCCGGTGACCCCCATGACCGCCGACGCGTAGACGAACCCGCGACTGGCCGCCGCGGTGGTGGCGATCCGTTCCTCGCTCGAGGACGGGGCGACCAGGAAGATCCGGTCGAGACCGTGGCGGTCGGAGGCGGCGAGCCACTCGCCGGCCTCCTCCGGGATCAGGTCCGGTGTGATCATGCCGAGCCCGCCGGCGGCGGCCAGGTCACGGGCGAACGCCTCGACGCCGTAGCGCATCACCGGGTTGAAGTAGGTCATGACGACAGCGCGGCCACCGGTGGAGGCGACCCGTTCCACGACGGTGAACACGTCGCGCAACCGCGACCCCGCCCGCAGCGCGGTCTCGGTGGCCGCCTGGATGGTGGGCCCGTCCAGCACCGGGTCGGAGTACGGCACCCCGATCTCGACCAGGTCGGCACCGGCGTCGACCAGTGCGGTGAGCAGCCGCGCCGAGTCCTCGACCGTCGGGAACCCGGTCGGCAGGTATCCCACGAGCGCGGCCCGGCCCTGCTCGCGGCACTCCGCGAACATCGCCTCGAGTCCACTCATGCCGTATCCGTATCGGCCAGGTTGAACCACTTCGCGGCGGTGTCCATGTCCTTGTCGCCCCGGCCGGAGAGGTTGACCAGGATGATCGCCTGGGGGCCCAGCTGGCGGCCCAGCTTCACCGCGCCGGCGATCGCGTGCGCTGACTCGATGGCCGGGATGATGCCCTCGGTCCGGGCCAGCAGCGCGAAGGCGTCCATCGCCTCGCTGTCGGTCACCGGGAAGTACTCCGCGCGCCCGATGTCCTTGAGCAGGGCGTGCTCGGGGCCCACACCCGGGTAGTCCAGGCCGGCCGAGATCGAGTGCGACTCCCGGGTCTGGCCGTCGTCGTCCTGGAGCAGATAGGACATCGCACCGTGCAGGGCTCCGGGGCTGCCGTCGGTGAGGGTGGCTCCGTGGCGGCCGGTCTCCACGCCGTCCCCACCCGGCTCGTAGCCGACGAGCCGGACGCCCGCGTCGTCGAGGAAGGCGTGGAAGATCCCGATGGCGTTCGACCCGCCGCCGACACACGCCGCGACCGCGTCCGGGAGCCGGCCGCACCGGGCCAGCACCTGCTCGCGGGCCTCGAGGCCGATGACCCGGTGGAAGTCGCGCACCATGACCGGGAAGGGGTGCGGACCGGCGACCGTACCGAGCAGGTAGTGCGTGGAGTCGACGTTCGTGACCCAGTCGCGCAGGGCCTCGTTGATCGCGTCCTTGAGGGTGCGGGAGCCGGTCCTCACCGGGATCACCTCGGAACCGAGCAGCCGCATCCGGGCCACGTTGAGCGCCTGCCGCTCGGTGTCGACCTCTCCCATGTAGATCACGCAGTCCAGGCCGAGCAGCGCCGCGGCGGTCGCGGTCGCGACACCGTGCTGGCCGGCCCCGGTCTCGGCGATCACCCGGGTCTTGCCCATGCGCTTGGTCAGCAGCGCCTGGCCCAGCACGTTGTTGATCTTGTGCGAGCCAGTGTGGTTGAGGTCCTCACGTTTGAGCAGGATGCGCGCGCCGCCGGCGTGCTCGCCGAGCTTGGTGGCGTCGGTCAACGGCGACGGACGGCCGGCGTAGTCGTGCTGCAACCGGTCGAGCTCGGCCAGGAAGTCCGGGTCGACCCGGGCCTTCTCGTAGAACACGGTCAGCTCGTCGAGCGCGGCGATCAATGCCTCCGGGACGAACCGGCCGCCGTACCGGCCGAAGTGACCGGACTCGTCGGGCTCATGGCCGCTGCGGTGGGACAGCCCGAAGCTGGCGGTGACCGAGGTGTCGCCCCGGTTGTCGGTGTGGTTGTCGGGGTGGCTGTCGGTGTGGCTGTTGCTGGGTGCGCTCACCGGGCGGCCCGCGAGCACGACGGGTGGAAGCCCGCGGCGACCAGCTTGGTGACCGCCAGCCGCGGGTCGCCGCTGGTGACGAGGCCCTCCCCGACCAGTACCGCATCCGCGCCGTAGCCGGCGTAAGTCAGCAGATCACCCGGGCCGCGCACTCCGGACTCGGCGACCCGCAGCACCGAGCTGGGCAGGCCCGGGGCGAGGCGGGCGAACACCGACCGGTCCACCTCCAGGGTGTGCAGGTTGCGCGCGTTCACCCCGATCACCGAGGCACCGGCCTCCAGCGCGCGGTCGGCCTCCTCCTCGTTGTGCACCTCGACGAGCGCGGTCATGCCGAGCGACTCGACGCGGTCGAGCAACGAGGACAGCACGTTCTGCTCCAGCGCCGCGACGATCAGCAGCACCAGGTCGGCACCGGCCGCCCTGGCCTCGTGCACCTGGTAGGTGCCCACGATGAAGTCCTTGCGCAGCACCGGGACGTTCACGGCCGCGCGCACGGCCACCAGGTCGGCCAGCGACCCCCCGAAGCGGCGCTGCTCGGTGAGCACGCTGATCACCCGCGCGCCGCCGGAGACGTACTGCGCGGCCAGCGCGGCCGGGTCGCTGATCTCGGCCAGGTCACCCTTGGACGGGCTGCGCCGCTTGACCTCGGCGATGACCCCGATCCCGGGCGCGTTCAGGGCGGCCATCGCATCCATCGGGGGCGGCGCCGCCAGCGACGCCCGCTTGACCTCGTCGAACGGGCGAGCCTTGATGCGCTCCTCGACGTCCTCCCGGACGCCCGCGACGATCGAGTCCAGCACGCTGCTCACCGGTGCACCTCACAGCGATCGTCCAGCCGCACCCAGGAGCCCGCGGCCGAGCTGCGGGCGGCGTCGCCGCGGTAGCCGGAGAGTCGGTGGGTCCGCTCACGCACGGAAGCGATTCCCCCTTCCGGGTGCGGCCATCCTGGCCGGCGGGTAGTGGCCACGACGCGGGTCGCGGCGGCCGGGTCCGTGCTCAGCATGCTAATCGGTGGGGGTCAGGCCGGAGGCCGTGGGTCGGTCCCGGCGTCGTGGGCGGGCTCGTCGGCCGGGTCGTCCGGCACGGTCGGGTCCCCGCCCCGGTCCAGCACGTCCCACCACGCCCGATCCTGATCGGGTTGACGCGGGCGATCATGCCCGACCGAGAAGCGGCCCCCGAACCGGGGTAGGTCGCGCTCCCGCAACATCACCCATACGCCGGCCGCCACCATCGCCAGCCCGGCGCCGACCGCGGTCCATGGAGCCCCGGTGACAGCCAGCGGCTGGTCACGCAGCGCATCGAGGCTGATCCCCGGTGGTGGCGTGGGATACCCCGGATCGAGCGGACCGGGGTGCGACCCGAACACGGGTCGCAGCGCGGCGTCGGCGACCCAGATCCCGAGCACCGCGATCAGCGCGCCCAGCACCCGGCGGGCGGGTCCGCCGAGGGCGAGCACGGCCGCGACACCGGCCAGGGCGAGCGGCGCCAGCCCGAGCACCGGCGGCCAGGCCTGCGCCCCGCTGAACGCCACCGGTACCGGACCGCGCATCGGCACCTGCGCGGTGACCCGGTACCAGACCAGCGCCGAGGACACCCACAACATCACCGCGGCGAGGACCAGCGCCAGCACGCAGAGGGTCAGTCCCCGACGACCGGAGCTCACCGGCTGTCTGCGCCGTTACGCGGCGGCTCCGCAAGCGTCGCCGCCGTGCCAATGGGCGGCTCCGCAAGCGTCGCCGCCGTGCCGATGGGCGGCTCCGCAAGCGTCGCCGCCGTCGCGATGGCCGACAGGACCGCGCGCGCCTTGTTCAGGCACTCGTTGTCCTCGGCCACGGGATCGGAGTCGGCCACGATCCCTCCGCCGGCCTGGACGTAGGCGGTGTCACCCCGGATCAGCGCGGTGCGGATGGCGATCGCGGTGTCCGCGTCACCGGCGAAGTCGAAGTACCCCACGATGCCGCCGTAGAGCCCCCGCCGGGTCGGCTCCAGCTCCTCGATGATCTCCATGGCCCTGGGCTTCGGCGCACCCGAGAGCGTCCCCGCCGGGAAGCAGGCGGTCACGGCGTCATAGGCGTTGCAGCCGTCCGCGAGCCGGCCCGTCACGGTGGACACCAGGTGCATCACGTGGCTGTAGCGCTCGACCTGGAAGAAGTTGTGCACCTTCACCGTGCCCGGCACGCACACGCGGCCGAGGTCGTTGCGCCCGAGGTCGACGAGCATGACGTGCTCGGCGCACTCCTTGGCATCGGTGCGCAGGTCCTTCTCCAGGAGGATGTCCTCCTCCTCGGTCGCACCCCGCCAGCGGGTGCCGGCGATGGGGTGTGTGGTCGCCTGCCCGTCCCGGACGGTGACCAGAGCCTCCGGGCTGGATCCGACGATGTCGAAACGCTCCCCGCCGGCGTCGGCCAGCCGCAGCAGGTACATGTACGGGCTGGGGTTGGTGGCCCTCAGCACCCGGTAGACGTCCAGGGCATCGGCCGAGATCGCCGTCTCGAACCGCTGCGAGACGACCACCTGGAACGCCTCCCCGGCCAGGATCTCCTCCTTCGCCGCCTCCACCGCCGCGCTGTGCTCGGCCAGGCTGCGGCGGCGCACGAAGTCCGGCTCGGCCGGGCGGTAGACCGCCACCGTGGACGGTGCCGGCGCGCGCAGCTGCTCGGTCATGCGATCCAGGCGGCTCACCGCGTCGTCGTAGGCGGCGTCCACCCGGTCGGGGGTGCCGTCCCAGTTCACCGCGTTGGCGATCAGCGTGACGGTGCCTTCGTGGTGGTCCAGGGCAGCCAGATCGGTGGCCAACAGCATCACCATCTCGGGCAGCTGGAGGTCGTCGCTTGCGAGCTCGGGCAGCCGCTCCAGGCGGCGGACGATGTCGTACCCGAGGTAGCCCACCATCCCCCCGGTCAGCGGAGGCAGGCCGGGGAACGCCTCGGTGTGCAGCTCCTCGACGCACTGCCGCAACGCCAGCAGCGGGTCACCACCGGAGGTGAGCCCGGCGGGAGCGCTTCCCAGCCAGGTCGCCTCGCCGTCCCGCTCGGTCAGCGTCGCGGCGCAGTGCGCACCCACGAAGGACCACCGCGACCAGGACCTGCCGTTCTCGGCCGACTCCAGCAGGAACGTGCCCGCGCGGTCGCCGGCGAGCTTGCGGTACAGCCCGACCGGGGTCTCGTCGTCGGCCAGCAGCCGACGGGCCACCGGGATGACCCGGTGCTCCCGTGCCAGCTCCCGGAACTCCGCCCGGCCCGGCGAGACCGCGCCGAGCTCGCCGACGGCGCCCACGTGCCCGACCGCCCCCGCGGTCACGATGCCGTCACCGAGCCCCCTGTAGTCCTCGTGCCCATACCGACATTCTGCCGCCCCCGCCCCGCGCGACGTGCGGGCCCGGCTCGACCTGCGAGACTGGCCCGGTGAGCGAACCGGCAGCCGCGCCCGGACCTGAGGTCGGGCCGGGTCGGCGGGCACGTCCCAGGGGGCGGCGGCCGGCCGGCCAGCAGACCCGCGAGGCATTGCTGGCGGCGGCCCGTGAGGAGTTCGTCCAGCGCGGCTACGACCAGGCCAGGGTCCGTTCGATCGCCGCCTCCGCCGGTGTCGACCCGGCGATGGTCAACCACTGGTTCGGCGGCAAGGACGGGCTGTTCACGGCGGCGATGGACCTGCCGGTGGATCCCGCCGCGGTGGTGGCACGGATCCTCGACGGTGACCAGGAGCTGGCCGGGGAACGACTGGTGCGGACGTTCCTGTCTGTGTGGGACCCCAGCCGCGGCGGCCCGTTCGTGGCGATGCTGCGCAGTGTGTCCAGCCACGAGCACGCGGCCACGATGATGCGCGAGTTCGTCACCGACCGGATCTTCGGGCCACTGGCCGCCGCGCTGGAGTCCGACCAGCAGCTGCTGCGGGCCACCCTGTGCGGTTCGCAGGTCGTCGGCCTCGGGATGGCCCGCTACGTGATCAAGCTCGATCCCATCGCGTCGGCGGACGTCGAGACCCTGGTGGCGGCTATCGGGCCGACCCTGCAGCGCTACCTGACCGGCCCGCTGACCTGATCCCCGGCGACCGGGGCGGCCGGCTCGTCGGGATCGTCGGTCAGCAGGACGTCGGTGTCGAAGCAGGTTCGGGTCCCGGTGTGACAGGCCGCGCCGACCTGATCGACCAGGACCAGCAGCGTGTCCCCGTCACAGTCCAGGCGGACCTCGTGCACCCGCTGGGTGTGGCCGGACGTCTCGCCCTTGACCCAGTACTCCCCCCGACTGCGCGACCAGTAGGTGGCCTTGCGGGTGGTCAGCGTGCGGTGGAGGGCCTCGTCGTCCATCCAGGCCACCATCAGCACCTCGCCCGTCCCCCGCTGCTGGGCCACCGCGCACACCAGCCCGTCGGGGTTGCGTTTGAGGCGCTCGGCGATCGCCGGGTCGAGTGTCATCGGATCCGTCCCTCGTGTTCGTGTTCGGGCTGGGCCGGCGCGGGTCCGGCGGACGCGCGTTCGTCGGGCACGGGTTCCGCTGCCCCGGGTTCGTCAGCTGCCGGTTCGTCGCGTACCGGTCCGTCGCCTGCCGGCTCGTCCGGCGCTGGTTCGTCCGGCGCTGGTTCGTCCGGCAGGAGTTCTTCCGGCACGGGTTCCACGGCCGCGGTGATCTCGACGACCTCGGTAACGGGGATCTCCACGATCCGGGCGGTCCCGCCACCGGAACCGACAGGGGACGGACCGGCCGCCGGCTCGCCGTGCTCGTAACCCTCGTCGTCCTCGGCCGCCGTCATCAGGAACAGCTGCACCAGCGCCCAGCTGTGGGTCAGCAGCAGAAACCCGGAGCAGCCACGGGTCCACAGCGGCCCGCTGCGCAGCATCACCAGGGCATGCACGAGGACGCCGAACACCGCGAGGCCCTGAGCCGCCGGCCGCAGCGGGTACCACCAGGTGACCAGGGCCGCCGCGATCACCAGGTCGGCGGCCAGCAGCACCAGCGGGAGGGTGAGCGCGCCGAAGAAACCCACCGCCGCCGCACGTGGGACGGCGAACCCGACGAAGAGCGCCGCCGCACCGACCAGCACGCCGGCCCCCGCCCGCTCGCGGCCGGTTGCCGGCATGTCGATCACCGGACTACCACCCGGGCGGCCCGTAATGCGTCCTTCACCTCACCGATCCGCAGCTGACCGAAGTGGAAGACGCTGGCCGCGAGCACCGCGTCGGCGCCCGCCTCGACGGCCGGCGGGAAGTGCTCCACCGCTCCCGCGCCACCGCTGGCGATCACCGGGACGTCGACCACGGCCCGGACAGCCTTGATCATGGCGATGTCGAAACCGGCGCGGGTGCCGTCGGCGTCCATCGAGTTGAGCAGGATCTCCCCCACCCCGAGCTCCTGGCCCCGCGCGGCCCACTCCACAGCGTCGATGCCGGTGCCACGACGGCCGCCGTGGGTGGTGACCTCCCAGCCGGACGGGGTCGGTGCGGAGCCTTCGGGGACGGTGCGGGCGTCCACCGACAGCACGATGCACTGCGCCCCGAACCGCCGGCTGGCCTCACCGAGGAGCTCGGGCCGCGCGATGGCGGCGGTGTTGATGCTGACCTTGTCCGCGCCCGCGCGCAGCAGCCGGTCGACGTCCTCGGTGGCGCGGATGCCACCGCCGACCGTCAACGGGATGAACACCTGCTCGGCCGTCCGTGCGACCACGTCGTACATCGTCGCCCGGTTACCCGACGAGGCGGTGACGTCGAGGAAGGTCAGCTCGTCGGCACCCTCGGCGTCGTAGACCCGGGCCATCTCCACCGGATCACCCGCGTCGCGCAGGTCGGCGAAGTTGACGCCCTTGACCACCCGGCCGGCGTCCACGTCGAGACAGGGAATGACACGCACCGCGACCGACATATGTCCAGCCTAAGCTCTGCCGGGTGGACCAGATCGCGCGGCTCGACGCCGGCAAGTACCTGTTGTTGACCACGTTCCGGCGCGACGGGCGTGCCGTCCCGACGCCGGTGTGGGCCGCGCGCGACGGGGAGTCGCTGGTGGTGTGGACCGTGAGCGACTCGGGCAAGGTCAAACGGATCCGCAACAACGGGACGGTGCGCCTGGCACCGTGCTCCATGCGCGGCGCGCCCGAGGGGGACGAGGTCGGTGGACACGCCGAGGTGCTCGACGCGGCGCAGACCGAGCGAGCCCGGAAGCTGATCGCGGGCAATTACGGTCTGATCGGGCGGCTCAGCATGCTCGGCAGCAGGCTTCGGCGCGGCGCCGACGGCACCGTCGGCATCCGTCTCACCGTCGACGCGATCTAACTGGTCGATGTGACTCAGGTCATATACCGGTCGCGACCACTTCCGGTCGCCCGGGACGTCCTACGGGCATGAGCGATCAGAGGACGAGCGTCAACAACATCGGCGTGGCCATGTTCACGGTGTCCGACCAGGACGCCGCACTGGCTTTCTACACGGAGAAGCTGGGCTTCGAGGTCCGCGGCGACACCCGTTTCGGGCCGAACGGCGAGTACCGCTGGCTCGAGGTGGCGCCGCCCGGCTCCACGGCGCGTCTGGCCCTCAACCCCCCGATGCAGGGCGAGCCCGGCGGTAGCGGGATCGGGGTGGAGACGCCCGACGTCGTCGGCGAGCACAAGCGGCTGACGGCGATCGGCGGTATCGACCTCGACCCGGAACCGATGGTGACCCCCGGGGCGCCGCTGCTGTTCATGCTGCGCGACCCGGACGGCAACCACATCGCCGTCGTCGAGGCACCTCAGGCGTCGTAGCCACGGTGCCACGCCGGTGCCCGCCCGAGCATCCGGTGCGGCACCGGCGGTTCAGCCCGGCACCGTCGCGGTCCGGCCGGCCTCACGGCGGCCCCCGGAGGCCCGATCGACCGGCAGGTGGTCGGCCGGCAGCTGATCAACCGGCACCAGGCCGCCCAGCACGGCCGGCAACGGCTCCGAGTGCAGCACGCCCAGCCGCTGGGTCGCCCGGGTCAGCGCCACGTAGAGCTCGGCCGCACCGGCCGATGAGGCAGCCAGCATGCGTTGCGGCTCGCACAGCAACACACCGTCGAACTCCAGGCCCTTGGCCTCCCTCGGCGTCAGCACCGACAGCCGCGCCGTCACCTCCGTCGGCAGCCGCTGGGCCAGCTCCCCGGGCAGCTCCACACCGGCGGGGGCGATCACCGCGACGGTGCCCTCACCGACCGCGGCCGCCATCTGGGTGACCGCCTCCTCCACGGGACCGTCCAGGCCGGGCACCCGGCGGGCCAAGGGAGGCACCCCCGTGCGGCGTACCGATGCCGGAGGGCGCAGCGTCGGGTCGACCTCGGCCAGCACCGCCGCCGCGATGTCCATGATGTCGGCCGGGGTGCGGTAGTTGACGGTGAGATGCCGGTAGGCCCAGCGGCCGGCCACGAAACCGTCGAGCATCGCGGCCCACGACCGGGCGCCCGCCGGCGACTCGCGCTGGGCGAGGTCGCCGACGATGGTCATCGAGCGGGTCGGGCAGCGGCGCATGAGGACCCGCCAGTCCATCTCCGACAGCTCCTGGGCCTCGTCCACCACGACGTGGCCGTAGGTCCAGTGGCGGTCGGCGGCGGCGCGCTCGGCCAGCGATCGCAGGTCGACCTCCTCCTGCCGCTCGGCCAGCCGTCCGGCCTCGAGCAGGTCGACCGCGCGGAGCACCTCCTCGTCGGGGTCCTCCTCGGTGTTCAGGATCTCGAGCACGCCCTCGGCGTAGTCCATCTCCTCCTCGACCTGTTCCTCCGACTCCCCCTCCTCAGTGCCGTCGGACCCGATCATGTCGACCGCCTCGTCGAGCAGCGGGACGTCCGAGACCGTCCACGCGTCGCCGACGGGCCGGTACAACGACGCACGGTCCTCCGGGGCGAGCTCTGCCGCGGCGACTTCGAGGCGCTCCGGGGAGCTGAACAGGTCGGCGAGCAGGCGTTGCGGTGTGAGCATCGGCCACAGTTCGTCGAGCGCATCCGCCAGCTCGGGGCTGCCCGACAGCTCGGCGCGCACGTCGTTCACGAGGTTCTCGCCGAGCGGTTCCTCGTCGACCACCTCACCGAACTCGTCGATCACCTCCTCCTCGATGTAGTCGGGCCGGGGCTGCTCCAGCCATCCCTCACCGATGCGGGCCACGGCGCGCCAGGTCAGCGTCTCGATGACCTGGTGGTCGAACACCGCGCGGGCCTGGTTGTGCACCAGCCGGCTGGCCCGGGCCGCGTCGCGCGCCTGGCCCGCGATCTCGGCGTCGAGGTGCAGCGTGACGTCGTCGAGCGGGATCTCGACGGGTTCGTCCGGGATCCGTTGGCGGTCCAGCACCGCGGCGACCAGCACGTCGACCATGTCCTGCGAGCCCTTGACCCGCGCGGCGCGTTCCGGCTCGCGCTCGGTGGTGCGCACCCCGGGCATCAGCGTGCCGAGGGTGGCGAACACGACGTCGGTCTCGCCCAGCGCCGGGAGCACCCCGCTGACGTAGTCGAGGAACCCGGGGTTCGGGCCGACCAGCA
>Ga0070741_10015482_pt1 | contig 12905 bp, 13 predicted proteins | sample Coa_R1_4_FD_66440 | JGI IMG/M metagenome (GOLD analysis project Ga0070741, IMG submission 66440) | Surface soil microbial communities from Centralia Pennsylvania, which are recovering from an underground coalmine fire - Coalmine... | ecosystem: Environmental > Terrestrial > Soil > Unclassified ...
TGGGGATGGACTGGCACTCCAGCGGCATCACCACCAGCGTGCTCGGCGCCCTCAAGCGCGGCCTCGCAGGCCGCGAGCGCGAGTTGGGCCTCACCGTCTGCGGCGGGCGCGGCCGCCACTCGCGCAACACGCCGGCGGAGCTGATCGAATTCGGCGATCGCACCGGGCTCGACGGCTCATTCCTGGCGCGGACGAGCCGCCTGGTCGCGAAGGTCGACAGCGCGCTGGTGCAGGACGGCTTCCAGCTGTACCTGCACGGCTTCGTGGTCGCGAACGACGGCGCGTGGACGGTGGTGCAGCAAGGGATGAACACCGATCGGGTGCAGGCACGCCGGTATCACTGGCTCTCGGAAGGCGTGAGCAGCTTCGTGGAGGAGCCGCACGCCGCCATCGAGGGGCGTCCGGGCGGCGCGATCGTCAATCTCACCGACCGCCGTGCGGGACCGTCGCGATCGGCGGCGCTCGAGCTCTCACGCGACCCGGATCGCGTCCTCCGCGAGCTTCCCCGCCTGCAGATGCCGGCGCACCATGACGTCCGCCGATCCGACGTGTTCCTTCGCCGGCTCCACGCGACGCTCGCCGCCGCGCGCGAACGAGGGCCGGCGGACTTCCCTGATCTGCTGCTGCAGCCCGGCGTCGGAGCGCGGACGGTGGAGGCGCTGGCGGCGGTCGCGGAAGTGCTCCACGGCGCGCCCTGCCGGTTCTCGGACCCGGCGCGCTTCTCGCTCGCGCACGGCGGCAAGGACGGGCATCCATTCCCCGTCCCGCTGAGCGTCTACGACCGCGCGATCCGCGTCCTCAAGCAGGCCGTCACGGCGGCGAAGCTCGGCCAGACGGACAAGCTCGACGCCATCCACCGCCTCGACGAGCAGGCTCGCCTCCTCGAAGGCGCCGCGACGGGTCCGTCGCTCGACGATTTCCTGGAAGCCGAGCGCGACGCCTCGCCCCTTTACGGCGGCCGCGACGTCCTCGGTCCCGCCTCGCGCCCGAAGCGCCGCAGCGATCCAGCGCGCGCGCAACTTCGCCTGCCGGGAACATGACCCCACCCTCGCGCGGTGGGCGTCAGGCGGCTTCGCTCTCCGATTCCTCACCGGCGACCGCGGAGGCCGGAACGACCGTGACCGGACAGGGTGCATGCGGAAGGACGGCGCTGACGGCGGAACCGACGGCCAGCGAGGTCTTGCTGCGGGCGCGTGTGCCGAGGACGATCAGATCGGCGTGGGCATTGCGCGCGAATCGGACGATCTCTTCGGCCGCGTCGCCGGTGGCGTAGTGGACCTCGACGGGGTCGCCGAGCAGGCCTGAAGCGATCTTGTTCCAGCGCTCCTCGTCCGGGGGGGCGTCCGGGCTGTAGGCGGTGAAGAGCACTCCGCCGCGCGGCTCGGACTCGACGTGGAGCAGGATCAGATGCGCAGAAAGGTCCCGCGTCAGGCGGGCGGCGTAGCGGAGGACGTCATGCGATGCAGGCGAGCCCTCGACTGCACAAAGGATGGTCTTGATCATTCGGAGCACCTCTGCCGCACTGCATTGCAACCCGCGATCCGATCGCGCCGCGCAAGCATCCGCAGAGGGCGCAAACCGTTGCGCGCTGCGGGCGGCGCAGGCCGTGCGCCAAAACGCAATCCCTGCGCGGATCGGCTAAGGTCCCGGCGCGATGACCGAGCGCCTCTATCTGCAGGATCCGTACATGCGATCGTTCGATGCGCGCGTCCTCGAGGTCCGCGACCTCGATGGGCGGCCCGCGGCCGTCCTGGACCGCAGCGCGTTCTACCCCGAAGGCGGCGGACAGCCGGGCGACCGCGGCGCGCTGGGCGGGGTGAAGGTGCTCGACACGCAGGAGCGGGACGGCGCGATCCTGCACCTGCTCGACAAGCCGATCCCGACGGGCGCGGTCACCGCGGAGATCGACTGGGCCCGCCGGTTTGACCACATGCAGCAGCACCACGGGCAACACCTGCTCTCCGCCGCGTTCGACAGACTCTCGGCGCCGACGATCTCGTTCCATCTCGGCGAACGCACCTGCACCATCGACCTCGACACCCCGCTGCCGCGGCTGGAGGTCGCGCGCGCAGAGGCGCTCGCCAACGAGAGCGTCTGGCGCGACCTGCCGGTCGTGGCGCGCGACTTCACGGGCGAGGAGCGCAGCAGGCTGGCGTTGCGGAAGGAGCCGGTGAAGGGCGACCGGGTGGTGCTGGTGGAAGGGGTCGACGCCTCGCCCTGCGGCGGCACCCATCCCGCGCGCACCGGTGAAGTCGGGTGCATCGCGGTGCTGCACGCGCAGAAATGGGGCGACGGGAAGTCGCGCGTCGAGTTCGCCTGCGGCGGGCGCGTCGTCCGCCTGCTCCATGAGGCGACCGAAACGCTCGCGGCGGCCGCGCAGGCGTTGAAGACCGCGCCCGCCGACGTCGCACAAGCCGCCTCCCGCGCGATGGCCGAGTCGCAGGCCCGGCGGAAGGCCGCCGACGGTCTGCTCGAAGATCTGGCGGCGCTCGAAGCGGCGCGCCTGAAAGCGCAGGGCTCTCCGGTAGTTGCGAAGCTCGGCCGGGGCGCGGCGTTCGCGCGCGCGGTGGCGCAGTCGCTCGCGCAGGACGGCGCGACCGCGCTGCTCGCAGCCGTCGAGGACGGCCGCGCGCACCTCGTCTTTGCCCGGCCGAAGGGCTCCAAAGGCCCGGTGATGGGGGACCTGCTCAAGGACGCCCTGACGGTGCTGGACGGAAAAGGAGGCGGCGGACCCGATTTCGCGCAGGGCAGCGGGGCTCCGGAGAAGGTCGACGACGCTCTGTCGCGCGCCGCCCACAAGCTCGCACATCCCTGAATTCGCGCAGAAAAGCGCGCGTGCTAGCATCGCCCTGCCGGCGCCCAGAAGGGATGCCGATCTGCGTGCAAGGGGCCTGATGCGCCTGCCGGTCAAGCTATCGCTCCTGCTCGCCGCCGCCACCTGCTTTCCGCTCCTTCTGGCGACGGCGTTCACCCTGCCGCGCGGCCGCGAGGCGCTGCGCAGCCAGCTCGACGAGATCTACGCGCAGGACGCGCGGGCGCTCGCGGCCGAAGTGCACCGCACCCTGGTCGACAAGCTCGACTCGCTCACCCTCGCCGCCTCCACTCTCCGCCTCGGGGAGCTGGATCCCGAGGCCCGAGATGCTGCGCTGCTGCTCATCTACAAGGAGACGCGCGGCGCGGACATCGTCGGCCTCTTCGACGCCAAGGCAGACGCGGTGGGAAACACCATCCGCTTCCCCCGCCTGCAAGGAGCGCTCGCCTCGGAGCACGAGCCGATCGACGACGCTGCGCTCGCGGCCTACGCCGGCAAGGTGCCGCTGCAGGGCGCGCTCCAGGCGGGCCTCGCCATCGGGCCGATCTACGTGCTCGCCGACGCCGACAAGAAGCCGGTTCCGCGCCTGGTGCTCGCCGTGGCCGTGCCGGGCGACGACGAGGGGGAGCGCTGGGTGGTGGCCGTCGAGGTGTCGCTGCGGCGGATGGGGGAGAGCTTCGCCCGGTTCCGTCCTGGCGAGTCCGGCGCGGCCTTCCTGCTGGATGGAGAGGGAAAGGTCATCGTCCACCCCGATCAGCAGCTGATGTTCAAGCAGGCCAGCCTCCGCGATCACCCGCTGATGAAAGGGGCCCAGAACAGCGAGTGGCTCGGCGCCAGCGCGCAGGTCCCGCTGCTCGGGTGGACGGTGGTGGTGCAGGAGTCCGCGGACGAGGCGCTGCGCCCGCTCCGCCATCTCGCGCGCGACGCCTACCTCTGGCTCGCGCTCGGCCTTCTCGCCGCGGTGCTGATCGGGTTTACCTCGGTCCGCACCGTCACCGCCCCGGTCCAGGAGCTTCGCGAGGCCGCCCTGGCGGTGACCGGCGGCGCGCTGGAGACCAACGTCGACGTGAAGAGCCGCGACGAGCTGGGCGAGCTGGCGGACGCCTTCAACACCATGACCCGCGGCCTGCGCGAACGCGAGGGGTTGAAGCTGACGCTCGCGCTCTCGGAGTCGCTGAAGCTCGAAGAGGTGCTGGACAAGCTCCTCGACTCGCTCGCGCGGGCGGTCCGCTACGACGACGCCTCGGTGCTTGTGGAGAAGAGCGAGGCGCTTGAGGTCTTCCTCACCCGCGGACCGCGCGGGAAGGAAGTCTCGCAGCGGCTCGTCCCCACCTGCGCGCCGGTGGAGGAGGCGGTGTTCACGCACCAGCCGGCGCTCAACGACGGCCGCCAGATGATGGCGCTCCCGCTGGTCCGGCGCAGCGTGGTGATCGGGGTGGTCTGCCTGGAGAGCCGCCGCGAGCCCTACTCCGACGCCGAGGTCCGCCTCGCGCTCTCACTCACCCAGCCCGCGGCGATGGCGGTGGAAAACGCGCGCCTGTTCGACGAGGTGCAACGCAACGCCACCTACGACGGGCTGACGAAGACCTACAACCGGCGCCACTTCATGGAGCAGGCGCAGCGGGCGTACGACAACGCCCGCCGCTTCGGTCACGCCCTCACCGCGATGATGCTCGACGTCGACCACTTCAAGCGGATCAACGACAAGCACGGCCACCACGTGGGCGACCAGGTGCTGCGCGTGCTCGCGGACCGCTGCAAGTCCACCCTGCGCTCCGTGGACCTGCTCGGGCGCTACGGCGGCGAGGAGTTCGCCATCGTCCTCCCCGGCGCGGACGAGAAGAGCGCCGCCACGGTGCTCGCGGAGCGCATCCGCCGCACGGTGGCGGAAGAGCCGATCGAGACCGACGCCGGGCAGGTGCGCGTCACCATCAGCATCGGAGTCGCCACGATGAACGGGGAGATGGCCACCTCCGAGGACCTGTTCAAGCGCGCGGACGCCGCCCTCTACGAAGCCAAGCAGGCGGGTCGCAACCGCGTGGTCGAAGACGCGGTCGCGTGATACTCAGCGGCGCATGATCCGACATGACTGGACGCTCGCCGAGGTGCGCGCGATCCACGACCTTCCGCTGCTCGAGCTGATCCACCGCGCCCAGACCGTTCACCGCCGGGAATTCGGCGACAACAAGGTGCAGCTCTGCTCGCTGCTCTCGGTGAAGACCGGCGGCTGCCCGGAGGACTGCGCGTACTGCCCGCAGGCGGCGCGCTACCAGACCGGCGTCGAGGCCGAGCCCCTGATGCAGGTCGAAGAGGTGCTCGCGGCAGCCCGGAAGGCGCGCGAGGCGGGCGCGTCGCGATTCTGCATGGGCGCGGCCTGGCGCGAGGCGAAGGACGGCGCGCAGTTCGACCGCGTGCTGGAGATGGTGCGGGGCGTGAAGGCGCTGGGGATGGAAGCCTGCTGCACCCTCGGCATGCTCACGCCCGACCAGGCGCGGCGGCTGAAGGAGGCGGGACTCACGGCGTACAACCACAACCTCGACACCAGCCGGGAGAAGTACGGCGACATCATCACCACCCGATCGTACGAGGACCGCCTGCGGACACTTCAGAGCGTGCGCGAGGCCGGCATCGGCGTCTGCTGCGGCGGCATCGTCGGGATGGGGGAATCGGTCGCCGATCGCTGCGAGCTCCTGCGCACGCTCGCGGCGCAGGATCCGCATCCCGAATCGGTGCCGATCAACATGCTGGTCGCGGTGCACGGGACGCCGCTCGGCGACGCGCCGCCGGTGGGAACGCTGGACATGGTGCGGGCGATCGCGACGGCGCGCATCCTCATGCCGCGAGCGATGGTCCGCCTCTCCGCGGGTCGGCAGCAGATGAGCGACGAGGCGCAGCTCCTCTGCATGCTGGCCGGGGCGAACAGCGTCTTCTTCGGGGACAAGCTGCTCACCACCGGCAACCCGGCGTACGCGGAGGACATGGCCCTCTTCGAGGCGGCCGGCATCTCGCCGCTGGAGCCTCGCCCATGAAGGTCGCCGTCCTCTCGCAGCGCCGCTTCGACGGCTCGAAGATGCAGAAGATCAATCTCTTCGAGACCGAGCGCTTCTTCCTCGACGTGTACTGCCTCGAGCCCGGCCAGGCGCAGAAGGCGCACGCGCACGCCGGCGCCGACAAGGTCTACGCGGTGCTGGAAGGGGCGGTGCACGCGCGCATCGGCGACGAGGAGCAGGAGCTTCGCGCCGGCGAGGCGGTGCTGGCGCCCGCCGGGAGCGAGCACGGCATCGAGAACCGCTCGCAGGGCCGGGCGGCGGTGCTGGTGCTGATGGCGCCAAAGCCCGTTTGACACGGTCGCGGCGTCTGCTAGGTTCCGCCTGCCCGGCGACGGGCGGCGCGGAATTTTGCCCACCTTGAGTGACGCGCCTTACAAATCTCACTCTAAGCGGCTGGGTTCCATTCAGCGGCGGATCGCGGTGGGCGGGAAGGTTTCCCACCGTGGCGAACATCCGCTCTTCCGAACCGAAGCCGGGGACGCTCGCCGTCCACGGCGGCGAGCCCCGCAAGAAGGCGTTCGACTCCGTCACCACCCCCATCGTCTGGTCGGCGACGTACGCCTTCGCGAACACCGCGGAGATCGAGCGGTACTTCAACGGCGACGTCGAGCGCGAGGAGTACGGCCGCTACGGGAACCCGACCGTGCGCGCCGCCGAGCAGAAGCTCGCGGTGCTGGAGGGCGCGGAGGAAGCGGCGCTCTTCGGCAGCGGGATGGCCGCGGCCACCACCGCCCTCTTCGAGCTGCTGAAGGCGGGCGACCACGTCGTCCTCACCAGCGACTGCTACCGGCGGACGCGGCAGTTCGTCACCAGATTCCTCGCCCGGCTGGGGATCGAGTCCACGCTGGTGGAGCCAGGCGACGAGGCCGCGCTGCGGCGGGCGCTGCGGCCGGGGCGCACCAAGGTGATCCTGGCGGAGTCGCCGACCAACCCGTACCTGCGCGTGGCGGATCTCTCCCTCTTCGCCCGCGCCCGCGACGCCTGTCCGGGCGCGAACCTGATCATCGACGGCACGTTCGCCACGCCGGTGAACCAGCGCCCGCTGGAGCTGGGGGCCGATCTGGTGCTGCACTCCTGCACCAAGTACCTCGGCGGGCACAACGATCTGCTGGCAGGCGCCGTCTGCGGCCGGGCCGGGCTGGTGCAGGCGATCAAGGACCTCCGGGGAGTCCTCGGCGGCGTGCTCGATCCGCAGAGCGCGTTCCTCCTCGTCCGCGGGCTGAAGACGCTCCCGCTGCGCGTGCAACGGCAGAACCAGACCGCGCTCACGGTGGCGAAGTGGCTCGAGCAGCATCCCCGGGTGCGGGCCGTGTTCTACCCCGGCCTTCCCAGCCACCCGGATCACGCCATCGCCGCGAAGCAGATGAAGGGATTCGGCGGGGTGGTCAGCTTCCGCGTTCGCGGCGACGTGCGCGAGACCTCGCGGGTGATCGACGCTTGCCGGCTGGCGACCATCGCGCCGTCGCTCGGCGCGACGGAGACCCTGATCGAGCAACCTGCGTACATGTCCTACTTCGAGCTCACCCCCGAGGAGCGGCAGGCGATCGGCATCCACGACGACCTGGTGCGCCTCTCGCTGGGCCTGGAGGACGCCGAGGACGTGATCGAGGACCTCTCGCAGGCGCTCTCGGCGTAAGCTCCCCGGAATGGACGCAGGGGATCGGCTGCGCGGATCCGCCCTCGGGCTCTCCTCCGCCCTGCTCTTCGGCCTGGGGGCGCCGATCGCGAAGCTGCTCCTGCCGACGGCGCAGCCGCTCTCGCTCGCCGCCCTGCTCTACCTCGGCGCCGGCGCCGCGTTCCTGCTCGCGCCGCGGCGGCGCGCGGAGGCTCCGCTCACCCGCGCCGACGTCCCCTGGCTCGCCGGCGCGGTGATCGCGGGGGCCGCGCTCGGCCCCGTCCTGATGCTGTGGGGCCTTTCGCGGGTGAGCGGCCTCACCGCGTCGCTCCTCCTCAACCTGGAAGCGCCCTTCACCATCGCGCTCGCGGTGCTCGCGTTCGGCGAGCATCTTTCCCGGCGCGAGGCGCTGGCGGCCGCGCTGGTGGTCTGCGGCGGCGCGCTGCTCGGCCTCCGGGGAGAGTGGGCGGGATCGGTTGCCGGCGCGGGCGCGATCGCCCTCGCCTGCGTCTTCTGGGCGCTGGACAACAACATCGCCGCCCGGCTGGCGCTCAAGGACCCGGTGCAGGTGCTGCGCGTCAAGGCGCTCTGCGCGGGGACCGCGAATCTGCTGATCGCCCTCGCGGTCGGGCAGTCGCTGCCGCCTCTTCGGACGACCGGCGGCGCGCTCGCGCTCGGCGCGGTCAGCTATGGCATGAGCCTCTTGCTCTACCTGCGCGCGCAGCGGTCGCTGGGAGCGGCGCGCCAGGCGGCGCTGTTCGCCGCGGCGCCGTTCGCCGGAGCGCTCGCCTCGATGGCGCTGCTCGGCGACCGGCCCGCTCTCGCCGATCTCGGCGCGGCGGCGCTGATGGCTGCGGGCGTCTGGGCGCTCCTGGCGGCGCAGCACGCGCACGCGCATACGCACGAGCCGCTCGAGCACGACCACCAGCACGTGCACGATGCGCACCACCAGCATGCGCACGCCGGCGCTTTCACCGAGCCGCACGCGCATCCGCACCGCCACGAGGCGCTGACGCACGCGCACGCGCACGTCTCCGACGCCCACCACCATCATCCGCACCGGTAGCGGAGGAACAGGTGCGATCCCGCGCGCCGCAGGGAGAGCAGCTCGAGCGGCATCCCCGCGAGGTCGCGCGCCTCGGCGAGCGCCTTGCGCGCATCCCCGTGCCAGCGGCCGAACAGGCGGGGCGAGAAGGTGAGGAAGAGCTGGTCGACGAGCTTCGCCGCGAGCAGCTCGCCGAACAGCCCGGGACCGCCCTCGCAGAGGATGCGGCGGTGTCCGTCGCCCCGCACCGCGGCCACGATCTCCTGCGGCTCACGCTTCCCGCCCAGCACCACGCCGCCCTGCAGCGCGGGGTGCGCCGGATCGAGGCGGCCCGAGCCGCTGACCACGTACAGCGCGGGGTGGTCCGGGAGGCCGAGCTTCTGGCGGACTTCGGCGTAGAGCGGCGCGGCAGGCGGAAAGATCGTCTCCGGGAACCAGAGATCGCGCGGGGCGGCGCGCAGGGTCCCGGCGCCGATCAGCACCGCGTCGGCGCAGGCGCGGAGCAGCCCCATCACGAACCGATCCGCCTCCGAGCCGCCGCTGACGATCCCGCCGGACTCTCCCTTGGCGTCGGGGAAGGCGACGACGCCGTCGACGGATTCCACGAAGTTGGCGAAGACGCACTCCGGTGGAAGCCAGAGATCGCCGCCGTACGCCTCCGAGAGGCGAGGCGGAAGCCCGATCCCTGGCTGACGACTCTCGAACAGGGTCTCGATTCGCGGAAGCGTTTGCACGGCAGCGACCGGGGTGGGAGAAGCGAACGGTGATCCTCGTCGCGGGACACTATTGCCACGACACGCTGCTCGGCAATGCGGGCGAGCACCGTGCGCTTGGCGGCTCCGCGGCGTACGCCTCCGCCATCCTGCACGCGCTCGGCGAGCCGCATCGGGTGGTGGCGAAGGTCGGCGAGGATTTCCTCTATCCCGGGGAAGTCTCCCAGAAGCCGCAGGTCGCGCCGGGGAGGACCACGGCCTTCATCGACGACTACCGCGGCCGGGAGCGGCAGCAGCGGGTCGAGGCAGTGGCGCCGCCCCTCGAGCCCGCGGACCTGGACGGCGAGTACGCCGTGGCGCTCGCCTGCGCCATCGCCGGAGAGCTGCCGCTCCGGACGCTGTGGCGCATGCGCGAGATCAGCCGGACGGTGATCGCGGACGCCCAGTCGATCCTGCGGGAGATCGCGGCGGATGGGACGGTGACGCTCCGCGCGCCGGACCCGGAAGCGCTGCAGGCGATCGACTTCCTCAAGGCGAGCCGCGGAGAAGCGCAGGCGCTCGACTTGATGTCCCTGCGACAGCGGCTGACGCTCCTGATCACCGATGGACCCGGCGGCTGTATCGTCCTCGGCCCGCGGGTTCATCTGCACGTTCCGGCGGAGCCCGCAGAAGAGCGCGACCCGACGGGCGCCGGGGACTGCTTCCTCGCCGGATTCGCCGCAGGTCTCGCGCGTGGCATTCCGCTGGAGCGCGCGGTCCGGCTCGGCGCCTGGTGCGGCGCGCGAGCGGTGGAGCAGGTCGGCGTTCCGCGACTCGACGCGGCGGCGGCGCGCGCTGCGTTCAGAACCTTCCTGCCATCGCCGTGAACGCCGTCCCGTTCACGTTGGAGCTGGCCGGATCGTTGTCTGCCACCGCGCGACGCGGCGGCGGCTGATTCGCCGACTCGTAGACGCCATAGGCGGCGCCGGCGAGGATCCCCACTCCCGCTCCCACCATGAGGTTGCGCGCCCAGTTGTTTCCCTGGTCGATCAGGGTGATCCCGCTGCCGATCACGGCGCCGGCGACCCCGCCGTAGACCGCGTCGGTGGCGATGATCGCGACGGCGGAGCGGCCGGTCGGCGCCGCGGCGACGCCGCCGACGTCGCCGCCCTCGGTCCTGGGCGGCGGAGGCGGCACGTAGTTCGGGTCGCTCGGGTTCACCACCACCTGCGTCGAGGGCGACGAGGGCTGCGGCTGCGACTGCGTGGTCACCGTCGTCGACGGCGGCGGTGGCGGCGGAGGGTTCGCCTGCTGCTGCGGCTGCGAAGTGACCGTGGTGGTCGTCTGCGCTGCCGCTGGCAAGGCGAGACACGCGATCGCGACTGCGAGCACTTTCGGCATTCAGGAACCCCCGGTCAGTGGTCCCCGCAACGGTTGGTGCGCTCGCGCACGCCGACAATCCCCGTCCGTGCGGGCGCACGCAGGCCCGCCGCGCGAGCGGCGGAACGCAGGGTCTACTTCGCTGCGGGCTTGCAGCCGCTCTCCAGCGCGGCGACGCGGCCTGCGATGTCCGCCGGCGCGGCGTCGCTCCGCGACCACATGCGCACGGCCCGGCGCTCGAGCTTGACGGCCTCGACGCACTTCCCCAGGCGGTGCGCGGCGAGCGCGAGCGCTTCGACCATGCTCGGGTTCCACGGCTCGAGATCCAGCGCCCGATTCGCGAACGGAAGCGCCTCTCGCGCGCGGCCTTCCGCCGTCAGCGCCCTCGCCACTCCCTCCTGCGCGCGCGCGGACTCCGGATTCAGCTCCACGGCCTTCTGGTACGCAAGCCGGCGCTCGTCGTCGTTCCGGGTCGACCCGGCGAGCGCGAGCCACGCGCGGTAGTCGCCCTTCCGGGTGTCCGCGCTCGCGCGCAGCTTCTCGATCGGCGGCTCCTTGCCGTCGAGGCGCGCCCTCTGGACGAGCGCCTCGGTGTTCCAGGGATCCTCGGCGAGCGCCTCGTCCAGCTCCGCCCGGATCAGCGCCTCGCGCGAGTCCGGCCAGTTCAGCCTGGCCTCGAGGAGAAGGAGATGGACGTCCGCCGAGGAGAGGAGCGTATCGCTCATCTTCGTGTCCGGCGTGGCGCTCACCTTGTAGAAGGCGTACCGCGCTGACTTTCCATACCGCGACAGCTCGACGTCGAGCGCTGCGAGCGAGTCCGGATTGGCGGGGTCGTATTCCGGGAACGCGGCCTTCCAGGCAGCGGCGGGATCGTCGCCGTCCGCGAGCCGCTTCTGGTAGTCGTCGAACTTGGCGCTGCGCTGGTTCCACAGCCAGTGATAGAGCAGCCAGCTCGAGAGATGGAACCGGCCCGGCGCGCCCCGGCTCTCCTCGCCCCGCCACTCGAACAGCTCGCGGACCGGCACGTGGCCCGCGTTTTCGCTGAACTCCTGCATGAAGTTGAGCGGCATCAGCCCGACGCCACCGCCCATGGTGCTGCTGCCGCGGACGATATGGCTGAATTGCGACTCCTGCCGCTGCTCTTCGCGCCGCGCCACCGTCTCGAAGAACCCCGCCAGCCCCTCGGAGAACCAGCTCGGCTGCTCGGGGAACTGGAAATGCGAGAGGACGTGCGCGAGCTCGTGCGCGACGACGTCCCGCGAGGCCTGGCTCCCGACCACCGGCAGGACGATCACCGCCGCGCCGCTCCAGCCGGCCTTGAAGTACGCGCCGACGTTCGAATCGCCCGCGAGCGTCTTGAAGTCTCCCGGCGACGACGGCGCCACCACCCGGATGCGGGCCGGGATCTCCACGCCCTCGCCATAGAGTCCGCGCAGGACCATCCCGTGCAGCGTCTCCAGCTCCTTCACCAGCGACTCGACCTTGAACCGGGACATGTCGCTGTCGAGGAGGAAATGCGCGGTCCTGTATTCCCGCCATTCCGATCCGCCCTTGGCCGGGCAGGTGATGGCGAACGCAGGCGGGCCGAGGAGCGCGAGGAAGGCCGGCACGAGCACGAGCTTGCGCATCCGCGGATGCTACAGGGCCGGGACGGGATGCGGAAAGTGCTTCTTTTCCCTGGATTGAATCGCCAAGATTCAAAGCATGGGCGGACAAGGATTCGTTCCGGAAGACGGCGAGGGCGGTCTGGTGGAAGGCGCGAAGGAAGCCGACGAGCGCCGGCGGCAGGAGCAGTTCGAGCTTCCCCACGGCGCCGCGCCACGGGCGGGAATGCAGGGCCGCAAGGAGCGCGGAGCAGTCCCGACGCAGACGCTCGAGCGGCCGGGCACGACGCCGGGCGCTGCCGGGACCGGCGAGCCGGAGCCGCCGCGCGAAGGCGGCCGGGTCCAGGATCCGAAGACCCGCAACACGCCTTGAGGAGCTTGCCATGGCCGGCGATCACAAAGGCGACATCGACAACCACAATCTCGCCGCGAACCAGGGCGACCTGCCGGAGGGCGTGATCGAGCGCGCCCAAGGCGGCATGTCCGACCGCGGCGGCCAGGCCGGTCCCGGCGTTGGCGGAAGCGGCGTCCACGGCCTGCAGGACGACGACAACCGCGGCCCGCTCGCGCACCGGGACGAGGACGACGACCGGAAATAGCCGCCGCCTGGCGGACGCGCGCGCATTTCGCGGAAACTCGCGCGTCTCCCCCGTTTTCAGGGCATTCTCCGGCGGGTGAACCGCAAGGCGACCGTCCGCCGGCTGCTC
>Ga0070741_10015483_pt1 | contig 12905 bp, 13 predicted proteins | sample Coa_R1_4_FD_66440 | JGI IMG/M metagenome (GOLD analysis project Ga0070741, IMG submission 66440) | Surface soil microbial communities from Centralia Pennsylvania, which are recovering from an underground coalmine fire - Coalmine... | ecosystem: Environmental > Terrestrial > Soil > Unclassified ...
CCGACTCGGAAAACGGGTTCCCTATCGTACCCCGCTCCTTCCAAGAGGTCAGCAGGGCGATTGGTCCCGGCAAAAGAAAGGAAGTGGAGGCTTCTGTTGCCAGGTGCCTCCGAACCCCGCCTAACGGAGCTTAACCCGCTAGGACTTTAAGATGGTCTTTCAAACTGCGTTACGCAGCCTGAGCAACCGGAGCATAGTTGTCGTTTGCAACTATTGCATGGCCCGATATCGGCGGAACCATACCGAGAAAAAACACGCCCTTTACGCCCTCGTCGATCCTGTTTCGCCCCCGCCGAAACCCACTCTTTCAGTGGTCTTTTCAGTGGGTTTTGGTGGAGGCGCCGGGTACTGCCCCCGGGTCCGAATGGTTTATTGCGACGGTCATTTATTTCCATAGCCAGCGAGCCGGCACCCTCAATATAGGGCGCAAAGGTTGAGAAAGACAGTGCCGGAAAAGTGCTGGAAACACTAAGCTTTGGGGAAACCCGATGGTCCAAATGCCCGGAGGGGTGAGAAGGGTGGATATGCCGGATTAAGGGTTGGCCCATTACGGGCCTCCCTTTAAATGAGGTCATGCCACCGGATTCGTCATCGGCCGCCGTCACCGCGCCGGATATCTCCAAATCCCCACCCAGCCTCATCACGCTCTTTGTCGCCTTCGCCAAGATGTCGCTGGCGGGTTTTGGCGGCGTGCTGGTGTGGGCGCGGCGCGGCATCGTCGACCAGCACAAATGGATGACGGCGGACGAGTTCAACGAGACCTTTGCGCTCTGCCATTTCCTGCCTGGTCCCAACATCGTCAATCTCACTTTCGTGTTCGGTTCGCGCCTTCGCGGCATTCCCGGCGCGATCGCGGCGTTCTCCGGACTGGTCGGCCCGCCGGCGCTGATCATGGTGATCATGGGCGTGCTCTATCACCGTTATGGCGAGATCGATGCGCTGCGCCGCATCCTGTCAGGCGTCGCCTGCGCCGCGATCGGTTTGATGCTCGCGGTGGTGTTCCGGATGATGACGCCGCTGTTCAAGCGGCGCGACGTCATCGCGCTACTCGTCATGGCCGTGGTCTTCATTGCCATCGGCATCGTGCGTTTGCCGCTGCCGCTGGTGCTCATTGTGGCCATACCGATCTCGATCGCGATCACCTGGTGGGTGCGGAGGCAGCCGGCATGAACTCCGATTCCAATCCGGTCGTGACGCTGGCCTGGACATTTGCCGTGATGTCGCTGTTTGCGGTTGGCGGCGCCAATTCGGCTATCCCGGAAATGCATCGCGTTGCGGTCGACGTGAACCATTGGCTGACCGACAAGCAGTTCACCGACGTCTACGCCATTGCGCAATTGTCGCCCGGACCGAACGTCTTGATCGTCACCCTGATCGGTTATTCGGTGGCGGGACTTTTGGGGGCGCTGGTGGCGACAATTGCGATGTGCGTGCCGACGGCGGTGCTGGCCTTGATCGTCAGCCGCTTTTTGACCCGCGCCAGCGAGTCGCGCTGGCCCGGCATCATCCAGACGGCGCTGGTGCCGCTGTCGATCGGGTTGATGGGCGCCAGCGGCTTTATCCTGGCGCGCACCTCGGACCGGACGGTGGTGGCGACGCTTGTCACGATCGGCGCGGCTGTGCTGGCCTCCATGACAAAACTCAACCCGCTGTGGATGCTGGTCGCCGGCGGCGCGCTGGGCTTTGCCGGCCTGATCGGGTGAGGTTTTGAGCCGGGGTTCCGGTCTTGCCGGAGCCGGGCCGAATGCTCACTTTTCGGGGTATAAGAGCGTATTGGCGACGAATCGGCATGTCGAACGGCCCGACCCGCCGTTAAAACTGCCGGTCCGACGAACGCCCATCCGAACCGCCTGCGAACGCATATGATCCAGTATCACGACCTGCTCGAACGAATCCTGGCCGACGGCGTCGAAAAGTCCGACCGAACCGGCACCGGCACGATCTCGGTCTTCGGTCACCAGATGCGTTTCAATCTGGCGGCGGGTTTTCCGATGCTGACCACCAAGCGGCTGCCGCTGAAGGCGATCATCCACGAGCTTTTGTGGTTCCTGAAAGGCGACACCAACATCAAATATCTGCGCGACAATGGCGTCACCATCTGGGACGAATGGGCCGACGCCAATGGCGATCTCGGTCCGGTCTATGGGTTGCAGTGGCGCTCATGGCCGGCTCCGGACGGGCGCAAGATCGACCAGATCGCCAATGTCGTCGAGATGATCAAGCGCAATCCGGACTCGCGGCGCCTGATCGTCAGCGCCTGGAATCCGGCCGAGATCGATCAGATGGCGCTGCCGCCGTGCCACTGCCTGTTCCAGTTTTATGTAGCGAACGGCAAATTGTCCTGCCAGCTTTATCAGCGCTCGGCCGACGTGTTTCTCGGCGTGCCCTTCAACATCGCCTCCTATGCGCTGCTCACCATGATGGTGGCGCAGGTGACGGGATTGAAGGCCGGTGAATTCGTGCATTCCTTCGGCGACGTGCATCTTTATTCCAATCACGTCGAGCAGGCGCGGCTGCAACTGACGCGCGCCCCAAAGGCGTTGCCGACAATGAAGATCAATCCTGCGGTCAAGGACATCTTCGGCTTCCGTTCCGAAGACTTCGTGCTCGAAGGCTACGATCCGCATCCGCACATCAAGGCCAAGGTCGCTGTTTGATCCGATTTCAACATGCGCATGTCTTCGCGGCTGGCGCTTTTGCGCATGTTGAAATCAAAGGATCAACGGCAAACATAAATTTCTCGGTGCGGTTTTGGATTTGACATTCGCTATGACAGCCCGCGGTGAAACTGAAGCGAATGTCAAATCCACCGCACCGGTGAGCTTAAACATAAGGCGCGCGCGCCCCGATGAAGCCGGCGTCGTGCTCGCGCTGGTTCGCGAACTCGCCGAATACGAAAAGCTCCTGCACGAGGTCGAAGCCACGGACGCCATGATCGCCGACGCGCTGTTCGGCGCGCATCCGCGGCTGTTCTGCGATATCGCGGAATGGAATGGGGAGGTCGTGGGCTTTGCGGTGTGGTTCATCAATTTCTCGACCTTCTCGGGCCGCTCAGGAATCTATCTGGAAGATCTGTTCGTGCGGCCTGCATTTCGCGGCAAGGGCATCGGCAAGGCGTTGCTGTCTCATTTGGCGAAAGAATGCGTGACGAACAACTGGTCGCGCCTGCAATGGTCGGTGCTCGACTGGAATGCGCCGTCGATCGCCTTCTACAAGTCGCTCGGCGCGGTCTTGCTAGACGAGTGGACGCTCTGCAAGGTCGCCGGTCCCGCGCTACATCAGCTCGCAGAAGGACAGCGCTGATGGCGATCGAGATCGTGCACATTGTCGCCGTCGCCGACAATGGCGTGATCGGCGCCGATGGCGCGATCCCGTGGCGGCTCAAGACCGACATGCAGCACTTCAAGGCGCTGACATCAGGCAAGCCGGTCGTGATGGGCCGCAAGACCTTCCTCTCGCTGCGCCGCCCCTTGGCCGGGCGCACCAATATCGTGATGACGCGGGATGCGGCATTTCGAGCCAATGGTGCGGTCGTGGCGACGTCGCTCGACGCCGCGCTGGACGTTGCGAAGGGCGATGCGCTGCGGCGTTTCGTCACTGAAATCGCCGTCATCGGCGGGGCTGAAATCTATGCCCTCTGGATGGACCGCGCGACGCGCCTGGAGGTCACCGAAGTTCACGCAAGCCCTGAGGGCGATACGCGTTTTGCGCCAATAGACAAGACGGTTTGGGAAGAGGTGGCGCGAACCGAAAATCCGGCCGGACCGGATGACAGTGTCCCGTTCTCCTTCGTCACCTGGCGGCGGCGAAAGCCGGATTAACCGCATTATCCAATGTTAACATTGACAAATTGCCCCACCGGCATAGCTGCTTCGGGCGAAAGCAGCGCGTTGTAAGGGAAGGTGCCGTCCCCTATAAAGCGGGCGCTGCAGGGCGGGGCCCGATCGGGCCGAAAACGCTCTTGCCTGGGAGATGTTGAATGGCGTGGAAGAATCAGGGCGGAGGGCCCTGGGGCTCGGGTCCGAAGGGACCATGGGGCTCCGGACCGCAGCCGACGGGAAGCGGACCGAGGCCGCCTGACCTCGAAGACCTTCTGCGCCGCGCCCAGGACCGCATGCAGCAATTCCTGCCCGGCGGCTATTTCTCGGGCCTTGGCGTTGCGCTCGCGCTTCTGGTCGTGCTCGCGATCTGGGGCATGTCGGGCTTCTTCCGCGTCCAGCCCGATGAACTCGGCGTCGTGCTTCGTTTCGGCAAAGCTGTGCGCACCGTCGGACCCGGCCTGAGCTATCATCTGCCCTATCCGATCGAGGCCGTGTTGTTGCCGAAAGCGCTCCGCGTCTCGACGCTCAACATCGGCTTTTCCTCCGATGACACGCCGCGGCGCAGCCGCGACGGCCGGCGCGACGTTCCGGAAGAAAGCCTGATGCTGACCGGCGACGAGAACATCGTCGATGTGCAATTCACGGTGCTGTGGCGGATCAAGCCGAAAGGCGCTGCCGATTTTCTTTTCAACATCCAGAACCCCGAAGGCACCGTGAAGGCGGTGGCCGAAAGCGCGATGCGCGAAGTGGTCGGTCGTTCCGACATCCAGCCCATTCTCACCAACGACAGGGACAAGATCCAGCAGGCGGTGCTTGAGCTGATGCAGAAGACGCTCGACGGCTACGGCTCGGGCATCCAGATCCAGCAATTGCAGATGGGGCAGGTCAATCCGCCGGCCGACGTGATCCAGTCGTTCAACGACGTGCAGAACGCGAAGACCGAGCTCGAGAGCGCGCAAAACCAGGCGCAGACCTATGCCAACCAGGTTGTGCCGCAAGCGCGCGGCAGCGCGGCGCAGATCGTGCAGGGCGCCGAGGGCTACAAGCAGCAGGCGATTGCCGAAGCCAAGGGCCAGAGTGCGCGTTTCCTTAAAGTTTACGAGGAATACAAGAAGGCGCCTGACGTCACGCGCGAGCGCCTCTATCTCGAAACGATGGAGCGCATTCTCGGCAATTCCGACAAGCTGGTCTATGACGGCGGAGCGGCGGGGCAGGGCGGCGTCGTGCCGTATCTGCCCTTGAGCGAACTGTCACGGCGGCCGCAAACCGGCCAGTCGCAGCAAGGCACGGGAGGCGCACGATGAGATCTCCCGTCACCGGCATTATGCTGCTGCTCCTGCTGCTGCTGTTGATCGTCGTCGGCTATAGCTCGGTCTTCGCCGTGCAGCAGACCGAACAGGCACTGGTCGTGCGCTTCGGCGCGCCCGTGCAGGTCGTCACCAATCCCGGCCTCCATTTCAAGGCGCCGTTCATCGACACGGTGATCCCGATCGACAATCGCATTCTCGATCTGGAAAATCCCGCGCAGGAAGTGATCGCTTCGGACCAGAAGCGGCTCGTTGTCGACGCCTTTGCGCGCTATCGCATCAAGGACGCGCTGCAATTCTATCAGAGCGTCGGCTCGATCCAGGCCGCCAATCTCCAGCTCACGACGCTGCTGAACTCCGGATTGCGCCGCGTGCTCGGCGAAGTCACTCTGATCCAGGTGGTGCGCGACCAGCGTGAAGCGTTGATGGCGCGAATCCGCGACCAACTCGACCACGAGGCCGGCAGCTACGGCATCCAGGTGGTCGACGTACGGATCCGCCGCGCCGACTTGCCCGATCAGAACAGCCAGGCGGTCTATCAGCGCATGAAGACCGAACGGCAGCGCGAGGCCGCCGAGTTCCGTGCTCAGGGCAAACAGAAGGCGCAGGAGATCACGTCCAACGCCGATCGTGAGGCGACCGTGATCGTGGCCGAGGCCAACTCCAAGGCCGAGCAGATCCGCGGTGAGGGCGATGCCGAGCGCAACCGCCTGTTTGCCGAGGCCTACAGCAAGGATCCGGACTTCTTCGCGTTCTATCGTTCGATGTCGGCCTACGAGACCGGCTTCAAGAGCAACGATACGCGCTTCCTGTTGCGCCCGGATTCGGATTTCTTCAGGTACTTCGGCAGCGCCGCCGGCAACAAGCCGGCGGCCGCGGCCGCCGCCGCACCGGCGGCGCCGGCAAAGCCTTGAGTTATGGCCGAAGCGAAATTCGCTTCGGCCATAAAACAAAAAAGTTTTTCAAGCGGGAGGTTTTCATCCGATGAGGTCCATAGCGTTCGCCGACTTCCTCATCGGTGTGGGTATCCTGTTTGTGATCGAAGGGCTGATGTTCGCAGCCGCGCCCGTCTGGCTCAAGCGGGCGATGAAAAGCGCCCTTGAGACACCCGATCATATTTTGCGCGCCGTCGGCATCGGTTCGGCGGTGGTCGGCCTGATCCTGATCTGGCTGGTTCGCCGCTAAGCCGCCCAACTGAAGTTCCTAACTGCCCGTTTTGGCAGCGTCTGTTTTTCGCCGAAATGGTGGGCTCAAAAGCTTGCGCGGCTACCCCTTCGGGCGCACTGTGACCGCCAAAGTTTTGCGCCTTCAAAAAAGAGAACCCATATGACCGTTGCAACCAATGCCTTGCGCCATGGCCTGCGCCCCGTGCTGGCGGCGGCATGCCTGGGTGCGGCGACGCTTTTGATCCCGGTCGCGCCGGCAATGGCGCGCGGACCTGACGGCATCGCCGATGTTGCCGAGAAAGTGATCGACGCGGTGGTCAACATCTCGACCTCGCAAACCGTCGAGGCCAAGGGTGGCCCCGGCGAGGGACGCGGCGCCACGCCGCAGCTGCCGCCCGGCTCGCCCTTCGAGGAATTCTTCGACGACTTCTTCAAGAACCGGCGCGGTCCCGGCGGCCAGCGCGGCGGCGACCTGCAGCCGCACAAGACCAACTCGCTCGGCTCCGGCTTCATCATCGACACATCCGGCGTCGTCGTGACCAACAATCACGTCATCGCCGACGCCGACGAGATCAACGTGATCCTGAATGACGGCACCAAGATCAAGGCCGAGATCGTCGGTATCGACAAGAAGACCGATCTTGCGGTGCTGAAATTCAAGCCGCCGCATCCGCTGACGGCGGTGAAGTTCGGCGATTCCGACAAGCTGCGTCTCGGCGAATGGGTGATCGCCATCGGCAACCCGTTCAGCCTCGGCGGCACGGTGACTGCGGGCATCGTCTCGGCGCGCAACCGTGACATCGCCTCGGGTCCCTACGACAACTACATCCAGACCGACGCCGCCATCAATCGCGGTAATTCCGGCGGACCGCTTTTCAACCTCGACGGCGAAGTGATCGGCGTCAATACGCTGATCATTTCGCCGACCGGCGGCTCGATCGGCATCGGCTTTGCTGTGCCATCGCGAACCGTGGCCGGCGTGGTCGACCAGCTCCGGCAGTTCGGCGAACTGCGCCGCGGCTGGCTCGGCGTGCGGATTCAGCAGGTGACCGACGAGATCGCCGAAAGCCTCAACATCAAGCCGGCGCGCGGCGCGCTGATCGCCGGCATCGACGACAAGGGCCCGGCAAAGCCCGCCGGTATCGAACCCGGCGATGTCGTCGTCACCTTCGACGGCAAGGACATCAAGGAGCCGAAGGATCTGTCGCGCGTCGTCGCGGATACCGCGGTCGGCAAGGAGGTCGATGTCGTCATCATCCGCAAGGGGCAGGAGCAGACCAAGCGCGTCACGCTCGGCCGGCTCGAGGACGGCGAAAAGCCGCAACCGGCTGCGGCGAAGTCGGCGCCGGAGCCGGAAAAGCTGGTGACGCAAAAGGCGCTCGGCCTCGACCTTGCCAATCTGAGCAAGGACCTGCGCAGCCGTTACAAGATCAAGGACAGCGTCAAGGGCGTGCTCGTCACCGGCGTGGACAATGCCTCCGACGCTGCCGACAAGCGGCTCTCTGCCGGCGACGTGATCGTCGAAGTGGCGCAGGAGGCGGTCGCTAGCGCCGCCGATATCAAGAAGCGCGTCGATCAGCTGAAGAAGGACGGCAAGAAATCCGTGCTGCTGCTGGTCTCGAATGCCGACGGCGAACTGCGCTTCGTCGCGCTGAGCGTGCAGTAATCACAGTCATTCCGGGGCGATGCGACGCATCGAACCCGGAATCTCGAGATTCCGGGTCTGGTCCTTGCGGACCATCCCGGAATGACAATCTTAATCCTTGCTAGTTCGCGCGCGCCGCGCCGACCGTGGTCTCGTTCGTCAGCGAGGCTGTGGTCTTGTGGCGCGGCGTCAGCACGCTGAGCTGTACCGGCGAAGCGGGCATGTTGTTGCGCGTCAGCATCGGCGCCGCAGCCTGTTCCTGGACGTTCGCTCCGCCCATCACCGAGACCTGTACGGGCGTCGCCGGGAACGACGAGACTTCGTATGTGGGCAACTCGCCGGCGACGGCGGCGCCGCCAACAGCGAAGGCGACAAAGGTGGAGGCGAGAAGAGTTTTGACGAAGGGACGTTGCATGGAAGAGATCCTTTGGATTTCGATTGTCGCAACCGCGCGTTTCGCGATCACGTTTCGCATCCTTGGACTCTTCCCCATGTGATTTGGTTCAAAGCAGTCGCATGACCGTTTGACAAATCACTGACGACGATATGGCGAGATCAATATCCCTACGCAAGATGAAGAATATTTCGTTTGTTGCCCTGCGCGTGGACGATGATTCTCCGTGAGATAGCTTCAACTGTTTCAAACAGGTTTCGTGCGACCACCGGTCACGAAACAAATTCTTCGCGCGTAAAACCCTGCGCGTAGAGCAATGCTGTGAGGTCGCCGTGATCGATGCGCGCGGCGGCGCTCGCTGCGACCGCCGGCTTGGCATGGTAGGCGACGCCGAGGCCTGCTTGTTGAATCATGCCGAGATCGTTGGCGCCGTCGCCGGCGACCAGCGTGTCGATATTGTCGAGATCGAAGCTCTCGCGCAGCTCGGTCAATGTGGCGAGCTTGGCGTCGCGGCCGATGATGGGCTCCTTGACCTCACCGGTCAGTTTGCCGCTCTCGATGATCAGTTCGTTGCCGCGGTTTTCGGCAAAGCCGATTTTCTTGGCGATCGCCCGCGTGAACAGCGTGAAGCCGCCCGAGATCAGACAGGTGTAGGCGCCCTGCGCGCGCATGGTCATGACAAGCTCGCGGCCGCCCGGCGTCAGCGTGATGCGCTCCGCGATCACCTTGTCGACGACGTCGACCGACAATCCCTTGAGCAACGCCACGCGCTCGCGCAGCGCGGGCTCGAAGGCGATCTCGCCGCGCATCGCACGCTCGGTGATCCCTGCGACATGCGCTTTCAGCCCGACGAAGTCGGCGAGTTCGTCGATGCATTCCTGGCCGATCATGGTGGAATCCATATCGGCCAAAAAAAGCTTCTTGCGCCGCGTTGCGATCGGCTGCACGACGATATCGATCGGCAGATCCTGACGCGCCTCGCGCAGCCGCTCAGTGATCGCAGCCATGTCCTCGTGGCCGTCGCCGAAGGGAATATCGGCGGCGACTTCGTCCCACAGCCATCTTGCAGGGCCGGGCGAGGGGAGAATGGTGCGCGCGCCGTCGAGCACCGTGCTATCGAGGGCGGGATTGGCCGGGTTGCAGATCAGTGTGGCGACGAGGGACATGAATTCGCTGGATCACGACAAGACTGCCGTGCTTATCGCAGGGCCGACCGCCAGCGGCAAGTCGGCGCTCGCGCTTGCGCTTGCCCGCAAGACCGGCGGGGTCGTGATCAATACCGATTCCATGCAGGTCTATCGCGACCTCTCCGTGCTCACCGCGCGCCCCACGCCCGACGAAGAAACCGAAGTTCCGCACCGGCTCTATGGCCACGTCGATGCGTCCGTGAATTTTTCCGCCGGCGCCTGGGTGAACGATGCGAGACGCGTGCTCGCCGAGGCGCGCGCGCAACATCGCTTGCCGATCTTTATCGGCGGTTCCGGCCTCTACTTCAAGGCGCTGACGCGCGGTCTGTCGGCCGTGCCGCCGATTCCGCCTGAGGTGCGCGAGGCCGTGCGCGCGCGGCTGGAACGCGACGGCGTCGAGGCGCTGCATGCCGAACTCGCGCGACGCGACGCGCCTTACGCCGAGAAGCTCAAGCCGCGCGATCGCATCCGCATTGCGCGCGCGCTGGAAGTGATGGAGGCGACAGGGCGTTCGCTCACCGATTGGCATCGCGAGGGCCTGCCACCACTGCTGCCGCCGGGCTCCTTTCGCGCGCTGTTTCTTTCCCCCGAGCGCGACGTGCTCTATGCGCGCATCGATGCGCGATTTGAGGCGATGCTGAAGGAAGGCGCGCTGGAGGAAGTTGAAAAGCTTGCCGCGCGCAAGCTCGACCCGCTTCTTCCCGCGATGAAGGCGCACGGCGTGCCGGCGCTGATCCGCCACTTGAAAGGCGAGATCACGCGCGAGGAGGCCAGCGAGATCGGCCGCGCCGACACGCGCCATTACGCCAAGCGGCAGTTCACCTGGTTTCGGCATCAACTGGGCGAGTTCGAATGGATGACGTCCGAGGCGGCGGGCGCGTGGGTGGATCAGGTCAGTGGTTGAGCTGTCATGGCCGGGCTCGTCCCGGCCATCCACGTCTTTGGCCCAGCGGCGAAGAAGTAAGACGTGGATGCCCGGCACAAGGCCGGGCATGACGAGGCGAGAGAGCATGCCCCATCGCAGAAACCCAAAATTCACCCTCGCCGAATGCCGCGAAGCCCGCTACACTTCCAATTGAGCGTGAACCGGCGCCGATGGCTTGACTTTCGCCTGATGGCCAGTATGTTCGCGCAACCTTTGGGAAGTATATTCGGTCCGATGCGCAATATTATTACCAAACTCCTTATCGTAGTCGTACCTTGGCGCGCCGCCGGGGATGGCTAGATGCCATCCACATTCGGACGGTGCGCCAGGGCCCTCTTCGGGTCCTTTTTTATTTCCCAGACCAGACCAACGAGACCATCGCGCCAAAAGCGGCGCATCCTGAGCCAGCCAAGGAATACGCCATGAGTGACAAGAGCCACGATCCGAACCAGATGACGGGAGCCGCCATGATCGTGCGCGCGCTCATCGATCATGGCGTCCAGCACCTCTTCGGCTATCCCGGCGGCGCGGTGCTTCCGATCTATGACGAGATTTTCCAGCAGAGCGACGTCGAGCACATTCTGGTCCGGCACGAGCAGGGCGCCGGTCACGCGGCGGAAGGCTATGCGCGCTCGACCGGCAAGCCGGGCGTCGTGCTGGTGACGTCGGGGCCCGGCGCCACCAACATGGTGACCGCGCTCACCGACGCGCTGATGGATTCGATCCCGCTGGTCTGCATCACAGGTCAAGTTCCGACGCATCTGATCGGCAACGATGCGTTCCAGGAATGCGACACGGTCGGCATCACGCGACCCTGCACCAAGCACAACTGGCTGGTGCGCAACGTCAATGATCTGGCGAAAGTGCTGCACGAGGCGTTTTACGTCGCAACCACCGGCCGTCCCGGACCGGTTGTCGTCGACGTGCCGAAGGACGTTCAGTTTGCGACCGGCACCTACCATCCGCCGCGCAAGTCCGACGTGCATGTGTCGTACGCGCCGCGCGTCAAGGGCGACGCGATGGCGATCCGCAAGGCGGTCGCGCTGCTGGCCAATGCCAAACGCCCAGTGATCTATTCCGGCGGCGGCGTCATCAATTCCGGCAATGAGGCCTCAAAGCTGCTGCGCGAGCTGGTCGAGGTCACCGGATTCCCGATCACCTCGACGCTGATGGGGCTCGGCGCCTATCCGGCCTCGGGCAAGAACTGGCTGGGTATGCTCGGCATGCACGGCACTTACGAGGCCAACATGGCGATGCATGATTGCGACGTCATGCTGTGCGTCGGCGCGCGCTTCGACGACCGCATCACCGGGCGCACGGACGCGTTCTCGCCGGGCTCGAAGAAGATCCACATCGACATCGATCCGTCGTCGATCAACAAGAACATCCGTGTCGATGTGCCGATCATCGGCGATGCCGGCAACGTGCTCGGCGATCTCCTGCAGGTGTTCAAGGCCGAGGCGAAGAAGCCGGATATCAAGGCCTGGTGGGCGCAGGTCGCGAAATGGCGCGCGCGCAATTCGCTGTCCTACAAGAAGAACAACGATGTCATCCTGCCGCAATTCGCGATCCAGAAGCTGTTCGAGGCGACGCGCGGCAAGGACACCTACATCACGACCGAAGTCGGCCAGCACCAGATGTGGGCGGCGCAGTTCTTCGGCTTCGAGGAGCCGCACCGCTGGATGACTTCCGGCGGCCTCGGCACCATGGGCTATGGCTTGCCCGCTGCGCTGGGCGTGCAGGTCGCGCATCCGGACAGCCTCGTCATCGATATCGCCGGCGATGCCTCCGTGCAGATGACGATGCAGGAAATGTCGACCGCGGTTCAGTATGAATTGCCGATCAAGATCTTCATCCTGAACAACCAGTACATGGGCATGGTGCGGCAGTGGCAGCAATTGCTGCACGGCAATCGCCTGTCGCATTCCTATTCCGAGGCGTTGCCTGACTTCGTCAAGCTCGCGGATGCCTATGGCTGCGTCGGCCTGCAGGCGACCAAGCCCGGCGATCTCGAGGGCGCGATCAAGGAGATGATCAAGGTCAAGCGGCCGGTGCTGTTCGATTGCCGTGTCGCCGCGCTGGAGAACTGCTTCCCGATGATCCCGTCCGGCAAGGCGCACAACGAGATGCTGCTTCCGGCGGAAGCCAACGACGAGGCAACCGCGGAAGCGTTTGCGAGCGGCAAGGCGCTGGTGTGACCATGTTTAGCCTCGCCGAACTCGAAAGCGCAGAGCAGATCGTCCATGCGGCGATGCCGCCGACGGCCGCGCATGCGTGGCCGCTGCTGAGTGAGCGGCTCGGCACCAGCGTCGTCGTCAAGCACGAGAACCACACGCCGATCGGCGCCTTCAAGGTGCGCGGCGGGCTCGTTTTCATGGAGCGCCTCAAGCGCGAGCAGCCGCTGGTCTCAGGCATTATCTCTGCGACGCGCGGCAATCACGGTCAGAGCCTGGCTTTCGC
>Ga0070741_10015484_pt1 | contig 12904 bp, 12 predicted proteins | sample Coa_R1_4_FD_66440 | JGI IMG/M metagenome (GOLD analysis project Ga0070741, IMG submission 66440) | Surface soil microbial communities from Centralia Pennsylvania, which are recovering from an underground coalmine fire - Coalmine... | ecosystem: Environmental > Terrestrial > Soil > Unclassified ...
CTGGCTCCCTCCACCCGATGGAATCGTTCGAAGATTCGGGGCAGCTCCACATCCGGGATTCCGATGCCTGTGTCGGAGACGCTTAGAACCGCCGCCCCAGCTTCCACGCCAAGCCGTATTGCGACCCGCCCCTGAAAGGTAAATTTGAAAGCGTTCGACAGCAGATTCAGGACGATCTTTTCCCACATCTCGCGATCCAGGTACACGGGCTGAGACAGGGGCTCGCAGTCGACCACGAAGGTGAGTCCGGCAGCTTCCATTGCCGACCGGAAGTTGGAAGCGAGCTCGGTTGTGAGAGCGCATAAGTCCGTCGCCGTAAACGCCGCTTTGAGCCGCCCTCCTTCGAGACGGGAAAAGTCCAATAGCGAATTGACGAGCTTGAGCAGCCGAAGACTATTGCGATGCGCGGTGGCAAGCTCTTCGTGATCCTCCGGCGGGATCTCCTGTTTGCGAAGGAGGTTCTCCAGCGGGCCGAGCATCAGCGTGAGGGGCGTACGGAACTCGTGACTCACATTCGAGAAGAAGACCGTCTTGGCCCGATCGATTTCGGCCAGCATCTCGGCCCGCTTCTGCGCTTCCTGATAGGCGCGCGCGTTGGCAACGGAAGTAGCGATGTGTCCGGCCACCAGCTCGTAAAACCTGCGGTAATCGTCGTCGAGTTGCCGGTATGGACTGATGCCGCCGATCAGAATCCCCGCGAGCTCCGCTTTACCAGGGGACTGCAGCGGCATCACGAGAGCGGACTTGGGGGGCGCCGGCCAGCGGCCGCCGGGCACTTTCTCGAATCGGCGTTGCAGGTCGTCAATGACAGCGGTCGTCTGAGTCTTCGCTACCTCTCCCAAAGGCCAGAGATGCTCGCGCGATAGATCGACACTGAGCGGGCTAGACGCCTTCCCGGGCTCGACGCGAATCGCTTGCGCAAGTTCGGCCGTGCCCGCGTCTTCGCTGAACAGATAAATCAGCGCAAACGGCACGTCCGCATCGTTGGCCCGCAGCACCTCGGCGCTCAGCGTAAGCGCTTCTTCGCTGGTCTTTGCCTTGATCAAAGCGCCCAGCTCGCTGAGTGTCTTGAGCCGTCGCTCACCGATGACGCGAAGCGTCGTCTCGCTCACGGCGGAAAACACACCGCAGACATCCCCGTTTTCCCCCTGAATGGGGCTGTACGAGTACGTGAAATACGCTTCCTCGGCATAGTTATAGCGGTCCACGGTAAGAAGCAAGTCATCCGACCACGTGGCGGTTCCGGTCTCGACGACACTGCGCATCTGCGCGCCGATGATGTCCCAGATTTCTGGCCAGACTTCCCGGCCGGGCCGCCCCAAACCATGAGGATGTTTGGTTGCCCCGAGAACCGGCCGCCACGCATCGTTGTAAAGCATGGTGAGCTCCGGACCGAGCCATAGCACCATGGGAAACCGCGAGTTCAGACAAATGCTGACCGCCGTTCGCATCGCTTGGGGCCACCGTGCGATCAGGCCTAAGGGAGTTCGTGCCCAATCAAAATCGCGAATCCGAGCCCCCATCTCTCCAGTGCATGGCAAAAAACCGGTTCCGGATCTGCCGTTTGCGGTCATTTCCGTCCTCCCGCATTTTTCTTGGCGCCGGTACCGCTCTCGGCTTGTCCGATGCTTGGGGACAGTACGGAGCGCACGAGAGCGCCAAGTTGCATGAACTCAGAGAGACTCGAGGGCTTTCTGAAATAATAAAGCGCTGCATTCTTCTCCGCCGTCTGCTGAGCCTCTGGAGAATCGGACGCTGTCATGACGATGACGGGGGTTTGGCCGTAGCGATCCGTGGATCGGAGCGTCTTCAGGACATCCTCCCCATCGCGCTTAGGAAGGTGCATGTCCAAAAGGACGAGATCTAGCTGAGGCGCCTTCGGGTCCACATCGAGGGCATGGAGGAACGCGATCGCCTTGGCGCCATCGTTGCTGACGTGCAAACTGCATTCGACCTGATGTTCCTTGAGTGCTTCTCGGACTAGAGCCAGGTCCGCCGCGTTGTCTTCCGCAATCAGGATCAAGCAATCGGGTGTTCCAGTCGTCATCGCATCTCCGCTGTCGCGAGGCTGTCGCCAGCCGATGGGGAGACATTTTGACGCCTCTCATATTCTTGGAGGCGATCCAACAGCTTCTGGTACGAAACGGCGTCTTGCACCACAACGTCGGCCTTGCCGTTGGTCGTAAGGACGACTGCCCGGCCCGTTCCGCGGAGCCGGGAGATCACGGCGCTGGTCCGGCGCTTGAATTCGGTCATCGAGCAAATATCTTCAGCGATATTAGACATTAGGACTTAACCCTCAGCACCAAATTCGGTATTGAATTCGCTGCTTTGAATATGACGCGAGCCAGTGGAAATATACTACACACGCGGTAGGTCCGCCGTGACAATTTTCACAATCTAATGGACTTACCGCGTGAAGGGCTTGCTCAGTACTGCCGCGAACCGAGCCTCTCTCAGACGCTGTTTGCCACGCCGCAGGTATGGTGCCGTACCCGATCCGGGATTTTGGCCTCAGCCAGCGGTGGTGCATGCCGCGCTGCACCTTCGTGGCTTCCGCGCATCGTTTTCGCAATCTGTGCCGGCGCGAGTGCGGTGCCGCAGGCGCCTGCCAATAGGCTCGAATTCACCGGACGGCGGGTTTTCCGCTCGTCGTCACGGCGCCGAAAGTTTAAGCTTCGCAATCTCCGGTCCCATTGGCGCACCGGCAACTGGCATCGGTCGGCGAGTTGCTAGCGATTCAACTGCCGAAGCAAATGAGCGTGCCCCCTTGCTTGCGGCGCACACATGAAGCTTTAAGACATCGTGTCCACGCCCCTGCGCTGGGCGGCCGGAACGGCTGGGATGAAAGTCGTCGTGGTCTTCGTTCTATGCGGAGTCCGGGATGAAAGGATTGCCGCAGTCGAAAAGATCTGACGGGGCGATCATGTCGGGATGCGTTCCCGGCTAACGGCCCGCCGACCGCGTTGCGGCACCGTGGGCAGCAGCAACAGCCGCCGTATCCGAGAACCCAATCCAACTCGTCACCTTACCGTCGCGGACTCTGAATAGGTGAGCTATCGGCGTGTCAATCTTGGACCCGCTACTACGAACGGTTGCGGTGTAGCGGCCTAGCGAAACAACAGTGTCATCCTGAGCGATGAACCTTTCCGCCACGACTTTCCCACTGGTTGTGGAGTCTCCGATAGCTTGGAAAAATTGTGCGATTCGGCCGTTAAAGTTCCCCGCGTAAGGTATTGTCTCAGGGCCGTAATTGATCCACTCGGCATTGGAGTTGACGTTGTCGAGGATCGTCTGGATGTCGCCGGTGCTGAAAGCCGTGTACAACTTCTGAATGAGCGCGGTGTTTGCTTGCTCGTTCATATCCATCCCTCTGGGGCGGATTATAACTCCAGGTCTCTGCTGTCGCGCATGCCGCCACCAACTACTCGACCCCAATCTGGACCGTTTCTAACGAATACAGGGCGAATGTTCGAGCGCTCCTTCTCGGCTAGGTTCTTTGCCCAGTCGGTCGGGGCCGTGTGGCGGAACGGTGCTCGCCGGGAAGAGCTCTCCACCGCCGAATACGCGACGCACCAAGCAGGGTATGGGCACCGCGTCGCCGAAAGCCGTCGTCCAAGATAGTCAGTCCCGAAGCTCCAGGCCGGTCGTAAGGAACAGAACGACGACTACCTCTGACCTGGAAGAACCCCGCGCATCGCCGACCTCCGACGGGCGAGTCGATGGGCCGGTCTTCCGCTGAGATCCCGAGGCGGCGTTTGATTTCGCTACGCTAGAGGGGCTGACGGATACTGCCTTCCTCCTTGCGCACCTGCGGCACCCCTCACGCGCCCGTCGCGCGACTGTCGGTATGATAGGTAGGTTGTTTTCGGACCAGCCCGCAGTAGCGAGCAACCCACCGATGGCCGACCTTGCACACCGTATTACCGAACTCGAAGCGGAGAATGCAATCCTGCGCTCGCGTGAGCGCGACCTCGCTGATTTTGTAGAGAACGCAGCCGTCCCTCTCCACTGGGTAGCTGCCGACGGAACGATCCTGTGGGCCAACCAGGCAGAACTCGACTTGCTCGGGTACCCGAAACACGAGTACATCGGGCGGCACATTGCCGACTTCCACGCTGACCGCGAGGCAATCGACGACATCCTCGAGCGGTTAAGTGCACGGGAGACCATCCATGATTACGAAGCGCGCCTTCGCCACAAAGACGGCAGCATTCGCCACGTCTTGATCACCTCCAGCGCACGCTGGGACGAAGACCGCTTCGTGCACACGCGCTGCTTCACTCGCGATATAACGGATCGCAAGCACGTCGAAAACGAGCTGCTTGCTGCCCAAATGCATCTTCAGCTCATCACGGACAACATGCCGGCAGCAGTGACGCGCTGCAGCCGCGACCTGCGCTACCTCTGGGTCAGCCATGGTTATGCCACCTGGGTGCGTCGGACTGTGAGCCAAATCGCAGGACATCCGATCAGGGAGGTGGTCGGCGAACGCGGCTTCGCAGATATCCAGCCATATATTGAGCAGGTCCTTAACGGCGAACGTGTCGAGTACACCACCCAGGTTCACTTCAGTGGGCCGGGCGAGCGATGGATTCACGCCGTATACGCGCCGACGTGCTCTGCCGAGGGTCTCGTCGATGGCTGGATCGCAGTCGTCAGCGATATCACTGAGCGACGCGAATTAGAGCTGGCGAATGCACACTTGGCATCGATCATCCAGTCGTCCGAAGATGCGATTATCGGCAAAGATCTCGCCGGGACGATTCTGTCGTGGAACACCGCAGCGGAGCGAATATTCGGGTACACTTCGCGCGAGGCGATCGGGAAGAACATGCTCCTTCTGATTCCGCCCGAGCGAGAGCTGGAAGAGGTCGAAATTCTGGAGCGCCTCCGCCGTGGCGAGTCCGTGTCGCACTTTGAAACGGTGCGACTCACGAAAGCAGGCACATCGATCGATGTCTCATTAACGATCTCGCCCATCCGAGACACCCGGGGGCAGATCATCGGGATATCGCACATAGCGCGCGATATCACCGCACAAAAGCAAGTTGAGCGCCAACTCCAGCAAACCCAGCGCCTGGAGAGCCTCGGGATCCTCGCCGGTGGCATCGCTCATGACTTTAATAATCTGCTCACTGGTATTCTGGGGAACACTTCCTTGGCCTTGGAAACCATGTCCAGCAACCATCCTGCGCGCGCGACGCTCCGTAATGCCCTCACCGCCAGCGAACGCGCGGCCGATTTAACCAAGCAACTCCTGGCGTATGCCGGGAAGGGTCGGTTTCTGATCGAGCCCGTCAGCCTCTCGGCGCTGATACATGAGATTGGCGAGCTGCTGCAATCGTCGATCCCAAGGACAGTTCAACTGCGGCTTGACCTAGCCGAGGGTTTGCCGTACATCGAGGCAGATACCAGCCAGATGCAACAGCTCATCATGAATCTCGTCATCAACGGGGCAGAGGCGATCGGTGAAGAGGCAAGTGGTACGGTCCTCGTCACGACAGGAGTGCAGGAGGTCGATGAGGCATACATTCGCTCAACAATGACCGAGGATGTCAGGCCCGGCACGTACGTGTTCATGGAAGTGCACGATAGCGGCTGTGGGATGGACGAAGCGACCATTGCGCGCATGTTCGATCCCTTCTTTACGACCAAGTTTACGGGCCGAGGCCTGGGCTTGTCCGCAGTCCAAGGGATCGTGCGCGGCCACAACGGGGCGCTGAAAGTCTATAGTCAACCGGGAAAGGGCACGACGTTCAAAGTCCTCTTTCCCGTTACCGATAAGGAGCGAGAGGCTGCTGCTCCGCAGACGACGGCCGAGCAGTTGAGCGGGACCGCTACGGTGTTGGTCATCGATGATGAACAGATCGTTCGCCACACGGCCAAGGCAATGCTAGAGCGGTATGGGTACGCAGTGCTCATCGCGGAGAATGGGAAGGAAGGCGTTGATTTGTACCGCGTGGTTCGCGACAAAATCGGGCTCGTCATTCTGGACATGACCATGCCGGTGATGAGCGGGGAGGAGACGTTGCGCAACCTCAAGCTCCTCGACACAAACGTAAAAGTGCTCCTCTCCAGTGGACACAACGAAGCGGAAGCCATCAGGAGATTCGCCGGCAAAGGCCTGATCGGGTTTATCCAGAAGCCATACTCAGCAACTCAACTCGCTGAGAAGGTGAAAGCCGCGTTGGAGTAGTTTCGCCTCTGCCTCGTGCAGGCACGTAAAACCGGGGAGGCTGAGGGCCGAACCCTTTGCGAGTTGCGTAAAGGCTAGGCGCTGTGCAGAAATCGGGTCGCACCTGTTGATGCGTTCACTTCATATCTAGTCTCGGCAAGCCAGCCTATCACAATACGAGAATCGCGGGACCCGCCAACCCGATTTCCTTTGAACCAAGTTGAGGATGGTGCAGGACGGCTTACTACCTACTTCCTCGAGTTGTTCACGGAAAAAAATTTCGGAGCGGCTGAAATTACGAGAGGTTCAATAGCGCGCCGTAATTACTTCTGCGGGCCGGACTGCGTGGACCTATCGGACGTGGCTGGTCATGCTCATCTACGGGTACATGCACTTCAAGCGTCGGGGTCTGCCATGCCGCCACGACCGCCAAACATCCAACTCGTTGAGACTGGCTCGCACCCCTATCTCAAACTAATGGGTGCGCGATCAACTATGCCGTACAACGCATTCGGGTCATCGGCTTTTCACGAATGTCAGCCCGTAACGCTGGCATTCCGTGTTGAAATATCAGCCGGTTAGAAGAGGCGCACTCGATTTAGCGCACTGGGACGGCGCTCCGCCTGCCGCTAAGTTATTGAAAATGGAGCGGGAGACGGGACTCGAACCCGCGACGTCCAGCTTGGGAAGCTGGCATTCCGACCTGGAAGGCGAAATCAGCGGGGTTGGAGGAGGGAACGTGAAGAAAACAATGGACGAACTCAGAAATTCGCCGTACCACCAGCAATTCGCCCGCAAACTGTGCGCGGCGTTCATTGCACAGCAACAGGGCACGTCGCTCGGTACGGCGTTCAAGAAGGTGCCTGAGCCCTTATCGGATACGTGGCTGATCGTTGCCGAGTTTGCCCGGCAGGCGGCCATGAAGGACATCGACGGAAAATTTGGCGACGGCGCAGTAGGCCAGGTCGACACGGCAATTCAGTAGCACGTGGCTCAGCAGTCTTAAGCTGTCGCGGGGTCTCAAAGTAAGCGGCGACAACCATCGCAGTCCCTCCTGAACCGGCTGAAGCCGCTCCAATCGGAAACGCTACGCCGGACGTGTGTTCACTCCGAGTCCGGGTTGAAGGCAGTCGTCCGGTTTTGAGAACACCGCCTATGTATGGAGGAGGAATGAAAGACGTCAAGAACACTCACGACCGGTCTTCTAGGGTTGAGACACCACCGAGCGAAACGGTCTGGAATCTGCCGATCAACGTCAAGGAGGCTGCGCGCTTCCTTGGCGTGAGCCAGCAGACGGTGTATCTTTGGGTGGAGCGAAAGCAGATTCCCCACCTCCGCGTGATGGGCCGCAATATTCGATTCCTCAGATCGGATCTGTTGCCTTTCCGCGAGCAGTTCAAACGAGAGGTGGAGAATGGCCAGACCGCGTAAGCACGATGGTGTGGTTTATCAACGAAACGATAGCAAAACTTGGTGGATGCGCTACCGGGACAAAACCGGTCGCCGCTGCCTGGAATCAACCAACACAACGGACTGGGAAGAGGCGCAACGCCATCTTCGTGAGCGCCTGCAGTCCCGAGACAACAACGCCCTGGAGTTCATTCGCAAAGGGAAGCAACTAACGTTTAATGAGTTGGCGGATTTTTTTCTGGAGAACTACTCCAAGCCTCCAATTCGAGCTCCGAAAACGCACGAGGCTAACGAGAACGCATTGAAGACACTCAGGCCAGCTTTTGGAAGTAGCAAGCTCGTGGATATTGACGCGACCAAAATCGAAATACATCTTCGAGAGCGGCTATGCCAGAAGCGACACGCCCGCCGGAAGTCCGGGATCGTGGAAATCGCAACTTTGAAGGCTACGACGGTTCACCAGGAGTTTCGGGTGTTGCGTCGGATCCTTAGCGTGGCGGTGAAGAAGAAAATGGTTCCCACGAACCCTTGTGCGGCCGTGGAGTTTCCAGTGATGGTGAAAGGAATGTTCCGACCACACTATGTCACCTCAACGGAACAGGCCAAAATCGAAAAGCACGCTCCCGCGTACCTGCGGAACGTGGTTCGGATCATCACCGAGACCGGCCTCCGGGTTTACAAGGAACTCGCCTGCATGAAAAAGGACCAAGTGGACCTCGCCAACAAGGTGGTGTTCATCGCGGATTCGAAGACTCCCACCGGAATCTCAGAAGTTCCTTTGACGGATATCGCTGTTGAAGCATTTCGAAACCAGATGGAGTTGGCCGGCCCGGGGCAGTGGCTGTTCCCCAGCTCGCATAAGCCGGGAGAGCATCAGTCGGATTTCAAGAAGACTTGGAGAAGAACGCTCAAGCGAGCTGGCGTTCAGTATTTCCGGCTCTACGACCTGCGGTCGACGTACGCCACTCGGCTGAGTGCGGGAGGAGTCGCGGACGAGTGGGTCACACAACTGCTCCGGCAGAGCGACGCAAAAGTTTTCAAGAAGTACTCGCAGATGAAACTCCAGATGAAGCGGGAGGCGCTGGCCCGTCTGAACCGGCAAGCGGGGGAGTCGGGGCCGGCGAACAGTTTTGATACGGAGGCCAAGAAGTAGAAGGGTTTTGATACGGTTCTGATACGTTTCTGATGTTTTTGGGCAGGATCAGGGGATTATGAGGAAATGGAAGTTCCTGAATCTAAATAGTTTGGTTTGGTCGGGGCGGGGCGATTTGAACGCCCGACCCCCTGCGCCCAAGGCAGGTGCGCTACCAGGCTGCGCTACGCCCCGACATTTGAAGCTTCTTTGATTTTAAACCACTTCCAGAAATTCCGACAGAGCACGGCAGCCGAAATCGGCTGAAAAACCCTCCGACCGTGGCAAAACCGTGACAAAACCCCATCAGTTTACCTTCTCCGTGTCAAAACTCGACTGGCCCTCGTTCGCCTTCCGGTTCAGCTTCTGCAGAGCCTCCCTCTTCATCTGCAGTTTCATTTGCGAGTACTTCTTGAACACCTTCGCATCGCCTTGCCGCAGCAACTGCGTCACCCATTCGTCAGCGACACCGCCTGCGCTCAGCCGAGTGGCATATGTGGACCGCAGATCGTAGATGCGAAAATACGGCACCTTTGCCCGCCGCAACGTCGCATGCCAGACGGTCTTCAGCGTTTTCTGATGGCCGAGCGGATTCTCGTCGCTCGGAAATAGCCAGACACCAGGGCCGGCGATTCGGATTTGCTCGCGGAACGCCGAGACCGCCAGGTCCGTGAGTGGCACCTCGGCGATCCCGTTGGCCGTCTTCGAGTCCGGAATCCAAACCACTGCGTTCTCCAGGTCGACTTGCTCCTTTTTCATCGGCATCAGCTCTTTGTAGACCCGGAGGCCAGTTTCACTGATGATACGAATGATATTCCGCAAGTACTCGGGCGCCTGGAATTCGATCCGTTGCTGCTCCGACCAACTCACGTAGTGCGGACGAAACAGCCCCTTCACCTTCACGGGGAACTCCACACCTGCGCAGGGATTCGCAGGCAGCAGCTTCTTTCGGACTGCAACGTTCAGCATGCGTCGAAGTACCCGTAGTTCCTGGTGGACCGTTGCCGGCTTAAGGCGGTCCTTTTGGACGACCCCCTCAGCCGTTTTGAATTGCACACGAGTTTGAAGGCGCCGGCGCAGATAAAGCTCGATGTCATCGGCACTGATATCGCCGATCGAACGCCGATCGAAAGCCCCTTTGAGGTGCAATGCTGCCCGCTGATTCGCTTCGTGCGTCTTCTCTGCGCGGATTGGGGGCTTGGAGTAATTCTCCAAGAAAAAGTCCACCCACTCCCCGAATTGCAGCTGTTCTCCTTTCCGGACGACTTCGAGGATTTTGTCGTCCCTGGCCTGGAGGCGTTCGCGCAGTTTCCGTTGCGCCTCCTGCCAGTCTTCCGTATACGTCGATTCCCGGATGCGCTTTCCGCTCCGGTCACGATAGACCATCCACAAAACCTTACCGTCCTTGCGGGGGTATATGGAGCCATCGTGTCTACTCGGTCTTGGCAATTCCCACCTCCTGTTTGAATGTTGCGCGGAAGGGCTCGAGATCCGACTTCAGGAATCGGATGTTGCGGCCCATCACGCGGAGATGGGGAATCTGCTTTCGCTCTACCCAAAGATACACTGTTTGGATGCTGACGCCCAAGTACACTGCGGCGTCGCGCACCGTCAGCGGAACTTCGCCCGGGAGGAGCGAGAAACCCGCGGTTGGTGTGTCGGCAGAGCCAGTCTGGGGGAGGTGCTTTGGACTCATGCCTATTTGTACGGCATCTCAGCATTTCCACCAAAAGCGCTTTCGACGCCAAAGTTCGAGGCCGATCGACGGGGATCAATCCGGGAACTGCTGCCATTTGGGCTTGGCTTGACAACTTGACGAAACTGCGGAGGCATAACTCGGCGAACGCTGACACCCACCCGGATTAACCATTGCATACGGGCCAGCGGCGCATGTATCAACCCTAGCTGTCCGGGCGTCCACTGTTGCATGCCTTTAGGAAGGCGCCTTTTTTGCGCAATGCCAGGCTTGCGGTAAAAAGAAGTTATATGGTGATCCGGAAGGCCCTGCGCCATCGAAGCAACCTGGCTGGCAGCACACAGCGCGTGCTCTCTCCGCGAAAGCTTTATAACTTGGATTGTTCAAACGCCAATCTGACAGTACGGAGATTCTGATCGAAGCGGACTCTTGCCATGGAGAGACTCTACAGAATTGAGATCGACGTCTTGCTGGATGACCGCCTACGGCACAGGGTCATTCAAGCTGCAAGAGAAGACTATGAGAAGAGCGAAGGCTACTTCACGCCAGAAGCGGGCGAAGACGTAAGAATCCCTGCTGAGGAATTCGTCGTCGATACCAAGACCGCATTTCTCGAAATCGCAGAATCAGGGTTTCGAGCCGTTCTCCCCTACATCGAGCCGAAGGCCTTACGATGTGGTATCGAAAAGGGTGTTGAAGCCAAGCCTATCTTGCACGTCCGCCGGAGTTGCCGCCCCAGAAGGAGCCTCCGTTGACCGCCGACCTGTCACGTCGGAGGTCGTGGGTTCGAGCCCCGTCGTCCCCGCCATTCCTTCCAATCACTTACGACTGCTTTTTCGGCTTGGGATTTGCCTTTTTCGAGGGACCGTGAAGTAGGCGTGAACTAGATGTCCCTTTTCCGTTCTTTTCGGCTTCCTTAAGCACTCCGGCGATCAGATCGACTGTCTTGCGCTTCAGCTCCTCTCGGAGGTGCTGGTATCGTCGCAATTCCCGGCTCCTATGCCCGGTCAGCAGTCCGATGATGTTGTCCTCTATACCGGCGCCTGTCAGCGTCGAGGCGGCGAAATGGCGGAGATCATGGATGCGGAGAGCATCTACGCCTGCCAGCTTCGCCACCCGCCGGAACCGCTTCCCAAAATCCCATGCGTGCGGTCTCTTGAAATTGCCTTTGAACCGTGGGTTGGGCTTGGCTGGAAAGACGTATTCGTGACGGCCGAAGCTTGGTAGCGCGCGGAGAGCGGTGACGGCCATGTCGGGCAGTTGAATTCGCTTGGGTTCGTCATTCTTCGTTTGCCGGACGTATATGCAGGGATTACCGGAATCGAGGTCGATATCGCTCCATTTGCGGCTCAGGATTTCGCCCTTCCGCATCCCGGTGGTGGGAGCGAGAATCAGAAACGCCTTTAGCTCCGGGTCGTCATTCTCTTCGCACACGCGGATCATTGCAACGATCTCTTCGGGTTCCGGAAATCGATCCCGGCCTGGAGGTTCCTTCTCCTGCGGGACGACGCTCACCGGGTTCTTATCGTATTTCTCGAAGCGGATGGCATAGTTGAAGACGCTGCAGAGGATGGTCCGGCACTGGTTGATGCTCGATGGGGCCAAGCCTTCCTCTCGTAGATCAACCAGGAAACTACGGACCCCATCCGGAGTGATCTCCCGGGCCTTCATCGTCTTGAATCGGGCGAGGACCCGAGGAGTCCGGTATTGAAATTTGCTGCGGGTCCGGCTCCCATGATTCTTCCACCAGTCATTGAAGAGGTCGATGAATTTAACGCTTTCGAATGTGAGCGACGTGAACCGCCTCTTCATCGCCACATCCGTGCGGGCTTGGGCGAGCATCAGCTTTGCCGCGTTTACATCGGTCTGGTGGGTATTCTCGCGGATGATCCTGCCATGCTCGTTCTTGTAGCAGATGTACACCGAGCCCGACTCATGGACGTGGATCCCTTTGGGCAGTTTCCTACGCAGTTTGGGCATTTACCACCCCGTGAGGTACGCGGATCGGCTTGACGGTGCGCTTCCGCATCCACTCGACGATTTCCGAGCGGAGGAACCGAGCTTCCGACCATGCGCCGCGTTTCGGAAGCGGGGTATATGGAATCGATCCCTCGGCCATCCATCGCTCCACCGTGCGTTCGCTGACCTGCAGCAGTTCGGCGACGTCGCGCTTCGTGAGTATGTCGCCGCTGCTCATTGGCACTCCCTCCCCGCGTCAGGGTTGGCCTGCCGAGAATTACCGTTGGTTCGCGGCGTGACGATTCCTGATCGAGCCTGAAATCGACGGTCAAGGGATTCGAGTCGTTGGAGGGCGTCAAGCAATTGCATTCCGGCCTCCCTCATGGCGTCGCACGGTTTGCCAAATTGATCGGCGTGCTTGATGGCGAATTTGATCCGGTCAATCGCGATGCGAGCTTGGTAGGCCATTTCAAATTCGATCGCTGATGGCCTCGACAAGGACGTCGGCTTCGATGGTCTCAACGATCTG
>Ga0070741_10015485_pt1 | contig 12904 bp, 13 predicted proteins | sample Coa_R1_4_FD_66440 | JGI IMG/M metagenome (GOLD analysis project Ga0070741, IMG submission 66440) | Surface soil microbial communities from Centralia Pennsylvania, which are recovering from an underground coalmine fire - Coalmine... | ecosystem: Environmental > Terrestrial > Soil > Unclassified ...
CACCCGTGGGAGTTCAAGCGCGTCTGGCATCTGGAGCCGTCGCTGACGGATCCGGATTCGGTCTATGCCGGCGTGGAGGACGCGGCGCTGTTTCACTCGAGCGACGGTGGCCAGAACTGGAAAGAACTCGAGGGATTGCGCGGTCACGGCTCAGGCCCGCGCTGGCCTGGGGCGGGCGGCATGTGCCTGCACACAATCCTGCTCGACCCCGCCGACCCGAACCGCATCTACATCGCCATCTCGGCGGCCGGCGCGTTTCGCACCGACGACGGCGGGAAGACGTGGAAGCCCATCAACAAGGGCCTTTACTCGAAGTACATTCCCGAACCGACGGCAGAGGTTGGGCACTGCGTCCATCGCATCGCCATGCACAAATCGCGCCCCAATGTACTGTTCATGCAGAAGCACTGGGACGTGATGCGCACCGACGATGCGGGCGAGCAGTGGAACAGGATCAGCGGCAATCTCCCCACGGATTTCGGCTTCGTGATCGACGTCCACGCTCACGAACCCGAGACGATTTACGTGGTGCCGATCAAAAGCGATTCCGAGCATTTTCCGATGGACGGAAAGCTGCAGGTGTTCCGCAGCCGCACCGGCGGCAACGAGTGGGAGCCGCTGACGAAAGGACTTCCGCAGCAGGATTGCTACGTCAACGTTCTGCGTGATGCCATGGCAGTGGATTCGCTCGACAAGTGCGGCATCTATTTCGGCACTACGGGCGGGCAGGTCTACGCGTCGGCCGACGCGGGCGACAGCTGGGCGCCGATTGTGGAACATCTGCCGGCGGTGCTGTCGGTGGAGGTGCAGAGCCTGCCATGATCCGGCTGGAACTGCCGGCGAATCTGCGCGTTCTGGCGCGCGTCCAGGGCGAAGTGACGCTGGAGATCGAAGGCCCGGTGACGCAACGCACGGTGCTCGACGCGCTCGAGGCGCTTTATCCGGCGTTGCGCGGCACCATCCGCGACCACGTCAGCAAGCAGCGGCGCCCTTACGTCCGATTCTTCGCCTGTCAGGAGGACCTCTCGCACGAGAGCATCGACACGCCCCTGCCGGACAAGGTGGCGCAGGGAATCGAGCCGCTGCTGGTGGTGGGAGCGATTGCGGGCGGTTAGGGTATCATATCCGTAAGCACCTGGGATCCCCTTGGAGGTCGCATGAAGCTTGGTTCGCTTGCCGTCTGTCTGGGCATCGGCGCTGCCTTTGCCGCCGGACCCACCACTTCCGGCGTCACGTTCAGCCGCGATGTCGCGCCCGTCCTTTTTAGCCGATGTGTCGAGTGCCACCGCCCCGGCGAAGTGGCTGGAATTTCGTTCACGTCGTACAAAGAAGTCAGGCCGTGGGCGAAGGCGATCAAGGAGCGGGTTCTGACGCATGCCATGCCGCCGTGGCTGGCCGATCCGCACTACGGCGAATTCGCGAACGACCGCCGCCTCAGCCAGCGCGAGACCGACACGATCGTCGGCTGGGTGAACGCGGGTGCGCCCGAGGGGGATCCGAAGGACATGCCGGCGGTGCCGCAATACCCTGACGGATGGAACATCGGCAAACCTGACGCCGTTTTCGATATCGGGACCGATTTCGATGTGCCGGCCGAAGGCGTGGTGCCTTACAAGTATTTCCGCGTTCCGACGAACTTCACCGAGGACAAGTGGATCGAAGCGGCCGAAATCCGGCCGGACAAGCGGGCGGCGGTGCATCACATCATCGTGTTCGTGCAGGAGCCCGGCGGCCAGGGCGGGATCGGCGGGGAGGGCAGCAACCTGCTGGTGGGCTTCGCCCCCGGCGAGCAGCCGATGAAGTTTCAGCCTGGCACGGCGAAGCTGGTGAAGGCCGGTTCGACCTTCATGTTCCAAATGCACTACACACCGAACGGAAAGGCTGTCAAGGATCGGTCGTACGTCGGACTGCGCTTCGCCAAGGAGCCGCCGAAGAATCGGGCGCTGACGGGCCGCGCGATGAACATCGGGCTGCACATCCCGCCGGGAGATCCGAATTATGAAGTGAAGTCGACGTTCACGGCTAAGCAGGACATCGATCTGCTCGGCTTCATGCCGCACATGCACCTGCGGGGCAAGGATTTCAAATATACGATCGTATATCCTGACGGCCGCGACGAGGTGCTGCTGAGCGTGCCGAAGTACGATTTCAACTGGCAGCTCGCTTATGAGCTGAAGACACCCACCCGGCTGCCAAAGGGCACGCGCATCGACTGCGTCGCGCACTTCGATAATTCGCCGAATAACAAGTACAATCCCGATCCCACCAAGGAAGTGAAGTGGGGCGACCAGACCTGGGAAGAGATGATGATCGGCTGGTTCACTTACATGGTGCCGGCGCAGCCTGCTACCGTAGCGGCCAAGTGAAACCGGCTGCTCTTCTGCTCTGGGCCGCGGCCGTTGCGCACGCGGCCTCGCCATCACCGCCGATCCGGGGCCTGCATATCGCGGTTCCGAAGCCGGACGATTTGGCTCTCGCCGTCAAGTTCATCACGGAAGCGTTGCCCAAGGAAGGCGTCAACGTTCTGGTGCTGGAATTCGACTACAACTACAAATTCAGCAAGCGGCCGGAGGTGGCCGAGCCCGAATCCCTCTCGCACGAGGACGTTAAGCAACTGGTGGCCGCGTGCCGGAAAGCCGGCGTGCGTTTAATTCCGCAGATCAATCTGCTAGGGCATCAATCGTGGGCTAAGATGACGGGGGCGCTGCTGCGGGCGCATCCGGAGTTCGACGAGACGCCCGGCAAGTATCCGAACAATGAGGGTATCTACTGCCGCAGCTACTGTCCGCTGCATCCGCAGGTCCACGAGGTCGTCTTCGATCTGATCGATGAATTAGCCGAAGTCTGCGAGGCCGATGCTTTTCACGTCGGCATGGACGAAGTCTTCCTGATCGGCGAGGACGATTGCCCGCGTTGCAAGGGCAAAGACAAGGCAGAGCTGTTCGCGGCTGAGACGGTGATTCTCCGCGATCACCTGGCGAAGACGAACCGCACCATGTGGATGTGGGGCGACCGCCTGCTCGACGGCGAAACGACGGGCATCGGCAAGTGGGAGGCGAGCGCGAATCAGACCTTTCCAGCGCTTCGTCTGATCCCGAAGGACATTATGATCTGCGACTGGCACTACGAACGCGCGCTGCCCACGGCTGAGTATTTCGCGGTGGAAGGGTTCCCGGTGCTCGCCTGTCCCTGGCGGCGGGCGGACGTCGCACTGGGGCAGTTGCAGTCCATCCGTGCGGTGCGCGCACATGCGACCGGCGCCATCGCCGCGCGCATGCAGGGCGTGCTACAGACCACGTGGGGCGGCTTCGGATCGTTTGCCAAGGCCTATTTCGGAGAGCCGCCGGCGAACGCCAGCGTGGCGGAATCGGTAAGCTGCTTCCGGGCGTTGTTTCGCGAATTGCGCGCACAGATGCAGTAGCCCTGCAACGTTGCAGAGCATACCGGACGAGCCGTGAGTTTTGTTACAATCGAAAACTCCGGGGAACCCTTCATGGCTCTCATCCAATTCACCAGAAATCATAACGACCACTCGACCGACAAAGGTTATCAATTCGAGTTTTTCTGCGACCGGTGCGGCAACGGTTACATGTCGGAATTCAAGCCGTCGGCCATGGGCATGGCCGGCAGCGCGCTGCGCACGGTCGGCGGACTGTTCGGCGGGATTCTGGGCTCGGTCGGCTCCAACACTTATGAGATCGAGCGCGCCGTGCAGGGTCCCGGGCATGACAGGGCGTATCGCGAATCGATCGAAGAGGCCAAGCCGAATTTCCGCCAGTGCCCCAAGTGCTCGCATTGGGTCTGCCAAAGCACCTGCTGGAACGCCAAGCGGATGCTTTGCTACGATTGCGCGCCGGATGTCGAGACCGAACTGGCATCGGCGCAGGTGCAGACGCAGGTCGAGCAGATGAAGGACAAGCTGCGCAATATGGACCTGACGAAGGACATGAACCTGACCTCCGAGGCCGCAGCGCTGTGTCCGGCGTGCGGTGCGCGTACGCAGGGAGCGAAGTTCTGCCCCGAATGCGGCAAGCCGCTGCGAGCCAAGAGCGAATGCCCGCGCTGCGGCACGCACGTGGAGGCGGGAACGAAGTTCTGCCCGGAATGCGGCAACAAGATGGTCTAGCCGCATGCCGGCTTACTCGGGCAAGTTCCAGTATCTGGACGAAAGCGGCGGCACGGTAAGCCAGGGCCCCTGCCAGGTCAATTTCGACGCGGAGCGTTGCATCGTGACGCCCGCGTCGGGCACGCCCCTGGCGTTCGATCTGGGCGACATCGATCACGCAGTTCCAGGCGAATGGGATCTGCAACTCGTGCTCTACACCGGACGCACGGTGCAACTCCGCCAGTTCGGCGCCGCCTTTGGGCGCATGACCGAGGAACTGCTGGCAGCCTGGCGCGATCGCACGATCCAGTGCCTGCTCCTGGAGGACATGGAGGAGGTGGCGCGCTTTAATGCGATGGTAGGACAGTCGCCTTCGGAAATCCGGCTGTACAAGACGAATCTCGCTGTCCTGCCGCAGGGCGGCGCTCCCTTTCAGTGGCGCCTGGCCGAGGTGAGTTCGGTCCGCTTCGACAGCTACACGTACAATGTGACGCTGGAAGCCGGACCGGAGAAGCTGGTCGTCTCGAAGCTGGCGAAGAAGACGGAGGAGTTTCGCGGAGCCCTGGACGAGACGCTCGACGCGCTCCACACGCATTCGGCCGACCTTCTGCATCAGGCGTTCCCGTTTCTGAATCCGGACCAGTTGCAGCGCCTCGTAACGGCAATGCCCGAGGGCCGTAGCGTGACGATAGCGGCGCTGGCGGCGATCCATCCCAAGCTGCCGGACGCGCTGATCGCGCGTGCCGTCGACGAACCGCTTAAGCCGTACTTCGACGCGCTGCGTGCGCGGTGCAACGGCGGCGGCCTCATGGCCGGATTCAAATTCATCTGGGACGACGAGAAGGAGCAGGCTGCGGACGAGGCGGGCGAGGAACAGCCGGACAAGGTGCCGCTGTTCTTCTGGTTCTTTTTTCCACTTGGCAGCGTTGTGGCCTGGGAAGCAACCACCGGCTCCGGGCGCGCGACGTATTTCTTCCGCCTCGCGCCAGGTCAGAAGGTGGAAGACGCGGTGGCAACGCTGACGCGCGGCCTGGCGCTGGTAAATTTCCGGCGCGAGCCGGTATATCTGCCGGACGATTCGCTCGAACAGCAGCCGCGATTTCATCGATACGCGATCGGCTGCCGGAAGCTGCCGGATTTACGCGCGCTCCGTTCGGCGTTCGTGGGCAGGGGGATTCACTCGACCATCGAAAACTGGACGGCGCAAGTGGAAACGATGCTTAAGGACAATCCGCCGGGCCGGCGCTGAGCATCGCGGCGATCAGCCGCAGAATGCTCGCACCCTTCTCCGACCGCGAAAGTAGACAAGGCGTCCATTCCTGATAGTAGACAAAACGCTCGCCGCCGAATTCCACCTCGCTCAAAAGGGGGCCGTTTGCAAGCACAAGGATTTCGCCGAACTGGGTCGCGATCGCCGCGCGGATTTTCGCGAGATCAGGCTCGTCGAATTCGAGGGAAACGCCGCCGCCGCTCAATTCGAGCAAGGATACGGCCATGTTGTGCCACCCTATCGCCAGGGTGCCACAAACTCGAACGTCACGTGATCGCCAAACTGGCCGGGCATGAAGTGCAACCTGACGGAAGTCAGCAAAAACACAACTGCCACAGCCACCAGCAGCCAAACCTTCCATCCCACACCCGGAGTTTGGCATATTCCACGGAACCTTCCTAGTTCCCGATCGTTATCCCTTATATGCGGCAATTATCGACGGGCGGCAAAGAACGCCTGCAGGAGTTCGACGCACTCCGCGGCCAACACGCCTTCCACGATTTCGACGCGATGGTTCAGCAGTTCGGAATCGGCGATGCGAAACTTGCTGCGCACGCCGCCGAAGCGGAGGTCTCGGCCGCCGAAGACCAGACGGCCGACACGTGCGGCGACCAAGGCGCCGGCGCACATCGCGCAGGGCTCGAGCGTCACGTACACCGTCGAGTTTTCCAGCCGGTAGTTGCCGCTGGCGCGCGCCGCCTCGCGCAGCGCCAGGATTTCCGCATGCGCGGTGGGATCGCTGCTCGCGATCGGCATATTGCGCCCGCGCCCGATGATCATGCCCTGCGCAACGACCACAGCGCCGACCGGCACTTCGCCCGCCTCTCCCGCCTTGCGCGCCAGGTCGAGCGCTGCGCGCATGTGCTGTTCGTCCACCTGGCTATCGGGCATGATCTACAGCTTAAAATAAAGTTAGAGACCCCATGAGATTCCTGCCATTGATCTTGCGCAACGCGTGGCGCAATCGAAGGCGCACCACGCTGACGGTGTTGAGCATCGGCATCTCGATGTGTCTGCTCGGACTGTTGATGGCGATCTACCATGCCTTCTATCTCTCCGATCCACCACCCGGGCAGGCGCTGCGGCTGGTCACGCGGCATCGTGTCTCCCTCACGTTTCCGATGCCCGAAGCCTACTCGCAGCGCATCCGCCACGTGCCCGGCGTCAGCGGCGTAGTGATCCGCTCCTGGTTTGGCGGCGTGTACAAGGACGCCCGCGACACCAAGAACTTTTTCGCGCGCTTCGCTGTCGAGCCGGAACAACTGTTCCAGGTCTACACGGATCTCAACGTGCCCGAGGATCAGAAGAAGGCGTTCCTCTCCGAGCGTTCGGCATGCATCATCGGAGAAGAACTCGCCGAGCGGCTGAACTTGCATCTGGGCGACCGCATGACGATCGTGGGCGACATTTACCCCGTGAACCTCGAACTCACGGTTCGCGGCATCATGCACAACGACCTGCAGGCGGGCTCGCTCTACTTCAATCGCGAGTACCTGGAGCAGAGCCTCACTCCGGACCGGCGCGGCACGGCCGGCATGTTTACGATCCTTTGCGAGAGTCCGGATGCAGTGCCGCGCGTCGCCAGGGCTATCGATGATATGTTCCGCAACTCGCAATACGAAACGAAGACGGAATCGGAGGCCGCCTTCTCGCTCGGCTTCATCAACAGCATGGGCAACGTCAAGCTGTTCCTGCTGAGTATCTGCGGCGCCGTGACCTTCACGATCCTGCTGGTGGCCGGAAATACGATGGCCATGACCGTACGCGAGCGGGTGCGCGAGATGGGCATTCTGAAAACGATCGGGTTCACGCCTGCGCGCATCCTGACTATCCTTTTGGGTGAATCGCTCGCCATCGCTCTCACCGGGGGCACGCTCGGGTACGTTCTCGGGACTGTGATGTGCGGTGCGATTCGTAAAAATACGCCGGTAATGTTCACGCAGATCAAAAACCTGACTCTCGGACCCTTCGTAGCGGAAATCTGCCTGGTGGTGGCGCTGGCGATCGGGCTGCTCAGTTCGCTGCTGCCGGCGTGGCGCGCCTCTCGAATCTCGATCGTGGAGGCGTTGCGCAGCACCGATTAGCCATGTCCATACCGCTCGCATACAATCTGCGCAACCTGATGGTCCGGCGCACCACTACGTTGATGACCGCGCTCGGCATCGCCCTGACGGTTGCGGTGCTGATCTCGATCCTGGCGCTCGTCAACGGCCTGCGCACGTCGCTCGCCGCGACGGCCGATCCGTTAAACCTGATCGTCGTGCGCAAGGGCTCGGAATCGGAACTATTGAGCAACTTCGCTCGTAGCATATTCAGAGACGTGAAATTCAAACGGGGCATCGCGACGGGCAAAGACGGGCAGCCGCTGGCGTCCGAAGAAGTGGTGCTGGTTGTCAATCTTCCCAGCGCGACGAATCCAAACGGCAACAACATCACCGTACGCGGCCTCACGCCCGCTGGATGGGAGATGCGCAAGGGTCTGCATATCGTATCCGGGCGCATGTTCCAGAGCGGCAGGCGCGAGGTGGTGGTGGGCAAGGCCGTCGCCGACGGATACCCGGATGCCACGCTTGGCAAGGCGATCAAGTTCGGGCGCGGCGACTGGGAAGTGGTGGGCGTCTTCGATGCAGGCAAGAGCGCGACGAACAGTGAGATCCTGCTCGACTTGAACCAGCTTGCCGCCGACTTCCAGCGGCTGGACATCATCAGCACCGTGCACGTGCGCGCCACTGACGAGGTGGCGGCCGATGCTCTCATCAAGGATCTGACAGCCGATCAGCGCCTGAACGTCGCGGCCGTTTCCGAAAAGGATTATTACGACAAACAGACCGCCTCTGCCGCGCCGGTACAATTCATCGGAATTTTCGTCTCCATCATCATGGGGGTGGGCAGCGGTTTTGCCGCGGTGAATACGATGTATGCAGCCGTGGCGCGGCGGTCGCGCGAGATCGGCACCCTGCGGGTGCTCGGGTTTTCGCGCGGGAGCATTCTGTTAAGCTTTCTGATTGAGGCCGTGCTGCTCTCGGCTTTGGGCGGGCTGCTCGGCTGTCTTCTGACGCTGCCGCTGGATGGCGTCAGCACCGAAATCGCCAACAGCACCACATTTTCCCAGATGGCTTTCGAGTTCCGGGTAGGACCGCAGACCATGGCCGTGGGTGTGCTCTTCGCTGTGGTGCTGGGGACTTTGGGTGGACTCTTCCCGGCAAGGTCGGCGGCGAAAAAGGAGATCCTCACCGCTCTGCGGGAAATCTGACATGGACGACGAACTCAAGAGCTTGCGTATCGATCGCAGCCAGCGCCGCTCGAACGGGGGATCGAAATGGGCGCGCCGCTGGATTGTCGGCGGCATCGTACTATTTGTGCTGCTCGGGCTGAGCCGTTTTGCTTACCAGAAGGTAAACGCGGCGACGGAGGTGGAAGTCGAGCGCGTGCGCTCCACGGCGGCGTCGGCGGCGCCGCAAGGGATCATTCTCAATGCCACCGGCTACATCATCGCGGCGCACAAGATCGAACTGGCTTCGAAAGTGATGGGCAAGGTTGCTTGGATCGGGGTGGAGAAGGGCGATCGCGTGCGCGAGGGGCAGGAACTGGTGCGCCTGGAGGACGCGGAATATCGCGCCCCGCTGGTGCAGGCCAAAGGCGCGCTGGCGAACCTGGAGGCGAAACTGGCGGAGGCGCTGCACGGGTCGCGCCCGGAGGAGATCGCACAGGCGAGCGCCAACGTGGAATCGGCGCGCGCCGATCTGGAGAACGCGCGCGTGACGCTCGAGCGTATGCGTCCGCTGGCGGGCCAGGGCGTGGTGGCGAAGCAGAACCTGGACGACGCACAGGCCAAGTACGATTCCGCGCTGCACCGCCTGAATGCGCTGCAGAAGGCATACGAGCTGGTGAAACTCGGCCCGCGGCAAGAGGAGATCGATGCGCTCCGGGGACAGGTGGAACAGGCTCGCGGCGCCGTCGATTTCGCGCAGACGAACCTCGAAAACACGATCATCCGCGCCCCGGTGAACGGCACGATCCTGGAGCGCAACGTCGAGAAGGGCGAGTTCGTCACCACCGGCTTCGTCGGTGACAAAGGCGCCAAGGGCTACGTGGTATCGCTGGCGGATTTGCACGATCTCGAAGTCGAGCTCGACATCAGCCAGAACGATTTCGCCAAGCTGCATCCCAGACATCGCGGCACCATCACCACCGACGCCTTTCCGGATCGCAAATACGAGGGATACATCTACGAAATCTCGCCGGAAGCGAATCGGCAGAAGGCCACCGTGCAGGTCAAAGTGAAGGTGACGAATCCGGACGAGTACCTGCGGCCCGAGATGAACGCCAGTGTGGCGTTTCTGGCGGACGAGAAGCCCGCCCAGACAGCAACTTCCGGCGCGCCCGGCGTGATCGTGGTGCCGCCGGCGGCGATTCGCGACAATTCCGTGTTCGTGCTGCTGGGCGGCAAGGCTGTGCAGCGCCGGGTAAAGACGGGGACGACGTCGAGCCTCGGCGTGCGGGTGGAGAGCGGCTTGATCGGCGGCGAAGACCTGATCGTAAACCCGCCGGCCGGGCTCAAAGATGGAGACCGCGTCAGGCGGAAGAGCTGATTCATGACCGGGAACGTGATCGAGATCGAAGATTTGTCGAAGGAGTACATCCGCGACGAGTTCCACGTGAACGCGCTGCAGAACGTGAGCCTTCAGATCGAGAAGGGCGAGTTCGTGGCCCTCATGGGGCCGTCGGGCTCAGGCAAGTCGACCCTGCTGCACCTGATCGCGGCGATGGATAAGGCGTCGGGCGGCTCGATCCGGGTGCTCGGCCACAACCTGCGGGAATTGAGTGAGCGCGAAATCGCCCACTGGCGCAATGAGCACATCGGGTTCATCTTTCAGCAGTTCAACCTGATTCCCGTGCTGACGGCCATGGAGAATGTGGAACTGCCGCTCAAGCTGACGAATCTGTCGAAGGCCGAGCGGCTCGACCACGCACGCGTGGCGCTGAAGCTGGTGGGCCTGGAGGATCGGGTGAAGCACTATCCGCGCCAGCTTTCGGGCGGGCAGGAGCAGCGCGTGGCTATTGCGCGCGCGATTGTTACCGATCCCGCGCTGATTCTGGCAGACGAGCCTACCGGGAACCTGGACGCGGCGTCGGCGCAGGAGGTCCTCACGATCCTCTCGCGCCTGAACATGGCACACGGCAAGACGATCGTGATGGTCACGCACGATCCGCACGCAGCGAAGTTCGCCACGAAGGTCAGGCATCTGGAAAAAGGTGAGTTGTTACCCGAGGGCGCGTATCCGATCCAGTAAGAAAAAAAACGTTGTCAGACTGCTATTCTCCGCCACCACAACCAGCCGGCATCTGCGCAGCGATTCGTGGCGGGATACAGGTTGTCTGACACCTATTTTTTTCGTCACGCTACAATAAAGAAACGGATGGCCAATACAATCGCAGAAATCCTGGGTGTCGCCGGATCCATCGCCAAGGGCATGGGCGTGACGTTCAAGGAGATGATGTCTCCCACCATCACGGAGAATTATCCCGACGAGCCGCCTAAACTGGAAGAGCGATACCGCGGCGTCCACGTGCTGCAGCGCGATGCCAACGGGTTGGAGAAGTGCGTGGCGTGTTTCCTCTGCGCTGCCGCCTGCCCTTCCAACTGCATTTACATCGAGGCCGCCGAAAACACGGACAAAGAGCGGATCAGCGGCGGGGAGCGGTACGCATGCGTCTACAACATCGATTACAACCGGTGCATCTTCTGCGGGTACTGCGTGGAAGCGTGTCCCACAGATGCGATTACGCACGGTCACGGTTTCGAAGTCGCCAGTTACAATACCGCGACACTGATCATGCGCAAGGAGCAGATGCTCGTTCCCCTGCCTTCACATCATGCGTAAAATTATCTTTGCTTTTTTGGCGGCGGCCTGCGCCGTCGCGGCCACGGCGGCCCCGAAGCCGAAACTCGTCGTCGCGATCGCGGTCGACCAGTTCCGCTACGATTACCTCACCCGGTTCCGGAGCGAATACAAAGGGGGGCTGAATCAGCTCCTGACCAAGGGCGCGGTGTTCACCAACGCCCGTTATGAGCACTTTCCGACTGTCACCGCGATCGGACACAGCACGTTTCTGAGCGGCGCCACGCCGGCCATCAGCGGCATCATCGGCAACGACTGGTGGGAGCGCTCCGAAAATCGGAACGTAACCAGCGTGTCCGACGATAAGACGAAGCTGCTCGGTGGAAGAGGCGGCGCCGGATCCTCGCCGCAAAGGCTGCTGGTGAGCACGGTTGGCGACGAGATCAAGATGGCGGATGGCGGCCGTTCGAAAGTGATCGGCATTTCGCTCAAGGACCGGGCGGCGATCCTGCCCGCGGGTCATATGGCCGACGGCGCCTACTGGTTTGACGGCAAGACGGGCAACTTCGTCTCCAGCACGTATTACTTCGAGGATTTGCCCGGCTGGGTGAAGGATTTCAATTCCAGCCACCCCGGCGACAAGTACAAGGGCATGAAGTTCGGCAAAAAGACGCTGCCCTCCGAACCCGGCGAAAAGCTGTACGAGGGCTTGGCGCCGACACCGTTCGGGAACGAAATCATCGAAGCATTCGCCGAGCGTGCGATGCAGGCCGAGCAACTGGGGCATCACGACGTCACCGACCTGCTCGCGGTGAGTTTCTCCTCGAACGATTACGTAGGCCACGCGCTCGGGCCGGATTCAGCGGAGGTCCACGAGATCTCCGTGGCGACTGACAAGCTACTGGGGAAGTTTTTCGCTTACATCGCGCAGAACGTCGGGATGCAAAACGTGCTCGTCGTCATGACCGCGGATCACGGCGTGGCGCCGGTTCCCGAGGTCAATGTCGCCCGCAAGATGCCGGGCGGGCGTATGCCAGGCAAGATGGTCACCGATACCATCCAGCAGGCGCTCACGGCGAAATACGGGGAAGGCAAGTGGATCGTCAGCCCGAGCGAGCATTCCGTCTACCTGAACCTCGACCTGATCGCGCAGAAGAACCTGGATCCCGCGGAGGTCGATAAGGTGGCGGCGCAAGCCTGCCTGAAGCTGCCGCACGTCTCCCGCGTCTATACGCGCGAGCAACTCATGAGCGGCGCTACGCTGGAGGACCAGATCGGGAAACGGGTGCAGAACGGATTCTATGGCCGTCGCAGCGCGGATATCGAGATTCTGCTGGAACCCTACTGGATGTTCACCGGCGGCACCGGCACGACGCACGGCACCACCTACAGCTACGACGCGCACGTGCCGGTAATTTTCATGGGACCGGGCGTAAAGCCGGGGCGCTACAACAATACGATCGCGGTGAACGACATCGCTCCGACGCTGGCCACGATGCTCGACATCGAGACGCCGAGCGGATCCGTGGGCCGGGCGCTGTCGGAAATGATGGAGTAGGGCTTGTGGCGCAGGCACTCGCGCCCGCGGGATCGAGAGTCATCTCGACCGGCGGGCGCCGCGACGAGTCTCGGCGCGGCAGACTCGAGTGCGCGCGCCACGTCGAGTGAAGCGTTTAGCGTCGGCCG
>Ga0070741_10015486_pt1 | contig 12904 bp, 20 predicted proteins | sample Coa_R1_4_FD_66440 | JGI IMG/M metagenome (GOLD analysis project Ga0070741, IMG submission 66440) | Surface soil microbial communities from Centralia Pennsylvania, which are recovering from an underground coalmine fire - Coalmine... | ecosystem: Environmental > Terrestrial > Soil > Unclassified ...
GTCGGGAACTGCGGCAGGCCGACCCCCACGCTGAACCGATCGACGAGCCGGTGGCCGACCCAGTACCGCAGGGTGCGCTCGGACAGGTCGACGACGATCCGTTCACGGAGTCGGACCAGTCGCACCTGGTCCTGGGGGACCCACGCGGTCCTGCCGTTCGGCCTCACCGGCAGCAGCAGGCGGTACCAGAGGTTCCCCGCGCCATCGGCCGAAACGCCGTCGACGAGCAGTCGGGAGAGATCGCCGAATGGATCGCGGGCGTCGAACGTGAAGTCGGCCGGCTGCCCGGCCGGGGCGTTCCACATCGGCAGGTACCGGCGGAGCGGAACCGCGGCGTACGTGCCGTGGAGCGCGGGTGAGGGGCTGGGGGAGCTCGCGAAGACCGGAGTGGAGGTGGGCGCGGGCGAGCTCGGTGAGACCGTGCGCGCCTGCGAGCCCGCCCCGCACGAGGCAAGGAGCAGCGCCCCCGCGATCAGCAACACGCGCAGCCGCAAGGCCCCATTATCGGGCCTGGGGCGCTGAACGGGACCGGGCGCTTGACGGCTCCCTCGGGCAAGAGTAGACCGACACACTCGGAAGGGAGGTGGTTCGTGTGGCCACGGATCTCACGGTGCGGATGCAGGACCGGCCGGGCGAGCTGGCCAGGCTCGGCGAGGCGCTCGGGGCGGCGGGAGTCAACATCGAGGGCGTCTGCGGGGTCGCCGCCGGAGGTGAAGGGGTCATCCACGTCCTCGTCGAGGACGCCGCGACCGCTCGGGCGGCGCTCGAGTCGGCGGGGATCGCCGTGGAGAGCCAGTCCGACGCCATCGTGCTCGACCTGTCGGCCGACGCGGCCACGCCGGGCGCGCTCGGCAGGATCGCACGCGCCGTGGCCGATGCCGGGGTGAACGTGGTGGCGGCCTACGTCGCCACGAACAACCGCGGGGTGATGGTTACGAGCGACAACGCGAAGGCGCGCGCCGCGCTCGGCATGTAGCGTCGGTCCTCGGACGCAATCCCCTGTCGACCGCTCTACCGGCCCGCCGCCAGCATCCCGGCCAACGCGAGGAGGAACCCGAGGGCGAGGAGCAGCCCTCCTGCGAGCGTGGCCCGCCGTTCCCGGATCCGATCGGGCGTCGGGTCGCGCGCTCGGAGGAAGGACCAAGCGCCCCAGGCGAGCGCAAGGCCTCCGAGGGCGCCGAGCAGGAGCCCGGCCTCCGTGATTCGGCGGGTGAGGCTGGCGAGCATCACCGGGATGCTCCCACGCACGCGGCGATCGGCACAGGCAGACGCCGGCGTCCTCACACAAACGGCACACGGCCGCCCGTCGAGGGGACGGGGGTCCCACCGGCTACACTGCCGCGACCTGCGGTTTCGAGCCGAGCGAGAGTGGCGGAACCGGGAGACGCGCCGGACTTAGGATTTCCTGGCGCCCGTACCGTCCCGTGCCGTCTCGTCTCGTGCAGTGCGCCTGACCTGCGGGTTTGCCTGTGCCCGCGATGGCGTCATCTCGTCCTGTATCGCCCTGTGTCGCGTGGTATGGCTGCACTATGGCTGCAGGCCGAGGCGAATGAACGGTACTTATCCCCTTGACAAACTGGCTAGTCTGGAGGCGCGGGGGCCCGCCCGGCCAGCGGGTCATTCGGCCCAGAATTACAGGGCTGGGATTGGTTGACACCTGGCTAACCCCTGCCGATACTTCAGGTGTCTGATCTCCCTGGCCGTCGGACTATGCCCGGTTGCCAGGAACCAACTTCCAGGGGACCGGTTCTTGCCGGTCCCCTGTTCTTTCCTTGGTCGCGTGTGGGAGAGGGAAGGGTGAAGGGCGATGGCGGATCGCGTGGCGGTGTTCATCGACGGCTCCAACTTCTACTACCAGTGCCGGGACAACCTGGGTCGCACCGATGTGGACTTCGGTGCTTTCACTGGATGGCTCGTCAGCCCGGCTCGCACGCTGGTTCGCACCTACTACTACACAGTCCCCCTGACCCCGGATCACTCAGAAGAACAGCGCACAAGCCAGCAGAAGTTTCTCGGAGCTCTCCACCGTGTGCCTTACCTAGAAGTCCGACTTGGCAAGCTTGTCCGACGCGATACGACGTGTCCAGCCTGCGGAGATCATCGGGAACGCCATGTGGAGAAGGGCGTGGATATGCGGATTGGCGTCGACATGGTTGGTGGAGCAGCGAAGAAGCTCTACGACACCGCAATCCTCGTGAGCGGGGACGGGGATCTTGCCGAGGCCATCAAGGCCGTGAAGGAACTTGGCCAGCACGTCGAAGTGGCCTCATTCCCCAAGGGCAGGGCCTACGAGCTGATGCAGGAAGCCGACGTGTGCAGGGACCTCACGGTGGCTGATCTCACGCCCTTCTACCTCCACCCCTAGCTTTCTTGGGTGGCTTCTTCGGCTCCGGCTTGACCTTCATCAGGTCGGCGAGGGCTTCCTTGGCGCCTAGGGGCTGGAGGGAGACCGGCGCATCCTTCTGGCGCTTCGCGGGCTTGGCCTTGCTCATTCCGTCTGTTCCTCCATCAACCGTGCCCATTCCGCTCGCGACACCTCGAACTTGCTCAGGGCATCCTCTCGCGTTTCGCCGATGACAGCGATGCGCAGGCCGTCGCCGGGTCCGCTGACCGCCATCCAACCGCCCCGCACCGGCATCAGCTCCGCGTCATGAACACCTCCGCACGGTAGTCCCACTGACCCGTCAGGGTGTCGGCGGCGAGGTCCTCGAGTGCGAACTCCGAGATCGAAAGCAGGTTGGTTTCCGGATGGCCCTCCGCGTCGCACACCATAGGGGTCGTTGCCGAGATCGCCATGCGGCGCTCCTCGTCGGCGAAAGGGACCGCGTGCGTGATCAACTCCTCGTAGCGCTGGTTGGCGGCGAACTGGATGTAGCTCGCCTCGAGCTTGGCCCGAAGGTAAGCGCGCATGCAGTACAGCGCGTGCGCCCGGTCCTCGGGCGAGAGCGTATCCAGCACGTCGCAGGTCAGCGGATGCCGCTCCGGGTCGAACTCCTCGGCCACCTGCTCGATGCGGTCCCGCTCCGCAGCCGAAAGCAAGAACTCCACGGCGACCTCCTTGTCCTGAGAGTTGGGCGGGGCCGGCGCTTGCCCGTCCACCGGCCCCGCCTCTGTCGGGGAGCAGGCCCCGACGCCTTCACCACCCCCCCTGATCGGCCGCCCAGCCGAGCAACCCGAGCACGAGGCAGAGCGCGGCGACGAACAGCAGCAGGGTGCTCATGCCGTGCGCGAAAGGATCGGCCCGTACTCGCGCTCGATGCGGGCCACGCAGGCCCGGCAGACGAACTGGCGAGGCCCGATCGTGCCCCGTGAGCGCAGGGCCTCCGTGGCCTCCTCGTGCCGCTCGGTGGAGAAGCTGTTCCCGCACAGCGCGCATCTCGGCAGCCCGAGTGGGTCCTGGACCATCGCGTCACCTCCTCCTGGGCGAGCGTCGCGCCTCACATCCTGAACCCCTTGCGTAAACCTGTCAAGATAGAAGTAGGCAGATTGTGCGACTCGTCGTTGAAGGGGAAGCAATGATGGCTAGGCTTCGCACCGTGCCCGGACCGCCGCCGAAGCTGCTCACGGCCGCCGAACGTCGGCGCCTCGAGGCGGCCGCCCGCAGGATCATCGAAGCCGAGCAGGCCTGGGCGCGCACCGTGCGCGAGCTCGGGATCGCCGGCTGCGCCCGTGCCATGGGCATCACTCCGCAGGCGCTGGCCTCGCGACTGCGCCGCATCGAGCGGCAGGGCCGCATCGGTAGCTAGGCGTCCTCGGCGAGCTGCAGCTTGCGGAGCAGGAGGTCACGGGCCGTGGCGTGATGCCCGGTGCGGTAGTGGGCCTCCCCGTCCGAGCGGCGGGGGCCGCCCGAGCGGCCGACTTCGCTCAGCACCTGCTGGCGCGCCTCGTCGTGGCCGGCAGGATCGATCAGGCCGGCGGCGAGCTTGGCGTGATACCCGCACAGGAGCTCGCCCATCGGCGAGTAGCCGCAACGGGGCCACGCGCAGGCACCACGCCGGGGCCGGAGCTTCGATGCGTGGGCAAGGCAGAGCGCGGGGGCGGGCGGGATTCCCGCCGGCGCCTCCCAGCACCCCGCCCAGGGACACGCGGGCAGCTCGAACTCGGCGGAACGCTCGCGACCCCACCGGTCGTGGTCCGCGAGGACCTCGCGACCAACCCGCACCCCCCGCAGGCTCACGCCGCTGCTCGAGCGGGCCTGCGCGAGCGAGTGGAGCGCGCTCACAGCTTCTTCAGCAACTTGTCGACGTCGGCCTCGAACATCGCATCTGAGATGCCTCCGCCCGGCAGCTTGCGGCCGAGGGCGTGGGACTCGATCTGCCCGGCGAGCGTCGCGAAGAACGGCGTGGCAACCCGCGTCGCCCCGGTCGTGTTGGGGCCGATGCGATGAAGCGCGGCGTGCTCGACGAGCAGGGGCCGTACCTCTGCGTCCCATACCTTGCCGAGGTCCCGCAGGATCGCTTCCTCGGTTTTGAGCGTCGCCTGGGCGCCCGCGGAGCGCCGCAGCCGCTCGCGCTCCTCCAGCTGCTCCTCGAGCAGCGTCACGACCCCCCGGCGATCATCGGCCGCTGCGCGGGCGGCCGCGAGCTTGGCCTCGGCGGCCTCGAGCGTCTTGCGGTCGGCCTTCTCGCCGGCGGCCAGTGAAGCGACGTGGGCGCGCTTTGCCTCCTCCACCTCGCGCCGGGCCTCTTGCTCGACCTGGACGGCGGCCGCAAGGTCGCGGTTTGCCCGCTCGATCGCGCTCCGCACCTGCCCCACCTCCTCGTCGAGCGCCGCCATCTGCGCCGCAAGCTTCTTCAACCTGGCACTCACCGATCCTCCTTCAGCTCGTGTATTCCCTTACGAACAGCACCGGGGCGCTGTAGGTGGTGTTCGCCCCGATCCCGAGCGTCAGCGTCTTGATGTGAGCCCCCGCCGACAGCACGAGGCCGGGCGGCAGGGCTCCGGTGGAGCGCACGCTGGTGCCCGAGCCGACCTGCCCCGTGAGCGCCAGGTTCGGCGCCCAGGTGTAGCGGCAGGTGGTGCTCGCGGCCTGGGCCGCCGATGAACCGAGGCTCTCGCAGATCACGGTGGCGCCGTCGTCGATCTGAAGCAGCGGCTGCGGGGTCTGCGTCGCCCCCTGGGCAAGATCGACCCGGACGGCGACGAGCTCCCACAGGACCCCCGCCGGCACGGTCACGCTGATCTCGTTGCCCGCACCGGGCGCGGTGCCCGTGACGGTGTAGAGCCGGCCGGTACGCCACGTGAGCGGCATCGCTTAGGCTCCTCCCCTCATAGCACCGCCCTCTGAAGCGTGATGGTGCTCACCTGCCGGCGGAACAGGTCCATGATGTGGCGGTCCAGGTCCGCCAGCCCCCACACCCCGCCGTTGATCGTGAGGTTCAGCTGCGGGGCGGCAGCGGGCATCGCTGAGGCGATGTGGCGGCCGAGGCGAGCCATCGTGGCGTCATCAAGCGGCAGGACGGCCTCGGCCCCCCGGCCGAAGCGGGTCGGGTAGCTCCCCTCGCCGACGAGCGTGCTGCCGAGGAGGGTGGGGCCGGTGGCGATCAGCCCACCCGCCGCAAGGCCACCGGGGAAGATGCCGCCCGAGGCATGATGGCCGGGCGGCGGGGGAAGCTGCTTGCCGCCGGCGATCGGGTTTTGCTCGACCGTGATGGTGATGGTTTTGGAGTGAAGGTTGCTGATCGAGGCGCCGATCTTGGCTACGGCGTTGGCCGTCTGCACCGCCTCGGTCTGCGCCCGGTTCCAGTCGGAGACGATGCGATTGAACTGGCGCTGGTTCGCGCTCGCGAGCGCCGCGACGATGTTCGCGCCCTGCATGCCCATGTCCTGCAGCTGCTTGACGAGCGAGTCCGGCAGGCCACGCGCCAGGAGCTTTTCCCAGTTGTCCTGGTAGCGCGCCATCGCCCGAAGCTGCTTGTCGAAGGCCTTGAGGACTTCCTCGGCGGTGAGGTTGGCCTTGTTGGCCAAGTCGCCGAGCGAGCCCTGCACCGCGTTCAGATCGGCAACGCTGTCCTGGCGCCACTGCTTGAACGCGGCCTGTCCCATGTCGGCGAAGTGCTTGAGCCGGCGGCCGGTCTCATCCCCGGCATCGCCCACGTTCCCGAACTCCTTGACCAGCGCGGGCAGGTACGGCATCAGATCGTTCGCGAGCGTGTCCCCGACCCCGCCGAAGCGCTTCTCGACCCAGGTCATCGCCTGCACCACGTCGCGGGCCGGCGAGAGGATGAGCTCGAAGCCCTTGGCGACCGTGCCGAGCGCGGGCCCGAGCTTGTCCAGCACCGTGAGCAGGTCCTGCACGACCGGCATGAAGTCGGTCGCGATCTCGGACAGGACTTTGCCGACGGCCTCCTTGAAGTCGTCCCACTTCGCGTTGGCAATCGCGAGCTGTCCCGCGAGCGTCTTGCCGTACGCGGTCGCAACGCCGTCGACCTTGCCCTGCAGCGCGTCGGTGAGGCGCGCCACGTCTCGGGTGCGATCGCCCGTGACGGTGAACTCGATACCGATGGCCTTCAGGGCCCGCGTGTTGCCGAGCAGTGCGCGCCCGAGGTTCCCCGCGGCCGCGACCATGTCCTGGCCTGTGGCGCGGGCGTAGTCGGCGATCAGCGGGTTCAGCTTCTGGATTTGCTCGGCGGTGAGCTTGAAGCGCCCGAGCACTGCATCGGCCCGCAGGATTTCCTCGTCCTGGTAGCCGGTGAGGTTCTGGATGGCGGTGGCCTGATCTTCGAACGCCTTCGTGGAGGCCCCGATGAGCTGCGGTGAGTTGCGGATCGTGTTCTGCAGCTGCAGCACGGCGTCTTCGTGGTCCTGGTAGGCCCGCACCGCGTCGATGCCGAACTTCACGATCGCCGCAGCGGCCATCGCGGCTGCCGCCTGCATGTAGGCGGACCAGCGCGAGGCCGACTGCCCCATGCCCGCGAGCTGGGCGTCGGTCTGCCCCTTGGCCTTGGCGATCTGCGCCTGGTACTCCTTGGTGTCGAGCTGCAGCTTGACGATCGCGGCACCGATCGCGGTACCGCCGAGGGCCGCGCCGAACACCCCGCCGAAGGGATCGGCCATTATCGCCTCACCCCCGCGACGAGCCCTCCCCTATCCAGCCGCACAGCGGCCGAAGTGGCGGCGCGGGCGGCGATCTCTGCCGCGACGGCGGCGATCTCACGTTCGCGGCGAAGCTGCTTCGCAAGGTGCGTGACGCGATCCCACTCGTGCCGGCTGGCCACGCCGGCCGCCCACGACCACGGCTCCTCCCGCAGGCGAGCGCCATCGTCCTGTGAGGAGCACCACAGCACGCCCGTACTGGACATGCGGGAGCCGGCGGCGCCAAGGAAGCCCCGGGCGCGCACGGCCGAGACCTCCAGCAGCAACGCCGACCCGTCCGAGGAGGGCACAAACCCGGCGGAGAACTCGAGGAGCTGGCGCTGGGCGAGGTCGAATCCCTCGCGCCCCCAAGGCGTCGGGGCAAACTCGATCGCGGCTGCCAGGATTTCGCCCTCGAGGCGAGGAACCCTCACCGGCTCGATCGCCAGCGCCCGGCCCACGAGGTCTCGCGCGTCATGTCCCCAAAGGACGACGGGATAGCTTCGAAAGTGGTCGAGCTGCCACCGGCGCACGAGATACGCCTTTCCGCCGATGCGATCGAAAGGGCTGTAGACGATGGCAGAGGCCGTTCGTGGCCCGCCGAACGCGCCCGTCACCGTAGTTCCTGCTCTCATCCCTGAGCCCTTCTTCCAAGCGGTGCGATGCGCAGCGCACCGCGACTGCTCTGACCTGGGAGCGGACGACTCAGGGGTTCCGCGAGCTCCTTCGGCGGGAGCAACAACATTGTCGCACACCAAGGGCAAGCGGCTCACCACCTGGGCACCGACACGACCAGCGGCTCGAGGTCGAGCGGCGGGTCCTCGAGAATCGATGTGACCGCAAGCGCCAGCGCGACCGCGCGATCGTCATGCCGGCTTGGGTCGTGATCGAGCCGGTAGACGCCGGGGCTCGTCTCGCGCAGGCGCACGCTGGCGAGCTCGTCGATCAGCTCGGGATCGTCGGGAAGTGCGAGCAGCCGCGAGCGAATCTGGTTGTGGAGCGTGACCGCGAGCCGTCCGACGGAGGAAGCGTTGAAGCTGAACTCGCGCGTCACCACGCCGGCCTCCTGCAGGCGCTGGGCGAGGTTGAGCGCCTGCCACGGGTCGAAGACGAGCGGGGGGGCGTGGTAGCGCTTGTGCGCCGTGAGCAGCCACTGCTCGACGCCGGAGAAGTCGAGGGGGTGCTCGCGGTCACCTTGCCAGCTCTGCATGCGGTCGAGCACCACTCGCGTCCCGGCCGGCTCCCCGGCCTCGCCCCTGGCGATCTCACCGTGGCAGATGACCGCGACGGTTCGATCGTGCCGGACGCCGACGTCCAGCGCCATCAGGTATCGGTGACTGCGGCTGGGCTCCAGCGGGCCCCGCAGCTTCACGCAGGCGCGAAGGTCCTCGAGGTTGGTGAGCCGGTCTTCGGAGGCGGTCCACTCGTTGTGGAACAAGCGCCGAAACGACGATGCCGGCAGACGCCGCCGCTGCTCCTCGAGGCGCTCGGGGCTCATCCAAGGCGGTGGGCCGGGCACCTCGTGCACCCGCCACAGCGGATCGGCCTTGGCATGCTCCAAGATGTCGTGGGAGAAGTGGGTCGGGTCGCCCGCGGAGGTGAGCGCGACCATCCGGCAGGTTGGGACCTTGCTGGTTGCCGTCGAAACAGCCTCCCATAGGCGGGCCGAGGATGGCGTCTCGGCCCACTGCGCGATCTCATCTACGACGACAAAGGCCGGCTTCAGCCCCCACGCGGAGGGGGCGTCCGCCGCAAGCACCTCGAGCGTGGTGCCGGTCTCCGGCACGCGCACCCGCCAGGTCTCGACGGCGAGGCGGCCCTGCAGGATCGGGGTTCGCACGACGAAGCCTTCGAGCGCATCGATCAGCTGGCGGCCCTGATCGCGGTCTGCAGCCAGCGCGTAGCACCGCGAGCGCTCGGGCAACTGGGTGAGCATGGCGGCGAGCGCGACGCCGGCAAGGTCGGTGGTCTTCGAGTAGCCACGAGCGCGGGTCAGGAAGTGATACGGCGTCCCGGAGGTCTCGTCCAGGATCGCACGAGCGTCCTCGAGCTGGTCGGGGGTGGCAGCCTCGCCCCAGGTGCGCCCGTCCTCGAGCACGAGCACGTGCATCAGGTCAAGGGCGAGCCCGGTCATCGTCCCCTCCCCAGCTCGCCGTACAGCGTCCCCACCCGCGTCATCGCGACGGCCACGACGAGCGGCCGGAGGGCCTTTGGCACGTGATGCGCGGTGCACCATGCCTCGGCCATCTCGGCCATTCGAGCGGCAAGGGCGGCCTCATCGCGCTCGAGATGGGTGAACTCGCCGCCGGCGATGGCCCCCTCGATGTGGGCCTGCAGGCCGGCCGCGTGGCGCGACACGAGCCCCCGCTGCGGCTCGGGGATCGCGTCAAGGAGGGCGCGGATGGAGGCCTCGAGCATCACACGACACCTCGCGACAGACGGCGGGCGCAGCGCACGCAGCAAGGGCCGTGAGCCAGGTACACGAGCTCATCCGGCAGGGCGGGCTCGCCGCAGACGCAGCAGCAGGTGTTCACTGCGTCCACTCCGTCCCCCTCCACACCCGGACCACGCCGGCGCGGCGCTCCGGCCGCTCGCTCGGCTGGTACCCGATGCACTCGATCAGCTCGGCGCGGGCGGCGGCGTGGAATGCGGCACCGAGAAGGCCCGGCCGGGGCGGGTCACCGATCAGCTCGCGCAGGTCCTCGGCGGTAAACGGCGTGCCCCGGCGGGCGAGCTCGGCGATGGCGCGGTTCGCCTGCGCGGTCCAGGGGCAGATGGGGCCCTCGGCCAGGCGGACCAGGCGCAGGCCCCGGTCGCGGCGGGCGCGGGCGTCGAGGTCGAGGGCGAGCTGCTCGCTCAGCACCGGTGAGCCACCGCCTTCTGCTCCGCGGCGGGTCCGGACCAGGACCGGCCGCACGTCTCGCAGACGACCTCCCCGCCGGACCAGGTGAGAACCCGCCTGATCAGCGGCCCCGGCACCCAGCCGGGCGGCAGCGGCTCGAGATCGCCCATCCGCGGCGCCTCGAGAAGGCCGGCGTCCCCCAGGGCGGGCGGAGGCGGGGCGAGCAGGTGGCGGCGGGGGCGCGGCAGGAACCTCATCGGGACCCCCGTACAGGCCCAAGAACGACCCTCTGAGCGCTTCCCCGGCCCATCCCCTTACCCCGGCTGCGAACGGGGCTCTCCGTGCGATCCGTCACCCCTTGCGGGGCCTCGTGCGGGCAGCGCCCGCCGGCGGATGCCGGCAGCGTGGGCCAGGAGGTGAAGCCCGCGCCAGCGCGCCGGCGAGCGCTGATCGACCAACCCCGCACGCTCATTGCGCCCCCCTCCCCCGGCCGGCCTTCATCGCCGCAAGCTGCGCCGCGAGCGTCGCCTGCCTGGCCCTGCCCAAGTCGAGCCCGAGCTTGGCGGCGGAGGTGGGCACCATTCCAAGGGCTTCGAGCCAACGCCGGGCGCTGGCTTCGGCCTCCTCGAGCAGCTTCGCCTGCGGCCGGAGCCGGCCGTGCCGGTCGAAGAGCCCCCGCTGCTCGATGTAGGCCTGGAGCAGCCGCGAGCGAGCCAGGGCGGAGGCCGCCAGGGCTCGGGCGTGGGCGAAACGCGGCTCGAGGCCAAGGCCGCTTTCCGAGAGCACGTCCTCGAGCTCGCGCAGGCAGGCCTCGCGGGTGGCGCGCAGGGAGCGGGAGGGCACGCCGTGGCTGATGCCGGTCCGGAGCCCGAGCTCGTTGCCGGGCGCGGCGTGGCCCTTGGTGCAGCGCTGGCCGGCGATCGGCGCGCCGCAGCGGCACCGTGCGGCTTCCTCAGGGACGGGCTGAAGGCTCATCGGCACCGGACTCCGTGTTCGATGCTGGCGGCAGAGGCGCTGGTCCTGGGCGTGCCGCAGCCGCGATGCAGCCATCGGAAGGCGGGCGGAGTGGGGTTCAGGGCGGCCGATGCGGTTTTCACAAATTCACAAGCGGCCTGGGACGATCCGCCCGGCCGGGCCCGGACCACCGCAGAGTCACCCAAGAGAACAACACCGCGAACACCGCGAACACCGCGAACACCGCGAACGTTCGCGGTTGCCGCACCACCGCGAACACCGCGTCTCTCCCTATAGGGAGACGCGGTTCGGGGCGCGGTTCGCGTTCGCGGTTCGCGCTTCCTCACGACGCCCACCACCTCCCCGCCACACCGTTTCCATCGCGCTCACCGTCAACCAGACCGAGACCCGCCAGCGCGGCCAAGGACTTCTGGATCGTTCGCACCTTGAGCGGCGGACCCAGTCCATCCGCCGCGAGGCGGTCGCCGATGTCGCGGACCGAGGCTGGCGAGCCCTTGCTGGTCCCCTCCAACGCGGCCAGCACGCGCTCCTGAGAGCGGGACAGCGCTTGGGTCTCCCCCCACTCCGGGCCGTCCTCCGTGACCTCCACCTCGTAGACGAGGCGACTCCTGAGGTCGAGCGGGTCCTCTGCCCGCACGCGGCGACGCATCCGAAAGGTCGTGTCGGCGATCTCCGAGCCGGTGAACTGCCACCGGAGCAGTACGTTCGAGGCCCCGTCGGGGTCGGTCACGCGCCGCTCGACGGCGGCCGAGGCGAGCACCCGGCCCCAGGCCCCAGGGCCCACCCCGGTAAAACGCTTGGCTCCGGCACCGTCGCCGTGCTTATTCCAATTGGTGGCAAGGACGAGCGCCGCCCCAGCGTCCTCGCAGAGCCGCTGGATGCCGCCGAGCGCCTCCCCCATCTCATAGAGGTCGGACCCACGCGCACCCGCGGCCGCCAAGTACAGTGGGTCGCAGGTCACCAGCCGGCTTGGATGCCGCTCGAGCTCGCTGCGAATCTGTGCCAGGTCGGCCTCTCGACGCAGGCGCGGGACAGCGATTACGGCGCGGATCGAGCCCGCGAGATCGGCGAGATGGAGCCCCTTCGATCTGGCGATCGCCTCGAGACGCCGAACGAGATTTCTCTTGCCGCCCTCGCCGTGCAACATCAGCACGGGCCCCGCAACCGGGCAGCGGAACCGGCCGAGCCAGGGTGTGCCAGAGGCGACCGAGACGGCAAGGTCGTCGATGGCCCAGGTCTTGCCAGCCTTATCCTCGGCGCCTAGAACTCCGTAGGCATCCTCGGGCCACAAGCCCTCGACGAGCCAGGATACGCGACCCTCGGCCTCGACAGTCTCGAGCAGTTCGACGAGGTCAAATGCGCGGAGCTGGTTCTCACCGGCCCTCGGCGCAGCCGCGACGGGCTGATCTGCGGTCACTTCGCGCACGAGCTCGTCTGCCCCCATCACGGCACCGCCGCCTCCCGGCGCTCGGCCTCCTCCACCTCACGCCGTCGGATGGCGCGCCACCGCGCGAAGTCGCTCTCATCATGGAGACGCCGGGCGCAGGTCGGGCAGGTCTCGTAGCCCCGCGCCCGGAGCGACCGGGCCGACAGCTCGACGGGGTCCCCAGGAACCTCGGGCGGCACCGGAGCGACGCCGAGGAATTCCGCGGCCTCACCAAAGATCGCCGCCTCCACCCACGCCGGCATGGCGCATCCTTGAGCGCGATCGCGGAGGCGGAGGAGAGCAAGACACTTCCCTTTCACGTCCAGATCGGGAGCACGCACGATCATTCGCGCCGCGCCTCGAAAGGCCTCCAGCTCCTCGAGCGCCTGTCCGCCGTCGGTCTCGTTCACGTCGCCGCCTCCGTGATGGGTCGCTCGACCTTGGCCGTCGCCCAGCGAAGGCTCGGGCCGATCTCGTCGGCCTCGATCTCGACCACCGTGCGCTTGTCCCCGTCCTGCGTCTCCCACGACCGCATCTGCAGTCGACCCGCCACCAGGACACGGGTTCCCCGCGTGAGGGACTCCGCG
>Ga0070741_10015487_pt1 | contig 12904 bp, 10 predicted proteins | sample Coa_R1_4_FD_66440 | JGI IMG/M metagenome (GOLD analysis project Ga0070741, IMG submission 66440) | Surface soil microbial communities from Centralia Pennsylvania, which are recovering from an underground coalmine fire - Coalmine... | ecosystem: Environmental > Terrestrial > Soil > Unclassified ...
GTGGAGCAGCAGCTCGCCGGCCTCGTCCGGAAGGAGGTCCTCTCGCTGCAGGCCGACCCGCGCCGTCCGGAGCGCGGCCAGTACGGGTTCCTGCAGGAGCTGCTCCGCCAGGTCGCCTACGAGACGCTCTCGCGCCGCGACCGCAAGGCGCGCCACCTGGCGGCCGTGGCCGCCCTCGAGGCGACGTTCGAAGGGGTCGATTTCGAGGTGCCGGAGGTGATCGCCTCGCACCTCCTGGCCGCCGCCGACGCGGCGCCCGACGACCCGGACACCGCGGACATCCGCCTGCGGGCGCGGGCCGCGCTCGTCCACGCGGGCGAGCGGGCCGCGGCGCTCGCCGCGCCCGAGGAGGCGCAGCGCTACCTCGACCAGGCCGCCGAGCTCGCGGACGGCGACCCCGCCGAGCAGGCGGCTCTGCTCGAGCGCGCGAGCCGGGTCGCCCAGCAGGCCGGCCACTTCGTCGACGCGCGCACGCGGCTGGAGCGGGCGCTCGCGCTGTTCGAATCCCTCGGCGACACCCGCGCGGCGGTGCGCGCGTCGGTCGGGCTCGGCGACGTCGACGTGCGCGACGGCCGCCTCGAGGAGGCGCTCGCCCGCTTCGAGGACGCGGTTGCCGCGCTCGAGCAGTGGGGGCCGAGCGCCGAGCTTGCCGCCTGCCTCGCCTATCTCGGGCGGATGCACGCGCTGCGCGGAGAGACGGCGAAGGCGGGGCCGCCGCTCGAACGTGCGCTCGCGGCCGCGGAGACGCTCGCGCTGCCGGAGGTGTGGGTGCAGGCGCTGACGAGCAAGGCGATCGTCCTGCTTGCCGAGAACCGGCTGGCCGAGGCGCGGCTGATCCTCGAAGGCGCCCTTGCCACGGCGGCGGCCGAGGAGCTGCACGGCGGCTGGATGCGGGCGTCCAACAACCTTGGAGCGGTGCTCGAGTCGGCGGACGGGCTGTCCGACCTGCTCGAGCTGAGCGAGCGCGTCGAGGAGCAGGCGCGGCGGCGGGGCGACCGCGAGGCGTTCGCGAACGCCCGGTTCGGGGTGCTCCGCGCGCTCTTCGAGGTCGGCCGCTGGGACGAGGTCGCCGCACGCGTCGCCGAGGTCGAGGAGACGGTTGTCAGCCCGTGGTCGCGGGCCGGGGTCGTCGACGCCGTGCCGGTGTTCTGCGAGCGCGGCGAGCTGGCGGGCGCCGAGCGCCTGCTGCAGATCGAGGCGTGGCAGCGCGACGCCGAGCAGCGCGAGCTCGCCGCCTCGTACCTCGCCGCCGAGGCGCGCGCCCTGCGGGCGCAGGGCCGGATCCGCGAGTCGCTGGAGGCGGCGGAGCGCGGGCTCGCCTACCACGCCCGCGGCGAGCTGCCGCTGTCGCTCGGCGCGCTGAAGACGTGCATCGCCGAGGCGACGGACGCGCTGTTCGACCTCGGCGACCTCGAAGGCGCCGGCCGGCTGCAGCGGCTGCTCGACGACCTGCTGCCCGGGGAGGTGACGCCGCTCCTCGCCGGCCTGCGCGCGGTCCTGCGCGCCCGCCTCGCCGTCGCGCGCGGCGGCGCCGACCCGTCGGCGGAGTTCGCCGCCGCCGAGCAGGCGTTCGGCGCCGCCGGGCTCCGGTTCCGGCAGGCGGTCGCGCAGGCGCACCACGGGCTGTGGCTGCTCGACTCGGGCGGCGGGGAGGCGGCCGCCCGGCTTCTCGGCCGGGCGCGCGGCTTCTTCGCGGAAGTCGGCGCGGCGCCGTGGCTCGAGCGCATCGACGCGGCCGAGCGGGCGAAGGTCACCGCGTAGCGGCTGCGAGGTTTCGCCGATGCGCGCCGCGCGGGCGGCGCCGACGATCGAGGCGTACCAGCCATCGGAGGCATCCATGACCACGCTCTCGAAAGAGGCGGACCTCGCAGGCCCCGGCATCGGCGACTACACCGAGCTCGCGAACGTCCTGCCCCACGACTACCGCGCGCTGCTCTCGCCCCGGCAGACGATGCGCGCCCTCTTCGACGCCAAGCGGCTGATCGAGGACCGGCTGTGCCAGGAGCTCAACCTCCTGCAGGTGCAGGTGCCGCTGATCGTCGACCGCGAGTCCGGCGTCAACGACTACCTCGACCGCGACGGCTCGCGCACCCCGGTCACGCTCCACATCTCGAACGACCGCGACCTGCATCCCGTCGACGCGGAGGTCGTCCAGGCGGCGACCAAGTGGAAGCGGCTCGCGCTGCGGGAGTTCGAGTGCGAGCCGGGCGAGGGGATCCTCACCGACATGAGGGCCGTGCGGAAGGACTACTTCCTCGACCACGACCACAGCGCGTACGTCGACCAGTGGGACTGGGAGCGGACGATCCGCCGCGAGGACCGGACGCTCGCCTATCTCACGGCCACGGTGAAGTCGATCTGGCGGGTTCTGAAGGACGCCGACGTGATGCTGCTCGACCGCTGGCCCGAGCTCGGCGCCTACGGCGAGCTGCCCGCCGAGCTCGCGTTCGTGCACGCCGAGGACGTGGTCGAGCGGTGGCCCGACCTGCCCCGCAAGCAGCGCGAGACGATGCTGCTGCAGGAGCATCCGGCGGTGTTCATCTACGGGATCGGCTGGCCGCTCGCCGACGGCCTGCCGCACGAGCTCCGCGCGGCCGACTACGACGACTGGTCGAGCGAGACCCGGTCGATCGACGGCCGGCCGATGCACGGCCTGAACGGCGACATCCTCGTCTGGAACCCCGTCACGCGGCGCCGCCACGAGCTGATGTCCGGCGGCATCCGGGTCGACGCGGCGTCCCTCCGCTACCAGCTCGAGCTGTCCGGCCAGCAGGAGCTCGCGGCGCTGCCGTACCACCGGGCGATCCTCGCCGACGAGCTCCCGCTCTCGATCGGCGCCGGCATCGGACAGTCGCGGACGATGATGCTGCTCCTGCGCAAGGCGCACCTCGGCGAGGTGAGCGTGTCGGTCTGGCCGCGGATCCTGAAGGATCTCTGCGACGCCCGGAACATCCACGTGCTCGACTAGGGAGAGGTGGAGCTGCGGGACGACAGCGTGCGCGTGGGGGAGACCGAGCTCCGGCTTCGCCGCCCGGCCTCCCCCGACGCGCTGATCGACGAGGAGGCGTTCGCGACCGACGAGTTCCTGCCGTACTGGGCGGAGCTGTGGCCGGCGGCGCTCGCGCTCGCGGACGCGCTGCCGGAGGTCGCGGGCCTGCGCGTCTGCGAGCTCGGCTGCGGGCTCGGGCTGCCCTCCCTGGTCGCCGCGGCGCGCGGCGCCGACGTGACGGCGACCGACTGGGCGCGGGAGGCGATCGTGCTCCTCCGCGCGAACGCGGAGCGCAACGGCCTCGTGCTGCGGGCCGAGGTGCGCGACTGGCGCGAGCGGTGGGGCGAGCGCTTCGACCTCGTGCTCGCCGCCGACGTGCTGTACGAGCGCCGGAACGTCGAGCCGCTGCTCGAGCGGCTCGCCGAGCTCGCGCCGGCCGCGCTCGTCGGGCTCGCGGGGCGGCCGTACGAGGCGGAGTTCCTCCGGCGAGCCGGAGCGGCCGAGCAGGTGGCCCCGAGGGTCGTCCGACTATCCTTCCGGGAACGATGCTCGGAAACGTCCTGACGGCGATCGTGACGCCGTTCCGCGACGACGGAGCGGTCGACTTCGACGCCTTCCAGGCGCTGGCGCGGCACCTCGTCGACCACGGCTCGGACGGGCTCGTCGTCGCCGGCACGACCGGCGAGAGCCCCACGCTCACCGACGACGAGCGGCTCGACCTGTTCCGCGCCGCAATCGAGGCGGTCGGCGACCGCGCGACCGTGGTCGGCGGGACCGGCACCTACTCGACCGCCCACTCGGTGCACCTCACCGAGCGCGCGCAGCGGGCGGGAGTGCACGGCGTGCTCGTCGTCACGCCGTACTACTCGAAGCCGCCGCAGCGCGGAATCGTCGCCCACTTCGAGGCGATCGCGCGCGCGAGCGACCTGCCGATCGTCGTGTACAACATCCCGGGCCGCGTCGTGATCAACATCGAGCCGGAGACGATCAGCCGGCTCGCCGAGATCGAGACGGTGCGCGCCGTGAAGCAGGCGTACCCGGACCTCGCGCAGGCGCGGCACATCGTCGACGAGGGGCTGACGCTCTACGCGGGCGACGACAACCTCATCCAGCCGTTCCTCGAGCTCGGCGGCACGGGCGGCATCTGCGTCCACACGCACGTGGTCGGCCCACAGGTGGCGGAGCAGGTCGCCGCGGCGCACGCCGGCGACCTGGAGCGGGCGCGGGAGATCGACGCCGAGCTGCAGCCGGCGTACGACCTGCTGCGCGTCCAGTCGAACCCGATCGCGATCAAGGCGGCGCTCGAGCTCCTCGGGCACCGCGTCGGCGGCCTGCGGCTTCCGCTCGTGGAGGCGAGCGACGGCGAGGTGGCGGCCGTCCGCGGCTGCCTGGAGCGGCTCGGGCTCCTCGTCGCCGCCTGAGATGAGTCGCCTACACTCCGGCGATGCCTGACGCGCTCCGCGTGATCCCCCTCGGCGGCCTCGGCGAGGTCGGCAAGAACATGACCGTGTACGAGCTCGGCGACGAGCGCATCGTGGTCGACGCCGGCATGGCGTTCCCGCGGGACGAGCATCTCGGCGTCGACGTGATCCTGCCGGACTTCGGCTACCTCCGCGACCGGCCGGTGCGTGCGGTCGTCCTCACGCACGCCCACGAGGACCACGTCGGCGCGCTGCCGTTCCTGCTGCGCGAGGTTCGGGTCGAGGAGATCTGGGCGACGCGGCTGACGCTGGGGCTCGTCAAGTCGAAGCTCGACGAGCACGGGCTGCTGCGCGCGGCGGAGCTGCGCGAAGCCGACCCGGGCGGCGGCCCGGTGGCGCTCGGCCCGTTCCGGCTCGAGTTCGTGCGGATGGCGCATTCGGTGCCGGACGCGGTCGGGATCGCGATCGAGACGAGCGCCGGCCTCGTGTTCCACTCGGGCGACTGGAAGCTCGACCACACGCCCGTCGACGGGCTCCGCACGGACGTCGGCCGGCTCGCCGAGCTCGGCAACCGCGGCGTCGACCTTCTCTGCGGCGACTCGACGAACGCCGAGCGGCCGGGCTTCACGCGCTCCGAGCGCGTCGTCGGCGAGGCGTTCCGGCAGATCATCCCGGCGCGCAGCGGGCGAATCCTCGTCTCGAGCTTCGCGTCGAACATCCACCGCATGCAGCAGGCGATCGACGTCGGCGTCTCCTGCGGCCGCAAGGTGACGGTCGTCGGACGGTCGATGCGGCGCAACCTCAACGTGGCGCGCAACCTCGGCTACATCGAGATGCTGGAGGACACGCTCGTCAAGCCGGCCGATCTGGACGAGGTGCCGCCCGGGCAGCAGCTCGTGCTGTGCACCGGGTCGCAGGGTGAGCCGCTGTCGGCGCTGACGCGGATCGCGTTCAACGACCATCCGGCGGTGAAGGTCGAGCGAGGCGACACGGTGATCATCTCCGCGCGCCCGGTGCCGGGCAACGAGCTGCGCGTCCACGACGCGATCAACCGGCTCACCCGCAGCGGCGCCGAGGTGCTGCACGAGGAGAACGCCGACGTGCACGTGTCGGGGCACGGCCGGGCCGAGGAGCTGCGCACGCTGATCGGCCTGCTGCGTCCGAAGGCGGTGATGCCGATCCACGGCGAGTACCGCATGCAGGCCGCCCACGCGCGGCTGGCGCAGGAGGCGGGCATACCGGCGTCGTCGATCGTGATCGCCGAGAACGGCGACGTCGTCGAACTGTCGGGCGAGGGCGTCCGCGTCGTCGACCGCGTCGAGGCGGGTGTCACGTTCGTCGACGGGCTCGGGGTGGGCGACATCTCCGACGTCGCGCTGCGCGACCGCCGGCACATGTCGGAGGACGGCGTGCTGATCGTCGTCACGACGCTGTCGGACGGCGCCGTCTCCTCGCCGGAGCTGATCGCGCGCGGCTTCGCCGAGGACGACGAGCTGCTCGCCGAGATGCGGCAGGAGGCGCGCGAGATCGTCCGCGAGCTGCTCGACGAGGACATCCGCGAGATCAAGCTGCTCCAGGAGCACATCCACGACGGCATCGGCCAGCTCGTCTACGACCGGACGCGCCGCCGGCCGATGATCCTGCCGGTGGTGGTCGAGGTATGAGCGTCCCGCTGGGGACCCGCCCCGAGTGGGCCGACGTGCTCGCCGAGCACGCGGCCGACCGGCGGACGGCGCAGAAGCTGATCCAGCAGCTGCTGGCGGTCGAGGTCGCGTCGCTCGCGTTCTGCCGGCTGCTCGAGCGGTGGGCGCGCGGCGACGCCGACCCGGGCACGGCCGGGCGGCGGCAGGCGGCGCTGCGGCGTGCCGCCGACCGCGTCGAGACGGCGCTCGCGGGGCTCGAGCGGCCGCTCGGCCGCTACCTGCTCGAGCTCGAGGCAGAGGCGGAGGGGCGGTCGTGGTTCGGCGAGCCGGGCCGCGGCGAGCTCGTCGACTGGGCGCCGGTGCTCGACCGCGCGGGCGTGAAGGTGGCGCCGCACCGCGTCGCGTCGGCGTACCTCGAGCTGGCGGTGCTCGTCCGCGCCCTCGAGGGGCTGTCGTCGACGGTGCGCTGGCAGTCGGTGCTCGACGCCGGCTCGCTCTGGGCGGGCCTGTTCGACCTGCGCGAGAACCTGCTCGGCTCCGCGCTGGACGACCTGCGCGCGATCGCCGCCTGACGCGCCCACCCGACCGACGGCCGCGGCGGACACGTCCGGCGGCTGGCACCGTGACGGTGCCCGGTATCCGGCGCCCGGCGCCTAAGCTCCGTCGCGTGGCCGTGGAGCTCACCGTCGTCGGGTCGATCAACCTCGACCTCGTCGCCCGCGTGGAGCGGCTGCCGCGGCCGGGAGAGACCCTCACGGGCGCGGCGCTCGACCGGTTCCCGGGCGGCAAGGGGGCAAACCAGGCGGTCGCGGCCGCCAGGCTCGGCGCGCGGGTGCGGCTCGTGGGCGCGGTCGGCGACGACCCGCTCGCCGACGAGGCGCTCGCCGGGCTGCGCGCGGCCGGCGTCGAGCTCGACCTGACGCGCACCGGCACCACGGGGACGGCGCTGATCCTGGTCGCGGCCGACGGCGAGAACCAGATCGTCGTCGTCCCCGGCGCCAACGCGCACGTCCCGCCGGCCTCGCCGGACGGCGCCGTGCTCTGCCAGCTCGAGGTGCCCGACGAGGTCGTGCGGGCCGCGGCCGAGCAGGCGAGCTTCTTCGCGCTCAACGCGGCGCCCGCCCGGCCCGTCGACCTCGAGCCCGACCTGCTGATCGTCAACCGGCTCGAGCACGAGGTCGTCTCCCGCGGCCGGCTCGTCGCCGTCACCTTCGGCGCCGAGGGGGCCGCGCTGTACGAGGGCGGCCGGGAGGTCGCGCGCGCCGCGCCGCCGCCCGTCGCCGCCGTCGACGGCACCGCCGCCGGCGACGCGTTCACCGCCTGCCTCGTCGTCTCGCTGCTCGAAGGCCGCGACCGGCAACGCGCGCTCGAGCGCGCGTGCGCCGCCGGCGCCCTCGCCGCGTCCCGCCTGGGCGCGCAACCGTCACTGCCGCGAGGCTCCGAGCTGGACGCGATACTCGGCGCATGAGCACGAGGATCGTTCTCGACTGCGACCCCGGCCACGACGACGCGATCGCGATCCTGCTCGCGCTCGCCTCGCCCGAGGTCGAGCTCGTCGCAATCACGACCGTCGCCGGCAACCAGACGCTCGAGAAGACGACCGCCAACGCGCTGCGCATGCTCGAGCTTGCGGGCCGGACCGACATCCCCGTCTACGCCGGCGCCGACGCGCCGATCCTGCGGCAGCGCGACGTGGCCGCGCACGTCCACGGCGAGAGCGGCCTCGACGGCCCCGGCCTGCCGCCGCCGGGCACGACCCCCCGCGGCGAGCACGCCGTCGCGTACCTCGCCGACCTCTACCGCGGCGCCGACAAGCCCGTGCTCGTCGCGACCGGTCCGCTGACGAACGTCGGCCTGCTGCTCGCGACCTACCCGGACGCCCGCCCCGACCGGGTCGTCTCGATGGGCGGCTCGATCGGCGAGGGCAACCGGACGCCGGCGGCCGAGTTCAACATCTGGGCCGACCCGGAGGCGGCGCAGCGCACCTTCACGGCCGGGCTCGACACGACGATGGTCGGCCTCGACGTGACGCACCGGGCGCTGATCCGCGACGAGCACACGGAGCGGATGCGGCAAGCGGGCCGCGTCGGGCAGGTCGTCGCCGAGCTGATGGACTTCTACGCGCTCTTCCACCGCGCCCGCTACCCCGAGCTCGGCGGCTCGCCGATGCACGACCCGGTGTGCGTCGCGCACCTGGTCGACCCGACCCTGCTGGACGTCCGCGACGCCGTCATCGACGTCGACTGCACGGACGGCCCGAGCCGCGGCCGCACGAACGTCGACGTCCGCGGCCGCGAGCACTTCGGCCCGCCGAACGCGAAGGCGGCGGTCGGCATCGACGGCGGCCGCTTCGCCGACCTCGTCGTCGAGCGGATCAGCGCCCTGGCGGCGGAGGCTTGACGGAGCCGCCCGGAGAGCAAGAGCACCGGCTCAGCCGGCGCTGGAGCGGGCGCTAGTGCGGCCTCTCGAAACGTCTGACCGGGAACGCACGGTGCGTGGAGGCCGCACTCATCGGCCGCTTCGCGGCCGCCGGCCGCAGAGCGGCCGGAGTAGTGCGGCGTCGATGCCGCGCCCGTTTCGAGTGAAACGTTGGGAGACCCCGCACTAGCGTGATCTGCTTCGCCGCGATCGCGCCGCACGGCGGCCCGGTCTTCGACCAGCCCGAGGCGCCCACGAGGCGCGGCATGGAGGAGCTCGGCCGCCGCTTCGCCGCCTCCCGGCCCGAGGCGGTGATCGTCCTGACGCCGCACGGCGTGCACGTCGACGGCCACTTCGCCGTCGTGCGCTCGGTGTGGCTCGAAGGCGACGCGTCCCGGTGGACGGACGCCGACACGCACTACGCGGGGCCGGGCGAGCCCGAGCTCGCCGACGCCTGCGTGCAGGCGCTGCAGGCTGCGGGGCTGCCGGCGCTCGGAGTCACGTTCGGCTCGACCGCCGCCGGCTCGTCGACGATGCCGCTCGACTGGGGCGCGCTGATTCCCCTGTGGTTCATGCGCGCGCCCGCCGTCGTCGTCAGCCCGTCGCGCGCCCGCTCCAACGAGGAGCACGTGCGCGCCGGGCGGGCGCTCGCCGCCGCCACCGGCGACCGCCGGGTCGCCCTGATCGCGAGCGCCGACCACGGGCACGGCCACACCGCCGACGGGCCGTACGGGTTCGCCGCCGAGTCCGCCGAGTACGACGCCGAGATCCAGGCGGTCGTCCGCGAGAACCGCCTGGCGGCGCTCGAGGCGTGGGACCCAGGCTTCGCGGTCGCCGCCAAGGCCGACAGCTTCTGGCAGCTGCTGATGCTGCACGGCGCCGTCGGCACGGCGTTCGAGGTCGAGCTCCTCTCCTACGAGGCGCCCACCTACTTCGGGATGCTGACCGCGAGCTACCGCCGGCAGGACTGAGACCCGGCGGGGCGAAGCAGCCGCCATGGCGCGCCGCAAGCGGCCCCGCAAGCTGTCCCCGAAGACGCCGAGCCGCGTCAAGAAGCGGCGGTCGACGCGCGGCGCCGCGCGCGCGGTCGCCCACCAGCATCCGGAGCTCGTCGGGCTCGCGCTCGCCGCGCTCGGCGTGTTCCTCGCCGCCGTCTTCTGGTTCGGGTTCAGCGGCGGCCCCGTCGCCGGCCTCGTGCGCGGAGCCGTCGGCGCGGCCGCGACGATCGCACCGGTCGTGCTCGTGCCCGTGGGCGCGCTGATCGTCGCGCGGAGCGCGCTCGTCGACGTGCGCCCCTTCCGGCTCGGGCTGCCCGTCGCGACCGTCGGGCTGCTCCTGACGCTCGGCGGCAGCCACGGCGGCGGCGTCGGCCGGGGGCTCGCCTGGCTCGTGGCGCGCGGGCTCGGCTCGACCGGCGCGACGATCCTCGGCGTCCTCCTGACCGTCGCCGGCGTCCTGCTGCTGACCGGCGCGAGCCTCGGCGCGATCCTGCGGCGCAGCGGACACGTGGTGCGCCGGGCGCACGCGGAGCACCGCGCGCGCCGCCCCCTGCGGCGCCCGCCGGCCCCCCGCCACGAGGAGCCGGTCACGATCTCCGACACGATCTCGGTCGGCCCGCCGCCCGTCCTCTACATCCAGGAGGACGACCTGGACGACGATGAGCCCGAGCCGGCTCCGGCCGAGGAGCACGAGCACGCGCCCGTCTTCGCCGCGGCGGCGCCGGTCGTCGCCGACTACCGGCTGCCCGACCGCGCGCTCCTGCATCGCTCGAAGCCGGGCGCCGGCCCGAACAGCGCGGCGAACCAGCGCGTCGCCGAGGCGCTCGTCACCTGCCTCGCCCACTTCGGCGTCGAGGCGACGGTCGTCGGGCAGATCGCCGGCCCGCGCGTCACCCGCTACGAGCTGCAGCTCGCGCCGGGAACGAAGGTCGGCAAGGTCGCGAACCTGAAGGACGACCTGAGCTACGCGCTCGCGACGACGGAGATCCGCATCCTCGCGCCGATCCCGGGCAAGCAGGCGGTCGGGGTCGAGGTGCCGAACCTGAGCCCGAACCTCGTCACGCTCGGCGACATCTTCGCCGACCTGCCGCAGAGCGCGAGCCCGCTCGCGGTCTGGCTCGGCAAGGACATCTCGGGCGCCGCCGTCTGGGCCGACCTCGCGCGTATGCCGCACGTCCTGATCGCCGGCACCACCGGCTCGGGCAAGTCGGGCTGCATCAACACGATCCTCACCTCGATCCTCCTGCGCGCGACGCCCGAGGAGGCGCGCCTGATCCTGATCGACCCGAAGCGGATCGAGCTCAACTACTACGAGTCGATCCCGCACCTGCTCACGCCCGTCGTCTCCAGCCCGAAGGAGGCGAGCGCCGTGCTGCTCAACGTCGTCACCGAGATGGAGCGGCGGTACGAGCGCCTCTCGCAGGTGCGCGCCCGAAACCTCCCGGAGGCGAACCGCGCCTTCCGCAAGCGCGGGGAGGACGAGCTGCCGTACCTGCTCGTCGTGATCGACGAGCTCGCCGACCTGATGATGGTCAGCCCGCAGGAGGTGGAGGACTCGATCATCCGGCTCGCGCAGAAGTCGCGTGCGGTCGGCATCCACCTCGTGCTCGCGACGCAGCGGCCGTCCGTCGACGTGATCACCGGCATGATCAAGGCGAACGTCCCGTCGCGGATCGCGTTCGCCGTCTCGTCGCAGACCGACTCGCGCGTCATCCTCGACGCGAACGGCGCCGAGAGCCTGCTCGGCCAGGGGGACATGCTCTTCAAGCCGCTCGGCACCTCCCGGCTGCAGCGCGTGCAGGGCGCGTTCGTGACGGAGGAGGAGATCGCGCTGATCGTCGAGCAGGCGCGCGCCCAGCGCGAGCAGTCGATCGACGAGTCGTTCCTCGAGGCGCCGCAGGTGTTCGCGGACGACGCCGACTCCGAGGACGGCGAGTTCGACCCGGACGAGGATCCGCTGCTCGACAAGGCGATCGAGGTCGTCGTCACGGCGCAGACCGCGAGCGTGTCGCTGCTGCAGCGCCGTCTGCGGGTCGGCTACACGCGCGCCGGCCGGCTGATCGACATGCTCGAGCGGCGCGGGATCATCTCGCCGTACGAGGGGTCGAAGCCCCGCCGCGTGCTCGTCTCGGAGCACGATCTCGAGCGGATCGTCGCGCCGGTGACCGGCGACTGACGGCGTTCTCCTTGGCTCCCGCCGGACGACGGGGTACTGTGTCCCCCGCCAGTCCCCCCAGACCGGTTCTCCAGAGGAGGGTTCATCCAAGTGAAGAAGCGTTGGCTTACCGTCGCGGCGCTTGCGCTCGTGACGGTGCTCCTCGCCAGCCTGGTCGCCGCACTCCGCGGCAGCTCGGCCTCGGCGGCGCAGAAGGCCCAGTTCTCGGCATGTCTCGTCACCGACATCGGCGGCCTGAACGACAAGTCGTTCAACCATCTCGCCTATGTCGGCCTGCAGCACGCCGCTCGCGCGGGCATCAAGACCCGCGTCATCCAGTCGCACTCGCCTGCCGACTACATCCCGAACATGAAGGCGTGCGTGCAGTCGGGCGCCGGGATCACGATCGGCGTCGGCTTCCTGATGACCGACGCGATGGACGCGATCGCGACGGCGTTCCCGAACAGCAAGTTCGCGATCGTCGACGTCGACGTCACGTCGATGAAGGACAAGCCGAAGAACGTCGAGGGCCTGCTCTTCCGTGAGCAGCAGGCGGGGTACCTCGTCGGCTACGCCGCCGGTCTGTGGGCGAAGGCGAACCATGGCAAGGCGGTCGGATCGGTCGGCGGCCTGAAGATCCCGCCGGTCGACCGGTACATCGCCGGCTTCCAGTACGGCGCGAAGAAGGCCGACCCGGGGGTCAAGACGCTGAACGACTACTCCCAGGACTTCGTCGCTCAGGCGAAGTGCAAGGAGAAGGCGCTCAACCAGATCGCCCAGGGCTCGGTCGTCGAGTTCCAGGTCGCCGGCCAGTGCGGCCTCGGCGTGCTCGACGCGGCGCACGAGAAGAACATCTTCGGCATCGGCGTCGACGCCGACCAGGGCTACCTCGGCCCGTGGGTGATGACGAGCGCGCTGAAGCGCGTCGACGTCGCCGTCTACAACGCCATCCAGGCGGCGAACCACGGCAAGCTCGCCGGCGGCACCGACAAGCAGTTCGGCGCCGACATCGGCGGCGTCGGCTACGGCAAGTGGAGCTCGAAGGTGCCGAAGTCGATCCAGTCGGCGGTCGCCGCGCAGTACAAGCTGCTGAAGGCCGGCAAGATCAAGGGCATCCCCTCGACCGTCAAGTAACGGCCGGACGGATGTGGCATCGCAGCGGGGCGGGCCGGGTCGGCCCGCCCCGCGCCCTGGCCGGGGTCGTGCTGGCGGCCGCGCTCACCGCCGCCGGCTGCGGCGCCGCGGGCAGGGTGGCGGGGACGACGACGGCCGCCGCGACG
>Ga0070741_10015488_pt1 | contig 12903 bp, 9 predicted proteins | sample Coa_R1_4_FD_66440 | JGI IMG/M metagenome (GOLD analysis project Ga0070741, IMG submission 66440) | Surface soil microbial communities from Centralia Pennsylvania, which are recovering from an underground coalmine fire - Coalmine... | ecosystem: Environmental > Terrestrial > Soil > Unclassified ...
CACAGATATTTGTTGGTAGGCGCGGCGCGTTGAACAAGTACCGATATTTCCAAAAATAGCGCATCAAACTCCATGCATGAATCAAGGATAATTTTGAAAAGACCCACTGCTTGGTCAAACGCTGCTCATCGTGTGTCACGACCGCTTGCGGCACATACATCACGTGCCACCCGTGCCGCCACATCCGAATGCAATAGTCCACGTCTTCAGGACCATAAAAGAACCCTTCGTCCAAAACTCCGACCTGGATATATGCTTCGCGTCGAATGATCTGGCACGCGCCAATCACGTAATCCACCTCGCGCGGCGTGCGATGGTCATATGACGTGAGCATTTCGTCGGCAAGCGCGTCCTGCGCCCACCGCATCGGAATACGCCGCAGCAGTTTCCCCCACACCGTCGGCAGTTTGCGGCACGTGAATTGTAAATTGCCTCGCGCGTCTTGCAAACGTGCGCCCGCCAAGCCCACATCCGGATGCGAATCCATAAACCGCACAAGATTCGTCAGTGCATCGGGCGTGACACGAGTATCAACATCGAGCAACAAGAAATAGCGCCCCCGCGCCACGCGTAAGCCTTGATTCCGCGCAGGCGCGATGCCGCAATTCGTAGTATTGTGAATCACTTGCAACGCTACCGGATTCTCTGTCGCGTATTCGTCCTTTTGCAGCGTGATTCCATTTTCAATGACAACGATTTCGAGAGACAAATCGCCGCGCGCGGCAGCGATAGATTCAAGACAGGCGCGCAGCAGAACGCGGTCACGCCAGACAAGAAGAATGATGGACAAATCAAGCACGTTGTTCATCGTGTGACTTGATTCAATGTTTCAAGCACGACCTGCGCGCTGCTCTCCCAATGAAACTGCTGCGCGCGGAGCAAGCCGTTGGCGGATAGCTGGCTATGGAGCGCATCATCGGTTAAAACACGCGCCATCGCATTTGCCAATTCGTTCACATTGTCAGGGGAAACAAGAAGCCCTGCGCCATCCACCACTTCGGGCAGCGCGGACACATTAGAAACAATTACCGGTGTGCCGCACGCCATCGCTTCTAACGGCGGCATTCCAAAACCCTCATACAACGAGGGATACACAAACACATCGGCAAGCGAATACAACGCCGCGCGGTCGTCATTATTTACAAACCCAATCAGGCGAAAGCCCACCGCATCACTGCGCTGAATTTCGTTCTCAAGTTCGCGTACGCCCCAGCCCTGCGCGCCCGCCAGCACCAGATGCTGTTCGAGTTCGGGATGCGCGCGCTTCATTTCCGAAAATGCCTGAATTAAGCGCACCAGATTCTTGCCCGCTTCCAGCGTCCCCAGATACAGCACAAAGCGTTCGGGCAAGTGATAGGTGTCGCGGACACGGTTCAGTGTTTCCACATCGCGCACAGGACGCAGGCTTGAGTCAGCCGCAGGCGGCGCGAGCGCAATTTTTTCAAGCGGCACGCGTGCATACTGCGCGATTTCTCGGCGCGAATTTTCAGAAATCGTAATCAACGCGTCGGAATGCTGCGCGGCCGAGCGCGACATCCAGCGCACATACGCGTTTCGCAGTGGCGGATATTTCCGCACCGCGCGGTGCTCGGCTATCATATCATAGATTACGGTGACTCGTTTCCCGCGCCAAACCAGCGGAATCGCAACCGAAGGCGTAAATAACACATCAGGCTTGTAGCGCATGAGTTGAAAAGGAAAAATGAATTGCTCATACCCAACACGCGCCGCGTTGGATTTAGGTAGAGGGACGCGGACGGATACAACATTCGGCGCTTGATATTCAAAATTTGCTGCTGTGCTTGGAGTCAAGAAGAAAAAATATGTACTGTTTGCGTCGGCGCGCAGTAATTCGCCGAGCATGTTTTGAGTATAGCGCCCCGCCCCCGCGAGCTGTGCACGGAACGGCAAAAGATTAACGGCGATGCGCCTGGGCATCGGATGTCACGGCGCTTGAATTTGCGACAACGAAAGATGCCGCCAATACGCGTCGCCAATTCCTTCATTGCGTAGCAGAATCGTCGCGCGCGGGGATGCAGTAGCTGGAGATGGTACGCGGAACGCGAATGCGCCCGGATGCCATCCCTCCCCCTCCGGGCAGGCGAATCCGCTTCCGTTCGGAAAGACTTTTAATTTGTTCTCACCGTTGCTAAAGGTAATATAGGTCCGCGCCGTACCGCTGGTCAATACTGCACGACACTCAAAGCGCAGAATATAAGACAGCTCCGCTCCCAGCACAATCTGCTGCTGCACACGGGTCCAGTTACTGGATGCACGCGTTAATCGCAGCGCGGGTTCCCCATCAAGCGAAACGATTGTGGCAGCTTCGCCCCCCAAGCGCCAACCGCGCGGTTTATTGCCCCGGCGCGCATTGAGGGCAGGATTTGCCAACAAATTTTTTCCGGTGCGAACATCGTTCAAAAACGCGTCGGTCATTTCCCAGCGCGTATCGAGCGGGCGGATCAGATTGATCAATCGTCTAGCATTCTCTGCGACGGTTTCATCCGGCGCGCTCGGCGGAAGCGAAACAAGCGCCAGGCTCCGAAAGAAAGAAAGCTCCAGTTCGCTCGGCGTAACTGCACGCAACGCTGCCTGCTGTTCCGGCTCACGCGCATAGACAATGCCCCACACGCGCCCGACATGCGTGTTTGCCCATCCCGTTAATTGATTGGTCCAGCCATCCGGTTGGACCAAATGTCGCTGCTCTGCGTGCGGAAGATAATATTGCAATGCCAAGACATGGTAAACGGATGAATCGCCGAACGCGAGAATCAGATCATCCGGCTGTATCTTGGTCCGCAAAAATGCCGCCGCGCCGCGCCAATCGTCAAAGCGCCAACTCTCAAAAGGATCGGTATAGAACTGCATCAGTGCAGGAATCAGCGTGACGACCCCCACCGCGCCGACCAGGGCGGTAGCTGCACGCGGACGGAATTGAATGTTGCGTGTTCGCAAAATCGAAACAATCCCATCCGCAATGGCCAGAACGCCCACCGCGAGGAGCCAATAGAGCGGCGGTTGAATCACCAGCCAGTAGCGAAATGCCGTAAAGTCTCCGCTCCGCACCAATAAAAACCCCAACGTAAATCCAATCCAACACGCGATGAGGAAGAGCGCCGTACGCGCGTGCTTCCACAGCCAGACGGCCCCTGCAATCTCCAATCCGAGCAGCGCGATGGCGATCAGCAACTGCTCGGGCACATTGAACACCAGCCAGACCTGTGCATCGCTCAAAGTCTGGGCGCTCAACGGCAGTTGGGTATATCTTGGTGTTCGCAAGGAATTGACCTGACCGCGAATGACTCGATACCAAGGCGCAATAGAGAGAACAAAAATTGCCAGGCCGCAACCCATTGGCACAAGACGACGAACGAATTTTGGATCGCGCCAAATTTCTGAAGCAACATATAGCAAAGCAAACAGCACCTGTCCCGCAATGACAAACGCGCCGAGATAATGACTGTAAAAATTCAGCGTGCAGAGAACACCGTACAAAATCCACATTCGATAACTCGGTTTCCGCACGGCGTATAGCAAAGCGAACGTCGAGAGAATCGAAAAGAGCGCGAGCCAAGGATACGCCCGCGCGTCCTGGCTATACGCAACTGCCGTTGGCGCAAATGTCCACAGCAGCGCGGTGAGCCATGCCGCGCGCACCCCGATTGACGCGCGCGTGGTGAACCATGCGGCCAAAATCGTAGCTGTGCCCGCAATCACTTCAGGCATTCGTACGAGCCATTCGTCAAGCGGCAGCGGCGGACGCCCCAGCGCCGTATAAAACAAATTATTCACAACGTGCGGCAGCAGCGATTGATTTTTGACCCACGAGCAGTTCAATATCGTGGTCACGTCAAATTTGAGACAAGACACTGCCGCCACTTCGTCAATCCACAGCCCATACCGCTCAATGCCCCACACGCGGAGGAAAATGGCGATGACCACCAACCCCGTCAATGCCAGTGCTTGCTTGCGAGTAACCCCCAAGCGTGCTACGAGCTTCATCTGTTCCCCAATTTCTCTAACACGATTCGCATTCGCGCGGCTTGCTGCGCAAGGGTAAAATGCTGCAATACCCGCGCCCGCCCCCACACCCCCAACGCACGACGCCTGTCCTCATCGCGTAACAATGCCACGATACTGGACGCGAGCGCCTCCGAATCACGTGGAGGTACGAGCAAGCCCGTCTCCGATGTAACAATTTCGCGCAAGCCGCCGACATTGGAAGCGACCACCGCCACTTGCGTTGCCATCGCTTGCGCCGCTGCCAGACCGAACGCTTCTTCCAGGGAAGGCAGCCCAAATACATCCAACGCATTCAATACGTTTGCGACATCCTCGCGCCATCCGAGAAAACGCACACGCCCCGCCGCACGCGATTCCAAATCCCCACGCTGGGGTCCATCGCCTGCGATGAGCCAGCGAGTATTCGGCATGACCTCTGCAATCTCCCCCGCCGCATCAATAAAGTATTCCATTCCTTTTTCTGGCGAAAGACGACTAACCGTGCCGACGACGCAAACTGTTTCATCCCAACCCAACTCGCGCCGCACGCGACACCGCGCTTCAGGATTGACGTGAAACTCGTCTGTATCCACGCCATTATAAATTGTGACGATTTTTTCCCGCGCATCCGGAGCGAGATTCACAAATTGCTCGCGAATTGTTTCGCTCACGACGACGATTTGATTCGCCCCATGCAGCATTCGTCGCACGAGCTGGTCATTTGGCAGCGTCGTATTGTGTTCAATCCAGACGATGGGAATATGCGCGTATTTTGCCGTCAACACACTCGCCAGAAACGAAAACGCGCCATTCGCCACAATCACCTGTGCGTTCGTTTGCCGCACGATACTCAATAATTTCGTCGTCGGCGCGAGCCGCTGTGCAAGATTCCACGCAATCCCGCGCGTTTTTTCAATCGCGCCCAACTCCACAGTGAAACATTCCATACCGAGCGCGCGCACGCGTGGGACAAGCGCCGCGTCGGGCGGACAGACGATGAACGGTTCAAGAGGCGCTTGAGTACGCTGCCACTCGCGCAGCAAATTGACCAGCGCCACCTGGCCGCCACCCCACACCGTCTTGTGTTCGACAAATAGAACGCGCACCGTCATCGCGTAGGGGCAAATGTATTACGACGCACTTCGTCGCCATTTGCCCTCCCTCTCCTCATCACTAGCACTGTAGCATAGCTCCAGCGTTCATCCAACGGTGTGCCGACTTCTTTGCTGATACGCGCAATCTCGAATGAACGCGGGCGCGCGAGCCGTTTGCGCGCATAGCGCCACGGATTGACGAATTGCAGCGACGTGAGAAACGAGTCACCAAAAAATTCACAGTCCGTCACATCCAGCTGCGCGCAGATCCGTTGCAATTCGCGGTGTGTAAATGGAATTTCCACTCCCAATTTCCAGCGTCCCGTTGTTTCAGCGACCCATTTAAAGGCGCGATAGGGCACATTGAACGCATTCGGCACAGAGACAAACGCCATGCCGCCCCCGCGCAGCGCGTCCAGATGGGAACGAAAAATTTGCACGCGGTCTGCGCCCGAAAAATGTTCAGCGAGACCAAACGACAGCGCAACGTCGAATTTTTCGCGCAGCGCCGCAGGCAAATCAAGCGCGTTCGCTTGGACAAACTCGGCGCGTAAATCATTCGCCTTGAAAAACTCGCGCGCTTGCGCCAACGCGCGTTCCGAATAATCCAAGATCGTCACCTGCGCGCCGCGCTGTGCCATCAGCCCCGCATTCGTTCCCGCGCCCGCGCCCATTTCAATCACCCGCAACTGTTCAAATCCGCCGAATGCCGCGCCCACGCGTTTTTCGATCCGCTGCCAGCGAATCGTATGCGCTTCGAGCGCAAGGTTATAGCGATGTTCTTCCGCCGACGGCTGATGTTGCCAGACCTTATCCCACAGCTGCGGCGTGTTCGGCTGCATTCATCACCATTTGATACACATTGAGATACTCGTGCGCGGTCTTGTGCCACGTATGCTGCAACGCCCACGCGCGCGCCGCTTCTCCCAATCGCGCGCGTTCGGCGGGCGCGCGCAGCAGGCGAACGCACGCCGCCGCAAAGGATTCTGCATCCGTTTCCAGGATCAATTCAACTCCATCCCGAACATCCAACCCATCTGCCGCTTCCGGCGTCGCCACCACCGGCTTGCCCATCGCCAATGCTTCCAGCACTTTGTTCTTGATTCCCCCTGAAGCGCGCATCGGACAAACCATCACGCTTTGCGCGGCGACATATGGGCGCACATCGTCCACCGTTCCCGTAACGCGAATGCGTGGGTCATTGGCGAGCGCGCACACATCGGGCCTCGGATTCCGCCCAATAATCGTAAACGTCGCTTCAGCAATCTCTCGCTGCATGCGCGGCAATATCTCGCGCGCAAAATCAAGTGCCGCATCACGGTTCGGCGCATAATCCATCGCACCGAGAAACCCAAGCGTGTACGGGATAACCGGCGCAGCGGAGGGCGCGAACTCATCCGTATGGACGCCGTTGGGAATGACGCTCACATTGAGCGCAGGCGCGAGCGATAACAAATACTCGCGTTCTCGTGCGCTGACGACAACCACGCGGTCAAAACACGGATAGGTGGTTGCTTCGTACCTTCGCATCTTGTCCACTTGCAGCCGCGCCGCCATACGTTCGAGTGGACGTGTTGCTATTTGCGCGTTCTGCTCCAATACTCGTGTCAACGAATCATGCGGCGCGACGATATGCGGAGCGTGGTGCAGCACATCCACGTACTGCGCCATCAATCCTGTATCACAATGCACAACATCAATCGGATACGTATCCAACATTTCGCGCACCGCCAAACGCAGTGCGGGTACATCATACGCGCGCACCCAAAGCGGCGTCGAATCGTTTAAACTCTCCGCCCATTTTACGCTCCATGAACGCGTTGGCATCGGCGCGAGCCGAACGTCCGCAAAATATTCACTCAAGCGCGTCTCATTTGGTCGTTCGCCCGCATACAATGAACACAAATACAGAGTATGCGGCGCGGCGAGTTCCCGCGCGAGATGATGCACAATCAAGCTCGCCCCATCTAACGGCGCAAGCGGCGGCGCATGAGTGACAAAAAGAATATTCATCCCACCAGCATTTCGTAAATTCGTTCCAGCCCCGCCACGCTCGATTTCAAATCGTACCGCTGCTCCACGCGGCAGCGACCTCGCTCTCCCATCCGTCGGCGAAGCGCAGCATTGCTCAAGAGTTCGCATATACGTTCGGCGATCGCGTCGGGGTCATGCGGCGGGACGAGAAATCCTGTTTCGCCGTCCACAATCGTTTCCGACGGTCCGCCGACATTTGTGCTGACGACAGGCACCGCGCACGCCATCGCTTCCAGATTCGCCATGCCGTACGTTTCAAACCACGATGGGCATACCAACACATCCGTCGCGCGCAGCACGCGCGGAATATCCAGCCGAAAGCCGGTGAACCCTACCGCCGCGCGCAGTCGCGCATCCGCTTCGACCCGTTGATGAATCTGCCGCCGCGTCGTATTCGCATCTTGCGTGTCGAACGCCGTATCGCCGACGAACAAAAATCGCGCAGTCGGAAACGCCTCCAAAATTTTCGGCGCGGCATCCAACAAAACATCATGCCCCTTGACCGATTGAAAGCGCGCTAGCACAGTAATGACTGGGACATCGCGCGGAATTTTCAATTCATCCAGCACCGACACCTCCCGCGCGCCCGGTGAAAATTTTTGAACGTCCACGCCAAACGGCAGAACCGTGATCCGTTCCTCTAAACGAGGATTCGCTTGCACCAGACACCGCTTGAGATACTCTGTCGGTGTGACGATGCGCGTAAAAAATCGTTCATAGAACGCGCTTTTCCAACCGCGTTCGGCCTGCCACCACGCCCAACACGTCCACACGAACGGAATCCGAAGCCATTTCGCCAGCGGCGCAGCATAATACGCGCTTTCCGAATCGTTACAGTGAATCAGGCAGATTTTATGCGCCCGTAGGTAATTATACAGGCGGAAAAAAAAAGAGGGAGTGGCAGTCGGAATAAAACCGTGTCGAAAGTAGGGTAATCCGAAAGGAAGCATATCAGCGGGGACATTGTGTGCGCGCAATTCATCAATGAATGCGCCCGGCGCACCGCAAATTACGCGCGGCGCGAAACGCGTATCATCCAGCGCGAGAATATGAGCGAGCAGACTGCTCTCACCTCCACCCAACCCGCCGAGATGCGTTAAATACAAAATGGAACGCATTCAAAAATTCTGCGATTCGTAGGGCGAATGATTCGCCCCAGCATCCGCGCAATTGCTCGACCGTTCAGCGAATGCGGCGATACACTACATCGCACGCCCCGACACTGCGAAATCAAAAACCACGCGCAATGATACGCGCGTGTTGTACAAGCGAATGCAACAATGTTTGGCTGGCTTGCACACGCAAGAGTACCGTTGCAGCGACGAAGGCGCTCAACCCAAGCACAGTGGCGATGCTGATTTGCGCGAGCAGCAATACCACATTCGCTCCAAACCACTCCGCCCGTGAAAGCTGCGCGATGCTGATCATCACCGCGCCCGCGACGAGCATCGCCAGCCCAATTTTCAAAAGCTCGCCAAGCGTACGCGTCCAGTCGCGCGTTTGCAAAAATCGCCAAATCACGCCCGTGCCGACGACGGTGAACAAAATATCGCCAATCGAAGCAGCCAGCGCGACGCCAAACAAACCGAGCGTACCCAGCCAAGCCAACGCCAAAATGATACTCGCGCCGGTTGACAGTGCGCTCAACGCGAGCGGCAAGCCGCGCGCTTTAAAGGCAGGCAGCGCGCGCACAATCAAGCCGCCAATTCCCCGCAAGGGCAATGCCAGTGCGAGTCCCGTCAGCACCCGCGCGCTGTTTTCGGTCGCCGTCGCATCGAACGCCCCGCGTTGAAACAGCAGCGCAATCAACGGCGCGCCGAGTGTGACCAGAATCGCGGCGATAGGCGCAAGGACAAATGCGATACGCAGCACTACACGATTCCATTCCGCGCTGGCGACGGTGTTGTTTTCCGCTGCGACGTTCGCGGCAAAATCGGGCAAATACGTAGTACCGAACGCTGCGCCGAGCACCGCCATCGGAATATCGGCGAGCCGCTGCCCATAGCCCCACGCCGCCACGCTCCCCGCGCCGAGCGTCGAAATCAAACTGCGATTGACAATTAGCTCCAGTTGCCCACTCAACGCGCCGAACATGTACGGCGGCAGATACGTCATCATCTTCCACAGATGCGGATTCGTCAGATGAATGCGCGGTTTCAACGCGCCGCGCAATCGCAGCACCCGCCATACTAGAAAAATTTGCAGAACGACAAGCGCACACAATCGCCCCAACATCAGCCCGCGCACGCCCAACTGCAAAAGCTGCACGAATACCAGAAACGCGACGAGATTCAAAATCGCTAACAAAACAGTATTCACCGCCGCGGTCGTAAAATCGTGATACGCATAGCAAATGCCGAGCAATAGTCCCGCCGTGGCATAATAAATCAGTCCGGGCAAAATCAAATCGCTCAATTCGACGGCGAGGGCGCGCGTTTCTGCCGCAAACCCCGGCGCGAGAACATACATCAGCCACGGCATCACCAGCGCGAGCAGCGGAATGACGAGGATTGCTCCACCCACCACCAGCACCAACAGCGAGAGCGCCATGCTCCACGCGTCATTTTCGCCGTGCCGCGTGCGCGTGTCAATAAAGAGCGGCGTAAAGACCACGCTCAACGTTGCCAGCATCAAAACATATTGCAGCGATTCGGGAATGGAAACGGCGAGGGCGTACGCATCCATCTGCGCGTTCGACCCAAACTCGCGCGCGATCAGGATGGTGGTGAAGAAGGTGAGCGCGAGTGCGGCGGCATTCGCGCCCGCCAGCGCACCAGTCGCCTGCAAAATGCCGAGCCGCTTCACGCGTGTTCCTCGCGCGGCAGGGCAGCGCGCGGAGGGGAAGAAGAAAGAGTCCGCCCGGCGCGGCGGGCGGCCAAAATCGCGCGAAACAAAAACGCGGCGAGCGCGCCATAATATTTATCGGTGTAGGCGAGCAAACTATTTTCATACAGCGCCGTGCGCCGCGCCGATGGGATTTGCTGCGCGCTGGCTTGGCTGGAATGCATCACGCGCGCCGATGGCACATACCCCACGCGCCAACCTCGCGCCGCCATCCGTTTGCACCAATCTATTTCTTCTTGATACATCACAAAGCGTTCATCCAACCATCCTACGTGCTCAACCACAGCGCGTCGAACCATCAAGCACGCGCCCGATAACGCATCCACCTCGCGCTCGTTCGTGCGATCCCAGTTCCCATAGATATTTCGCTGTTGCACCGCGTTATTCGGAAAGCGCGCGTTGAGTCCTAGCACTTCGTACAACAAAAATCCAAACGTCGGAAAACGATTGCCCGTACGCTGAAGCGAACCGTCAGGATATTCCAGTCGCGCCCCCACTGCGCCCCATGGCGAATGCTGTTCCAGCGCGTTCTGCAACGCATTCAGCGCGCCCGTTTGCAATTCCGTATCAGGATTCAGTAGCAGCAAATACTCACCGCGTGCCTGTCTCAAACATTGATTCATCGCGCGGGTATAATTCAAATTCTCCGCATTTCGAATCAGCTCTGTGCGCGGAAAGCGTTCTGCGACCAGCTCGGCGCTGCCATCCGTCGAAGCATTATCCGCGACAATTATTTGTATCGCCGAATCCTCTGCTTCGCGCGCAATGCTATCGAGACACCGTTCCAGCCGCGCCCGCGTGTTATAGCTAACAATACAAATCGAAATCATTTCTCCTAATGCACGCGTTCGTACACCGTCCAGCCTTGCATTTTGCCAACAGATTGATAATGCTTCCGAAGGCGATTGAGCAAGCGGCGAATCTTTTTGGAATCTACGGGCGTAAAATTCCTCAACCCATACCCCATCGAGTCCGCCACCAGCGCGGGGCGTTTCGCCAATATCTCATTGTAATACCCTTCGACCATTTCGGGCGTGACATAGCCGAGAATTTCAAACGGAACCGTATCCGCGAACCGCGTCGGCGCGCGGCGTTCGGCAAAGAGCAGCATACGCGGTTCCAGCCCATACGTCAGAACCGTATCCGTCGGGTTCGTATGCTCACGAATGTAAGATACAACAGCAGGCGGTTCAAGCCGATGCAGCGCCAGCGCAAAATTATAGTCCGCGCGAAACGCAGGCAGCATCAAGACAACGACACCCAACACAATTCCTGTCGTCGTGATCGGTGCGACGCGCGGATTATGACTCGCCGCAAACGTGATGACTGCCTCCCGTACCAGCCACAACAAAAACGCCGCCCACACTGCCAAGACGTACAACAGCGCGACGTAATAATGGTCGAACGTGCGCCGCGTCATCGTGACCAACGCGAATTCTATCGGTAGAGCAAGCGCGCAAATACCAAGCAGTAGGATGAGCGACGCAGGCATCCGTTCGCGCGCAATCGTGAAACAAATCAGCCCCAACGCAAATCCCAAAATACCGAATGCCGCCAACCCCGCGAGCGAAAGGTACGAAAATCCCGCTTGCAGCGCGTCGAGCGTCCCCGTCAGAAAGGGGAATCGCGCCGAATAATAGAGATTAAAGCGAACCGCAACATCCAAATAATCTGCCAAAATGCCTTGCGTGGACAAGAACGCGAACATCGCGGCACAGACCAATGCAAAACCGCCGAGAATGGTAGCAAGATTAGCGAGCGCGGGCCGCCATTGCCGCTGGAAAAAACCTTGCGCCAAAATATATCCAGCAATCGCAATGCCTACGCCGATTTCATTACTCTTGAGAAAGAATATCAAGCCAAGCATCACGCCAATCACCGCGCCGCGCCAGCGATATACGCCCCCGCGCTGCGTTTCCACATCAACCGCAAGCAGCAGACACGCAAATTGCAGCGGCAGGACGTATTCTTCCGTCATATTGCCATCTTCGACGAGGTTAAAGTACACGAGCAGCCACAGCGCCGTGACGACCAGCGCGAGCGCAGTGCCAAACGCGCGCCGCAGCAAGCGGACGCTCAACCAGACCGCCGTCGTCATCGCCAAGAACGACAACGCCCATACACCCCAGCGCGATTCACCGCCGAGCCACACGCCCAACACATTAATATAGTAAATCAACGGCGGCTTGTGGTCCCATACCTCGCGGTACAATTTCTGTCCCTCTAACAAACGATGCGCGATGTATTGGAACACACCCGAATCGGGCCACACATACGACATATTCGCGGGACTGTGCGGCAGCGTGGCGACCAGCGCGGCGCATACACACACGACCAAAATCAATCCTTCCCGCACGCGCGCATTCTCCCACACGGCGCGCCAGTGGGGAAGCGATAACGTGGTAGGCGTCCCTAACGCGCTAGGGATTGATTTCGACATATACTGGATTCGCCGTCACGGATAGCGTAATCTTTCCTGTGCCATTGTCCGTCCAAGTACTGACATGTCCAAACATATCCGTCACGCGCAAAGTTTTCGCGTCGAATGGAACATCTACACGTTTGTCCGAGAGCGTATCGGTTCTCGAAAACACAACTCGTTTTCGAATATCTCCCTTTTTGAAACCAAAATTCACATAGTCCCTGTTCATTTTCACACCAAAGGGTTTATAGCCGCGCAGCTGCGTAATCAAGGTCTTGAGCGCGAAATACGATTCTTTGGGCGCAAGTTTTATATCCACCAATCCATACTTGAATAAATCACATTGCACATCCCAGCTGCAATTCGTATCGGGTAAATCATCCCACGTCCACCAGATGGCAAATTGGATTTTGTAGTACATCACCTCTACATACATCTGCACGACCTGGCGCGCCTGTTTGATCTGCTCAATTCCTTCGGGCGAAGGCAGCGTGGGCCAGCTCGACA
>Ga0070741_10015489_pt1 | contig 12902 bp, 11 predicted proteins | sample Coa_R1_4_FD_66440 | JGI IMG/M metagenome (GOLD analysis project Ga0070741, IMG submission 66440) | Surface soil microbial communities from Centralia Pennsylvania, which are recovering from an underground coalmine fire - Coalmine... | ecosystem: Environmental > Terrestrial > Soil > Unclassified ...
GCGTTCAACGCCGTACTGAACGATATCATTGCTGATAGCAGCACGAGCAGCGATGATGTGATGGCGCTGCAACCTCTTTTGCATAAGGTCCAGACAGAAGTCACCAATCGTTACAGAGAAATAACTCAATAGCACTGGCTGATCGGGACGAATGCAGCGAGACAGGAATTTGGGGATGGGCGGGGGCCTGGCGCTTGCCCTGGAGCGGGTTCGGAAGGCGTACAAGCAATAAATCGTGGAAAATATTCTCCTGTAGCCGACGACATTCATGCCGTCCAGTTTACCGCTCCGCCTGGTTTCCTCGCTGAAGCGGACGCGATCAATCGCGTTGCCACAGCGGGGGAGCAACAGAGGGGAATTCCTAAGCTAATTTGTTCACCTGCATAAGGCGTCCCTACGACATCGTCTTAGAAGCAAGCGCGCGTGCAATCGCATTATGGCGCTGGATCAGTGCGGGGAGGTCGATGTCAAGCAGCGTTTGATCTTTGATGCGTACTCGCCCGTTGATAATACTGAGGTCTACATATGATGGACGGCAGAAGATGAGCGCGGCGCGCGAGTCGTGCGGAGCTCCTCCCGCCAGCGCCAGAGTGTCGAGACGATAGCCAATGAGGTCCGCCGCCATGCTGGGGGCGAGATAGCCGGTGTCGTCGCGCCCAAGCACGTTCGCACTACCTCGCGTTGCCAGCCAGAGCGCCTCCCTGGCCGTCATCGCCGCAGGATCGCCCATGACGCGCTGGAGCAGCATAGCCTGGCGAGCTTCGGCCAGCATATCGGAGCTGTCGTTAGAGGCTGAGCCGTCCACGCCGAGACCGACGCGTACGCCAGCCTGTAGCAGCTTGCGGACGGGCGCGATGCCCGATGAAAGGCGCATATTCGAGCTGGGGCAGTGAGCGACGCCAGTGCGAGTTTTGCCGAGGCGCGTAATCTCGTCTTCTCCTGGATGCACCATATGAGCGTGCCACACGTCCGGCCCGACCCATCCCAGATCCTCCGCCAGCTCTACCGGAGAGCGGTGAAAGGTGGCCGTGCAGTATTGGGCCTCATCCTGCGTTTCCGCTAAATGCGTATGTAGATGAACTCCATAGGAACGGGCTAGCTCGGCGCTCTGCTGCATCAGGCGCGGCGATACCGAGAAGGGCGAGCAGGGAGCCAGCACGATTCTGCACATGGCGTATCTGCTTGCATCATGATACTGTTCGATCAGGCGTTGTGAATCGCGCATGATTGCGGCCTCGTCCTCTACCACGTTATCCGGTGGCAGGCCGCCCTGTGTCTCTCCCACTGACATAGAACCACGGGCCGCGTGGAAGCGGAAGCCCATCTCCGCGGCAGCCTGTATTTGATCGTCGAGCCGCGCGCCATTGGGCCAGATGTAGGTATGATCGCTTGACGTGGTGCAGCCGGAGAGCATCAATTCGGCAATCGCGACTTTGGTGCTGATATAGATCGCTTCCGGCGTGAGGCCCGCCCAGATGGGATACAGGGTGCGCAGCCATTGGAAGAGACTGACATCCTGCGCCGCCGGTAGATTGCGCGTGAGCGTCTGATAAAAATGATGATGCGTATTAATCAGGCCCGGCAGAATGATCATATTGCGCGCATCAATGATCGTATCAGCCTGCTGGGGAAGCTGATTGGTCGGGCCGAGCTGCCGAATCTCGTTATCGATAATGTAGATGCTGCCATCCGACAGGCAGGTGTCGTTATCGTCCATTGTGACGATCAGTTCGGCGTTTTTCACCAGTAGCGATGCCATACTATCCTCTCCGTTGTGGCTCTTTTTTTAAGCATGTGGTCGCAGCAGACGACCGGGCGCGGTTGAGACAATCTTGCCCTGCAAGAAGACGGTTGTGCCGCGAACGAGGGTGCGTATGATGCGACCCTTGAAGTTTCTTCCAACATAGGGGCTATGGGGGTGACGATAAAATAGATCATGACTTTGCAGTTGCTGCTCGTCTTGTAGAGCGACGAGAGTAAGATCCGCGTCTGCTCCTACGCTCAGAGTTCCTTTTTGAGGATAGAGGCGGAAGCGCCGGGCGACGTTCTCTGCCGTCATTGCGGCTATGCGGGATAGCTCAAGGTGACGCCGGTGGTGGCCTTCTGTAATCAGCAGCGATAATAGCGATTGGCAGCCTGAGATCCCGCCCCAGACCTGGAAGAAGTTGTCCGCCGTCTTCATCTCCATCGGCGCGGGCGAGTGATCGGATGCGATCAGCAGCAGGTTGCCCGCGAAAAGATGGTTCCAGAGAGCCTCCTGCTCTGAGTGCGTGCGTAGTGGCGGGGCGCACTTTGCCACGGCCCCAAGCTCGATCATATCGTCCTCGGTCAGCACAAGGTAGTGCGGGCAGGTTTCGCAGCTCACATCAATGCCTTTTGCTCGCGCCTCTGTCACCAGGCTGACCCCACGACCGCAGCTAACATGGACGATATGTAACGAGCAACCGGTTTCCTGGGCGAACAGAATAGCGCGCTCAATCGCCTCAAGCTCAGCCAGCACTGGTCGCGAGGAAAGGTAATCGCGTATCCCCACGTTCCCCTGTATAGCAGCGCGTTGGGCAAGCGCGTGCGTGATCTGTTCGTTTTCCGCGTGAACGGCCACGATCTTGCCCTGCTTTGCCGCTCGTGCCATGCCTTCATAAAGCGTTAAGTCGTCAACAGCGAGAAAATCCTCGATCCCGCTGTTGCTCATAAACGCCTTGAAGCCAATAACGCCACGTTCCGCCAGCTCATCAAGCTGCCCGAGGTTGCCGGGAACGATGCCACCCCAGAACGCGAAATCCACCAGCGAACTGACCTGTGCTGCTTGCAATTTCAGGTCGAAGCTGCTGGCGTCGATGGTGGGAGGGTGAGCGTTGAGGGGCATATCGAAGAAACCGGTGCATCCGCCCGCAGCCAGCGCCCGCGTGCCCGTGGCGAAACCCTCCCAGTCGCTTCTCCCCGGCTCATTAAAATGGACATGAGCGTCAATCACTCCCGGAAAAAGGTGCAGGCCGGTGGCATCGATCTCTTCCTTGCTCGTGCCTGCAAGCTCAGGTTCGATGGCAACGATGCGCCCGTCCGCAATCGCCAAATCCATCGAGCACAGATGAGCGGTAATCGGGGTACCATGTCGTATGATGAGGTCATAGAGACTCACAAGTCTGTCCGCCATTTCTTATAGCCAAATAGTTAAGGCTGCTTCAGCATTGTCGGGAGAGCAGTCATTCTGATGCAATTATATGCTGCTTGCCAAAGGAGAGCAACAGGGCGCTACAGTGATGGAGCCTCCCGGGTGCGTATCTGCATGCCGGTGCAGAGGCCGCAAATGCTGCTATCCGCGGCTGCGATAAAGTAATAGCTGCTGGTGGTGGATAAGCTGCCCTGGGTCGGTGGTACCTGCTTATGGTTTGTGGCCCACGAAGGGGGATCGCTGGCCGGGAAAGACTCTTCCGAGGTCTCTGTCACGATGTCCCTTGCTTTGTCGCTTGAGACAGCGTACGCGCCGACATTCCGAGGTTGGGTGGTATCGGTGATAGGTGATTCGAAGTAATTACGGCTGTATCCAATATGTCCGGGTATCCAGTGTCCGCCAAGAAACACCTCGATAGCCTGGCCCCGGATAAGGGGAGGATTATCGGGGCTGCCGATGGCATAACTGCCAGTCGTATTGCTTGCAAATAACGTCCCTTCCATGTGAAAAGGTCCTTTCAGCCAGCTTGTTCTGTTTAGAGCTTTATTTCTATGTAGCACGCTCCCTGCTGCTCTCAGGTTTCAGGGTAAGTAGATAGTGAAGAGAATTGGAAGGTTGAATGCTTGACTTTAGCGTCAATACATACTATTTTATGTAGGTAAGGGCAGGGGCAAGTCCAGCCCCTACGCGAATCGGAAACAACGGGCAGAGGCAAACCCAATCCCTACGCTAATTACTAGTAACAGAGGCTTTTTAATGAATGAAATAGGGCAGCAATGGAGTATTCCGCCCGCAAAATTAGCTCTTGCAAGCGATGAAGTTCATGTGTGGCGGGCCTCTTTGCAGGCTCCATTAACGCCTATACAACATCTGAAGACATTGCTTTCGCCTGAAGAGACTACTAAAGCCAATCGTTTCTATTTTGATAGAGATCGCAATCATTATATTGTGGCGCGCGGCTTATTGAGGACGCTTTTAGGCCGCTATCTACGTGTGGCGCCCGAACAGCTATGTTTTATCTATAATGACTATGGAAAACCTGTGCTGGAATTTCCACGCGTAGATCCTCCATTGCGATTTAATGTTTCGCATTCGCATGAACTGGCTCTTCTTGCCTTTAGCTATCAGCGCGAGCTGGGCGTAGATGTGGAGTATATGCGCACCAATATCGAATACGAGGACCTGGCGCGGCACAGCTTTTCGCCAAATGAGCAGGCCGTGTTATTAGCCCTGCCACCTGAAGTCAAACAGCAGGCTTTTTTTAACTGCTGGACGCGTAAAGAGGCATATATCAAAGCAAGGGGGATGGGGCTGTCTCTCGATTTAGCTCTCTTTGACGTGTCACTGGTGCCGGGGGAGCCAATCGCACTGTTAGACAGTCGCGAGGACCGACGTGAGGTGGCCCGCTGGCGCTTCCATGAGCTTGCGCCTGGTTCCGGCTATGCGGGGGCGCTCGCCGTAGAAGGGCAGAAATGGGCGTTGCGTTGCTGGCAATGGCCGCAGTGGTAATGCTTCACCCGTTTCTAATTGACGTTTTAAAGCTTAATCTGGATACTGCCCCTCTAGGGAGCTGGCGAAAACTAATAACCATCTCGACCCGCAAGAGGATACTGAAATTGCAACAACGGCAGCGTGAACCAGAAGGTTGAGCCAGCTCCCGGCATGCTTTGCAAGCCTACTCGTCCCTGATGTTGGCTGATAATCATGCGACTAAGATATAAACCCAATCCTAGCCCGACTTCGCTCCCGTTGAGGACTTTGATGTCAGGGCTTCTGTAGAAGCGATCCCAGATACGCTTTTGCTCTCTTGGGGGAATGCCCGGCCCTTCATCTCGAACTGTAACGTGAGCCATATTTCTCTGTTCGCGCAAGTACACCTCTATAGGCTTATCGAGCGGCGAGAACTTGTGTGCATTCGATAAGTAATGCGTAATTACCTGTTGAATGCGCTTTGTGTCTGCCAGCACTAGCAGCGTTTTACCTTCCGGCACGTCTACAAGGATTTTGCGCGCCGTTGGAATACCCTGCCGCTCATTGACGACTTCTCTGATCAGTTGATCCAGTTCACACAGCTCCACAAGAAGGTCAGAGGGAGGCGTATGGTTGCGAGAGCTTTCGAGAAAGCTGTTCACCAGCCGCGAGAGGCGAGCAATCTGCTCATCCGTATGCTCAAGCAGGCTTTTTATCTCAGCCAGAGTGTGCTCAGCTTCATCTTGAGGCAGGCTATTTTGATTAGTACCACTTTTAATTCTTCGTTGTACTAACTGAATATTCCCCTTAATGCTGGTTAAGGGCGTTTTAAGTTCATGACCGGCAATGCTGAGAAACTCTTCCATGCGCTGCTGCGCTTCCCTCTGCGCGAGTGCCTGCGTATGCTTTTTTGGATACTTACGTACTATAGCTCGTTTCATGAGCCTGACGCTCATCCTCAAAAGGGCGGAAAAGCTCTGCCCGATATAATGAACTACGTTGAATGTAGTATTCAGCAATTTCATTTGCTCTCATATTTCATATATATAATTATGCAACCAGAATAGAAAAGCAATCCGTTGCATAATTAACCCCATCTCCCTTATGGTACGTATCAAACCCTATCTAAGATGAGAGGGTCTGGATAGCAGGCAGGCGGTATATTATGATCTGTCATCCAGATCCGGGCATATATCGTTCCAGTAGTAGAAGAAGCGTACAATTATAGCGAAGATTTTCCGACTGAATAAGAAGGTAATGCATCTTTAGCATGAATTATATAGCGATTTAAAGCTACATAGAATGAGATAGCTATGGAAGACACGATAGAAATGACGCCCGTCGAATCTGCGAAGGCGGCTGGTTTGCGCTACGTGACGGATGCGAAACCAGGAATCCGGCGCAAGCGTGTGGGGAAGCATTTTAGCTATATTGGTCTGGATGGCAAGCCGATTCATGATGAAAAGGAATTGCAGCGTATTCGTTCCCTCGCGATTCCTCCCGCCTGGAAAGATGTGTGGATATGTCCCGATCTCCGTGGTCATCTCCAGGCGACCGGGCGCGACGCTAAAGGGCGCAAGCAGTATCGCTATCATCCACAATGGCGCAAAGTTCGTGATGAGACCAAATATGATCGGATGGTTGCCTTCGGTCGGGCCTTGCCCGCGATCCGCAAGCGTGTTGAGCACGATCTCAAATTACCGGGGCTATCGCGCGAGAAGGTGCTTGCGGCAATTGTGCGCCTGCTGGATATTACCTCCGTGCGGATCGGGAACGAAGAGTATGCACGCGAAAATAACTCTTTTGGCTTAACAACAATGCGTGATGACCATGTCGATATAGAGGGGGCAAGCATCCACTTCCAGTTTCGAGGGAAAAGCGGCAAAGAGCAGAGTGTTGATATTCGTGACCGGCGGCTTGCCAGGATCGTGAAAAACTGCCGCGACCTGCCCGGTCAGGAGCTTTTCCAGTATGTTGACGAGGATCAGCAGTGCCACATCGTTGAATCCGCCGATGTGAACGAGTACCTCAAGCAGATTTCCGACCAGGACTTTACCGCCAAAGATTTTCGCACCTGGAGCGGGACGGTCGCTGCTGCCAGCGCCTTACAAGATCTGGGTGAGTATGAAACGCAGACGCAGGCCAAAAAGAATGTTGTGCGCGCCATTGAACTGGCGGCCCAATGCCTGGGCAATACGCCCGCGATCTGCCGCAAAAGCTATGTGCATCCTGATATTATCACCTCCTATCTCAGCGGCTCGCTGCTCACCGCCATTGATTGCGAGAAGGAGCAGGTCGAAGATCTGCTGGAAGGTTTGCGCTCGGAGGAAATTACTGTGCTGGTCTTTCTCCAACAGTAACCGTGTAGGGGCAATCCCTTGCGGTTGCCCTGCGTCGTGGGATGGGCGTAGGGAGGCGGTGATGTTTTACAATATGATAGAGAAAAGGATAAAGATAATGACTAGAGGGAAAAATTATGGATGCAGCGAGCAATGCGAACGATAGGAATGCTCTTCCGGCTATCCGACCGCGTGTTGTCCTTATCGGAGCGGGATTTGGCGGTATTCATGCGGCTAGAGGTTTGCACAAAGCTCCCGTTGATTTGATCGTGATTGATCGTAATAACCATCATCTTTTTCAGCCATTATTATATCAGGTGGCAACTGCGGGTTTATCGCCGGCGGATATTTCTGCGCCTATTCGTCATATTCTCAAAAAACAGAAGAATACGACGGTGTTCATGGCTGAGGTGACGGGGATTGATTTGCAGGAGCAGCGTGTGATGACGCAGGATCGGGCTATTGCTTACGATTACCTGATTGTCGCGACCGGCGCCAGCCACAGTTACTTAGGGCATAATGAATGGGAGCCATACGCGCCTGGTTTGAAAACCGTTGTCGATGCCACCACCATTCGCCGCGAGATCCTGCTGGCTTTCGAGAAGGCAGAGATCGAGCCTGATCCGCAGCGACGACGGGAGTTGTTGACGATAGTGCTGGTCGGCGGCGGCCCCACCGGCGTTGAAATGGCGGGCGCAATTGCCGAACTGGCGCGTAAAGCCCTGGCGCATAATTTTCGCAATATTGATCCTGCTTCGGCGCGTATCATTCTCGTCGAGGCCATGCCTAAAATATTGGGTGCGTTCCCTGAATCGTTGGCGAAGAGAGCGCAACAGGCGTTGCAGCGCCTGGGCGTTGAAGTGAAGACGAATGCGCCTGTTGAGCAGATTGATAGTGAAGGGGTAGTGATTGCGGGAGAGCGTCTGCCCGCCAGTACGGTGATCTGGACGGCAGGCGTTGCGGCCTCGCCTGCGGGCCGCTGGCTGGGTGCGGAAGTAGATCGAGCTGGTCGGGTCAAGGTCAACGCTGATCTTTCGTTGCCGGGACATCCCAACGTGTTTGTGATCGGTGATACAGCCACTTTGAGCCAGGGAGGTAAGCCCCTGCCCGGCGTAGCGCCTGTTGCCATGCAGGAGGGAGATTATGTCGCATCCGTTATCGCTGACAGGGTAGCGGGCAAGGAGCATCCAGAGCCGTTCGTTTACCGTAATAAGGGAAATCTAGCGACTATCGGGCGTTCATCGGGCGTTGCCGATCTGGGCTGGCTGCGTATCTGGGGATTCCCCGCCTGGTTCCTCTGGCTGGCGGTACACATCTTCTTTCTGATCGGGTTTCGTAACCGTCTGCTGGTGCTGATCCAGTGGGCCTGGGCCTATATTACATTCCAGCGCGGCGTGCGCTTGATTACGTTTGCACCATCATTGGAAGCGGAGGAAGCTGAGAGCAAACGGCTGCAATCGGTGGAGAAGTAACTGTTTGCTAACCTGTCCTTGTAACTGTGTGGCTACGTCGGCGAGGTAAAGAGATGCAGGATGAACGGGCAGACTTTCCTCCAGGAAAGGTCTTACGGTCGCGCTATATCGTTGAAGAACTGCTTGGCAAGGGCGGCTTCGGGGCGGTGTACCGTGTGAGGGAGCGCCGCATGAGTAGCAATATTTTTGCTCTCAAGGAAGTCATTGATCCGAACCGGCAACAGCGAGAACGCTTTACTTTTGAAGGCGAGATTTTGCAACGGCTCAATCATCCAGCTCTTCCGCGTGTCTATCAACTGTTTGAGGATCGTAAGTACCACCGGCTCTATATGCTCATGGATTACATTGAGGGCGTGGATCTGGAGCAATTACGACAGCAGCAGCCGGGCAAACGCTTCACGTTACTCGAAGCATTACACATCATGGCCCCTATCGCTGATGCACTGATTTACTTACATGCGCAAGAACCGCCGATTATTCATCGCGACATTAAACCCGCGAATATTATCGTCTCACCGTTGGGCGATAGAGCGGTGCTAGTAGACTTTGGCATTGCCAAAGAATACGACCAGGAAGCGACCACCACGGCGGTGCGTCATTGTTCGCCAGGCTATGGCGCGCCTGAACAATATGTCCTCGGCACAAACCCGCGCACCGACATCTACGGTCTCGCCGCTACTTTTTACAAACTATTAACCGGTCAGGTGCCGGTGGACGCCTTCTATCGCCTAACGCGTCTAGGAAGCGGCGAGACCGATCCGCTTGAACCAGTCAATATGCTGGTGCCAACCATATCTTCGTCGGTGGCGGACGTGTTACGGCAGGCGATGGCGATCAATAGCAATGATCGTTTTGCCTCTATCGAAGAATTCTGGCGGGCTTTGCAGAGATGTACGACGGAACTGCGCGTACCGGATGTTGCAACTGGCTCTCAGGAGCTTGTTGCTCAAAGGCTAGCATCTACCGCTTCCGCAGCCTCTGCGTTATCGCCGCTGGCGGTGTCGGGAAGATCTTATGTATCTACGGTGAGAACCGGGCGATCAAAGCAGGCGACGGGGCGGAGAGCAGTTTTTTTGACGCTGGTTGCTCTTGTGCTTGTGGGATTGATCTCTGGCATCGTCTTTGGAGCGAGTCAATGGCCTGGACTGGGACCTGCGTATGACGTTGTGATCATTACCCCACAGAGCACCCCGTTCATAGCAACCCCTCAATTACGGGCGACGACAACTCCGTCGGTCGCAGCATCGCCGCTAGCTACCTTGAGCCCGACGGTTCCTCCCACGACAATAGCGGCAACCCCTACGCCAACCTCGGGGACGCAACCTGCTGCGAACTCCCTCACACCCACGCCGATAGCAACTTCACCCACGCGGCCATTGCCGCCAGATTATCCGATGCTAGCTAATCGCTATAATGGTATGATTAGCGATCAATTTTCCTTCCCCTTTAAAAATGCCTCTATGGTCTTATCGCAGATCCGCCAGGATGGCGAGAAGATCAGCGGTTATTTTTCTTCCACGTCAGGCTTTATTGGGGCTGGTAGCTTTAGTGGCACGCTGTCTGCCGATAAACTCGTGCAGTTTATCCTCCCCGGTAGCACGCTTCTGCACCCGTTCTTCTTTCAGGGCCAGTTGCAGGCGGATGGAAGTATTCTCGGCACCTACTGTAGCCTGCAAGACAACCACTGTAACTTTTTTGCGGGCGAATACGGGAACTGGCAAGTTATGCCCCTATCACGCTGAATTACTCCGATGGACCTTCTTTTCGTCCCGTATACGTATGGGGTGAAACTTCACCAGAATGCCAATCGTGTTAGTCAAGTGTGAATACTATAAATATAGCTCGCCGTAGATATCTGGAGCTATTTCATGCTTTTATCATTGTTCCAGCCTGTGAACTTATTCTAATCATCGTGTGAGGTATAACGTGCAAAGCGTTCAGCTCAGTCTCCCTCTTGGGAGCATTATCCACCAGCGCTACCTGGTGGAAAGTCTACTCGGCAAGGGCGGCTTTGGAGCAGTCTACCTTGTGAGGGATTTGCGCGTAAAGGGCAATGTGTTTGCGCTCAAAGAGGTTGCCGATTTGAGCCAGCAGGGACGTAAGAGCCTTATTTTTGAAGGCGATGTGCTCAAGCGGGTTGACCATCCGGCGCTCCCCAGAGTCTATCGAACGTTTGAAGATGATACGCGCGTTTATCTATTGATGGATTATATTGAGGGGCCGAACTTAGAGCTGTTGCGGAAAATGCAGCCGGAAAAGCGTTTTTCGGTAGCTCAGGCAATGAAGATCATGGCTCCCATCGTTGATGCCGTTGCTTACCTGCACGCTCTTCATCCGCCGATCATTCATCGCGATATCAAACCTTCTAACATTATCGTCCCTACATCGGACGCGGGGGCTGTGCTGGTAGATTTTGGCATCGCCAAAGAATATGATCAGGATTCGACTACGACGGCGGTTCGTCATGGCTCGCCCGGATACTGCGCCCCTGAACATTATTCACGGGGAACCGGCCCGCGTTCCGATATCTATAGTCTGGGCGCGACCTTCTATACACTGCTGACCGGCGTCGTGCCCATTGATTCGCTCTACCGCCTGACGCAGCTCAGTAGCAAGAACGCCGATCCGCTTGAGCCTGTCAAAGCGGTGGCTCCCTCTGTGCCGGAGCCGATTGCTGAGGCGGTCCAGCGCGCTCTGGTGCTCAACAGCAATGAACGCTTTGCGACGGTCGAGGAGTTCTGGCAGGCCCTGAGCAGTTACAACATTGCAGAAGCGGCAGAAGCTCCTCTTGTGCTGCCCGGGCTATTATCTGCCCAGCAGGGATTTGTCAGCGGCGCTACTCCCCGCACCCCTGCGGTTGAAGTTTTTCCCACAATGGTGCGGCCCAATGCGACAATGTCTGCCATCAGCCGTGACAGAAAGAATCGCGGCCTGTTTCCGGTATTCATCGCTCTGGCCTTAGTTGCCATAGTAGCCGGTGCGGCCTTCGGAGCGAGCCATCTGCCCGCGAAAACCGGTCATAGCCAACCGACTCCTATCCACCAGCCAACGACGGTACCAACGGCAAAACCTACCATCGTGGCAACGACGGTGCCAAATCATTACCCCATATTGATTAGTTCCTATAACGGCAATATCAGCGACGTATTGACGAAGCCGCCTACCAATAGCACCATGTCGCTGGCCCGTATAAGCCAGAGCGGCGCAACCATCAGCGGGTATTTTGCTGTGGGGGCGGGATTATCCGGCAATGGAAATTTTACCGGTTCTGTAACTACCGATAACAAAATTCAATTTACCGTCCCAGGCGTTCATGGATTTCTGCCGCTCTTTTTTCAGGGGCAAATCCAGCCTGATGGTAGCGTTACCGGGACATACTGTAGCTATCGCAACGCCAGTTGTGATTATGCTGCCGGTGGATACGGCTATTGGAGTGTGCTTCCGGTTGTGCCGAATGCTCCATCTTCATCGATTACCATTCCAGGTTCATCCTGGCAGGGGAATGATGATGATGGTAATGGGCGGGGTAATGACGATGGACACGGAAAAAAAAAGACGTGAGTGAAAATGGCGCTGGACATGGAAAGGGGAAAAAGCATGAATAAATATTTCCTGGAGAAAAAGCCTCTCGCTCATGTCTTCTTTATCTTGAAACTTCGTAGGGCTATTATTCGTGTTCAGTCAGGTATGGGCTAACGGGTGGTGAAAAAAGGTAAAAGTTTTTGCAAAAGAGTAGTGAGGAGGTAAAAATGCAACAATTTGACCAGGGTAATCAGCAGATATACCAGAACTATGCCAATGCCTGGGACCAGGGAACCTATTCGCAGATTCCTGAGCAGGAGGCAAGGGAGAACTATCGGAGGTTCATCCAGAGTGCGCCTCCGCAGGCTGTCGAGCAGGTTCACCAGCAGTATTATGAGCAAATGCCGCTGCAACAGCGGGGCAGTCTGGTTCAGGGATTGCTGCAAGGGCTGACGCAGCGAGGGTTTAATCCGCAGCAGGCAGGTGTACAAAACACCGATCCATACAGCATGTCACCACGCGATGCCGCCCGCCTGACCGGCTATGCCCAGCAGCGGGACCCGGATATCCTGCATCAGGTGTTTGGCCCTAACGGACCTCTAGGTAGCACTGGCGCAAAACTTGCAGTCGCGGGTCTGGCAGCTTTGGCCGCGAAGCACTTCCTCAGCGGTTCTAGTGGCTTTGGCGGCTCTGGCGGTAGCCTGCTTTAAACTGGCTGAGGGTAGAATAAGCAACAATCACACCCCTCTGAGATACAAGGTCGATATGATCATTTGCATATCGGCCTTTTTTTACGTCTAAAATGCTGTGGGTGGTAGCGGTCCATATCGCAATATGGTATAGTTGGTGAAAATCCAGACGACCACGTTGGTGCATTATCAAGCTACTGCTCTGCACCTTTATTTTTATGTCAGGAACAGGTCATGT
>Ga0070741_10015490_pt1 | contig 12902 bp, 15 predicted proteins | sample Coa_R1_4_FD_66440 | JGI IMG/M metagenome (GOLD analysis project Ga0070741, IMG submission 66440) | Surface soil microbial communities from Centralia Pennsylvania, which are recovering from an underground coalmine fire - Coalmine... | ecosystem: Environmental > Terrestrial > Soil > Unclassified ...
CGGGAGCCCGCCTCACCACCACCATCGGCCAGTCATCGCAAACGGTGCTGACCGACCCGCGCATCTCCGGCATCGTCGGCTACGTGCCGTACTTCGGGCAGGACTTCTATCCGGCGTTCGGTCGCAACCAGGACGGCCTTTCCGACATCACCGTGCCGTTCCTGGGCATTTCCGGCACGGCCGATACGACGGCGCCGATTTCCGCAGCGCAAGCCGGCGTGCGCAAGCTCTCCGGTTCGCGCATCCTGGTCGCGCTCAACGGCGTGCAGCACGGATTCGACGTGACGTCCGCTCCCGACATCTTCACGTGGTCGCTCGTGTTCCTTGCCGCGCACGTGCAGGGCGACAAGCTCGCGCGGGTGCGGATCGCACGCATGCAGAGCGTGGCCGGAGGCGGCGACGACAGCACGCTGGTCGATTACACCGCGCCCTCGCCGCCGGGGCCGGGAGAGGTGATCGTGAACGAGTTCCATCGCGACGACCTCGATCACTACTTCATCACCGCCGATGCGGCGGAGAGCGCGATGCTCGATGCGGGAACGCTCGTGCGCGGCTGGACGCGCACGGGCTTCGCGTTCAAGGCATGGCCGGCCGGGTCACCGTTCGGGCTTGCCACGTGCCGCTTCTTCGGTACGCCGGGCATCGGCCCCGACTCGCACTTCTACACCAACAGCGCGAGCGAGTGCGCGCTGGTGCGCGGGAATCCGGCCTGGACGTACGAAGGCATCGCGTTCAATGCCTTTCCCGCGATCGCCAACGATTGCCCGGCCGATCGCATTCCCGTGACGCGGCTGTACAACAACGGCAAGGGCGGGCAGGCGAATCATCGCTACATCACCAGTCGCAGCGAGATCGCCGACACCGTGGCGCGCGGCTGGATCGTCGAGGGTCCGGTATTCTGCGCATTGCCATGACAGCGTCCGCCGCGCCTTCATGAAAGCTGCGTGGTACGAACGCCAGGGTGCCGCGGCCGACGTGCTCGTGGTCGGCAGCATGCCCGACCCGGAACCCGCACCCGGTGAAGTGCGCATCCGCCTCGCCGCCTCCGGCATCAATCCGGGCGACGTGAAAAAGCGGCAGGACGCGTTCGGCTACGGCATGGCGTATCCGCGCGTGATTCCGCACAGCGATGGCGCCGGCATGATCGACCGCGTGGGCAGCGACGTGCCGCCGACGCGCCTGGGTGAGCACGTATGGTGCTACGGCGCGCAAAGCTATCGGGCGTACGGCACGGCGGCCGAGTATGTCGCGGTGCCTGCGGCGCAAGCCGTGCCGCTGGCCGACGACATCGCCTTCGAGCAGGGCGCCTGCCTCGGCATTCCCGGCATCACGGCGCATCGGGCGGTTCATGTCGCCGGCGACATCGCGGGCATGACCGTGCTCGTCCAAGGCGGCGCGGGCGCGGTCGGGCAGTGCGCGATTGCGCTCGCGCGTCACGCCGGTGCACGCGTCATTGCAACGGTTCGATCCAGTGCCGACCAGGCGATCGCCAGCGAGGCAGGCGCGCACGAGATCGTGCCGGCCCGAGCCGAAGCGCAAGAGATCGTGCAGCGCATACGTTCCGTTGCGCCGGATGGCGTGGACCACGTGATCGAGGTCGCGTTTCATGCGAATGTCGAGATCGACGCAGCGGTGCTGCGCAATGGCGGCTCGATTGCCACGTACGCATCGGGTGAGCCGAAGCCGCACGTTCCCTTCTGGCCGCTCGTGTTCAAGAACGTTGCCATCCACTTCCTCGGCAGCGACGACTTCCCGCCGCGAGCGAAAGAGGAGGCCGCGCGCGATATCAATGCGGCGCTCGCGGCCGGGTGGAAGGGCTTTGCCATCGGTGCGCGTTATCCGCTGGATCGGATTGCGGCTGCGCACGAGCGGGTGGAGGATGCCGCGCAACCGGGGCGCACGGTGCTCGTGGTCTAGTCCCACTCCGGGATCGATGGCACGCGCATGCTTTCGACTTCCGGCAAGTCGAACCCGAAGTCGCGGCGCACCAGCGCGCGCAACGCATTGCGATCGGTGAGCACGCTCGTGCGCGCTTGACTGCCGGTGCGCTGCGTCACATCCCGATCCATCACGGTGACCTGTCCCGCCGGCGTGTAGGCGCGCAGCATCAGGCGGTTGACGAATGGCGAGGAGGGATAGGTCGATACGAAGTGGTTGCCCATCTCGAAGTCGACCGCGTTGTCCGGCGCGACCTCCGACACCCAGCAGTCGACCACGCGATCGCCGTCACGCGTGCGCAGCATCCACAGGCCGCCCTCGCGCGCCATCCAGTGCACCTCGTTCTCCGCGCATGCTTCGGCGCCTTCCTGGAGCGGCACCGGCACGCGCGGCGCGGTGCGGCCGAAACCGGGATCGAGCACGAACGTGCCCTCGGCAAGGACAATGGTCAGGAACATGTGCGTGCGTGGCGACTGCTCCTTGGGCACGACCATGACGACGCGCGCGGTGTGCGGCGCGGGTGCGAAGCCCAATGCCTCGAGCGCGGCCGCAAGCAGGCTCGCGTGCTCGAAGCAGTACCCGCCACGGCGCGCGCGAACGAGCTTGTCCTGCAGCGACTGTGCATCGAGGCGCACGCCGCGACCGAGCAGCACGTCGAGGTTCTCGAAAGGAATGTGCTCGATATGCGCCCTGAGCAGGCCGGCGACGGTATCGTAACGATGTGCCGTGCTGCCGCCCCATTGAATGCGCTCGAGATAAGCGTCGATATCGAAGCGGTCCTGCATGGTGTCCGGTGCGAGATACGGCGCGTTTCAGCGCAAGGCGACCGATTCGATCCACATGATCTCACACGCACCATCGCCGGTGTCCGTGCGGGTGAGCGAGGTCTTCCAGGTGAACCCGGGCGCCACGACATCGACGAGATAGCCGCCGAGCGTGACGAGTTGCCCGGGCCGCAGGCGGCGCAGCGTGTCGTCGATCTCGCGCGTCGCGGGAATGGCGTGGATCTGCGCGACCTCGGAGATCAGCGCGTCTGCCGGAACGTTGAACGTCGCCGCGTCCTTGGGCCGCCAGTAGAAGAAGCGGCCCATCTGCGTGATCGAGAGCTGCTCGAGCATGGCGCTGTCGGACATGCGCGCCCAGCCCACGGCGAGGTCCACCGGCGCGATGGCCGCGCCGCCGTCCAGCCGGTAGATCTCCTTGCGCAGTACGCGCACCGTGAGATCGTAACGCGCGCGTCGCGCCAGCTTGAACGTTGGCGTCTTGCTCGCCGTCGTGCCGTCTTCGGCATGCGGATCGAACATCTCCGGCGGATCGATATCGCGCTGCATCGGCACGCCAAGCACGAGCTGGCCGGCGGCGCGCGCCACCGGCCGTTCGTGCGTCCACCAGTGCCATGCACCGACGAGCGCGACCAGGACCAGAATCCAGCGCCAGCTCATGTCGACATGACGAGGCCCGAAAGCGCATCGAAGATGCCCGGTGCGCTCGCGATCACGCGCCCGCCCGCGCCGAGTCCGTCCGGGCCGGGATAGTCGAGCACGAGCCCGCCCGCTTCCTCGATCAGCAGCAGGCCCGCGCATGCATCCCAGGGGTGCATGTGCGGCTCGTAGAAGCCGTCGTAGCGGCCTGCCGCGACATGCGCCAGCATGAGCGCACCGGCCCCCATGTCCTTCACCGCAATGCCGCGCGCGAGCATGCGCCGGCGCAGTGCAAGATGCGCGTCCAGATCGTGGCGCGGGACGTAGCCCGCGGCGAGCAACGCCTCATCCAGCGCGTTGCAGCTCGACACGCTGATCCGCGCATCGTTGCACCACGCGCCATGACCGCGCCGGCTCCAGAAAAGCTCGGCGAGGGACGGGTCGTGCACGACCCCGATCTCGCGCATGCCTTCGTGAATGAAGCCGATGGAGATGCACCAGTAGCGTACGCCGTGCACGAAGTTGATCGTGCCGTCGATCGGATCGACCACCCAGCTGCGCGCGCCGATGCTGCCGCCGCTCTCTTCCCCCAGAAACTGGTCCTCGGGAAACGCCTGCGCGATGCCCCGGCGCAGGACCTCTTCGATCGCGCGATCGGCCTCGCTCACGAAATCCTGCGGACCCTTGGCCTCGCGCGTGTAGGCGACCTCGCGATGGAAGTACTTGCGCGCAAGCACGCCGGCTTCACGCGCGAGCGCGATCGCGACGAGGGTGCGCTCCTCGAGATCGTGTGGCGAAAGCCTCACGTGGCCGCGAGCGGAATGACGCCGCGCGCGACGAAGCCGATGCTGACGGCCGTGCCGACGGCGCGCGGTGCGTCGACCCGCGGATCGACAACGAAAAGATCTCCCAGCGCGGTATGCACCGTGTATTCCATCACCGCGCCGAGATAGGCCGCCTTGCGCACCTGCCCGGAGAGCGGCGTCGCATCTTCTGCTTCGAGCACGATCGCCTCGGGACGGATGGCGACCTGCACCTCGCCCGAAGGCAATCCGCGATGCGCCACTTCGACCGCGACGGGTCCAAGCTTGAGGATCGCGAGCTCCGCGCCATTGCGCACGAGCGTTCCGCTCACGCGATTGGCTTCCCCCATGAAGGTGGCCACGAACGCGTCGCGCGGATCGCTGTAGAGCTCGCGCGGCGCGCCGGCCTGCGCGATCACCGCCTTGTCCATCACGATGATGCGATCGGAGACGGCGAGCGCTTCGGACTGGTCGTGCGTGACGTACACCACGGTCAGCCCGAGGCGCTGCTGCAGATCACGGATCTCGTCGCGCATCTGGCGGCGCAGCCGCGCATCGAGATTCGACAGCGGCTCGTCGAACAGCAGCACCGAAGGCTCGAGCACGAGCGCGCGCGCCACGGCGACGCGCTGTTGCTGTCCGCCCGATAGCTCCGACGGCAGGCGCTGGTCGAGCCCGGTCAGGCCGACGGTGGCGAGCGCGGCGTGTGCCTTCTCCTGCAGCTTTGCCTTCGGCCAGCCCGACACGACCAGGCCATAGCTCACGTTCTCGAGCACCGACATGTGCGGAAAGAGCGCATAGCTCTGGAACACCATCGAGACGTCGCGATCGGCGGCGGGAATGCGCGTCACGTCCGTGTTGCCGATCCGGATCGTGCCGCGGGTGGGCAGCTCCAGTCCTGCGATCATGCGCAGCATCGTGGTCTTGCCGCAGCCGGAGGGCCCGAGCAGGGTGACCAGCGATCGCGCCTCGATGCCGAACGACACGTCGCGCACGGCGACGACTTCACCGTATGTCTTGGTGACGTGCAGGAACTCGATGGACGCGGCTTTCATGACCTCGGCATCAGCGCGATCAGCACCGAGCAGTACGCGATGGCGACGCCGTCGTCGCCGTTCACCACGCGATTGAACATGTAGGTCGTCGCCATTGTCGGATGCCGTGCCGCATCATCGGCCATGCGGTGTTGCGGCGTCAACGGCCGACGACGGCGGGGACTCAGGAACGCTGATCCCGTGCGTCGCGCTGCCGGTGATGCCTGCGATGCCATGGCAGCACGAACCACAGCACGCCGAACACGGCCAGCAATGCACCGCCGACCATCCATGCCACGACCGCGCTTCCCGTCACCACGAGCGCGACGAGCCAGGCGTCCAGGCTCAGACCGATCATGAGCGGAACGAGCGCGCTCGCGATGAATCGCGACGCGAGATCCACGAAACGCCGCGACACCTGGCCGCGCTCGGCCATGCGATGGTAGGCCGCCGGAGCCATCACCAGCGCCATTGCGATCGCGACCAGCACCAGGGCCGCAAGGTGCACCGCGCGTCCCGGTGCGTCCACATGCTCGAAGCCGCGATTGAACACGACCATGAGCTGAAAGCCGAACAGCGCCTGGATCCCGGGAACGATCACGCGCGCCTCCTCCATGCTGGTGCGCATTTCGTCGGCGAGCGAGACGTCCTCGTGGTCCTGGGCCGGCGTGTGGCGCCAAGCCGTCCCCGAGTCGGCCAGCGCGACGTCTGGTTTGCGCGGGCGAGGTGTGGACACGGGACCCTTTCGGTGAGCAGCGGATGCGGATGCCATCGCCCAGCGAAGCACGTGCCAGGCTCGGGCATGGCGCGCATGGTTCTTGCTGACTGGGAAGCACGAAGTCACCACCAAGGAGACCAACATGGTTCCATCGCTCTGGCGTGCGAAGCTGCAGCAAATCGCGCCGCCGGCGCTCCAGCAGGGCAAGATGGGCTACATCCTGCTGTGGCTGCTGGGGGTGCCGATCCCGATCCTGTTCGTGATCTTCCTGCTGCGCGGCTGCACCTGATCGGCTGTCGTAAAGTTTGCGCTTTTGGTAGAAAATTTCGCGCCTGCCACGGGCACGGCTGGTCCGGCGTGCCCGTGTTGCGCCAAGGCCGCGCGGTTACACGTCGGCGCTGACGGGCGCGCGTTCGGCGGCGGGCGTGTTCCCGGGAAGCGGCAGGCGCGCGGTGATGCGCGTGCCGTTGCCGGGCTCCGAGGTCACATGGAAGGTCCCGCCGAAAGGGGCGACGCGCTGCTGCATTCCGGTCAGGCCATGCGATGTCGGGTGGGCAAGCGTCTCGGGCGAGATGCCGATGCCATCGTCGGTGATCGCGACGCACACGCTGTCCGGATCCTCGGTCACCGCGACGCTGACGTTCTTCGCCTTCGCGTATTTGGCGACGTTCGTGAGCGACTCCTGCACGACCCGAAATAGCGCGAGCGCCGCATCGCCCGGCAGGGGCCGTTCGCACTGCAATTGCAGCTCCACCGGAATGCCGGTCTTCTTCGACCATTGCGTCACGTAATCGCGCAACGCGGGTGCAAGCCCGAGATGCTGCAGCAGCATCGGGCGCAAGCCGTCGATGATGCGCCGCTTCAGCGCGGCCGTCTCGTGCACGAGCTTCAGCGCCTGGCTCTGGCGCTCCACGAGCTCCGGCGCTTTCTTCTTGAGACGCTCGAGCACCCACGCGAGATCGAGCGCGAGTGCCGACAGCGCGCCACCGAGCTCATCGTGAAGCTCGGCGGCGAGGTTCGCCTTCTCCGTCTCGGACACGCGGATGAGGTGCTGCGACAAATGGCTCAACATGCGCTCGGCCGACGCCCGCCGTGCGGCCTCCGCGCGCCATTGCGCTACCGCCCGCTCCTCCTGCCGCGTTTTCTTGAGCGTGGTCCAGGTCGCGAGCAACAGCGCGAGCGCTGCAGCGACCGCGACCACGGCCGGCAGCCACAGCGTGCGCAGCCAGTCGTCGACCACGCCCGATTGCAGCAGATCCGTGCTCACGAACAGCGGGTAGGACCCGATCCGCTGCGCGTCGACATAGCGACGCCGCCCGTCTTCCGGTGACACCGCGATCGTGACCGGCGTCGGCTCCGCGTCGCCAATGAGCGGGATGAGCGGATTGTGCGCGGTGACGCGTGTCTCGGGCGCGGGCGCATCGGGAAAACGCGTGAGCACGCTGCCGTCCGGTCGCACCACCGAGATCGCAAGCCCCGACTCCCGGTCGGCGAGCTGCTGGTAGAAAGCGGTGAAGTATGCCGGCGAGAGCGCGATGGTCACGAGCCCGGCGAAGCGGCCGTGCGCGTCCTTGCGGCTGCGAGCGACGACGAAAAACACCTGGTCGCTGATGCGGCCACGCTGCGCATTGCTGATGACGAGCTCGCCCGGCCGCGCCTGCGCTGCAGCGAAGTACGGCCGATCGGCGATCGACAAGTCGCGCGGTGCGGGATACGTGGCGCTGTGCGCGAGCACGTGACCGTCGGCGGACCAGACGGCTACCGCCTGCACCTCGCGCACGGTGGCGGCCATCTCGCCGAGACGATCGTGCAGCTCCTGCTCGCGGCGTGCCAGCGCTTCATCGCCGTCCGCGCGCGTGAGGTCGAGCACCCGGCGCAGCAGGATGTCGTTCGTTTCGAACACCTTGAGCGCATGCTCGCGCGCGATGCGGGTCGTGCGCGATACGCGCTGCTCGGACCGGGCGACCGCCTGTTCGTACTCGTGCCACGCGACGACCACCAGGATCAGCAGCGGCAGCGCCACGGCCGCGACCATGACGAGCTTGAGCCACGGCTCGGCCGAGCCTGCACGCAGGCGTGCTAGTAGGCGGTGGGGATTCATGGCAGGATGAAAGCGGGCCGGTGCCACTGTAGGGCAGGCATGGCGCCGGGCCAGCCAGCGCATGCGCTGATCGCGTGTAGGCAACGTCCTACGCGATCGCGCCTGAGCGACCTACGGTGAGCATGCCCAATGCAGCGCATGCTGCAAGGTCGCACCCGCATCGGTGCCGATCACGACGATTCGCGAGGAGAGACGCATGAGCTGTGGAGTCCGCTATCGATTTTCGATCGTGAACGTGCCCAAGCCGGCGCAGATCATCGCGGGCGAGTCCGAGCAGATCGGCACGCCGCACGATGCGGTGGAGGCCGGGCCCGCGGACGTGCGCCGCGCGCAGCCTGATCGGTTGGATCCCGATCACGACAAGCCGCGCGGCCGCCAGCGCACCAAACGTTGAAGCTCGCCGCTGCGCAGGCCGGCCGACTCACGCCCGACGCCGATGGGCGCCTCGAGCTCGTCGAGCGCTTCTTCGACGGCACCGGCGCCACCTATGACGCCATGGTGCACTGGGCGACGCTCGGCATCGATCGCCTGTGGAAGAAGCGCATGGTGGCCGCGATTCCCGCGCACGCCACGCGCGTGCTGGACCTCGCGTGCGGCACCGGCATCTCCACCTTCGCCATCGCCCGCGCCCGCCCGGAGTGTCACGTCACGGGCGTCGAGCTGCGCGATGAATACCTGCAGTTCGCACGCGCGAAGCTCGCGCGCGAGCCGTTGCCCAATGTGAGCCTCGTGCTCTCGCGCGCCGAGGACTTCTCGAGCGACCAGCGCTTCGATTGCATCAGCTCTTCCTATCTCGCGAAATACGCCGATCTGCCGCGCCTCGTCGCGGCGAACCGGGCCATGCTCGCGCCCGGTGGGTTGCTGCTGATGCATGACTTCACCTTGCCGCCGGCGGCGGCGCTGCGTGGCGTCTGGCGCGCGTATTTCGCGCTCATGCAGCAGACCGTCGCGCGCATCGTCCCGGCGTGGAGGGAGATCTATTACGGCCTGCCGCGGCTCATCGAGTCGACGCGCTGGCTGGAGGAGCTCCCGCCGCTCCTTCGCCCGCACGGCTTCGAGGATGTGCGCGTCGAATATTTCACGCTGTACGGCTCGGCACTGGTGAGCGCGCGCAAGGGCGCGTGATCGTCAGCGGCTAGATCGGACGTCCAGCGACGTCTGCAGATTGACGATGTAGTGCGGGGCCGCGTGCAGCAGCGCGGCCGGCGGACCGGCCACGAGATCGTCCACCTCACGCCGCGCGAGTCGAATGCGGCGATGAATCTCGCGTGTCATGCGCGGCCGCAGCAACTCGATCGCATCGATGCCGCTCTCGGCCATCGCACGCGCATGTCGCGGCCGCCCGAAGTGCTCGTGCAAGGCGGCGAGCGCCGCGCTCTTCTGGCTGTCCTGTGCCGTGAGCGCGCCGGGTCCGAGCAGGTCCTCGATGTCGTCGGCCATCTGGTAGGCCTCGCCCAGTCGAGTCGCGAACGTGCACGCCGCTTGCGCCGCAGGCTCGCTCGCCGCGGCAGCAATGGCGCCGAGCCTGCCGGCGGCGCCGAACAGTGCGCCGGTCTTGCAGTGGATCACGCGCTCGTAGAGGCTCGCGTCGGCACTGTGCCTGCTGCGTGCGTCGTGATCTCCCTCGAGTGGCTCGCGATAGGCGCCGCTTGCGACCGTGCCGATGGCGGCCGCCAGCGTGGCGACGTCGCCATGACCCAGACGTGCGGCTTCCATGAGCGATGTCGCGAACATGAGATCGCCCAGGAGCAGCGCGCGCCGTACGCCGAGCGTGGTCCACAGTGCGGGGCGACCCCGGCGCAGCGTGTCGCCATCGACGATATCGTCGTGCACCAGGGTGGCGGCCTGCACGCACTCCATCAGCACGGCCCTGGGCATTGCATCGTCATGGCGGCCGCCGAGGGCCTCGCACACCAGGAGCACGAGACAGCCACGCGCGGCCTTGCCTTCGAGCACGAGCCGCTGCACGAGCGGCAGATCGCGACCCACTGCCGCGCCGAAGTAGCCCGCGACCAGATGAGGTGCGTCGCGCTCGAACGCCGCCTTGAGCGCCTGCCAGTGGCGGCTGAAATCGATCCTGCTCATCATCGTCATCCGGTCTGATAGCGGGCGAGGGCGAGCGCGAGCGTCAGGGCGATCGTGCCGAGACTCACGCTCTTCAGTATCGCTTCGAGGGTCCGCAGGTGGGCATCATCCACCGCGCCGCCGGTGCGCGCCGCCTGGCGCAGCGCCTTGTATGGACGGGAAGCCTTGATCTCCACCACGCTCAGCGCGGCGGTGCCTGCCGCAAGCGCGAGCGCCGCCAGCGACAGCGAGTTGGTCTGCAGCATGTAGCCTGCCATGGCCGGCAGCGCACCCCACGAGAATGCGAACCAGGCATCGTCGTGAAAGCGACCGTCAAACCATTCGAGGTTGTAGGCGAGCACGAAAAAACCCTCGGCGATGGCGATCGGCCACAGCCATGGCGCGTAGCGCTGCATGTACCAGGCGCCGATCGCATAGGCGGCTGCAAGCGACACTCCCGCAATCCACCTGAGCGTGCGCGACGCGAACACGCTGCCCCACGGCTTGGCAGCACCCTTGCCGATCGCATCGAGCGCGTGGGCACCGATGCCGAGGGCCAGCGCGTAGATCACGAGCAGCGCGGCGACGCGTTCCCAATCGATGACGGGCGCGAGCAATGCGCCGAGCGCCGTGAACGACAGCACCATGCCCGTGTACGGCAGGAACAGCAATCCCACGAGCACGCGAAACCGGCGCGGGCCGAAGCGCGGCACGAACCATTCATCGCTGCGATCGATGATGCGCTCACCTGGAGGTGTCATGGCGCCGCTCGTGGCTGTTGCGATCCATGCATGGCCAACAGCGCGAGGATGGAAACCTTCCGCGCCGGATCAGCCGAATGGTACGCAAAAAAGAACCGGGCAGCGCCCGGTTCGGCAAGCGGTTGGCCGGCAGCGTTGCGACAGGAATGCTAGGCGAGTCCCGTCAGCAGCTGGGGCGGGGCGTGGAATTCATAGCAGCGCCGCGTGTAGGCGCCGGAGTCGTGGCCGAACAGGCGGGCGATCCAGTACCTCATGCGGCGCGCGAGCGGCGCCGTGCCCGAGGCCGGCGTGGCATCGTCGTGCTCGTAGCAATAGCGCTCTAGCGCGCGATCGAGCGCGGCGCGCGCCTGCTCCCAGGTGTTGCCTTCGGCTTCGAGGTCGACATCGACGCAGTATGCTTTCCAGCCGGAGCGCTCGCGTTCGACAAAGCAGCGCATTCGTTCTTGTGACATCGGGACTCCCTGTGGCGAATGGCTGTACTGTGCCGCGGCGCACAACCAGCAACAGTCGTCTGTCACCGCGAGCCGCTGTAAGGGATACCCGACAGTGTGTCCAAATGGAGCAGTGGTTATGACCGGAAGTTCGATACGCATCGGCATCGACCTCGGGGGCACCAAGACGGAGATCATCGCCCTCGATCCTTCGGGCATGGAGCTCCTGCGCCGCCGGGTGCCCACGCCGCGCGAGGACTATCCCGCCATTCTCGCGACCATCGTCGCCTTGATCCGCGAGGCGGAGCAGGCACTGCGCTCGCGCGCGACGGTAGGCATCGGCACGCCGGGATCGGTGTCGCGCGCCACCGGTCTCTTGCGCGGCTCGAATTCCGTGTGCCTCAACGGCCAGCCGCTGCAGCACGATCTCGAGGCCTTGCTCGAGCGGCGCATCGTGCTCACCAACGACGCGAATTGCTTTGCCTTGTCCGAGGCGAGCGACGGTGCGGGGGCGGCGGCGGAGGTGGTGTTCGGCGTCATTCTCGGAAGCGGGGTCGGTGGCGGCATCGTCGTGCGCGGACACTTGCTGGATGGTCCGAACGGCATCGCCGGGGAATGGGGCCACAACCCGCTGCCCTGGCCGCGCGAAGACGAGCGGCCCGGGCCGCCGTGCTTTTGCGGGCGCACCGGCTGCATCGAGACGTTCGTGTCGGGACGCGGCATGGAGCGTGATCATCGCGAGCAAACGGGCGAGGCGCTGCTCGGGCCCGAGATCGTCGCGCGCGCCGAGGCGGGCGACGCTTCGTGCGAGGCGACGCTCGCGCGCTACGAGGAGCGGCTCGGGCGGGCGCTCGCGCACATCATGAACGTGCTCGATCCCGATGTGATCGTGCTGGGCGGCGGGATGTCCAACGTGATGCGGCTCTATCGCAACGTGCCGCCGCGCCTGCACCCGTGGGTGTTCTCCGACCGCATCGACACGAAAATCGTGCCGCATCGGCACGGCGACTCGAGCGGCGTGCGCGGTGCGGCGTGGCTGGGCGGGAGCGTCGAGACGTAACGGCTTACATGTTGACGTAATTCGGCCCGCCGCCGCCTTCGGGCGGAACCCAGTGGATGTTCTGGCGCGGATCCTTGATGTCGCACGTCTTGCAGTGCACGCAATTCGTGAAGTTGATCTGCAGCCGCATCGCACCGTCGGATCCGGCTTCGTCCGGCACGAACTCGTACACGCCGGCGGGACAATAGCGCTGCTCCGGACCGTCGTAGACGGCGAGATTCACGTTGACCGGGATCTGCGCATTGCGCAAGCGCAGGTGCACCGGCTGGTTCTCCTCGTGACTGGTGTTCGAGAGGAAAACGGATGACATCTTGTCGAAGGTGAGCGCGCCATCGTAGGCGGGATACTGCAGGCGCGGCATGTCCGCCGCGGGCTGCAGCGACTCGTGGTCCGGCTTGTCGTGGCGCAACGTCCACGGCACGAGCGCGCCGAGGCCGAGGTCGTTGAGCCACATGTGCACGCCGGCGTGCATGCTGCCGAGCCACATGCCCCAGCGCAACCCCGGCTTCACGTTGCGCACCTTGTACAGATCCTCGTACACCCACGAGTGCCGGAATGCGGTGCCGTAGCT
>Ga0070741_10015491_pt1 | contig 12902 bp, 12 predicted proteins | sample Coa_R1_4_FD_66440 | JGI IMG/M metagenome (GOLD analysis project Ga0070741, IMG submission 66440) | Surface soil microbial communities from Centralia Pennsylvania, which are recovering from an underground coalmine fire - Coalmine... | ecosystem: Environmental > Terrestrial > Soil > Unclassified ...
GCCGAAGAGCTATGGCGGACCCACGAGCGGCGTCGCGAGCACCTCGTCGCCTACGCCCGCCAGCGCTTGCGCGCCCAGCTCGAACGCCGTGGCGCCCACTGGGCCGAGATCGAGGCGGCCGACGAGGTGCTCAATCCTGCCGCGCTGACGCTGGGCTTTTCGCGCCGCTTCGCCACCTACAAGCGCGCCACTCTCATCTTGCGCGACCCCGACCGCCTGGCGCGAATCCTGAACCAGCCGGGCCGTCCGGTCCAGATCATCTTCGCCGGCAAGGCCCACCCGCGCGACGACGCCGGCAAGGAGCTGATCCGGCAGATCGTCGCGCTGGCGCGCCAGGAGCCGTTCCGCCGCCGCCTGGTGTTCCTGGAAGACTACGACGTGGCCATGGCCCGCCCACTCGTCCAGGGCGCCGACGTCTGGCTGAACCTGCCGCACCGACCCGAGGAGGCGAGCGGCACCAGCGGGATGAAGGCCGTGCTCAACGGCGCGCTGCACCTGAGCACGCTCGACGGCTGGTGGGACGAGGCGTGGCGGGGCGCCGACCAGCGGCCGGTGCCGATCGGCTGGGCCGTAGGCCAGGGCGAGAGCTACGACAACCCGGAGGAGCAGGACCACGTCGAGGCCGACATCGTCTACGACCTGCTCGAGCGCGACGTGGTGCCGACCTTCTACGACCGGGGTAGCGACGGGCTGCCGCGCCGCTGGATCGCGCGGATGAAGGCGAGCATCAGGACGCTGTGTCCGTACTTCAACACGCATCGGATGGTGCAGGAGTACACCGCGAACTTCTACCTGCCGGCGGCCCGCCGCTCCGACACCCTGATGGCCGGCGAGATGGCGCGGGCGCGGTCGCTCGCGGCCTGGCGGGCCCGCGTGCAGGAGCACTGGCCGGGGGTGCGAGTCGAGCTGATCGACGCCGAGCCGCACGCCGAGTTGCCGGTCGGTGGCGAGGTGCGGGCCAGCGCTCGCGTGCGGCTCGGCGGCCTGTCGCCCGAGGACGTGGCCGTCGAGCTGTGCCTGGGGCGGGTCGACTCGCGCGGGGACCTGATCGACGTGGAGACGGCGGCGATGCACCCGGTCGGCGGCGACGGAGACGGCCACCATCGCTACGAGGTAAGCATTGCGGCCTGCCACAAGAGCGGGCTCCACGGCTTCAGCATCCGCGTGCTGCCCTTCCACCCGGACCTGGGCACGCGCTTCCAGCCGGGCCTCATTGCCTGGGCGTCGACCGACTGAGTAGGCGGGCTCTCATCGGTGCCGCGCTAAGAAGAGGACCATTATGGGAACCGCTACCCTGCGTCCACCCTGGCGGAGGAAATATATTGACGCACATCGATGCATTTGGTAGGCTGTGAGCATGGCAGTAACGAAGCGACCAACCGAGTGCTGCGCGCTCCCCGTGAGCGTGGAGCCATTGCCCCCTGGTGAGCGAGACGAGCTTGTGGCTGTGTTGCGCGCTCTGGGCGAGCCAATGCGCCTGGAAATCTACCGCCTGATCGCAGCCCAGGATGGGCCACTCTGCGTGTGCGACGTGGTCGAGCGGTTCCCGCTGCAGCAGCCGACGATCAGCCATCACCTGAAGGTGCTACGAGAAGCCGAGCTCGTGACGGTTACAAGGGATGGGAAATGGGCCTACTACAGTCCCAACCCCAAGGGCCTGACACTCCTACAAGAGGCTGCGGTGCGGCTCTCGCCCGAGCGACGTGTGGCTGCCCGCTGAGCCATTTTTCATGCCCTAACGCATCGATAGTTATCGATCAAAGGAGGAGAACCGCCGATGACTACCCAACCGCTGAGCGATGCCGATACCCTGCGGGAGGTGGTGCGAGAGAAGTACGCCGAGCGGGCTCGCAGCGTGGCGGACGGCGCCCCCGCGTCCTGCTGTGGCGCCGCGTCTTGCAGCCCGATCACATCCAACCTGTACACGGGCGACGAAGTAGCCACCCTGCCCGAGCCAGCGGTCCTGGCGTCGCTAGGCTGTGGGAACCCTACTGCCCTGGCTGCACTCAACGCGGGCGAGACCGTGCTCGACCTGGGCTCTGGTGGCGGTATCGACGTGCTGCTGTCAGCCCGCCGCGTCGGGCCAACCGGGTTCGCCTACGGTCTGGACATGACCGATGAGATGCTGGCGCTTGCCGAGAGGAATCGAGCAGCCGAAGGCGCCCAGAACGTCCAGTTTCTCAAGGGCCACATCGAAGCCATTCCCCTGCCCGACCAGTCGGTAGACGTGGTCATCTCTAACTGCGTGATCAATCTGGCGGCCGACAAGGGCCAGGTGCTCCGTGAAGCCTTCCGCGTGCTGCGCCCTGGCGGGCGATTCGCGGTCTCCGACGTCGTGGTCCAGGGAGAGCTCCCGCCAGAGCTACGCGGCAACCTGGAAGCGTGGATAGGCTGCGTCGCCGGCGCGCTGGACGAGTCCGAGTACCGCCGCTTGCTGCGCGACGCCGGCTTTGAAGACGTGGCGATCGAAGTCACCCGTGTCTACGACTACCAGGAGCTTGCGCAGCGAGCGGCTGGCCAGCCTGACCAGCCCGCTCCTCTCCACGACGTGCCTGGCCGAGTCGTCAGCGCGTTCGTGCGAGCCCGCAAGCCCGCGTGAGCGCTCCCCGCTCGGCTGCGCTCGGAGAGTTCGTCGCGCAGCAACACCGTAAGGCTGGTTGCTGCGATCATCAGCCGAGCCTCCAGGATTCCGCTAGAACGCGGCAAGGATAGCGCCTCCCAGCGCGGAGACGACGACGACCAGCCAGGGGGGCACCTTCCAGATCATGAGCAGGGCCGCTCCCACCAGCGCCAGCCCGAAGTCGGCAGCGCTCAAGATGGCGCTTGTCCACACCGGGTGATACAGTGCGGCCAGCAAGATGCCTACCACGGCCGCGTTGATCCCACGCAGCGCCGCCTGAAAGCTCACCTGCTCGCGCAGTTGGTCCCACCAGGGCAGGGTGCCGATCACCAGCAGAAAGGACGGCAGGAAGATCGCGATCAGGGCCAGGGCTGCTCCGGCCACCCCGGTCAGGGGGGCGGGCATCACGGCGCCCAGGTAGGCGGAGAAGGTGAACAGCGGCCCCGGCACCGCCTGTGCCGCGCCGTAGCCAGCGATGAACTGCTCGTTGGTCACCCAGCCGGGGGGGACTACTTCCGCTTGCAGCAGCGGCAGCACGACGTGCCCACCGCCGAACACCAGGGAGCCGACGCGGTAGAAGCTGTCGAACACGGCCAGCGGCAAGCTGGGCGCGATCCGTCTGGCGAGCGGCAGGCCGATGAGCAGGCCGAAGAAGAGCGCCCAGGCGACCAGGCTGGCCCGGCGTCCCACCGGCACGCGGATGGTCGGAGCCGGGAGCGAAGCGCCAGCGCCAAGCAGGCGCCAGCCGATCAGTCCTGCGACCGCGATGATCAGGATCTGGCTTACAGCGGTCTGGGAGGCCAGGGCGACCAAGGCCGCCACGACGGCGATGGTGGCGCGTTCGCGGTCGGGGCAGAGCGTCCGCGCCATTCCCCAAACCGCCTGAGCGATCACCGCCACAGCCACGATCTTGAGACCGTGCAGCCATCCTGCGTCGGTCGCACCGATGGCGTTGACGCCATAGGCAAAGATGACCAGTGCGATCGCGGAAGGCAGGGTGAAGCCGATCCAGGCCGCCAGTCCGCCGAGCAACCCTGCTCGCAACGTGCCGATGGAAATGCCTACCTGGCTGCTCGCGGGGCCAGGCAGGAACTGGCACAGGGCCACCAGGTCAGCATAGGTCTGATCGTCGAGCCACTTCCGCCTGGCCACGTACTCTTCGCGGAAGTAGCCCAGATGGGCGATGGGTCCGCCGAAGGACGTCAGGCCCAAGCGCGTGGCCACCCCCAGGACTTCCAGAGCGGACCCCTGCTGCGCGGGCGTCGCGTCGTGGTGCTGTACGGTGGTCATGGTTGGCTGCGCAAAGCGTTACTCATACCGCTCTGCCACCTCGTGTGGGGACCCCTCGGCAAGCGCCAGCCCCTCGATGGCCGTCTGCAGGCCCTCGCTCGGATGGGTGGCGAGAAACGCCTGGGCCGCGGTCAGGCGGGCCGTGTCCTTCCAGCACCTCGGCGACCAGCTCTCGGATCTTGTGCCGCGCTTCGTCGAGAGCGGCCCGGCCCGCCGGCGTCGCGGTGTAGTACTTGCGCACCTTGCCGCCGACCACCCGGTTCTCCCGAGCCAGGTAGCCCGCCTCTTCCATCGCGTGGAGCACGGGGTAGAGCGTGCCCGGGCTCAGCTCATAGCCGTGGCGCCGGAGCTCCTCGATCAGCGCGACACCGTACACGGGTGCCTGCGCGGCATGGTGGAGAATGTGAATCTTCACGAAACCCAGGAAGAAGTCGCGGAACATACTATCTCACCTCGATATCGCCGTATGATAGCGACCACCACACCGGCAAGGTCAAGGCGTAAACTGTCTCCAACGTTCGTCGGCGCGCTTCAGATCGACTGTGATATGTGGCTCATCCTCGCCCTCGCTGGCGCGCTGGCGCTCCTTACCTGGTTCGGCTATTCCGGCGCTCGATACGCTGCGGCGGCGCCTGTGAGCGCTAGGAGAGAATTAGGAATAGCCTGAGGATGCCGCAGCCGCTGCCATCGAGCGCGCTCCGCCGTGGTGCGACGGCCCGGGCGGACGAGTCCGCAGCAGGGGAGGCGCGGATGGGAACCCGCGCGGGGCAGGAGCAGACGGTCGGATGGACTGGAGCTTGCTGGTAGCGCTCGTGCTCGCGGTGGCCGGGTTCCTGGCGTTTCGACGGCTGCGACGACCGCCGCCGGCTGCTCCGTGCTGTTCCGCCTGCCAGGTGGAGATGGAGCCGGTAGCGGATATGCTCGACCCCTCGGACCCGATGATGCGCTTCCCCCTCGGCATGAGCGACCCGACCCTGTTCGGCCACACCCGCGTGTTCATCTACGAGTGCCCGCGGTGTCTGAAGCGCCAGCGACTCCGCACTTGAGGGAAGTCCGACGTCCGCGCGCTCGCTCAGCGTGGCGCTGCTCTGCAGGCAGTTACGGATGCGGGGTTCCCCGGGTCGGGGCCGATCACGGGAGGGGAGCCTCGCCTGGCGCACTCAGGCCAGGCGGAGCTCGTCGCGGGGGAGGATGCCGAGGGCCCGGGCGCGGGCAACCGCGGCCGGGCGGCTGGACACGCCGAGCTTGCCGTAGATCTGCGAGAGATGGCGCTTCACGGTCTGCTCGCTGACGACCAGCCGCTGGGCGATCTCGCGCGTGCGGGCGCGCTGGGCCACCAGTCCCAGCACCTCGCGCTCGCGATCGGTGAGCGACCCCGCCACCGCCTGCTCGCGGACGAGCTCGCCGAAGCGGTCGAGCAGGCGCGAGGCGACGACGGGCTCGACCAGCGAGCCGCCCTCGTGAACGGTCCGGATCCCGCGGACCAGCTCGGCGCGGGTGGCGTCCTTGAGCAAGTAGCCGCGGGCGCCCGCCTTCAGCGCCTCGAAGAGGTGCTCGTCCTGGGCAAACGTCGTGACGATCAGCACGCGGGCCTCGGGCCAGCCCGCCCGCAGCGCGCGAACCGCCTCGACGCCGGACAGGCGCGGGAGCTGCAGGTCCATCAGCACGACGTCGGGCCGCAGCGCCAGCGCCTGCTCGACCGCTTCGACGCCGTCGGCGGCCTCGCCCTGCACCACCACGCCCGGCTCGTCGGCCAGGAGGCGGCGAATGCCTGCCCGCGCGAGCTGGTGGTGGTCGACGATCAGCACGCGCACCGGCGTCGTCGCTGCGCCCGCGGCGCGCGGGTCGGTCGGGGCGCCCGCGTCGCGCCTGGTCTCCGGCGGTGGGCGGACCGAATCGGCGGTCGGCACGCAGGCCACCAGCCGCGTGCCCCAGCCAGGGGCGCTCTCCACTTCCAGCGTGCCGCCGACGAGCCGCGCCCGCTCGCGCATCCCCGCCAGGCCGAAGCCGCCGTCCGGCGAGGGCCGCACGCTCTCGGCGTCGAAGCCGCGCCCGTCGTCGATCACCCGCAGCAGCACGGCGGACTCGGCGGCGCGGAACTCTAGCTCGACGCGCACGCGGCGAGCCTGGGCGTGCTTCTCCACGTTGTGCAGCGCCTCCTGGGCGATGCGGAAGACGGCAGTGGCTCGCTCGGCGCTGAGCGCCAAGGGCTCGCCGCGCACCTGGTAGGTCGCCTCGACGCCGGCGCGGCGCCGGAAGGCGGCGATTTCAGTTTCCAGCGCTTCGGCCAGGGTGCGGTTCTCCAGCGGCGTGGGGTGCAGGCCCCAGACGGCGCGGCGCGCCTCCTCCAGCGACTGGCGGGTGAGATCGCGCGCTCGCGCGACGAGCGCGGTCGCCTCGGCGCCGGGAGGCAGCAGCAGCTCGGCCGTGTCGAGCTGGAGGGCGATGGCGGTGAGCCCTTGGGCCAGCGTGTCGTGTACCTCGCGCGCCAGGCGGTTGCGCTCCTCGGCCGCGGCCAGCGCGCGCACCTGGCGGTAGAGCCGCACGTTGTCGAGGAAGGGCGCGATCTGGTCGGCGATCTGCTGGGCCACGGCCACGCCGCTCTCGTCGTAGCGACCCGGGCGCGTACTGGTGAAGGTGAGGATGCCGAAGGCGCGCCCCTTGGCCCGCAGCGGCACGGCGATGAGGCTGCCCAGCCCCTCGCGGGCCACCGACTCGCGGTCGAGCGGCTTCTCCACCCGCGGGTCGTTGGGCAGGTCGCTGGACCACAGGGGCGCATCCTCATACAGCACCAGGCTGAGGTCGGTGCGCTCCAGCGGGACGCGCTCTTCCCAGGCGAAGGCGGTCGGCACGCGGGCAGCGAAGGCCAGGCGCTCGAGCGCCGTGCCGTCCTCGCTGAGCAGCGAGACGCCCACGCGGTCGTGGTCGAGCAGGCGGCGCGCCGCGTCGGCGAACACGGAGAAGACCTGGTCGACCTCCAGGCTGGCGGCGATGGTGCGGCCGATGGCGTTAAGCGCCTCGATGTGCTCGCGCTGGCGGCGCTCGATCGCGTACAGGCGCAGGTTCTCGACGAACGGCGCGACCTGGTCGGCGATGCGCTGGGCCACGGCCACGTGGGTCAGGGTGTAGCGACCGGGCTGGCGGCTGGCGAAGACGAGCGCCCCGATGACCCGACCAGCCAGCCGCAGGGCGACGGAGAGGCCGGCGTGCAGGTTCTCCCGCTCGATCGTCGCCCGGACCGAGGGGCCGGCCTCACCCCACAGTGGGTCGGTCTGGTAATCAGCTATCAGGCGCGGCTCACCGGTGCGCAGCGTGTGCGCGATCGGCGAATCGTCAGTCACGACCTCGCCTTCCTGCGACGGGGTGCTGCACCCCGCGGGGTCGTCCACGACGCGGCCGATGAGGTGGAAGCGCCGGCCGTCAGCCTCGAGCCAGGCGACGTTCACCCAGTCGTGGGGGATCAGCGGGCGCACGGCCGCGGAGAAGCCGTCCAGGGTCGTGGCCGAGTCGGGGCTTTCGGCGGTGACGCGGGCCAGGCCGGCCAGCGCGTCGAGCAGGGCCAGGCGGCCGGCGACGTCCTCGGCCGGGCCGGGGTCGTCGGCACCGCGCGCCGGCTGCCGACCGACTGCTGGCACTGCTCACTCCTCATTACGACGCGGGTCCGGCCGTTGTGGAGCCCGCCGCGCTAGTAGTGTACTGGCCGAACCGCATGGCGGCAAAACCGCCGGCTCGGCCGGGCGGCATCTCTGGCCGGGGCAGGCCCGCGGACTGGATAATGGCCTGGACGCGCGTAGGGGCGCCGAGGAGCAGGGATGAGATCGTCGAGGTGGACAAACGCGCCGGCTGGCCTGGCGGTCGGGCTGGTCGCGCTGCTGGTGGTAGGGCTGGGACCGCGCGTGCTGAGCGCACCCGCGGCCGGCGCCGCGGCCGTCGCGGACCCTGCCGGGATGCTGGCGGGCCGGGCGGCAGACCCGACAGCCGCGACCGCGTCGCTCGCCGCGCAGGGCGGCGTCCGACTGGAGCAGATCGGCCATCATCCACTGGGCGGCAACGGCCTGAACGCCGACGTCTGGCTGCACAAGGGCGTGGCCTACGTCGGTACCTGGGCGTCGGGCACCGACCGCCAGCGCGGCTGCCCCGGCGCGGGTGTGAAGATCGTCGACCTGCACGACCCGACCCAGCCCGCGCTGCTGGCCAGCGCCGCCGAGCACCCCGGCACGTCGGCCGAAGTCGTGCGGGTCCGGGCCGTGAGCACGCCCTACTTCCAGGGCGACCTGCTGGCCGTGGGCTTGCAGTCCTGCGGTGGCGCCGGCCTGCGCGGCGTGGACCTGTGGGACGTCACGACGCCGAGCGCCCCGCAAGCGCTCGGGTTCTTCGCCACGGGCGCGGGCAGCGGCGGAGTCCACGAGCTGGACCTCGTCCAGCGCATCGACGGGCGCGTGCTGGCGCTGCTGACGGTGCCGTTCTCGGAAAGCGGCCACCCCGAGCACCTGGGCGACTTCCGCGTCGTGGAGGTCACCAACCCGCGAGCGCCGCAAGAGCTGGCGGACTGGGGGGCGAAGCGCGAGCTGGGCCTGGGCCCGGACGAGGGCCAGGGCGCCGATGCCAACGTCTACGCGCATGGGGCGCACGCCAGCCCCGACGGCATGCGCGCCTACGTCTCGTACTGGGACGCCGGCGTGATCATTCTCGACCTGGCCGATCCGGCCGCGCCGCGCCTGCTCGGCCGCACGAGCTTCCCCGCGGGCGATCAGGGCAACGCCCACTCGGTCGACCTCCTGCCCGGCGGGAGCGTGATAGTCGAGGCCGACGAGGTGCTGGACACCGAGGAGAGCGCCCTGCGCGTCGACAGTCCCCCGGAGGTCGCGGGCATGATCGCCGCCGGCGGTGGGATCCCCGCGCCGCCCTGGCCCGACACGCGCAGTGTGACGGCCGAGCTGGTCTACCTGGGTCGCGGCTGCCCCGCCGGCGACTGGACGGCGGAGCTCGGCCCCCAGGGCGGTCGCGTGGAGTCGGCCGACGGCTATCCGGCCTCGCCCAGCGGGAAGATCGCGCTGCTCGACCGCGGCGCCTGTCCGTTCGGGGCCAAGGTCGACCGCGCCAAGGCTGACGGTGCGGTAGGAGCGATCATCGTCAACAGCGCCGATGCCCCCATTACGCCCTCGTCGCCGCAGGGGCCACTCGGCGCCTACGGCATCGGCCGCGGCGCTGGCGAGCGGCTGAAGGCGGCGCTGGCCGGCGGCCAGACCGTCACAGTGACGCTGGCCGCCAACCTGCACGGCTACCACGACTTCGGGGGCCTGCGTCTCTGGGACATCTCCGACCCCGCGCAGCCGCGCGCGCTCAGCACCTTCCGCACGGCGCGCTCGAACGTCGATCGGACCCGCGGGCCGGCGGAGCCCGGCGTGTACTCGGCCCACAACCCGGTCGTTCAGGGCAACCTGCTGTTCGCCTCCTGGTTCTCCGACGGCGTGCGCGTTATCGACGTGCGCGATCCGGGCAATCCCCAGGAGCTGGCCAGCTTCGTGCCGCCCACGGACGCGGCGAACGGCGCCGTGCCCAACTATCTGGGCGAGGGAGCCCAGGTGTGGGGCGTGGCCGTCGAAGGCGACCTGGTCGTCGCCAGCGACATCAACAGCGGCCTCTGGGTCCTGCGCCTGGTGCGGTAGGCAGCGCCAAGAAGCGGGCGCAGCCGACGAATGCTCGGCGATCAGCCTGCACCGTTCTTCCCCTGCAGCCGATCGGCCAGAACGCGCGCGGCCTCGTCGGCGAGATCCGCACCGGACGGTGCGGCGGCCTGGCGCATAGCGGCGGCCACCTCTTCGGATGGTGGCTCGAGCTGGGCCGTACACTGGGGACACCGCCGCGCCGCCCGCGGGATCTTGCTCGTGCACTCCGGGCACTCTTTCGTCGGTGCGGGCTCGGGCGCGGGCCGGTAGCGGTCCATCAGCTTGTTGACCGGCACGACGACCAGGAAGTAGACGGTGACGGCGATCAGCAGGAACGAGATGATCGCGTTGACGAGATCGCCGACGGGGAACCGGGCGCTGCCGACCGTGAGCACCAGGTTCGAGAAGTCGGGATTGCCGCCGACCAGCCCGATGAGCGGCGTGATCACGTCCCTCACGAACGCCTGAACGACCCCGGTGAAGGCGGCGCCGATCACCACACCGACGGCCAGGTCGACCACGTTGCCGCGTAGGATGAACTTCTTGAACCCGCCCACCTCCTTCCCGGCGCCGTGCACCACCTTAGACGGCGATTGGCGGTCTAGCTCTACGGGCATCCTTGGCACGCTACACCTCCAGTCCCACCCTGGGATCACCTCGTCGTCCTAGTCCGCAGGGCGCGTGCCGGCCCCATCGATCGAATGGCGGAAGCCGGGTAGCCTCTGCTTGCTGGCGCTGGCTGCCAGCGCTACCCCTCTTGAGGCCTCGTGAGCTGGGGCCTGACGGCCAGGTTAACCGTCTTTCACCCCCTGCTCAATCGGAACGGCGCTGATCGGGAGTATCCTGGGCAGGCAAGCACCCCGAGCATGCGATGAACTGTTCCAGCGACGAGGCTGGACCGAAAGGATCGAGGACGATGCGCATCGTGGTCGGGCGAGACGGATGGTGGGTGGTGACCGAGGAGCGCCTGGAGACGCGGGTCCTGGGACCCTACCGAAGCCTGGACGAGGCGATCGCGGCCGTAGAGCGCTACGACGTGGTCGTACAGCCCGAGGAGACCGCGGCCAAGGCCTGACCGACCTACCGAGGTCCCGCCGGGTGCGGCGGCCTCTTTCAACCAGTTCTGCACTGACCGGTGACAAGTCTGCGAACCGATCCTCGTAAGCTCGGCTTAGCTTCGAGGCGACGTGCTGCCGAGCAATGGGGCGAACTGCAGGGGGGAGATACTTATGGAGACGGCGCAGATGCTGGCGGGGCTTACCCGCCCCCTGGCGATCGAGGAGCGAGAGCGGCTGAAGGAGACGTTCGGCTCCGGGGTGGTGGACTGGGGGAACCGCCGTCGCCCAGCGGCCAGGTATGAAGCCTACTGGCGAGGCATGCCCGTCGGGCTGTTCCCGAGCCCGGAGGCGGCCGGCGGGGTCTTGAAGACGCTCGGCTAGCCTCGCACCATAGCGATGCCCAATCCGCCGAATCGTTAGTCGGTGTTGGCCGCTCGGCCACACCCTATCGCAGCCAGCGAGTAGCTGGTGCCTGGACCTACCAAGCCTATTGCCAGCTACCGCCTGCTCGCGCGGTGCTCACGGCCCTCATTCGACGGGCCCTCCTCGTGCGCCAGCACCGGCGCGGAGACCGAGCGCCGTCGAAGCCGCCTGTTAAGAATTTGACGGTGGCGGGGAGAGCTCCCTTACAGCCAGGTACCGGCGGGCGAACTATGCTGTGGGCACGGCGAGAGGATAGCGAAGGAGTGAGAGATGCTGGCGGATCGTCTACAGTGGTCGGAGGCCGCACGTGCCGCGCAGCATGCCGAGACGCAGCAGCGGCTGGAGGAGTTGCGTCGCAAGCTGGAGGCGCGCCGGACGCGGTCGAGCTGGGACGAGTGGCGCGACGGGCTCCTGCGCCGGCTCAAGAAGCTGGCCCCGCTGATGGCTCCCAGAGCGAGGTGACGGCAGCTAGGTGAGCCCGTAGGCCGGGTGCGCGGCGAGGCAGGGGCGCTCGGGAAGGCCCAGTTCACGGCGGACCATGTTGGTGCCCTGGACCATGGCGACCATCTTGTAGTAGGCGATGCGCCGGCTCATCCCCTCGCGCCCGAAGCCGCAGTCGGCGGTGACGATCAGCCGCTCGGGCGGCACCCACTGCAGGGCGCGGCGCACGATTGCCGCCACCTCTTCCGGCCGCTCGACCTGCAGCGTGCGGTGGCTGATCACGCCGAGGGCGATCTTCTTGCCGACGATCTCCTTGCAGATCAGCTCCAGCTCCTGGCAGCCGCTGTCGGCGTTCTCGAACGTGATCACGTCGGCCTGCAGGGCGTTCAGGTGCGCGAGCGTGGGCGCGTAAGTCGGCGCGAAGGCGAAGGGGCGCTGCGCGGCGGGGTTGCCCCAGCAGGTGTGGCACCAGACCTCGGTCTGCTCGCCGAGACCGCGGGTCGTGCGGTGGAAGATCTCGGCGTAGAACTCGGGCGCCCACATGTCGGGGCGCTGGTGGTGCGCGGCACGGGTGATCCAGGACGCCTCGAGCTGGATGGCCGGGCAGCCGGCGCGGGCAAGGTCGGTCAGCTCGGCGTTGAGCGCGTCGGCCACGTCGAGCGCTAGCTCGCGCCGGTCGGCGTAGTAGCGGTTGACCAGGTAGCTCTCCACCACCTCCGCGGCCGGCGTGCCGAACTTCACGGGCCGCGTCGTGAGGCGCTGGGCCGTCTTCCAGATCGGGACGAACTCGAGCGTGCCGCGCCCGATCTTGCCGACGACGAGCGGCGCGGGCTTCGCCTCGCCGCTCTCGTACATGATCGTGCCGAACGGGAAGCCCGACGGCGCCGCACCGTCGAGCGCCAGGCCAGCCGTGCCGTCCAGGCGCAGGGCCGGATACATCATCCACGAGCCGCCGGCCACGTCGTCGTCGAAGCGGCTGTCGCCGTCGGTGACCACGTCGAGCCCGGCGCGCTCCTGGTCGCGCAGCAGCGCCGAGACGGCGTCGGTGTACTGCTCACGGAAGCCGGCGTTGGCCATCGCCACGCGGAAGGGGCGGTCCTCGAGCTGGGCGGTGTACCAGCGGGGGCGCGGCAGCGAGCCGATGATCGTGGTCGGCAGGATCTCGTCGCGGGTGGCCTTGAACATCGCTCTTTCTCCTCTCGCCGCCGCGCTACCAGGCCGCTGGGGCCGGACGCTGGCGCGACTCCCAGTATAGGCGCTCGCCGCCGGCGGGGAGTGGTAACGGGCGAACCGCGGCCGGGGCGTGCCCTACAATAGACGCCGTGTCGATCATCTCCGCGCCGTCTCCCGCGGCCGTGCCGACGGTGCCGCGCCACGGGTCGCGACTAGCCGAGTGGGTGC
>Ga0070741_10015492_pt1 | contig 12901 bp, 12 predicted proteins | sample Coa_R1_4_FD_66440 | JGI IMG/M metagenome (GOLD analysis project Ga0070741, IMG submission 66440) | Surface soil microbial communities from Centralia Pennsylvania, which are recovering from an underground coalmine fire - Coalmine... | ecosystem: Environmental > Terrestrial > Soil > Unclassified ...
CCGAGCGCGGCTCGTGAGTCCCCGCCGTCCATGCCGACGAAGCCGCTTCGGGTTTGCTCGCGCATGCACGAAGAAAGTCCAAAGAACTAGGTGACGAACGACGAGATCTTTGTCATTATCCCTGTTGAGCACTCATCGTGTCCGTTCGGACACAAGAAGTAATCGAGAGGGGAGGAGAACGACACGTATCCGGAGGAACGCCGGCGCGAGATTTGCGTGGTTTCTCCGGTACGCACGTTGCGGGACGTGCGGATGTTCCAACCCGAACCGTTCCAGGACCGTTCTCACCCGATGGCCTCCCGGCCGCGGGGGAGCAAGCAGTGGCCCCGAGACGAGCGATACCAGCCATCGAGTGATGAGGGGTGACAACTGTGGATGCACGGCGCGAACAGAGGGGGGCGATCCGTGACTGTCCGAAGTGACGAATCGACGTTCATCGGCCCGAGCGGCCTCCGCCCGGGCTCGAATCCCGGCCAGGACGTCATCAAGCTGTTCCTGGTCGACAGCCGGGTGCTCGTCCGCGAGGGGCTCCGGGCCCTCGCCGAGCAGCAGCCCGACTTCCAGGTCGTCGGCGGCTCGGGGACGGCGTCCCTGGGGACGGCCTACGAGACGACGCCCGACGTGGTCGTCGCCGACGTTGACCTTCCGGACGCCCACGGCCCCGAGGCCATCTCCCTGCTCCGCAAGGAGTTCCCGGAGTCGGCGTTGCTCGTGCTCACGCTGGTCGACCATCCGGCGAAGGTCCAGCGCGTGCTCGAGGCCGGCGCGGACGGCTACATGCTGAAGACCGCCCCGACGAGCGAGTTCTTCTTCGGGATCCGGGCCGTCGCCCACGGCGAGACGTACCTCCAGCCGTCGCTCGGGGTGGAGCTCGCCCGGTGGCACGGTGCGCCGTCGGACACGACGGTCTACGTCGACCAGCTCACGCCCAAGGAACTGGAGGTGCTCCGCCTGCTCGCGCTCGGTCACACCAACGCCGAGATCGCCGAGATGCGGGGCGTCAGCCTCCGCACGGTGGAGGCGCAACGGGCACGTATTCTCCAGAAGCTCGGGCGCCGCACACGGGCCGAGCTCGTCGCATATGCGCACGAACTCGGCATCGTGGAGTTCGGTTCTCCGCTCTAGGAAAGGCCGTAATTCCACCGATTAGGTTGCGGCGTTCTCGCGGTGCCGTGCGGTCGACCCTGCTTGTGGGTCGATCGCACGGTGCTTACGCTCCGTGCTCTGCGCGCCACAGGTGCGCAGGGGCGCGGGGAGGGGAGATGTGGCGGCCCTGATCGAACCGGTCGACGCGACGGTCGTCGGCCTCCTGGACGCGGCTCCCGACGGGTTCGTCGCCGTCGACAACCGGGGGCGGATCGTGCTCGCGAACGCGCAGGCGGAGCGGCTGTTCGGGTACACGCGTGAGGAGCTGATCGGCCAGTCGGTCGAGATGCTCGTCCCCGAGGGTGCCCGCGCCATCCACGAAGCGCACCGTGCCCGGTACGAGCGCAACCCCCGGCGCCGACCCATGGGCGTCGGGATGGAGCTGCTGGCCCGCCGGCGCGACGGGAGCGAGTTCCCGGCGGAGATCTCGCTCTCCGCGGTCACGACCCGCAGCGGCATCCTGGTCGCGGCCGCGATCCGTGACGTCACCGAGCGCAACCGGGCCGATGCGAAGTTCCGCAGCCTGCTCGACGCCGCGCCGGACGCGATGCTCTGCATCGACGCCGACGGCCGCATCCTGCTGATGAACGCCGAGGCCGAGAAGGTCCTCGGTTACTCCCGCGAGGAGCTCGTCGGGCAGCAGGTCGAGATCCTGGTCCCCGAGGCGGTGCGTGCGCTGCACGTCGGCCACCGCGCGGAGTACGCCGCGAGCCCGCAACGGCGCCCGATGGGCGCCGGGCGCCAGCTCGCCGTCCGGCGGCGCGACGGCAGCGAGTTCCCGGCCGAGATCAGCCTCAGCGCGCTCGAGACCGACAACGGCCTCCTGGTGTCGGCCGCGATCCGTGACGTGACCGAGCGGCTCGAGGTCCAGGCCGAGGCCGAGCGGCTGCGGGCAGAGGCGGAGCGCGAGCGCTACGAGGCGCGCGTGCACCAGTCGCAGCGGCTCGAGAGCCTGGGCCAGCTCGCGGGTGGCGTCGCCCACGACTTCAACAACCTGCTCGCCGTCATCCTCAACTACGCCGCGTTCGTCAAGGAGGAGGTGTCGGAGGCCGCCAACCCGTCGGACGCGCGGTGGGAGAGCGTCATCTCCGACATCGGGCAGATCGAGCTCGCGGCGCAGAAGGCGACGCGGCTCACGCACCAGTTGCTGTCGTTCGCGCGCCGCGATGTCGCCCGTCCCGAGGTCGTCGGGCTCAACGGCGTCATCGCCGAGGTCGAGCGCCTCCTCCACCGGACGATCGGCGAGCACGTCGTGCTCGTGACCGACCTGAAGGACGATCTCTGGCCGGTGCTCGCCGACCCCGGACAGGTGGAGCAGGTGCTCGTGAACCTGGCGGTGAACGCCCGGGACGCGATGCCGATGGGCGGGACGCTCATCATCGAGACCGAGAACGTGGACGTCGACGAGGGCTTCGCCGCCACACGTCCGGAGGTGTCGCCGGGACGCTACGTGTCGTTGCGGGTCAGCGACACGGGCGAGGGGATGAGCGAGGACGTGCTCGCCCGCGCGTTCGAGCCGTTCTTCACGACGAAGGCGGACGGCGAGGGCACCGGGCTCGGGCTCGCCACGGTGTACGGCATCGTGCGCCAGCACGGCGGGTACGCGCAGCTGTACTCGGAGGTCGGCATCGGCACGACGTTCACAGCGCTGCTCCCCGCGACGCACGGGGACGTCGGCGCCGCCGGTCGTCCCGCGGATCGGCGCCGGGCGTCGGGCGGCGAGACGGTGCTCGTCGTCGAGGACGAGGAGGCCCTGCGCGAGGTGACGCGCCGCCTGCTCGCGCGCAGCGGCTACTCGGTGATCGCGGCGGCGAGCGGGAAGGAGGCGATCGACGCCGTCGCGCGTCACGACGGCCCGGTCGACCTCGTCCTCACCGACGTCGTCATGCCACAGATGCTCGGGCGCCAGGTCGCAGAAGAGATCAGACAATTGCGGCCCGGGGTGCGCGTCGTCTTCATGTCCGGCTACGCGCAACCCGTCCTCGGCGCGCAGGGAACGCTCGAGGAAGGCATGGTGCTGCTCTCGAAGCCGTTCTCGGAACCCGATCTGCTCGGGAAAGTACGAGAAGCGCTCGACGCGCCACGCTGAGTCGCCGAGCCTGAGGAAGGCAGCAGAAAGGACTTTCCATCGCGGCCCCGGATCGTCATGATGAGCCGCAGCCGCGCGTCCGCGTTCCATCGGGGTGGAGGCAGAGGTGCATCGCGTCCACATTGCCGAACAGGTGAGCGTCGAACGCACGGCCGAGCACGTCGCCGAGGTGCTGGCGAAGGCGCAACCGGAGTGGTTCGAGGCGATCGCCGCGCTCGCGTGGCGCGAGGGCGAGCTCGCGGAGGGCCGGCGGATCGGTGCCGGCGCCGTACGTCGCGACGGCGAGGAACAGCCACGCCACGTCATCGAGCTCGACGCCCCGACGGTGACGCGTCTCGGGAACACGTGCCGCGAAGTGCGTTGGGTGGTGCACGGCTTCACCACGCTCTTCCACGAGCTCTTGGGCCGGCTCGTGTCGTACGAGAGGAACGACATGGTCGTGCTGCTGATGTTCGCGACCTACGAGTCCCTCGACCACTCCGACGACTGGGGCGACGGCGCCGGAGCCGAGCGGATGGGCGTCGCGTGCCGGCCGGTCGAGGTGATCGTCCGGGCGTTCCTCGGCCACCTCCGCACCGCCCTCGAGAGCCTGTAGCGGGCCCGGCTCACGCGTCTCTTCGCTCGAGCACGACGGCGGCGAGGGCGAGGGCCACGACGACGTAGGCGGCCAGCACCGCGAGCGCCGTGCCCGGCGAGAGGAAGTCGCTCTTCTGGCGGACCGAGAAGAGCGCCGTCCCCAGGCCGCTCGGGAGGAACTTGCTCACGTCGGCGTCCCACGGCGAGGGCAGCGCCTGCGCCAGCGCCGGGGCGACGAGCACGAGGCCGAACAGCGTCGCGATCGCGCCCGCGGTACGGCGCAGCAGCGTGCCGAGCGCGAGGCCGATCAGGCCGATCGCGGTCAGGTAGACCGCGCTGCCGGCGACGGCGCGCAGCACGCCCGGGTCGCCCAACGATGCCTCGGCGCCCTTCGACGCGAAGATCGTCTGGCCGATGCCGAAGGCGGCGAAGCTCGCGACCAGCGAGACGGCGGCGGCGGCGACGGTGAAGACGGTGACCTTGGCGATGAGGACGCGCAACCGGTTGGGGACCGCCGTGAACGTCGTGCGGATCATGCCGGTCGAGTACTCGGAGCTGATGACGAGCACACCGAGCACGCCGAGCGCGATCTGCGCGAGGTAGACGCCGCGCAGGCTCACGGCCGTGGGGTCGAACGTGAGCCGGTCGAGGCGGGTCATGTCGTCCCAGCGGCTGACGCGGGCGAACGCGAGCAGCGCGCCGAGACCGATCGTCGCGGCGATGGTGGCGAAGAGCGTCCAGACCGTCGAGCGGACGGAGCGGAGCTTCGTCGTCTCGGACGCGATGGCGGCGCGGAGCTCGCCCCCGTGGGGGGAAGCGGCGGCGAGCTCCGCGTGCGGACCCGACGCGGGCGGCGGGACGTCGGGTGCGATGTCGAGGGTCGTGTCGGTCACGTCAGTTCACTCCCGAGGTTGCGGCGGGGAGGGCGGGCTCGGCGCGGTACTCGACGCTCTCGCCGGTGAGCTCGAAGTAGGCGTCCTCGAGGGACGCGCGCTCCGGGGTGAGCTCGTGCAGGACGACGCCGTTGGCCGCGCTCAGCCGGCCGATCGTGGGCGCAGTCGCGCCGTGCACGACGAGGGCACCGTCGGGGTCACGCACGACGGTGGCGCCGTCGGCCCGGAGCAGCTCGGCGAGCCGCCCCGAGTCGGGCGAGCGGACGACGACCTTGCCGGCCGTCCGCCCGGTCAGCTCCTCGATCGGCGCGTCCGCGATGAGCCGGCCGCGACCGATCACGACGAGATGGTCGGCCGTGAGCGCCATCTCGCTCATGAGGTGGCTCGAGACGAAGACGGTGCGCCCCTCGGCGGCCAGCGCCTTGAAGAACGTGCGCACCCAGACGATGCCTTCCGGGTCGAGCCCGTTGACGGGTTCGTCGAACATGAGGATCGGTGGGTCGCCGAGCAGCGCCGCCGCGATCCCGAGGCGCTGGCTCATGCCGAGCGAGTAGTTGCCGATGCGGCGGCGCGCCACGTCCTGCAGGCCGACGAGCGCGAGCACCTCCTCGACCCGCTTCCTCGGGATGCGGTTGCTCTGGGCGAGGCACCACAGGTGCGCGAGCGCGCGGCGCCCGCCGTGCGCGGCCTTGGCGTCGAGCAGGGCGCCGACCTCGTAGAGCGGGTAGCGGAGCTCGCCGTAGGGCCGGCCGTTCACGGTGACCGCGCCGGCGGTCGGCCGGTCGAGGCCGAGGACGAGACGCATCGTCGTCGTCTTGCCGGCGCCGTTCGGGCCGAGGAAGCCGGTGACCCGGCCGGGGGCGACGTCGAAGTCGAGCCGGTCGACGGCCAGGGTCGAGCCGTAGCGCTTGGTGAGACCGCGCGCCTCGATCATGGGGTTGCCTTTCGCGAGTCCCGGTCGGGGGGAGCACGGTTGGGACGCCTTCGACGATACGGACGGACGCCCGCCGTGACGACGCCCGTGGGACGGAATCTCGGCTCCGTCGCGGGTCGCACGCACCCGGCTCGGCTCATACCTGAGGATGAGCCGCCGCCTTCTCAGGATCATCCGTCCGGGTGACGGCGATCGAGTCCGCGGCTTCTACCCTCTCTGGCATGAGTGAGGTGACGCGGCCGATGGCCTGGGCCCGGCGGCATCCGTTGCTCGTCGACAGCCTGTTCCCGGCGTTCCTGTTCGCGGTCACGGTCGCAGCTCCGAACCACGTCCACCCGGGGAAGTACATGGTCTTCGCGGCGGGGATGTGCGCCGCGCTGGTACTCCGTCGCCGCGCGCCACTGGTCGCGTTCTCCGCGATTGCCGCTGTGGCCCTCCTGCAGTTCGCGGTCGACGTGCCGGTGCAGCCGTTCGACGTCGCGCTGCTCGTCTCGCTCTACACGCTGTCGGCCCACCGCGGCCGGCGAGAGGCCCTGGTCGCCTTCGCGGTCTGCGAGGTCGGGGCCCTCATGGCCGTGGTCCGGTGGGAGAAGCCGTGGGGCGGCCTGTTCGCGCCGACGGTCCTCGGCTTCGTCGCATTGATGCTGGGCAACAGCATGCGGCTCCGGCGCGCCTACCTGCACGAGCTCGAGGAGCGTGCCGCGCGTCTCGAGCTCGAGCGCGACCAGCAGGCCCAGATCGCGGCGGCCGCGGAGCGCTCGCGCATCGCGCGCGAGCTGCACGACGTGGTCGCGCACAGTCTGAGCGTGATGGTCGCGCAGGCCGACGGCGCGAGCTACGCGATCGACTCCGATCTCGCGAAGGCGAAGGGCGCGATCCTGAGCGTCGCGCAGACCGGCCGTGACGCGCTCACCGAGATGCGCCGCCTGCTCGGCGTGCTCCGCGAGTCGGACGGCGCGAGCGGTGTCGCTCCCCAACCCGGGGTCGAGCAGCTCGGCGAGCTCGTCGACAGCGTCCGCCGCGCCGGGCTGCCCGTGCAGCTCACCCTCACCGGTTCACCCCGTCCGTTGCCGCGCGGGATGGAGCTGACGGCGTACCGGATCGTGCAGGAGGCGTTGACGAACACGCTGAAGCACGGCGGTGGCGGGCCCCACGCGTGGGTGACGATCGACTACCTCGACGACGCGGTCGAGCTGCGCATCGAGGACGACGGCGTCGGGGCCGGGGCGCTCGTCGGCGCGCCCGCGGGCGCGGGCCAGGGACTGGTCGGGATGCGGGAGCGGGCCGCGGTCTACGGCGGGTCGGTGGTCACTGGGGAGCGGCCGGGGGGCGGGTTCCGCGTCGTCGCCCGGCTCCCGTTCCCGTCATGACGATCCGGATCCTGCTCGTCGACGACCAGCCCATGCTGCGGATGGGGTTCCGCATGGTGTTCGACGCGCAGCCCGACCTCGAGGTGGTGGGCGAGGCGGCCGACGGCGTCGACGCCCTCGCCGTGCTCGAGCACACGCCGGCCGACGTCGTGCTCATGGACGTGCGCATGCCACGCATGGACGGCGTCGAGGCGACGAAGCGGATCGCGGCGATGCCCGAACCGACGCCCCGCGTCGTCATCCTGACGACCTTCGACCTCGACGAGTACGTGTTCGCCGGACTGCGCGCCGGCGCGAGCGCATTCCTCCTGAAGGACGTTCCACCCGAGGAGCTGCTGCACGCGATCCGCGTCGTGGCGTCGGGTGACGCGATCGTGGCGCCGTCCGTGACGCGCCGACTGCTCGACCAGTTCGTGCCCCACCTGCCGGCCGACGGCGTCCCCGCGCCGGCCGCGGGCGCGCCGCCCTCCGACCCCCTCACGGACCGTGAGCGCGAGGTCCTGCTCCAGGTGGCGCGCGGGCTCTCGAACGCCGAGGTCGCCGCCGCGTTGTTCCTCTCGGAGGCGACGGTCAAGACCCACGTCGGCCACATCCTCACCAAGCTGGGGCTGCGCGACCGGGTCCAGCTCGTGATCCACGCCTACGAGACGGGTCTCGTCGCACCCAACCACCGCTCCGCCTGATCCGCCGCGGCGGGAGAGTCCGCAGGACCTTCGTCACAACCGCGCTCCGAGCGGGGCGGACGCCTCATCCCGCGACGACCGCGGCCGAGCAGGACCCGACTTGTGACCGCGTGCGGGCATTCGTGCCCGGCTGGGAGTGATCATGGGGTTCCTCGCAAACGTGAAGGTCGGCGTCCGGCTCGCGGTCGCCTTCGGACTCGTCGCCGTCCTGCTGCTCGTGACGGTCGTGATCGGCGTCTCGTCGGTGTCGTCACAGGGCAGGTCGTCGGACACGCTGGCCGAGGCGAACACGCTCACGCGTGACGCCCTCCAGGTGAAGTTCCGCAGCGCCGACTTCAACGGCTGGCAGACCGCGTACGCGTTCGACGTCTTCCGCGGCGCGCCGGGCGCGGCGCTCGACACCGGCGAGAGCCGGAAGGCGTTCCTCGACTCGGTGGCGTCCTTCCGGACCGAGCTCGCCCGGCTGCAGCACGACCCGCTCACCCGGTCGCAGCGGGCACTGTCGAGTGAGATCTCCTCGCAGTTCGATCAGTTCATGACCCTCGACCAGAGGATCATCGCCGACTACCGGACGGGCACACCGGCCGCGGTTGCCAGCGCGAACCAGCTCGTCCTCGCCGACGAGATCACGATCTTCCAGAAGCTCGCGTCCGCGACCGACAAGCTGGTCGGCTCCGTCAAGCACCAGAGCGCGGCCGCCGCCGCCGACTCGAGCAGCACCGCGTCGAGCGCGAAGTCGCTCATGGTCGTCATGGGGATCGTCGCACTCGGCATGGCCGTCGCGTGCGCAGTGGTCATCACCCGCTCGATCGTCCGGCCGCTGCGCGGGCTCGGCACGCGTCTCGCCGACATCGCCGACGGCGACGGGGACCTGACCGCCCGGGTCGACGAGCACCGCCACGACGAGCTCGGAGACGTCGGTCGCGACTTCAACCGCTTCGTGGCCAAGATGCAGGACTCCGTCGCGTCGATCGCGGCCGACGCCGCCAGGCTTGCCGGTTCGTCGGAGCAGCTCGCCGCGGTGAGCGAGCAGATGTCGGGCGCGTCGGAGGAGACCTCGTCGCAGGCGACGGTCGTCTCGGCTGCGGCCGAAGAGGTATCGGCGAACATCGCGACGGTTGCGGCAGCGGTCGAGGAGATGACGGCGTCGGTCCTCGAGATCGCGAAGAACGCGTCGGACGCGGCCGACGTGGCGACGTCCGCGGCGGCGCGCGCCGAGTCGACGAGCGCGACCGTCGCCCGCCTGCACGACGCGTCCGAGGCGATCGGCAGCGTCGTCGCCCTCATCACGTCGATCGCGGAGCAGACCAACCTCCTGGCGCTGAACGCGACCATCGAGGCGGCGCGCGCCGGCGAGGCGGGCAAGGGCTTCGCGGTCGTCGCGCACGAGGTGAAGGACCTGGCCCAGGAGACGGCCAAGGCCACGACCGACATCACGACGCAGATCTCGATGATCCAGTCCGAGACGACGCAGGCCGTCCAGGCGATCGGCGAGCTGAGCGAGGTCATCGCCCAGATCAACGTGACCCAGTCGAGCATCGCTGCCGCCGTCGAGGAGCAGACCGCGACGACCAACGAGATCGGCCGCAACGTGTCGGAGGCCGCGTCGGCGTCGGGCGAGATCGCCCGCAACATCGAGGGCGTCGCGAGCGCGGCGGGCGAGAGCTCGCAAGGCGCGTCGCAGGGGCGTCAGGCGGCCGAGGAGCTCGCCCGCCTGGCCGGCGACCTCAAGGAGCTCGTCGGCCAGTTCCGCTACTGACCCTGCTCGCGGGCGAACGCCCGGAGGACGGCCTCGCGCCGGCCCTCGACGAGGAGGCGCTTGGCAGCCTGGGTGGCGGCCGGGTCGCCGTCGGCGAGGCGCCGGGCGATGGCCCGCGCCTCGGCGAGGGTGGCGGCGGGCGAGCCGCACGCACGCCACGCGATGCCGAGCTGTACCGCGGTCGGCGCGTCGATCCACTCTCCCGACAACAGGTGCCACGCGGCCGGCTGCCAGCCGATGCGGTCGGGGAGCAGGACGCTGCTCGCGGCCTCGGGCGTCACGCCGAGCTCGACGAACGGCATCCGCAGCCGGGCGTCGTCGGCGACGAGCACGAGGTCGAAGTGCAGCAGCATCGTGCAGCCGAAGCCGACGGCGTACCCGTGCACCGCGGCGACGAGCGGCTTCGGGAACGTCGTGAGCGTGGGGACGAGCTCGCCGAACGCGTGCGAGAGCTCGAGCAGCGTCTCGCGGTCCTTCCGCTCGAGCGCGGTGACGTCGACGCCCGACGAGAACGCGCGCCCGGCGCCGCGCACGAGCACCACGTGGACGGCCGGGTCGGACGCGGCGTGCGCGAGCAGCGCGAGGAACTGGCGGTACCCGGCGTGCGTGAACGCGTTGAGGCGATCGGGCCGGTTGAACGTGACGGTGAGCACGCCGTCGTCGCCCGTCTCGCCGACGACCTCGGCCCCCGCGTGGGCCGGCGTGTCCGTCACGCCCGGGCGCCCTCCGACGGCTTGCGGTCGAGGCGGACGACGGGGATGACCCGGGTCGTCCGCGCCTCGTACTCGGCGAACTGCTGGATGTCGGCCTTCTGCCGCTCGAACACCGCGTCGCGCTCCGCGCCGTCGAGCACCACCGCGGTGCCCTCGAACGTCTCGGGCCCGACCTCGACCGTCACGTCGGGGTTCGCGACGAGGTTGTGGTACCAGGCGGGGTGCCTCGGCCCGCCCGCGAACGAGCCGAACACGTAGATCGCGTCGCCCTCGGGGCGGTACGCGAGCGGCGTGGTGTGGCGGCGCCCCGACTTCCGCCCGGTCGTGGTGAGCAGCAGCATCGGCACCTGACCGAACGCGCCCGACAGCTTCCCGCCGTTGGCCCGGAACTCCTCGACGAGCTTCCGGTTGAAGTCGCCGACGTCGGCCGCGGTGATCGGGCTCGCGTCCTGCTCGTCCTGCTCCTGGTGCTCCTCGGGCTCGTCGGTCTCGTCGGGCATGGCGGTCGCTCCTCGGGAGGCGTGGCCCGACCGTTGCGGCGGCGCCGGTCAGATCGGGAGGTACTGGTTCTGGTCGCGGAGGACGGCGAGCGTCTTGTCCCACGCGGCCTGCTCGGCGTCGCCCAGCGCCGGCCACAGCGGCGCGCTCGGGCCGTCGGGCCCGAGCGCGCACGGAAGGCTCGCGCACACGTCGTGGGCCACACGCACCGACACGGGGATGAGCGTGCCGCTCTCGCGGCCGATGCAGCGGATGAGCCCGCTCACCGCGAGAGCGATGCCGTGGCGGGTGGAGCCCTTCAGCTCGCGCACCGTGTAGGCCGCGCTGCGGACGTCGTGCTCGATACCCGTGAACCACTCGGGTGTCAGGTCGAGGTTGCGCTGCGCCGCGAACTCGCGCAACGGCAGCGCGCCGATGGTCGCGCTGTCGAACAGGAACACCGACGAGTCGCCGTGCTCCCCGATCACCCACGCGTGGACGCTGCGCGGGTGCACGCCGCACTCGTTCGCGATGCGTTCGGTGAATCGCAGCGTGTCGAGCGACGTGCCCGAGCCCATCACCGACACCGGGTGCCCCGCCCAACGGCGCGTCAGGTACTCGGTCAACACGTCGAGCGGGTTGCTGACGACGATCGCGACGCGCGGCAGCCCGCCCCGCTCGATGGCCTCGGCCGCCGCCGACACGATGTCGAGGTTGTACCCGAGGACGTCGAGACGTGACTCGCCGGGCTTGGTGTGGTGCCCGACGGTGATCACGAGGACGTCCTCGGGCTCGAGCGCGTCGATCCCCGTGCCGCGGATCTCGGTGTGGGGGAGGAGCGGGAGCGCGTGGAGGAAGTCGAGCGCCTCGCCCTGGGCCTGCTCGGCGTTGCGGGCGTAGATCGTGACCCGCCCCGCCAACCCCTGCTGGATCAGCGCACCGGCGGTCGCGATCCCGACCCCGCCGGCCCCCAGGATGCCGACGCGCAGCCCCGCCATGCAGGGAAGCTAGCGCGTGCCCCCGACGCCGCCGGGGCGCGCCCGCCGGTACTCGATGCTGCGGCGGAGCTCGTGGAGGACGCGGCTGTCGAACGGTAGGTCGGCGAGGCCCGGCAGCCATCCGTCGACGCGCCCGACGAGGTCGTCGAGGACGCGCTCGGTTGCACGTGCGCGCACCCCACAACGTTCGCCGAGGGCGACGAAGTCGGCCCTGCCGATCCGTTCGTCGAGCTTGCCCTCGACGCGAGTCCCAGCACGACGTCCTCCGGGCTCGCCGGTGAACTCGGTGAGAGGTCGGCGAAGCTGATCTGCGACCAGTCGGCGACGGCGAGGGAGCCGAGCGCTGCACGGCCGGCGGGGCCTGACGCCGTCCGGCCCGAGGGGTTGCCGACGTCTAGCGTCGCGCCGGTGATCGACTACGAGACCTACGTGGGGGCCGTGCGATCCAACGCCCGTCGCCTCGCCGAGGCCGCCGAGTCGGCCGGGTTCGCGGCGCCAGTGCCCTCGTGCCCGGGATGGAGCGTCGACGAGCTCACGCTCCACATCGGACGCGTCATGCGGCTCTGGACCGGCGTCGTGGCCGAGCGCGCGACGGAGCCGCCCGACTTCGCCGCCGCGATGACGGCCGCGGCTCCCGACGGCGCCGACCGGTTCCGATGGGTCCGCCGCGCCGGCGAGGACCTGGCCGACGCCCTGGCGGCCGCTCCCGAGGACACGCCGGTGTGGACGTTCGCCGGGCCGGGCACCGTGCGCTTCTGGGCCCGCCGCCAGGCGCACGAGGTCACCATCCATCGTTACGACGCCGAGCTCGCCGACCGCAGGGTCGGCCCCCTCGACACGGACCTCGCCGCCGACGGCGTCGACGAGTACTTCGAGTTGCTCGTCCTCCACCCGGCCGCGCAGGCGATGCGCGGCGAAGGCGAGACCGTGCACTTCCACTGCACCGATCGCGACGTCGACTGGGTCGCCGAGCTGACGCCGACCGGACTCGCCGCGCGGTCACGGTCGGCGGACGGCGACGTGTCGGTGCGCGGCACCGCGGACGCGATCATGCTCGCGGTCTGGAACCGGATCGGCCCCGACGATCCCCGCCTCGGCGTCGCGGGCGATCGCGCGCTGCTCGACCGGTGGCGCCGCCTCACGAGCTTCTGACCGGCGTCGCGCCGCTCAGGTGGGGTCGGAGCCGCAGTCGCGCCAGGGGGAGAGGTCGAGGTTCGGGTAGCGCTCGGCGGTCGCGTCGAGGAGTTGGGGCGTCCAGATCGG
>Ga0070741_10015493_pt1 | contig 12900 bp, 9 predicted proteins | sample Coa_R1_4_FD_66440 | JGI IMG/M metagenome (GOLD analysis project Ga0070741, IMG submission 66440) | Surface soil microbial communities from Centralia Pennsylvania, which are recovering from an underground coalmine fire - Coalmine... | ecosystem: Environmental > Terrestrial > Soil > Unclassified ...
GAACCCACACACAGGAAACTATAGTGCTTACCTATGTGGTTATAGCAGTTGCAATGATGTAATCGAGCAAGATTTCACGGTTCCAGCCGGAGCATCTAAGATTTCAGTAGGATACTGGTGGGATGCCGCTACGAATCATACCGCCCAGAGCTGCGTGGATAGCCTCACTGTGCAGTTGCTGAATAGCCAGGGCAAAGTCATAAGCAAGCTCCAGCGCGCTTGCAATACCGATGCATCACAAGTATGGAAGCAGATGACCTTTGATGTCACCTCGGCGCTCTCTCAGTATCAGGGGCAAACGGTAACGCTCGTGTACAGTGCCAGAACAACGAGCACACACGTTACCACCGCTTTCTATATAGATGATGTAACTGTAGTGTAATATTTTTCTGAGCAGTATCCTCAAGAATTACAACGGGTTTCATGAGAACATTTTTCCTTCACATTTTGTCCGAAGGCAAAATGTGAAGGAAAAATGTTCTCATGAAACCCGTTGTTTTTTACAGCCTGGTCCAGCCTGCGAGCAGTAGTTGTGTACCATTGATGTCGGCAAATTTGGTGAGGATTCCGTTTTGTAATGAGCCGAAGTACATACGATAGTTGTCGTTTTTCTGGTCGTAATATTGCAGCGCAAACATGGTCCCATCGAGGGAAACGTTCGACCAGGAGTACTGGGTAAATGTACACATCGATTGAGCATGATTGGTGTCGGTAGTGAGCCGCATCAAGCCCGTTCCGTCTGTGTTGATTTTCCACAGACCGTTGTTGGTGTCGTCGCTGTAGTTCCCGACGAGCAGCAATAGGGTCGTTTTACTGATGGTACGCAGCATAGTGATCGCCAGAGCGGGGCTGCCTGAACCGGGGAAAATTGTTTTCGCCGTGCCTCCTAGTGCTGGCTGTGTCGTGATCGTGCTGGGGGCACCCGGCGCACCCAAACCGATGCTGGAGGGTGTGCAACTGCTGATAAACACTTGAGTTGAATCGTAGCCGCTATCATAGCTTGTACAGAGGGTAGATGGAGCTGTGATTCTCTGTAAATCCTTATCGTGCTGATTCGCGCCTTTCTGTATGTCGAGCACATAAATACTCTGCGGTGGCCCGTCCGCATTTGGTACGAAAGCGGTCAGATAGACGTGCGTTTGATCGAGCCAGGTGTGCGGCATAAAGCCAAGGTTTGCTTGCGGTACGATTTCTGCCTGGATGTTTCCGCTTGTCATATCCAGCAGGTAGGTGGTGGGCGGACCGATTTGCGGTCCAGCATTGAAGATTACTAATTTCTGATTAAATGACCACTGGGTAGAAGAGATGGTTTGCTGAGTAGGAGCACAATAGAGCGTTTGAAGTCCCTGACCGTCCACGCGTACCAGACGTAATTCGTCTTGCCCGGCAACCTTCGCGGTGAAGAGCACCCACTGCCCATCCTGGGATACCTGGGCTTCGCTGATAGTAGTATTGGCGGTCTTATTGATTTCGACGCTGTTACCAGTACCCACAGAGTGGCGTTTGACCGTACCAAATGTCGGGTGTTTGTTCGCATCAAATTCGTTGACGATATAGATGATGTTCTGATCATTTCCTACTGTCAATGTCGGTGTAACGGCTGTAACTGGGGCTCGTGCTTTTCCTGTGGCTGGACAGGCGGTTGTAATCGCGGCTACTGGTGGTACTTGTGATGTTGTTTGTGGTGTGGTTGGCGCAGACGTAGCGCTGACCTGTCCGGCTGGCCCGGTTGCTGTTACCGCTGCTGTGGCTGTGCCTGGATGCTGGCCCGGGCCTGTGGTGCCCAGACGGGAGATGAGAAAGCCTGCGCTTGCCAGGACAACACAAAACGCCAGGATAAGTGCCACAAGGGTAAGCCGGTTTGAGCGCTGGCGTTCAGGTTGCACGAAGGGCGTAACAGGGGAGGACGGCGATGGCTGGTTAACGGGGGTGTGCGTCAGCGGTACTTCGGTTGGAGGGTAGAAACCCGGATTCGATGGGCGGCCGCTTGAAGTGTATGCTTTTGAGTCGATAGGCGGCTCATAAACAGGGGGAATAGGTGTAGGTGTGAGCTTGGGAGAGCCGCTATCGTGGACAACTGTTGATGCCTGTTCGTTTGTGAGGGCTTGTTGTAATGCCTGTCGCATATCTTCGGGGCGCTGGTAGCGCTGAGCCGGATCTTTCGCCAGCGCGCGCAAAATGACCTGTTCCATCTCTGGGGAAATGCGTGGATTAATTGTACGCGGCGGGATGGGTTGCTCATGAAGATGTTTCATCAATATACCCAGATAGTTCTCAGCCGTGAAGAGGCGTTGCCCGGTGAGCATCTCGTAGAGGATGACGCCTATGGCATAGATATCGCTAGCCGGTACTGCTTGCCCATTGATCTGTTCCGGGGCCATATACTCGGGAGTTCCCGAGATCGTCTTTTGACCCGATAGAGTGATGGCCTCTTCCTGCGTTGTCAGGCCTCCCTCAATAGGCACAACTTTCACCAGACCAAAATCTGAGAGCAGCAGCGAGCCATCCGACTTGAAAAGCATATTGCCCGGCTTGATATCGCGATGGATCAGGCCCTGATCATGGGCGTATTGGAGTGCTTTCAAAATCTGGCTCATCAACTCAACCGTCTCAGCAGAAGAGAAGACGCGCTCTTTTTGGATGCGATCCCTCAGCGAACCTCCGGCCATATAGGGCATAACGATATAGGCGTTGTCACCTTGCTCACCATAGTCGTAGACGGGCAGGATGTTGGGATGATCGAGTTTCGCTAGTACACGGGCCTCGCGTGCAAAGCGGCGCAAGAACTCCTGGATATTCCCCTCTCTGGCATTGAAAACTTTAACGGCAACTCTTCGCTGTAGATTGATATCCTCGGCTAAAAAAACGGTGGCAGTTCCCCCATAGCCCAGCGGTCGAATGATACGATAATGTCCCAGGACTTGCCCTGCCATCTCATCTGGCTGCATGGCGTCTCCCTCTCCTGCGTATTGTTGAAGGTGGTGATAGTTTCTCACGCTATGTTAACAGGAATTGATGAAGAAATCTATGCCTTGAAGAGATAAACGATCCGGCAAATGGAAGGGTTTCTATTTTTATGCGGTGAGCCATATACAATAAAAAAGCCCTAATCTCTGCAATTGCACAAAATTAGGGCTTTTTCCTACCTGAAGGTCTTTATTATGAAGCAGGGGGCAATCGATCAATCAGCAATTTTTCCAACTGCTCGAAGCGTTGATCCATCTGGGTTTGCAAGCCAGTGATCTGAGTTTGCAAGCCAGCGATCTGAGCGCCCTGTTGCTCGAAGCGTTGACGCATCTCGGTTTGCACTCCAACGATCTGAGCGTCTTGTTGCTCGAAGCGTTGATCCATCTCGGTTTGCAAGCCAGCGATCTGAGCGTCTTGTTGCTCGAAGCGTTGGCGCATCTCGGTTTGCACTCCAACGACCTGAGTTTGCAAGCCAGCGATCTGAGCGTCTTGTTGCTCGAAGCGTTGACGCATCTCGGTTTGCACTCCAACGATTTGGGCGTCCTGTTGCTCAAAACGTTGACGCATCTCAGTTTGCAGACCCACTGTTTTCCCATCTTGTTCAATGAGCTGTTCTCTAACTTCGGCAAAGCGTTGACGCATCTCGGTTTGCAGGCCAACGACTTTCCCATCCTGTTCAATGAGCTGCCCTCTCAGTTCGGCTAACTGTTGGTTAGTAAACTTATCATGTCCCATCAAAGTATCAAAAATCTTGTTATTCTGTTCGATCACCTTCTCAAGGGTAGATTTGTTCACCAGTGCTCCTAATGCTATTTTCTGTAACTCAACAGCCCTCTGTAGTTCAGTATTAGATCTCTTGAGTTCAACCTGTTCATGCTCAACACGTGCCATACGCTCTTCAAATGTCGCCATCTACACCTCCATCCAATCCATCCAACTCAATCCACTAGAGAGAGGATCATCTATCCCACAGTATAGCAGAATTTTCGGCTATTTACGACCATTGTCCTCCCAATATCCCAATGGTCCTTAAAATGGCTTTGCTCTAGTGGTGGACCGAGAAATTAGCACACAAAAATCCATACCGAGGTTGCCCGGCAACCTCGGTATGGATTTTTGTGTGCTAATTTCCCTCTACATGTTCAATGCGTTGGAACAGGTTGTGAGACGACTTCTCGAAGATGCTGAATTTCCTTGTCGTAGTTGATCTCGTAGATGGCGCGTACATCCCAGCTCATAAGGTCCATATAGGGCTGGAGCATATGTGTCAGCTCCTGGGGACTCTGGGCCTCGATGAGTAAGAAGCCTGAGCCACCTCCGGCCAGATTATACCAACCACGAATTTGATCACTTCGATGTGCGCCTGTATCGTGTTGTTGCAGAATCCGTTGAGCCACCTGCTGGCGGTTCGTATCTGGGTACCAGGTGAACGCACAATACCACAGCATGTCGTAGCCTCCTTATCAATGTGGATACCAGAAGGGCTTGTTGCCGCCTATACTCAACAAAATACAATGCTTGCTATTCTCCCATGTAACACGGCTCATATACTTTAAGAGTGACATGACAGAGCGCAAAAAAACTTACAAAAAACCTATGAAGCTCTCTGATCGTAATTTTATGCTTGACAATGATTTTTCTTTTATCTACACTAAAAACAGTAATGTACCGATTGTGTATGAGGGAGAAATCAATGCCTGTCCCGTTCAAGCGCTACCTGTCTTTATTGGTGACTTACCTCAAACCTCAATGGCCGACGGTGTTGCTAATGGCTGTGTTATTGTTGTCCTCAATTGGAGCGGATTTGATATACCCGCAAATCATGAAAATGTTCATCGATACCGCGACCAGAGGTGGAGTTGCCAGTATGCTGCTGATTATTGCGCTGGCATTTGCTGGCGTTGTACTCTTCGGGATGGTTACTGCTGCTATAGGTACTTATCTGGGCACGAAGGTTGCCTGGACAGCGACGAATTTCTTGCGCCGTGATCTGGCAACCCATTGTCTCTCATTAGATATGGGTTATCACAAAGCTCATACCTCGGGCGAAATGATCGAGCGTATCGATGGTGATGTAGATAAACTTTCCAACTTTTTTTCCCGCATGGCTATTAATTTGTTAGTGATGGGCATTTTTGTGCTGGGAGTGCTCATCCTGTTCTTCACCATTATCTGGTATGTTGGCGTTGCAATGACGATCTTCGTGCTTGTAACATTGTTGATTTTACTATACCTGCGCCGCCGTGCTATGCCTATCTGGGAAAGGGATCGCCAGATGAGCGCAACCTTTTTCGGTTTCCTGGGTGAACGCCTCGGCGGGACCGAAGATATCCGGGCTAATGGGGCAACCACATACATCTTGCGCCGCTTCTTGTTGTTGCTGCGCGAGTGGTTTCCGATTTTTCTGAAAGGTGAGAGCGCCTTCTTGTTCATGTTTACCGTCGCATCCTTTCTTTTTACTGGCGGTTCGATCCTTGCTCTGGGGTTAGGCACCTATCTCTGGAGCATCAATGTTGTTTCCCTGGGTACCGTCTTTTTGATGTTTTCCTATACTCAGATGCTTCAATATCCGATTCAGCAGATCCAGACGCAGTCTGCTGCAAGGCGCGCCGGCTGAGCGACTCGTTGCCCACGAACCACTCTACTTGACAGGACCAGAGCCGCCGCCCCTGGTGCATGCACAAAAAACGGACGAGCATCGCCTGGAGAGTCTGGAAGCAAGTGATCTCACCTATCACTATCCCGACAAAGGGCGAGGCATCGAAGGGATCAGCTTGTGTCTCAAGCGTGGCTCGCTTACTGTGATTACCGGGCGTATCGGGTCGGGCAAGACGACCTGTGTGCAGGTGCTCCAGGGCTTATTACCTGCTGAGCGTGGTAAAATACGTTGGAATGGTCAGGAAGTCGGTGATCCGGCAGCATTCTTTGTGCCTCCGCGCAGCGCCTATACCGCTCAGGTCCCGCACCTGTTCAGTGATCCTCTCAAGGACAATATTCTGCTTGGTTTGCCCGAAGAGAATGTGGATCTGTCAATGGCCGTACGTATGGCCGTGTTGGAGCGCGACGTAGAGACGCTGGAAAACGGATTGGATACGCTTATCGGTACACGCGGCGTCAAGCTCTCCGGCGGTCAGGCTCAGCGCACCGCTGCCGCTCGTATGCTGGTCCGTGATGCTGAACTGCTGATCTTCGATGACCTCTCTAGTGCCCTGGACGTAGAAACGGAGCAAGTATTATGGGATCAGCTTTTCTCCACAGGAGAACGCACCTGCCTCGTCGTTTCCCACCGCCGCCAGGTTTTGCATCGTGCCAACCACATCATCGTCCTCAAGAATGGCCGCTTGGAGGCAGAAGGAGATCTGGAGATGCTCCTGGCGACCAGTAACGAGATGCAACGGCTCTGGCGCGGTGATTTTGCAATGGAAGAATGAGAGGGAGAAAAAACAGTGAATATGTGCGATTATCTCAAGCGTATAAACTATCATGGTTCGCTTGAGCCAACGCTTCAGACATTGCAGGCTTTGCATGAGGCTCATTTACTTGCAGTCCCCTTTGAGAATCTCGATATCCACCTTGGGAGAAAGATTCTTCTCGATGAGGCATCCTTGTGGACGAAGATCGTTGAGCAAAGACGTGGCGGTTTCTGCTACGAATTAAACGGCATGTTTGCGTGGCTGTTACGTGCTCTTGGTTTTCGGGTGAGCATGCTCTCTGCTGATGTGGCAAGGGATACGGGAGAATTCGGCCCGGAGTTTGATCATCTCACGTTGCTGGTACATCTTGAGGAAGATTGGCTGGCTGATGTGGGCTTTGGCAATTCATTCCGCCAGCCGTTACAGATGCAAGACTTGCTGATGCAAGCGCAGAGTAGGGGTATCTATCGTCTGGTGCAAGAGGGAGCATACTGGATCTTGCAGTATCAGGATAGGAAGAAATGGCACCCTTCATACCGTTTCACGTTACAGCCTCATGAATTGAGTGACTTTACCGAGATGTGCGAGTACCAGCAAACCTCTCCTGAGTCGCACTTTACACAACAGCGTATCTGTACCATAGCGACCCGCTCTGGCAGAATCACATTGAGCGACCAACGACTGATTACGACCATAGACGGAGAGCGGCAAGAGCGTCTGCTCACCGGTCAGGAAGAATATCGCGCCGCACTGGCCGAGCATTTCGGCGTTGTCTTGTGAGGAGAGGGCTATGTAAGACAAGAAACCGTGGGCAGGCATTTGGCATGCTTGCCTCAAGGTTTCTTTGTTTAGCCAGCTACTTGCTATGCTCGCGATAGTGATCACCGGCCGCTTCGATGGAAAGGTGGGTTGGTATTTCAACGCCGCCTTGAAATAGATGGCATTACCATGCGGTGTAACCTCATCATGTATAGATATAAAAGATGAAAAATCCATGCCCCAGAAAATCTCCCGTGAAACGTTTAAAAGACATTGATCACGCTACACTATCGTTAAATAATGCTGTGTAGACAGACTTATTGAATACATGTTTAATGTAAAACCGTATGTCATGCTACCAGATGCAATTGTATGTATTAGAGGGAGCCTATTATGTATTGTGGTTTTTGTGGCTATCAACTTCCTCAAGGGGCCACGGTATGTCCTAACTGCGGAAGAGTTACATCTCCTGTCGTCTCCAATAGTGGCATTGCTGGCGAATCATCTCCCTATGATCCGACAGTTGCTTCGGGCCGTTCTTCCCCTCAATCCATACCAGCCACATCGTATGGGTCAGATCCATATCATGCACCACCGCCATCGCAACAATATGCTTCGGGTCCATATAATATGCCCATGCAACAAACGCCTTATCCCCCTCCAAAAAGGCGGAATCGGGGCTGGCTCATCGGTCTCATTGTAGGCGCAGTGCTGCTTGTCCCATTCCTGGTCTGTAGCAGCTTTTTCCTGTTCGCGCCGAGTAATCCTGCTCCTTCCCCAACAAAGGTTATAAGGACGGCTACAACGAATGTTACACCAACGGCCAATACCTATCCACCCGGCGGTGCTACACTGGTGCTCAACGATCCCATGAGCGATAACAGTAAAGGCTACAAATGGGACGAAGCTACAGGGAGTCGGCCGGGCACCTCCAATGATACCAGCAGTTGTGGCTTCTCAGGGGGAGTGTATCACGTCAGCGAGACTCAAAAAGGTGGATTGTTCTGTTCTCCTGAGGCGCAGGACCTGGTGTTTGGTAACCTCGCCTTCGAGGCAGAAATCTCCATTCTCAAGGGAGACAGCGCAGGCGTAGTCATTCGTGAAGATCAAAGCAGGGATGCAGGCTATACCTTCTTTGTAGATACTCAAGGCAACTATACCTTACAAATGAGCGATGCCGTCAATAACGCCAATAATAAAACATTACGTAGCGGAACGAATGCTGCCATCAACCACGGTACGAATGCGATTAATCTGATCGCTCTGGTTGCTAATGGAAGCACGATCAGTGCATATGTAAATAATACCTTCATTGATAGCGTTCAGGACAACACATTCGCTAATGGACAAATAGGTGTCTACGGTCAAAGTAATAATGGAGCGTACGATATTACAGCAAGCGATGTACGCGTGTGGCGTATAGGTAATGCGTTACCTACGCCTACCGCGTCTCAGAATCCTTATGCTTCCAGAACGGGTACGCTGGCAATCGATGATCCTTTACATGACAACAGCAAAGGGTATGGCTGGAGTGAGGGGGCGGCTACGAATAATAACGACCCGAAGGATATCAGCAATTGTGTCTACACAAAAGGCGTTTACCATATCAGCAGGACGGTCGCAGGGAGTTCCTTCTGTTTTGCTGGCGCACAGGATCTTCTCTTCACCAACCTGGCCTTCGAGGCGAAGATTACGCTTCTTAAAGGGGACGGCGCTGGTCTTGTTCTGCGCTACGATGCAAACAAGACCACAGGATATGTGTTAATCATAGGTATGCAGGCTGATTATCAATTGTACTCATTTAACTATAAAAGCTCTGATCCCAACAAGATATATACCTTGTTGACCAGTGGGACGAACACTGCCATCAAGCGAGGGCTGAATCAGACAAACCTGGTTGCAGGTGTTGCCAACGGAAATACGATCAGTGTGTACGTAAATAATCAGTTCGTGGATACCATTCAGGACACTGCCTATAGTAACAACGGGGAAATCGCCCTTTTTGTCGAAGGCAATAATGGGGAAGAAGCAACAGCAAGCGACGTTCGTGTGTGGCGTATCTAGCGCCACAGGACTCCCTCAACAAAAAATTTCTTGTTGAGGGAGTCCTGTGCGTGCAGTGAAATCTCTTGACAGGATTATAGGTTCTGGTGTATCCTTTGCAAAACAAACAAAAGATAAGAACGCGCTGATCAGGATTAGTATACGGTGGCGTAGTCGAACAGCGAGCCGCGAGAGTGCAAGGCGGCAGACGGATACCTCGTCGAACCCACCTGAGAGCGTCAGTGAGAAACTGACCGGCAACCTCCGCCGTTATCAAGAGGAACGGTTAAGTCAGATTGTAATATGTATCATGACCATTGACCGTGTAAGTGGAATTGTGCTGTGAGGCATAATTCAAAAAAGGTGGTACCACGGGTAATAATCTCGTCCTTCAGTAGGGCGAGTTTTTTTATGCTTGTTTATAAGCACTCACTGCGCTCCCGCGTAGCGACATTACCTGCCTCCAGGCAAGGTCCCCTTGCGGCTGTTGTAGGAAGGGACAAGTGGGAGTATGCTTGAAAGTTAAGTCTCAAAAGGGAGACGGAAAGAGAAGATTGTATGGCAGAGAAGTATGTTGAGGAGATCGTTGACCAGGAAGATAACTTTTCGATGTGGTACAACCAGGTGGTGCGCAAAGCTGGGCTGGCCGATTATGCTCCTGTGCGCGGCTGCATGATCATCAAGCCTTATGGCTACGCCATCTGGGAAAATATTCAGCGCCTGCTCGATGCGCGCTTTAAAGAAACCGGAGTGGAGAATGCCTACTTCCCGTTGCTTATTCCCCGCAGCTTCCTGGAGCGCGAGGCCGAGCACGTTGAGGGTTTTGCTCCAGAAGTGGCCTGGGTAACGCGTGGCGGCGGCGAAGAATTGGAGGAGCCACTGGCTATCCGACCAACCAGCGAGACCATCATCGGTCATAGCTTTTCTAAATGGATACAGAGCTATCGCGATCTGCCGGTCCTGATCAACCAGTGGAACAACGTGATGCGCTGGGAGAAGCGCACCGTCCTGTTTTTGCGTACCGCCGAGTTCCTGTGGCAGGAGGGTCATACCGCCCATCGTACTCTTGAGGAGGCTGAAGAGCGCACTCGTATGATGCTTGAGGTTTATCGCGCCTTCGCCGAAGAGGATGCCGCCATTCCAGTCGTTCCTGGGCGCAAGAGCGAGAATGAAAAATTTGCCGGTGCCTTGCGTACCTACTCGATTGAAGGCATGATGGGCGATGGCAAGGCGTTGCAATCGGCCACCAGCCACAATCTCGGCACGAATTTCGCGCAGGGTTTTGATATCCAGTTCCTTGACTCCGATGGGCAGCGCAAATATTGTGCCACTACCAGTTGGGGCCTGAGCACGCGCATGATCGGCGGCGTCATCATGGTGCACGGCGACGACGCGGGCCTGATCCTGCCTCCGCGTATTGCTCCTTACCAGGTCGTGATCGTGCCCATCTGGCGCAAAGAAGCCGATAAGTCGGCCGTTAGTGAGCAGATTGCGCGTATTGAAAAGATGCTTAAGGGCAAGGTGCGCCTGAAAGTGGACACGAGCGAGAATACTCCTGGCTGGAAGTACAACGAGTGGGAGTTGCGTGGTGTGCCGGTGCGCATGGAGATTGGTCCACGCGATGTGGCGAACAACAGCGCCATGCTGGTGCGCCGCGACAATCGCGTCAAAGAATCCGTCTCAGTCGATGCTCTGGAGACGCGATTGCCCGCGTTGCTGGAAGAGGTACAGCGTGGACTCCACCAGCGCGCCCTTGAATTCCGCCAAAAGAATACTCACTACACCGACAACTACGACGAGTTCAAGCAGATTATTGCTGAGAAGCGTGGTTTTGTGCGCGTGAAATGGGCCGAGGATAGCGCGGCGGAACTGGCTATCAAAGAGGAGACCAAGGCAACCTTGCGCGTCATTCCGTTTGATCAGCCAGAGGGCGGCGTTCATGGCAAGTGTATCTACACCGGCAAACCGGCAACATGCGAAGCGATTTTCGCACGGGCCTATTAACTAGAGCTAAGCAATCAGAAATGAGGAGAAGCGTATGCGCGTTTCGCAACTGTTAACAACGACATTGCGCGAAGTGCCACGCGACTCAGAAGGTGGTAATCAGGAACTCCTGGTGCGAGCTGGCTTTATACGCCAGCTCACAGCAGGCGTGTATAGCTTCCTACCACTGGGGACGCGTGTTGTGCACAAAATTGCGCAGATTGTGCGCGAGGAAATGAATCGTGCCGGTGGACAGGAAGTGATTATGCCTGTTATCCAGCCCAGGGAACTGTGGGAACGGCATCTCAGCGGCAAACCCTCACGTGCAGAGCTGTTAGGCGAAGAATTGTTCAGCTTGCAGGATCGTAAGGGGCGCGCTATGGTGCTTGGCCCAACCCACGAGGAGGTTGCGACCTTCCTGACTCAGGATTTCGTGCACAGCTATCGCGATCTTCCGCAGCTCATTTACCAGATCCAGGTCAAGTTTCGTGACCAGTTCCGGCCTCGCGGTGGCCTGCTGCGTACCCGCGAATTCCTGATGATGGACCTCTATAGCTTTGATGCCGATCCTGAAGGGTTGGATGCCAGCTATCGTAAGATCAGCAATGCCTACCGGGCAGCCCTGACACGCTGTGGCTTGAACTTTATCGTCATCGAAGCCGATAGCGGGGCCATTGGCGGCAAAGATTCACAAGAATTCATTGCTATCACTCCAGCAGGTGAAGATGATGCCATGATGTGTGATCAATGTAGCTATGGTGCCAATCGCGAGAAGGCCGAATTTGTACGTATCGAGCTTGCCAGGGAGCCAGAAGCTGAACTGGAGGAGGTGTACACGCCCAATTGTATGGCGATCAGTGACCTTGCTGCTTTCCTCTCTGTGCCCGAGGCGAAAACGATCAAAGCGGTCTGCTATGTAACGGATGGCAAGCCTGTCCTGGTGGCTCTACGCGGCGATCTGGAGGTGAACGAGATCAAGCTCACCAATACGCTGCGTCGCGTCGGACTCAACGCCGCTGATTTGCACCTGGCAACGCCCGAGGAATTGGCGCAAGCTGGCATCGTGGCCGGTTTTACCTCGCCTATCGCTAAAGGATCGGATATACTTATAATAGCGGATCCCTCGCTCAAGCTGGGTAACAACTTTGTCGCGGGAGCCAACCGGGTCGATTATCACATCAAGAACGTGAATTACCCGCGCGACTTTCGCGTGGATGTATGGGACGACATTGCATCGGCCTACGATGGGGCAACCTGCATAGTCTGTGGTGGGACGCTCCATGCGTTGCGCGGCAGCGAAGTCGGCCACATCTTTAAGGTTGGCACTTTATACTCCGACTTGTTCGGAGCAACCTACCTCGATGCGGAGGGGATAGCGCATCCTATTCTGATGGGCTGTTACGGTATGGGCATTAGTCGCCTTCTAGCATCTATCGTCGAACAGAGTCACGACGAGAAAGGCATCATCTGGCCTTTCAGCATTGCACCATATCACCTGGCACTGATCGGACTTGACCTGGATAAGCCAGAGACGAGTTCGGCGGCGCACAAGCTCTACGCTGACCTGCAAGCTGCAGGCGTAGAAGTACTCTTCGACGACCGGGCCGAGACAGCAGGCGTCAAATTCAACGACTCTGACCTCATCGGCCTGCCATGGCGTGCCGTTGTTAGCAAACGCTCGTTGAAAAACGGCGGCGTCGAACTCAAATTGCGTGCGCAAAAAGAGAGCCGTATT
>Ga0070741_10015494_pt1 | contig 12899 bp, 10 predicted proteins | sample Coa_R1_4_FD_66440 | JGI IMG/M metagenome (GOLD analysis project Ga0070741, IMG submission 66440) | Surface soil microbial communities from Centralia Pennsylvania, which are recovering from an underground coalmine fire - Coalmine... | ecosystem: Environmental > Terrestrial > Soil > Unclassified ...
GGAGACACTGGGGTGGCGCTACGGCCTGTATCGGAGAGCGCGGCGGGCGCACGGCTTCTATCTGACCATCGCTGTCGTGCTGCTGCTCGGCTATCTGCTCAACTTCGTCCAGAGCATCAGCCCGATCAAGGGCCTGCTCTATGCCGCCGTGCTGAACGGCGTGATCGCGCCGCCGCTCATCGTGCTGCTGCTCCTCCTCTGCAACAATCCGCAGGTCGTCGGCGAGCGGCGCAACTCCCGGCTCTCCAACGTCCTGGGCATCCTGACGGTCGTCCTGATGACTCTTGCCGCCGCCCTGATGTTCTGGTCGCTGCGCTCCTGATTACGGGGTGATGTTTCTCCATTCGTCGGCGGAGACATAGCGGGCAAGATGTTTCGGATTGTCCGTCGCCACAAGAAAAGTTCCCGGCGCAAAGCCGCAAGTCAGGGCTTGCGCGGCCAAAATCACATCGCCGTCTAAGGCGTGCTTATCGTCGGTCGAGAAGCCGGCCCTGCTGGCGTTGGCCCATAGCTCGGCGGCTTTGAGCCAGGCGGCGGTAGACACAGGTAGATAGGTCAGAGTCGCTTTCAGGTCTTCCAAGCGCGCAAGACGGGTGGAAAGTCCTGCTGCTAAGAGTCCACGCCGTACTTCGTAATCAGTGATTTCGGGTATATAGACGCGCACGCCATTTGCTAGACACTGATCCCGCCAGGTGCAACAGGCGTGGACTTCCGCGATTCCCCGGCGGCGCGTTAACAAGTCAAGCGGCGAGGCATCAAGAAACACAGCATGAAGGGTCACAGTTTCGGCTCCCGCAAGCGCAGCTCTTTCAAAGGATGCTCTGCGATAAACGCCTCCCATTCGGCATTTTCTTTGGCGATCTCCTCCGGCGAGAGTTTCGCATCCTCTTCCGCCCACTGCGCTTCGAGCGCACGCAACTGAGTAAGCGTGTCCGCCATCTCTTCTCGAGGCGTTAAATGCTCGATCACGGCCAGGAGCAGCGATTCGACGGGGATGCCCTTCTTGCGCGCTTCTGCAAGGCGTCGTTCCTGCTCCGGGGTCAATTCCAGTGTCAGTGTCATCGTTCTATTTTCTCTTTCTGGCGCGGACAGTTGCGCGGAATATAGCTTTCGACCGAATCGGCCAAAACCGGCAAGCGGCCCCACCCTTGACGCTGTTCCTACCAACATCAGGCTTTCCGTTGACTTCCAGTATATCCTGCCGCATCCTATTTTGTCAAATGCAGAATACGAGGCATATTAATCCTATACACTTTCCTATAGAAAAAGTCGGATGTGCGGACTGCAACAGAGGGGGTCCAAACGATAAAAGCCCACACATTCCGAGCAGGGAATGCATGGGCGGGATAACGCATCACAGCTATTTGCGCTCTACTCTTTCCAGCGGCCTCGTGTGAAGTCGGGGAAGGGCAGCGGGATACTGCCCCAGGCCACCGACATCTCCGAGAGCGGGCCGGGCGCGCTCCACGCGGCGGCGTCATAGACATCCATATCCGGCGGCAAACCCTCGCGCATACACTGGATCAGCCGATAGTTCATGATGAAGTCCATGCCGCCATGCCCGCCCAGCTTCCGCGCGAGTTCGCCCTGCGTTTTCCAGAGCGGATGCTCGTAGCGTTCCAGAAAGGCGTCTATATCCGACCAGTCGTGGGCGTCTATGTCCATCAGGTCGTGCGTCGCCTCCCCTTTATCCAGGAAGATGCGCGGCGGATAGTCGCTGAACGTGCCTTTGGTTCCCGCGATGAGATTGGCCCGGCTGTAGGGGCGCGGCGTGACGACATCGTGCTGCAAGACGATGGTGCGGCCCAACTCCGTCTGGATCAGCGAGGTGTTCATGTCGCCGCAGACATAGACCTCAGCGTGTTTGGGACTATCGGGCGGTACGTGCGCGGCGCGATAGGCGGACATCGAGGCTTCCCGGCTGCTCATCGAGACCAGCCGCGTGAATCGGTCGCCCCGATGGATGCCCATGTACTGCGCGACCGGGCCGAGGCCGTGCGTGGGATAGAGATTGCCGTTGCGCTTCGTGTGCGGAATGCGCCGCCACAGCCCTGCGCCCCGATCCGAGAGCAGGCCGCCGCGCATCTCATGGATGTAGGCCGCTTCGCCGTGCGTTATCCAGCCGAAAATCCCTTCGCGCACCATGTTGAGTACCATCATCTCGATCTGCCCGTAGCAGCAGTTTTCAAGCATGATGCCGTGCCGTCGCGTGCGCTCGGAGGTGTCCACCAGCCGCCAGCAGTCGGCCAGCGTCGTCGCGGCGGGGACTTCGACGGCGGCGTGCTTGCCGCACTCCATCGCATAGACCGACTGCGGCACATGGTCATCCCAGCGCGAGCAGATATAGACCAGGTCTACATCGTCGCGCTCGCACAGCTTGCGCCAGTCCGGTTCGATGGCGGGCGAAGGCCGACCGGCCTCTTCCACACGCTTTTGCGCCCGCAGCGCGTTGGCTTCGACCGGGTCGCTGATGACCGTGATCTGCGCGCCCTCGACCGAGAGCATCTCCCGCAACTGCCAGTGGCCGCGCCCGCCGACGCCGATAAATCCGACGCGAACGATCTCGCGCGGCTCGAACGGCACGCCCCGCATCGTCGCGCCCTGCGCGGGCGGCACAGCTAGCGCCAGCGCCGCCGCCTCCTCCGCCGTCCTGCCCAGTTCACTCATGCCTGTTTTCTCCGCGCGACGCCGCCCTGTCTACCAGCCCGGCCCGCCGCCGAACACCCGGTTCGTTCCTGCCAGGGGCAGACCGGTGATCATGGAGGCTTCCAGGCTCAGGGCGCGCATATCTTCCGGCTCCAGATGATGCACGTCCGACTTGCCGCAGGCGCGCGCCAATGTCTGGATCTCGCCGGTCATCGCGCGGAAGAAGTTCGCCACGCGGTCGGCTCCTTCCTCTATATCCAGGCGCTGCATCAGTTCGGGGTCTTGCGTGGTGATGCCGACGGGGCAGCGCCCGGTATGGCAGTGGTGGCAGTGGTAGGGCGTCGTGCCGAGCTTATGATAGTCCTCCACATAGAGCGGCCGGTTGCAGTTGAGCGCGATGAGGGCCGAGGTTCCGACATAGATGGCATCCGCGCCGAGCGCGATGGCCTTCGCCGCATCCACGCCGTTGCGGATGCCGCCCGCGATGATAAGCTGCACCGTCCCGTAGAGGCCGACATCTTCCAATGCGGCCCGCGCTTCGCAGACTGCCCCCAGCGTCGGGATGCCCGTATGCTCCTGCATGATCTCCGGCGACGCGCCCGTGCCGCCCTCCATTCCATCCACGACGACGACATCCGCGCCCGCCTTCGCTGCCAGTTTCACGTCCTCGAACACGCGGGATGCGCCCAGTTTGACGAAGATCGGCACCTTCCACTCGGTCGCCTCGCGCAGTTCCTCGATCTTGATCCGCATGTCATCCGGGCCGAGAAAGTCGGGATGGCGAGCCGGGCTGCGCTGATCCACGCCAGGCGGCAGGTCGCGCTGATGCGCAATCGTGTCGGAAACCTTCGAGCCGAGCAGCAGGCCGCCCGTTCCCGGCTTGGCCCCCTGCCCGATGGTCAACTCGATGGCATCGGCCATTCGCAGGTGATGGACATTGATTCCGTAACGAGAAGGCAGGACTTCATAGATCAGCGTATGGCTGTTCTCGCGTTCCGCCGGAAGCATCCCGCCGTCGCCGGTCGTGTTGGACGAGCCGACTTTCGCCGCGCCCTTCGCCAGCGCGACCTTCGCATTATAGGAGAGCGCGCCCCAACTCATCCCCGTCACCATGATCGGAATATCGAGTTCGACGGGCTTCTCGGCGTAGCGGGTTCCCAGCACCGTCTTCGTGACGCAGCGTTCGCGGTAGCCTTCCAGCGGAATGCGAGTCAGGGAGCAGGGAACAAAGGTCAGGTCGTCGAAGGTGGCCCAGGTGCGCTCACGCAGAATGCCGAAGCCCCGGATGCGATACCGGCCCAACTCGGCCTTCACCTGAATGTCTTCGATCACGCCCGGCGTGTAGGTATGGCTGTACGGAATGTTGGATGGATCCTGTTGTTCCACTGTCTATTTTGCTCCTTCTAAATCGAGAAAGCAGTTCACGCCGACCGCGCCGCCCCCCATTTCGCGCGCGATGTCCAGCAACGTCTCCCACAGATAGAACCCATAGGTTCCGTCGGCCCAGAGTTGAAAAACGGTAAGGCCGTTTAATGTGCGCGGCAGAATCGCGCAGGAGACGCCCGCCACCCGCGTCATGACCAACTCCGGCCCGGCCAGCCGAAAATCGTAGCCGCAGGTCTCCAGCAGGAGTTCGGTGGCCCGGCTGCCGGAAAGGAGCAGCGAGGCGTCCTGCCGCAACACGCGATAGACGCCGGGCCGACCGGAGCCGAGCGCCGTTTCGATCTTCGCGACCGTGTCGCCTTCGACGCCATCTTCAAGGAAGAACTCCGCGCCGCCCGTGCGCGCGATCAGGCCGCCTTGCGGCAGAGGCTCGCACCGGAGGATCTTCTTCGGAACGGGAACGCCCTGCACCTGCAACAGCGCCTCGGCTTTCGGCCCTTTCACGACCACCCGCGCCAGCGCGCTGACATCGCAGAGCGCCAGCGTCTCCGCCTGCCTGCGTTCGCCGTCCGGGTCGCCGTAGTCGAGCGGCACGGGCATCCCGCCGATCTCGCCCCAGTGCGGATGCAGATGGGCCAGTGCGTCATGGAGCGGACTCAGGCGTTGTACGGACACAGCAAGCATCTCAGGCGGCCTCCGTCGTCTGGCGCAGGTTCTTCGGATCGTAGAATGGAAGCGAGACCACCTCTGCCGTCACCATCTTCCCGTCGTCCAGGCGTATCTGGAAATGCGCGCCTGGTTTGGACTGGGACGGATGGACGTAGGCCAGTCCGATCACCTGATGCAGCGTCGGGCTGAAGGTGATGCTGGTCACGCGCCCGGTGATCTCGCCGTCCCGGATGACCAGGTGGCACTCTTTCGGGATCGGGCCGGAGTAGTCTTCCGGCAGCATGAAGCCGACCAGCGTGCGCTTGATCTCCTTCGTGCCGAGGATTTTCAGGCTGCGCTGCCCGACGAAGAACGGCTTGTCCAGCTTCACGGCCCAGTCCATGTGCGCCTCGCGCGGCACAGTCAGGCCATCCGTGTCCTGGCCGACGATGACATGCCCTTTTTCCAGCCGCAGCACGCGCTGCGCCTCCACACCGAACGGTCGAATATCAAAGGAACGCCCGGCGCGCATCAGCCCGTCCCACACATACGCTGCCGAGTGCGCCGGTACATGAATCTCATAGCCCAACTCGCCGACGAACCCGACCCGCAGCAGCCGCGCCGGAACGCCCAAAACAGCGCCTTCGCGCACGCCAAGATACGGGAAAGCGGCCTCACTCACATCTATCTCCGTCAGGCCCGCGAGGATGCGGCGCGACTGCGGCCCGGCCAGGTTCATCGCGCCGTAGCTGCCGGTCGCGTTGACCAGCACGACATCCAGGCCCCAGAGGATGGCCCACCTCTGCATCTCGCGATAGATGCTCGCGGAGGCGGTCGTCGTGGTCGTGACATAGAACCGGTCTTCCGCCAGCCGCGCCACCACGCCGTCATCTATGATCACGCCCGTCTCATCGCACGCCAGGCCGTAGCGCGTCGTGCCGACCTTCATCTTCGCGAAGCGCGCCGTATAGAGCCGCTCGATGAACTCGCCCGCGTCCGGGCCGTTGATCTCGATCTTGCCGAGCGTTCCCACGTCAATGATTCCAGCGCGCTGCCGCACGGCCTGCACTTCGGCCTGAATCGCCTGCTCCCGGCCCTGCCCGGCGACCTTATAGTAGGCCGGACGCAGCCAGTCGCCTGCCAGCATGAATTCTGCGCCCGCCGTCTCATGGCGGCTGTGCATCGGCGTATGGCGGTGCGGATGGAAGCCGCGCCCGGCCAGATGGCTCAGCGCGACCGGATGGAAGAACGGGCGCGCGGTCGTCGTTCCCGTCTCGGCGACCGTCTGGCCCTTCACCTTCGCCAGCACCCGGATCGCGTTGGCGTTGGCCGTCTTGCCCTGGCTCGGCCCCATGCCGTAGGTCGAGTAGCGTTTCATCAACTCGACGCTATCGAACCCCTCTTGCGCGGAATGGACGAGGTCTTTGTACTGCACGTCCTCATCCAGGTCTACGAAGCACTTGCCTGCCGGATGCGAGTAGATGGGATAGGGATGGCTTGGCGGCGGCCCCTCGTGGCACGGCCCCGGCGGAATCGGCCCTTTGTACTTTTCCAGAGAAGCGGCGGCCTGCAATCCGGCGCGCTTGCCGTCCTCTATCTGCTGCGCCAGTTCGTAGACCCCGTTGACGCGCCCGGCGGCGAATAGACCTTCTGGCAGCGTCTTCGGCACGAACTGATGCAGCCGGTCGGAGTAGGTCATCTTGCCGCCCGCCTGACAGAGCAGGCCGTCCGCCGCCGCCCAACCGACGCTCATGGCGATGCCGTCGCAGTCCAGCGAGAAGCCTTTGCCTCTCTCCGGCTGATCCTGCTTATCTAAGGGACAGATCAGTGCGCCGCGAATGCCGCCCTGGTCACCGCCCGGAAGCGCCTCGAAGATCACATGGCCGACATGAACCGGGATTTTCGCCGCCGCGACTCTCTGCGCCCACTCCGACGGTTCGCCGCCGTGCCGCAAATCCACCACCGCCAGCACCAGCACACCCGCCCGCTGCAAGTCCAGCGCGGCGCGGTAGCCGTCCGTGTTCGCCGCCAGCACGACGGCCTTTGCAAACGGTTTGACCGCGAACAGGCGGATCAATCGCTGCGCCGCCGACGCCAGCATCACGCCGGGCAGGTCGTTGTGCCGGAAGACCGCAGGCTGCTCGAAGCAACCCGTCGCTATGACGACGCTGCGGGCGCGCATCTTGGTCAGCTTTTTCTCGTCCACCAGCGCAATGAGATGGTCGGAGTAGTAGCCTGCCGCCAGCGTCGCCGCGCGTATCTCCAGGTTCGGCAGACCGTTCGCTTTCTCCAGCAGGTCATGCAGATGTTCCGCCGCGCGCGCGTCCGGGTCGCTGCCCCACTGATAGAGCAGGCTGCCACCCGGATGCGGGTTCTCGTCCACCACGACGACCTGCGCGCCCTGTTCCGCCGCCGCAATCGCCGCCGAGAGGCCCGTCGGCCCCGCTCCGATGACCAGCAGATCGCAGAAGTCGTAGCGTTTGGGCGTGCGGACGCGCGGATGGTTCCGGTCAATCGTTCCCAGTCCCGCCATCGCGCGCATCTGGCGCTCGTAGAACGGGAACAGGCGGCGCGGCTTGTGGAACGTCTTGTAGTAGAAGCCGACGGGCAGAAACGCGCCGAACCGGTCAATAAACCGCACCCGGTCGCCGCGCACGCCCCCGCGCGTGTTGACTGCGTAGAAGTCCGCGCCCTCCCACAACGGCGTCACGTCGGCGCGCAGGTTGATGTGGCTGCCGTCCTGCATCAGCACGTTGCAGTCGTGGTTGGCGAAACTGTAGACGCCGCGCGGACGATGGTACTTGAAGCTGCGCCCCAGCAGCCGCACGCCATTGGCGAGCAGGGCGCTGCTCAGGGTGTCGCCCTCATAGCCGGTGTACTCCTGTCCCTCGAAACGGAACCGGAGCGTGCGGCGGCGATCTATCCATTCTCCCGGTTGTACTGGCAGGCGTTGCATCCACAAAAATCCTATGCCGAGCCGATAGTTTCCCCGGCTATAAAAGCCGGGTCTGAGGAGCCTGCGGCTGACCGTCCTCCCGGACGGGCCATTGAATTTCCCGTCCGTGAGGACGGTTGGCCGTCAGGCCCACGAGACGGGTCTTTTATAGGCCCGGTCTATCGGCCCGCCTCTGCACGATTATCCTCTCCGTACAGATACGTCCGAATCACTTCGTCCTTCAAGTTGTCGCGCTCGGCGATGAACCAGGTTCCGCTCGGCAGGTGATACCACCACTCTTTCTGAACGCCGGGAGCGCCATCGCGATTGAACACATAGTCGGCCCATTCTGCGTCAGAGCAGGCAGCGGGGTCTGGCATGGTACGCACTTCGCCACCGAAAACGAACTCCTGCAAAGGCCGTAATCCATTGATCGGGCAGCGTAACAGTTTCATCGTCAGTGTCCTACCGAGGCCGCGCCCTTCTCCCCGACCAGGTCGTACTCCGCAAATCGCGACAGGCGGAACGGCTTGATCAGTTCGTGCGGCGCGTCGTTGGCGACCGTGTAGGCCATCGTCGTGCCGCAGACCGGCGTGGCCTTGAAGCCCCAGGTTCCCCACCCCGCATCGAGATAAAAGCCCTGAATAGGAGTCTTGCCCATGATCGGCGAGAAGTCCGGCGTCATGTCCGACATGCCCGCCCACTGCCGGTTGACCTTCACGCCGGAGAGGAACGGGAACAGGTCGAGCAGATGCGCGGCCAGCCCCTCAACGAAATCGAGCGAGGAGCGTTCCGAATGCAGGATATAGGGGTCGAGCGAGGCTCCCATGACCAGTTCGCCGCGCGACGACTGGCTGACATAGATATGGAGGCTGCCGGAGACGACAATGCTATCCAGCCAGGGCTTGAGCGGCTCTGTCACGCACGCCTGCAACGGCTGCACGATGATCGGAGTCCGGAGTCCGACCATGTTCGTGATGCGCGGCGTGTAGCCCGCCACCGCCGACAGGACTTTGTTCGTTCGGATATAGCCCCGGTCGGTCTCCACCCCGGCCACCGCGCCATCCTTCACGTCAATGCCCGTCACCAGCGTCTTCTGATGAATCTCGACGCCGCGCCGGTTGGCCTCCCGCGCATAGCCCCAGGCCACCGCATCGTGGCGCACGATCGCGCCTGGCGGATGGTAGAGCGCGCCCACGACCGGCATCAGCCCGCCGCACTCTAAATCCATATAGGGACAGATGCGCTTGATCTCCTCCGGCCCGATGACGTAGCTGTTGACGCCGAGATGCTTGTTGACCTCGGCCCGCCAGCGCATGGTACGCAGAGAGCTATCGCTGTGGGCCAGCGTGAAATGCCCGCGTTCGGAGTAGAAGAGATTGAAATCCAGGTCTTCCGAAAGCTCGCTGAACAGCCGCACGCTCTCCGCGTAGAACCTGACCCCTTCAGGAGTGAGGTAGTTGGAGCGGACGATGGCTGTATTGCGCCCGGTATTGCCGCCGCCGATGTAGCCCTTCTCCAGCACCGCGATGTTCGTGATGCCGTAGTCGCGCGCCAGGTAGTAGGCCGCGCCGAGGCCATGCCCGCCCGCGCCGATAATGACCACGTCGTAGCTCTCCTTCAGCGGACGCGGCTCCGTGAACATGCGCGGTTCGGGATAGTGCTTATTCAGGGCAAATCGCAGCAGGCGATAGGGCATTTCTTCGACCTTCGCCCGGCAGTTGAAACCGCTGCTGCAAAAGCACGAAGTCGGCCTGCGCCGACTGGTTTTGGAGTCCGCGAAGGCGGACTTTGTGCCTTTCCAGACGCGAATTCATTCGCCGGTCAGAATCTCAACCTTTGCTGAACACGACCGTCTTGTTCTGATGAATCAACACGCGATCCTCGACATGGTAGCGCAGGCCCCGGAAGAAGACGGCCTTCTCCACATCGCGGCCCAGACGCACCAGGTCCTCGACCGTATCCCGATGATCCACCCGGATCACGTCCTGCTCGATGATCGGTCCGGCATCCAGTTCCGCCGTGACGTAGTGGCAGGTCGCGCCGATCAGCTTGACGCCGCGCTCGAACGCCTGATGGTACGGCTTCGCGCCGACGAACGAGGGCAGAAAGCTGTGATGGATATTGATGATCTGGCCCGGATAGCGTCCGCACAGGTCGGAGGGGAGAATCTGCATATAGCGCGCCAGCGCCATCGTATCCCCGCGAACCTCATTGAACAGCGCCTCGATGCGCGCGAACGCCTCCAGCCGCGTCTCCGGCGTCACCGGGACATGATGGAACGGGATGCCGTGCCACTCGACGAACCGGCGCGTGTCCTTATGATTCGAAATCACACAGGGAATGTCGGCGTCGAACTCCCCGCTGCGCCAGCGATAGAGAATGTCCGAGAGGCAGTGATCCTGTTTGCTGACCAGGATCACGACGCGCTTCTTGACCGCCGAGTCCGCGATGTTCCACTGCATCTGGAACTCTTGCGCGACCGGCGCGAACTTCTCCCGGAACGCCTCGATTCCGAACGGCAGCGACTCGGCCAGTATCTCATGGCGCATGAAAAACCAGTCGGCCTCGCTGTCAGCATGGTGGTTCGCTTCGAGAATCCAGCCCTGCCAGGAGGCGATGAAGCCACTGACCGCCGCGACGATGCCGACACGATCCGGGCAGGAGATGGTCAGGGTATAGCGCCGCTCTTGCTTTCTCAAGGCTTGTTTACCCCTCCCCCGACCCCTCTCCGAAGCGGAGAGGGGAGCCAGACAGTCACGCTTGCGCCCTTGCTCCCCCTCCCCAGCCAGGCACGAGCGACCGGGGTCGCAAGGGCCGTCCCGAATCGTTTCGGAATCAGACGGCCCTTGCAGTGGGGACGGGGGGTGGGTCACAGAATCTCGCGCCACGTGGACTCGTGCTTGTCGAAGTTCCAGAGTTTGCGCCCGGCCACGATCTTCTTCCAGTCGCGGTCGGCGTCCAGGCCGTGCGCGCCCAGCGTCTCGCGCAGAAAGGCGCCGTCTTCCGAGGTCGGCTCGTGAATCACGGCGTCCGTTCCCAGGTCGGCGATCTTGCCTCCGACAAAGACGGCCGCCTCGTACATCGAGTCGGCCAGCGCCTCGCCCGCGTCGCCGCAGATGATGATGGTCCCCTTCTGCGCCATAAAGCCGGTCATGTAGCCGCTATCGCCCGCGATAAGCAGCGTGCCGCCCTTCATGCTGACTCCGGCCCGCGCGCTGGCATCGCCCTGGATGACGACCGTGCCGCCGCGCATGGCCGCCGCCGCGCCATTGCCCGCGCTGCCCTCGACGATGACCGTGCCGTTCATCATGCTCTCGGCCAGCCCCCATCCCGCGCTGCCGCGTATCGTCACCGTCGCGCCGTCCATCAGCCCGGCGCAGTAGTAGCCCACGCTGCCATTGAAGGTCAGATGCACCGGTTCCAGGATGGCAACGCCGAGACTGTGCCGCGCGCCGGGTGCGGCGATCTCGATCTCTTTATAGCCCTCGGCGATGCGCTGCCGTATCTCCCGGTTGATCTCCCGCGTCTCTCTGTCGCCGCACTGAACGGTCACTGTTTCCATAGGTTGCCCTCACCCCCGCCCCCTCTCCCACGCTGCGGGAGAGGGGGAGAGCCAGGATTTTCGCTTTCATACCGCCGCCACCGCCGGGGCTTGCAGCGGCCATATCTGCATCGTCCGCGTTCCCGGCTCGCGGGTGCGGAAACCGTCGCCCAACGCCTGCCGCAGCGCGATCTCCTCGGTCGCAACGGCCACCCAGTCGTCCGTCTCCGCCACGACCAGCGGCTTGAGGCCGAACGGGTCTTTGACGTAGGCCAGGGCGTCGTTCGTCGCGGCGACATAGCAGAACGAGCCGTCGAAATCCACCAGCGAGGCGCGCAGCGCCTCCTCCAGCGATTCGCCGCGCTCCATGCGGTCGCGCAGGTAGATGCCGATGATCTCGGAGTCGTTCTCGGTGTAGAAGCGGACGCCGCGCTGCTCGTAGATGCGCCGCAGCTTGTGGTAGTTCGTGATATGCCCGTTGTGCGCCGTCGCGACATCCAGCGCGCCGTGCGCCCAGAACGGCTGCGAATGGCTCAGGTCTACCCGGCTCTCCGTCGAGAGGCGCGTGTGCGCGATGCCGTGCGTGCCGACCATCTGCGAGATATGATAGGTCTCCTCCAACTCCTGCGGCGAGCCGACCTGCTTGAGGATCTCGAGGCGATGGCCCATGCTGACGACCTCGATGGACTCCGGGTCGAACTGCTCGATGGCCTGCACGAGATGCTGCGGGTCTACGCGCTCATCAATCACGGCGCGCAGGTACGACGACGTGACTGTATGCTCCTTCACCGCGATGAACGTCTCGATCTGTTCGAGCAGTTCTCCGGCGCGGGCCGTAAAGTCGCCGTGTTCGCCGAGTTTGATCTGCAACACCAGGCCGCCGCGATCCGGCCCGAAGATCGCCACGCCGGTCGAGTCCGGCCCGCGACAGCCGACCGCGATCAGCATCCGCAGCAGCGTCCGCCCGATGGGAGCGGCCTTGTTGCCCGTTTTATCCAGATAGCCCAGAATGGCGCACATACCGTTTTGTCTCCAACACTTTCCTATGCCGGGCCTATAAAAGGCCCGTCTAGAGGGCGGCTGCGCCGCCGAGCGTCCTCGCGGACGCAAATGCATTGTCCGTCCGAAGGACGGTTGGCCGCAGGCCACCGAGACGGGTACTTTCAGTACCTGGCGTCAGAACACCCCCAGATAGTTCTCGATCTCCCAGGCGCTGACCGACTCGTGATACTGCCGCCACTCCTCCCGCTTGACCTGAATGTAGTAGTCGGCGTAGGTCTCGCCGAGCGCGGCGCGCACCACGTCGTCTTTTTCCAGCGCGTCTAGCGCCTCGCTCAGGTTGGTCGGCAGGAAGCCGATGTTGCGGCGCTTCAGCTCCTCTTCCGGCACTTCGTAGAGATTGTCGTCGTTGCGCGGGCCGGGATCGAGCTTGTTTTCGATGCCGTCAATCCCCGCCGCCAGCATGACTGCCGCCGCAAGGTACGGATTGGCCGCGCCATCGGCAACGCGGTTCTCGATGCGTCCGGGGCCGGGAATACGGATCATCTGCGTGCGGTTGCTGCCGCCGTAGGTGATATAGACGGGCGCCCAGGTCGCGCCGCTGCGCGGCGCGCCCCGCTTGAGCCGCTTATAGGAGTTGACGATGGGATTGGTCACGGCGGTCAGCGCACGGGCGTGCTTCATCAGGCCGCCGATGTAGTGGTAGGCCGTCTGGCTCAGGCCGTTCGGATCGCTCGTATCCAG
>Ga0070741_10015495_pt1 | contig 12899 bp, 13 predicted proteins | sample Coa_R1_4_FD_66440 | JGI IMG/M metagenome (GOLD analysis project Ga0070741, IMG submission 66440) | Surface soil microbial communities from Centralia Pennsylvania, which are recovering from an underground coalmine fire - Coalmine... | ecosystem: Environmental > Terrestrial > Soil > Unclassified ...
CCTTGCGGAAGCGGGTGAGGCTGGTGCCCTTCGTCCACTCGACGACGTCGGCGGTGGTGTCGAGCCGGTGGCCGTACACCTGCAGACGCACGTGCTGCTGCGCGAGGCCGAGCCGGTCGAGGATCACGGCGTACTCCTCGGGCTTGTGCACGCCGAGCACCGGGTCGGGCGGCGGCGTGCCGCCCATGGCCTCGACGAAGGGTGACTCCGTCGCCACCTCGGCACTCAGCAGGTGCGAAGGGTGGTCGGCGTTGGACGGCACCTGCACGGCCAACTGCCCACCCGGCTTCAACAGCGTGACCCAACGCGCCAGCACCGCCTCGTGGTCGGGGAGCCATTGCATGGCCGCGTTCGAGAACACCACGTCGAACGCGCCCGTGCCGGCGGCGTCGACCGCGGCGACGTCGCCGTGCTCGAACCGCACGGTCTCGGTCGCGTACCCCGCTGCCTCGTCGAGCATCGCGCGGGAGTTGTCGATGCCGAGCGTCTCGGACGCGCCGATGCGCTCGGCCAGCTGCGCCGTCAGCTCACCGGTGCCGCAGCCCAGGTCGAGGAGGCTCGGATGCTCGACGGGTTGCAGCAGCGCGGCCAGGTCCCAGAACGGCTGCGACCGCTCGGCCTGGAAGCGGTCGTACTGCTTGGGGTCCCACTGGTCCGCCTTCGAATTGGCTGGCGTCGGCATGCGCCAACTTGTATCATACTTGTATGGAACGGGTCGAGGGCAGGGTCGAGGGCATCTTCATCACCGGCGAGGCGGCCGCACCGTGCGAGGCGGTGGCGTCGGCCGAGGCCAAGGCGGGCGCCGGTCTGGTGGGCGACCGCTACAGCGTGGGCGAGGGCACGTACTCGCCGCGCGGCGGCCCCGGGCGCCACCTCACCCTCGTGACCCAGCTCGCCGGCGTGGCCGCTGGCCTGAAGCCGGGCGAGTCGCGCCGCAACATCGAGACGAGCGGCATCGACCTGCTCGCCCTCATCGGCAGGCGCTTCGCCATCGGCCCCGTCGAGTGCGTCGGTGTGCGCGACTGCCCCCCGTGCGCCCACCTCGAGTCGCTCACCGCCGACGGCGTCAAGGATGCCCTCGAAGGCCAGGGCGGCCTGCGCGCCGACATCGTCACCAGCGGCACCATCGCCGTCGGCGACACCATCCGCGCCCTGGACTAGGGGAACAACCCCCTCGCCGCGATCGCCCCGGCCACCCGGTCGAGGGCGAGGGCGAACGCGCCGCGGCGGAGGGAGACGTTGAGGTTGTTGGCCTTGGCCCACACTGCCTCGAACGCGGTCTCCATGGTGTTGCGTAGGCGGGTGGCGACCGTCTCCTCGTCCCATGCGTAGCCCTGCCGGCTCTGGGCCCATTCGAAGTACGACGCCGTGACGCCCCCGGCGTTGGCGAGGATGTCGGGCACCACGAACACGCCCCGCTCGTCGAGCACGGGGTCGGCCTCCGGCAGGGTCGGTCCGTTGGCGGCCTCGACGATGACCCTGGCGCCGATGCGACGCGCCACGTCGGCGTCGATCGCTCCCTCGAGGGCGGCCGGCACTGCCAACTCACATTCGAGCGCCCACATGTCGTGCTCGTCGATGGGGTCGGCCCTGTCGAACCCGGCCACCCCACCGGTGGCCGCCACGTGATCGGACAGGGCGAAGGCGTCGATGCCGCCCGGGTTGTGCACGGCCCCGGTGACGTCGCTCACGCCGATCACGCGCATGCCGGCCGATGAGAGCAGGAAGGCCAGGGGTCCGCCCACCTTGCCGAAGCCCTGGATGATCGCCCGGCTCCCCACGAGCGGGAGGTCAACGGCGTTGAACGCGGCCCGCACGCAGACGAGCACCCCGGTCGACGTCGCCCCGGCGTGGCCGAGCGTGCCGCCCACCGCCAGCGGCTTGCCGGTGACGGAGCCGGTGAGGAGCTCGCCGCGGATCATCGACAGGGTGTCCATCAGCCACGCCATCACCCGCCCGTCGGTGTTGACGTCGGGCGCGGGCACGTCCTTGTCGGGGCCGAGCAGGGGCGAGATCTCGAGCGTGTAGCGCCGCGTCAGCCGTTCCAGCTCACCGAGGGAGAGCAGTTGGGGGTCGCAGCGCACGCCCCCCTTGGCGCCACCGAACGGCAGGTTGGCGACCGCCGTCTTGAACGTCATGTTGGCCGCCAGGGCGGTCACCTCGTGGGCGTCGACGTCGGGGTGGAAGCGGATGCCGCCCTTGGCGGGACCGCGCGTCGTGTCGTGGTGGACGCGCCAGCCGGTGAACACCTCCACCCGGCCGTCGTCCATCCGCACCGGGATCGACACCTCGAGCACGCGGCGCGGCCGGCGCAGCATGCGGTGGATGTCGGGGTCGACGGCCGTCAGCTTGGCGGCGTCGTCGAGCCGTTCGAGAACGGCCTCCCAAGGGTCTGTAGCCGAGGAGTGAGATGGCGGCATTGCTGCCACCATCCTCCCCCATTCAGGGAATCGACGGTGTGACGCCGGGGCGGTAGTGGATGAAGAGGTCGTGGATGAGCTCGGCGAACCCGTCGCCGTTGGCGCCCGGCTCGAGCTCCACGGTCACCTCGTTGGAGTAGACGTGCACCGATTGCACCCCGCCCTGCTGGAACAGCAGGCGGGCCAGCACGTCGGGCGGCCGGTCACCGACGGCGTCGGTGAGCGAGGCGTAGTGCTCGTGGCCCATGCCGGTGAGGCTGCGGTTGAGCTCGAAGCGCAGCACGCCCGGGCGCGTGGTCGGTTTCTGGACGACGGTGATGGGCTGACCCATGGGCCAGGGAGCGTAGCCCGCTGGGTACGCTGGCCGCGATGGACTCCACTCCGGGCTCAGCGCCGACGCAGGAGCGAGTCCCGGTACGGACCATCCTCGCCACCGTCGGCATCGTGCTGGGGATCGTCTTGGGGCTGTGGGTCCTGTGGTCGGTCAAGCGGATCATCGGCTGGATGGTCATCGCCGCCTTCTTCGCCATCGTGCTGGCGCCGGCGGTCGACTTCCTCGTCCACAAAGCGAAGCTGCGGCGGTCGTTGGCGACGCTGCTGGTGTTCCTCACCGGCCTGGCCCTACTGGCCGCCATGCTCTACGCGTTCATCCGCCCGATCGTCGACCAGGCCACCACGTTCTCCGACCACCTGCCCAAGTACGTCGCCGACGCCAAGGCGGGTCGGGGCTGGGTCGGCCACCTGGTCAAGAAGTACAAGATCGACGACTACGTCGAGAAGAACCAGAAGAAGCTCAAGAGCACGCTCTCCGACGTCGGCAAGCGCGGCCTGCACACGGCCGGCACTGTGGCCCGTGGTCTCGTCGCCCTCCTGACGATCCTGGTTCTCACCATCCTGATGCTGATGCAGGGGCCGCAGATGCTCGCGAGCGGTCTCGGCGCCCTGTCACCACCAAGGCGGGAGCGAGTCCGCCGCGTCGCGTCCGACTCCGCACGCGCCCTCACCGGCTACATGTTCGGCAACCTCCTCATCAGCGTCATCGCCGGCGTGGCGACGTTCATCTTCCTGTGGATCGTCGGCGTGCCCTTCATGGGCGTCCTCGGGCTGTGGGTCGGCTTCGCCGACCTCATCCCGATGGTCGGGGCCACCCTCGGCGCCATCCCGGCCGTGCTGGTGGCGTTCCTGCACTCCCCCGCCGCCGGCATCGGCACGATCATCTTCTTCGTCGCCTACCAGCAGTTCGAGAACCACGTGCTGCAGGTCACGGTGATGTCGCGCACGGTTGCCATCAACCCGCTGATGGTCCTGGTGAGCGTGCTCATCGGCGTCGAGGCGTTCGGCGTCCTGGGCGCGCTGCTGGCGATCCCGGCTGCAGGCGTGATCCAGGTCATCGGGCGCGACATCTACGACCACAACTTCCGGCGCAAGGCAGAGCCGACGATCGGTGCCGACGAGATCCCGATCTCGACGGTCGAGGAGACTGAGTCCGAGCGCCGGCACGAGCCCGTCGAGCCGGCGGCCGAAGGCGGCGTCATTGGCTTCTGAGGTCGTCGAGGTCGAAGGCCACATCATCGACTCCCTGATCCTCGCCAAGGTGCTCGACGTCATCCTGGCGTCGGGCGCCGACTACCAGGTGCTCGACGTCGACATCGGCAAGACCAACACCGACACCAGCCGCGTGCGCCTCGAGGTGCGCGCCGACGACGAGGACGCGCTCGCCTCGTTGCTCACCGAACTGCAGGTGCACGGGGCCAACCGGGTGCACGTCACCGACGCCGAGCTGGTCGTGGCCGACCGCGACGGCGTGCTCCCGCCCGGCTTCTACTCGACCACCAACCTGCCCACCGCGGTACGTATCGAGGGCCACTGGGTCGACTGCGAGAACCCGGAGATGGACTGCGGCCTCATGGTCACGACCGCCAACCAGGTGCGCACCGTGCCGATGCACCGGGTGCGGGCCGGCGACCGCATCGTGGTCGGCAGCGAGGGCGTGCGGGTGACCCCGCTCGACCGCCCGCGCGGTGCCAACCCGTTCGAGTTCATGGCGTCGGAGGTGTCGTCGGAGAAGCCGAAGGGTCTGCTGGTGGCCGACGTCTGCCACCGCATCCGCGCAGCCAAGGCCGCCGGAGGCAAGGTACTGGCCGTGTGCGGGCCGGCCGTGATCCACACCGGCGCCGGTCCCGACGTCGCCCGCCTGGTGAAGGGGGGCTGGATCGACGTGCTGTTCGCAGGCAACGGGTTCGCCACCCACGACATCGAGTCCAATGTGCTCGGCACCTCGCTCGGCATCTCCGTGCAGGAGGGCATCGGCACCGAGGGCGGGCACAGCAACCACCTGCGCGTCATCAACGAGGTACGCCGGTACGGCTCGATCGCGGCCGCCGTCGAAGCGGGGTATGTCGACGGCGGGGTGATGTACGAGTGCGTGCGCAAAGGTGTCCCGTTCGTGCTCGGCGGCTCGGTGCGCGACGACGGCCCGCTGCCTGACGTGTACCCCAACGTGGTGGAGGCGGCCGACGCCATGCGCTATCTCCTGCCCGGCGTCACGGTGGCGCTCATGCTCGCGACCACGCTGCACGCCATCGCCACCGGCAACCTGCTGCCTGCGGGGGTGCAGACGTTCTGCGTCGACATCAACCAGGCCGTCGTCACCAAGCTGGCCGACCGCGGCAGCCACCAGGCCCTCGGCATCGTGACCGATGTCGGCCTGTTCACCCGCGACCTCTGCGACCAGCTGCTGCCGTCGTGACCCCTCCCTCATGACCCCTCCCTCGTGACGGCGCTCACGTGGGGGCGGCGCTACCTCATGTGCCCGCCCGAGCACTTCGGCGTCGTGTACGAGATCAACCCGTGGATGCACCGCGAGGTCACCGTCGACCGCGATCGCGCCTCCGAGCAGTGGAACGGGCTCGTCGCCACGTTGCGCGCGGCCGGCGCCGAGGTCGAACTGCTCGAGCCCCACCCCAACCATCCCGACCTGGTGTTCACCGCCAACGCCGGCATCGTCAACGGCGACCAGTTCGTGCCGGCCCGGTTCCGCCACCCCGAACGCCAGGGGGAGACGCCGCACGACATCGACTGGTTCGCGGCCCACGGGTACCGGATCGACGAGCTGCCCGACGACGTGTCGCACGAGGGCGCGGGTGATGCCCTGCCGTTCAACGGCGTGCTCGTGTCGGGCTACCGCTTCCGCTCCGACGCCGCCTCGCACGCCGACCTTTCCCAGCTGACCGGCGCGGCCGTGCGCTCCGTCGAGCTGGTCGACGAGCGGCTGTACCACCTCGACCTCACGTTCTGCCCTCTCGACGACCGCCGCGCCATCGTGGCGCCGATGGGCTGGGACTCCTACGCCCGCCGCGTGCTGGAGGCGCTGGTACCCGAGGCGATCGTGCTCGACGAGGCCGACGCCCTGGCGTTCACCGCCAACTCGGTGGTGGTCGGCACCACGGTGGTCATGCCCGGGTGCCCGCCCACCGTCGGCCGCCAGCTGGAGGCATGGGGGTTCGACGTGGTCGTCTGCGACGTGAGCGAGTTCCTCAAGGCGGGCGGCGGCTGCCGCTGCCTCACCCTGGCGTTGGACGTGACACTCGGGTAAGCCGGTCGAAGGCGTCCCACACGTCGACGAAGCGGGTGTCGAGGGGCGGGAAGCCGAGACGGACCGTGTCGGGCGGGCGGAAGTCGGTGATCAGCTTCTCTTCGTGACGCGCCCGGGCGCAGACCTCGGCCGCGTCGTCGCGGCACACGGAGACGTGCCCACCGCGCTTGATTGCATCGCGCGGCGTGGCCAGGGTGAAACCGAGCGGCGCCAGCCACACGTCGAACAGCTCGATGGCGAGCGATGTAAGAGCGATGCTCTTGGCTCGCATGCGGTCGATACCGGCGTCCGCCACCAGCGACGCGCCCACGTCGACGGCGGCGATGCCCGCGATGGGCGACGTGCCGGCGTGAAAGCGACGGATGTCGGGCTGCGGGTCATAGGCGGGGCCCATGGCGAACTGGTGACGCTGGCCGAACCAGCCCCAGATCGGCGACTGCAGCTGCCGTTGAAGCTCGTCCCGCACGTAGAGGAACGCCGGTGCGCCCGGACCCGCGCACAGGTACTTGTACGTGCAGCCGACGGCGAGGTCGGCGCCGGCCCCCGCCAGGTCGACCGGCACCGCGCCCGCGGCGTGGCTGAGGTCCCACAGGGTGAGGGCGCCGGCGGCGCGGTCGGCGGCGGAGCGGGCAGCCAGGTCGGCCAGCTCACCGGTGCGGAAGTCGACCAGTGAGCGTACGCACAGGGCGGTGTCGTTGTCGGGTTCGCCGTCCCACCGGATGGCCAGGCCGCGCTTCTGGGCCAGGCCCTGGAGCACGTACCGGTCGGTCGGGAACTCGCCGCCGGCGATGACGACGGCCCACCGGTCGGGACTGGCGTCGAGGACGGCGACCGCCAGCTTGTACAGGTTGACCGTGGTCGAGTCGCACACCAGCACCTCGCCCCGATGGGCGCCGAGCACGCCGGTCGCCAGGACGTCACCCACCCGCTGCGCCTCGTCGAGCCAGCCGTCGTCCCACGACTGCGCGAGACGACTCCCCCACTGGTGGGTCATGACGTCGGCGACGCGCTCGACCGTCTCCTTGGGCAGGCGGCCCAGCGAGTTGCCGTTGGCGTAGACCAGGTCGGGGTCGTCGATCACGAACCGGTCGCGGAAGAATGCGAGCGGGTCGGCCCGGTCCAGCTCCTCCGCGTTCCCCCGGTCCACCGCGGAACCTTACGCTTCGGGCATGAACTTCATTGCCGGCAGGTGGGTGGCGTCACGGTCGGGCCGCACCATGCAGGACCTGAATCCGGCCGACAGCGACGACGTGCTCGGTGAGGTGGCGCGCAGCAACAGCGCCGACGTCGACGATGCGGTCAAGGCGGCCAAGGCCGCGTACGCCGACTGGGCGGCGACGCCCATGCCGGGGCGCGGCGATTTCCTCCGCCGCGTCGGCGCGCTGCTCGAGAACGAGAAGGACTCCCTCTCGCAGCTCATGACGCGCGAGATGGGCAAGACGTTGAAGGAGGCGCGGGGCGACGTCCAGGAGGGCATCGACTTCGCCTACTTCATGGCCGGCCAGAGCCGGGCGCCGGTCGGCGACACCATTCCTTCGGAACTGCCGCGCAAGTTCAGCCTCACCATGCGCCACCCCATCGGCATCGTCGGGCTGATCACGCCGTGGAACTTCCCCATCGCCATACCGACCTGGAAGCTGTGGCCGGCCTTGCTGGCCGGCAACTGCGTGGTGCTCAAGGCGGCCGAGGACACGCCGTTCTGCGCCCAGCGCCTGATCGAACTGGTCACCGAGGCGGGGGTGCCCGCCGGCGTCGTCAACCTGGTGCAGGGCACCGGTGAGGAGGCGGGCGCGGCGTTGGTGGCGCATCCCGACGTGCGGGCCATCTCGTTCACCGGCTCGCTGGAGACGGGCAAGCTCATCGCGGCCGAGTGCGGCCGGCAGATGAAGCGCTACTCCATGGAGCTGGGCTCCAAGAACGTCACCATCGTCATGCCCGACGCCGACCTCGACCTCGCCGTCGAGGGGATCGCGTGGGGCGCGTTCGCCACCAGCGGGCAGCGGTGCACGGCCACGTCGCGGGTGGTGAGCCTGCACCCGGAGTTCGCCGCCGCGCTCGTGGCCAAGGCCAAGAGTTACAAGGTCGGGCCCGGGAGCGACGAGACCGTCGACCTGGCCCCGCTCATCAACCGCACGCAGCGCGACCGCGTGCTCGAGTACATCCGCGTCGGCAAGCACGACGACGGCGCCACCCTGCTCACCGGCGGCCAGGTGCTCGAGGAAGGCGAGCTGGCCAAGGGCAACTACATCGCCCCCACGGTCTTCACCGACGCCACGCCGTCGATGCGCATCGCCCAGGAGGAGATCTTCGGCCCCGTCACCACCGTGCTGCCCGTCGCCGACCTCGACGCCGCCATCGCCGCCGCCAACTCGACCCAGTACGGGTTGTCGGCGTCGATCTACACCAACGACATGACCGCGGCCATGCGGGCCGTGACCGAGCTCGAGTTCGGCATCGTCTACGTCAACGCCCCCACCATCGGCGCCGAGGTGCAGATGCCGTTCGGCGGCATGAAGTCCACCGGCAACGGCTTCCGCGAGGCCGGCCCCCACGCCATGGACGAGTTCAGCGAGTGGAAGGCCGTCTCGATCGACTTCTCCCACCGCCTCCAGAAAGCCCAGTTCCAACCCGGCGAGTGAACGCGGTCGCGCCGACGCCCGATTTGTCCCCCCCCACCTCCCCCCACCTCGCTTGTGGTCAGAAGGTTGCCGCATAGGCAACCTTCTGACCACAAGCGAGCGGGACGCGGGACGCGAGGGTGGAGCCGAGGGTGGATGTCACACCCTCGCGGCATCCTGGGCGGGCATGGACCCCGCACTCGATCGCATCGGCCGTCGTCAGCACGGACTGCTGACGACGCCACAACTCCTGTCCGCTGGCTGGTCGAAGCACATGATCCACGACGCCGTCGAGAGCGGTGACCTGATCGTCGTGCGTCGACGGGTGCTCCGAGCAGCGGGTGCCCCCTTCACGCACGACGCCGCGCTGCTCGCCGCCGTGCTCGCGGCCGAGCCGGGCGTCGTGCTGTGCGGCTTGTCGGTAGCCGAGGAGTACGGGTTCCGCCGGTTCCCTCTTCCTGAGACGATCCATCTCCTGTCCGACAACGGCTCACGGCCGCGGATGCCGGGCGTGACGGGCCACCGCACGATCAGCTTGCCGAACTACGACCGCACCTCGCTTCGGTCGATCCCTATGACGACGCCGGAACGCGGGTTCATCGACGTCTGCGGAAGTGTTCCGGCAAAGACGCTGGGCGAGGCAGGCGACGACTTGCTGCGCCGCGGAGTCATTCGTCTCCCACGGCTGGTGAAGTCCTTCGAACTGATCCCGCGGTCGGGACGCCGGGAGCGACGGCCCATGTACGGATTCTTCGAGGAGCCGGTCACGGGCTACGACCCCGGTGGCAGTGATCGCGAGCTCGATGTGATGAAGATCATCAACGCCGCGGGGCCAGGGCTCGTCCTTCGGAAGCAGCAGTTCCGAGTGCTCGTCGAAGGACACGCCTACGACCTCGACTATGCGTGGCCCGACACCAAGAACGGGCTCGAGTGGGAAGGCTGGGAGTGGCACGGGAAGCTGGTGTCCGACTTCCACCGGGACAAGGACCGCACCCGCCGGCTCCAACGCGCTCGCTGGACGATCTGGCCGGTGACGTCGAAGACGTCCGCCAACGAGATTCTCGCCATTGCCGTCGTCGCTAGTGGCCAGAAGGTTGCCGCATAGGCAACCTTCTGACCACAAGCGCTCGAGGGCGGGCTAATCGGCGACCGGCTCCTTGGCCCGGCGACGGACCTGGCGGACGACGGCGAGGCACAGCACGGCGAAGGCGACGGACACCAGGGCCAGCAACACGTGGATCGCCTTGAAGCCGAACGAGTGGTTCTGCCCGAGGATGTTGCGGACGAACACGACCCACACGAAAACGGTCCATGCCGCGAAGGCCCGCAGCACGAGAGCTTCCTTGAACTTCATGGCACTAAGGTACTTGACCGACCGGTCAAGAGAGCTGCGAGGGGACGATGGCAGACGTGATCTCGGAAGAGGACTTCAAGGCGGAGGCGCGGGCGTTCCTCGACGCCGCGACCACCAAGCGGCCGCCGCAGACCGTGGAGGAGTGGGGCAAGGGCTCCGACAAGGTGGCGCTGTTCGCCGAGAAGAACCGGGAGCAGGAGCAGGCCGAGGTCGAGGCGGCCAAGCAGTGGCGCCAGAAGGTGTTCGACGCCGGCTTCGGCTGGATCACGGGCCCGTCGCAATACGGCGGGCGCGAGCTGCCCAAGGCCTACGAGCGGACGTACCAGGCCATCGAGTCGGAGTACGTCACGCCCGGCGGGGGCCCGTTCGGCATCGGCCTCGGCATGGTGGCACCGACGATCCTCGCCCACGCCACCGACAAGGCCAAGGACCTCTACCTGCGCTCGATGTGGCGGGGCGAGATCGTGGGCTGCCAGCTCTTCAGCGAGCCCGGCGCCGGGTCCGACCTCGCCGGCCTGCAGACCAAGGCCGAGAAGGATGGCGACGAGTGGATCGTCACCGGCCAGAAGGTGTGGACCTCCGGCGCCCAGTACAGCGACATCGGCGAGATCATCTGCCGTACCGACCCCGACAAGCCCAAGCACAAGGGCCTCACCGGCTTCATCGTGAACATGCACGCGCCCGGCGTCGAGGTGCGGCCCCTGCGCCAGATGACGGGCGGGGCGTCGTTCAACGAGGTGTTCTTCAACGAGGTGCGGGTGCCCGACGACCACCGCCTCGGCGACGTCAACGAGGGCTGGACCGTCGCCCTCACCACGCTGATGAACGAGCGGGCGTCGATCGGCGGCGGCGGGGCGGGCGTGAGCAACATCGGCAGCAACCGGCTGGCCGACATGCTGCGCGCCCTCGGCAAGGACAAAGACCCCATCCTGCGCCAGAAGCTGGCCGACATCTTCATCAACTCACAGGTGGCGCGGTACACCAACCTTCGGGCGATGGAGAAGATCAAGGCCGGCCAGCTGCCGGGGCCGGAGATGTCGATCGGCAAGCTCACGCTCACCCAGAACATGCAGCGCATCCAGGAGTTCGTGGGCCGCGCCCTCGGCCCGCTCCTCGTCGCCGACAGTGGCCAGTGGGGCACGTTCTCGTGGTCGGAGTTCGTCCTCGGCGTGCCCGGCATGCGCGTGGCGGGCGGCACCGACGAGGTCATGCGCAACATCGTGGGCGAGCGCGTGCTCGGCCTGCCCAAAGAGCCCCAGCCCGCCAAGTAGTTCGTGACGCCGACGCGTCGCCGGCGGGGCGCCCCCAGCTCCACCCTCGCCGTCGCCGGCGCGGTCGGCGCCGCCGTCGCCGTCATCGCCCTCATCGCCTGGCTGCAGAGCGACAACGGCCAGCGGGCGTCGACGTCGTCCGCCACCACCAGCAGCTCGCTGGGCCGGCGCGCCGATGCCGAGCGAGCGGCCAGCAAGGCATGGTCGGCCGACGCGCAAGCTGCATTCGGGGGCGCGGGCATCGCCCAGCGGGTGACCGATCTCGTCAACGGCGCCCACGACTGGCTGGCCGGCACCCTCGCGCAGGACGAGTTCAAGGCCCGCCTCGACGACGACGTGGCGGCCTTCGCCGCCGCCCAGGAGGCACTGGGGAAGCTGCGGCCATACCCCTACGACAAGCGGGTCAACGACATCTTCGGGCGAACGGCCGCGCTCTACCTCGACAGCGTGCGCGTGTACGAGGCCGCGCTGGCCGTACCGACGGGTGAGGTCCGCACCCAGTACGACCTGCTGGCGCGCCGGTTGCGCCTCCTCGGCGACCGGGTCTTCGACCGGGGCCAGACCCTCATCGACGCCCACCTGTACGAGGCGCCGTCGCCCGCGGTCGAGATCCGCAAGCCGGAGGAGGTGCCGAACTGGGTGGCCGAGGGCCTCGCACCCGGGCCCCCGCTCGACGCCGCTCCCCCGCCGCCGGCTTCGGAGCCGATGCTGCGCCAGGCCAGCCGCCCGCAGCAACCGCGCACCGGCTGGTTGAAGGCGGTCGCGGCCACCAACGCGCCGACGTCCATCGACGTGATCGCCGCGCTCGACAGCCAGGATCCCGGTCGGCTCGCCACCCTCGCCACCCGCCTCGTCGCGGCGGCGGAGAAACTGCGCAATGTCCCGGACCCGAAGGGCGACCGGGAGGAGAGCGCCCGCTACCGCCTGGGGCTGCTCGTGTTTGCCGACGCCGCCCGCACCGACCAGCTCAGCACGGCGATGCTCAACATCGCTCAGGACGTGGCGCTCACCGGCACCTACCTCACGACGCCGCCGTGATCAGCGGGCGGCGGCGAGGGCCTTGTCGAGGCGGTCGAGGACGGTCTTGCGGGCCGCCGTGCCGGTCTCGTAGACGCGCACCGCGGCCAACTGCTCGGCCGTGAGGGCGCCGCTGGCGATGAGGCTCAGCACCTGCTGCGCGCTCATGTCGTCGTAGCCGACGATCGGCTGCGACGAGCCGCCCGAGCCGGCCACGTGGCCACCGCCGTTGCCGCCCGTCAACCCGAGCTGGTCGGGCGACAGGTACATCACGACGGGCTGCGCACCCGGCACGACACCCACGGCGCCACCCGCTCCGGCGGGCAGGATGCCCGACGCCGCCAGGCGGCGCGCCGCGCTGAAGCTGGCGATGAGGATGGCGCCGGCCACCGCCGACACCACCAGCGACAGCGTGAGCAGCACGACGCTCGATTTCACGATGCCGGCAATGAACAGGGCCACCGCGGCTACCAACAGTCCCAGGCTGGTGAAGATCATCGATTTATCCCTCCGGTCAGGCGCAGGTCTTCTGCGTCTCGAACACCCACTTGTCCCCGCGCACCACCACCGGGTAGCCGCAGGTCCATGGTTCTCGTGGGAGTTTCGGTGTCCACGTGATGATGT
>Ga0070741_10015496_pt1 | contig 12899 bp, 12 predicted proteins | sample Coa_R1_4_FD_66440 | JGI IMG/M metagenome (GOLD analysis project Ga0070741, IMG submission 66440) | Surface soil microbial communities from Centralia Pennsylvania, which are recovering from an underground coalmine fire - Coalmine... | ecosystem: Environmental > Terrestrial > Soil > Unclassified ...
GAAAGCGACACATAGGAACGCATCCCTATTAGTTCGTACAGCGTAGGGGTCTGGATGGCGTTGCCCACGAGCCCCTCCGTCAGCGTTTTGTAAAAATCCTCTGTATCGGTGATTGACACCGGCGCTGGGGCAACGAACTGGTGCTGTTCGCGGACAAACCATTCATTCCCCGGAACTCCAGTCTGAGCCGGAGGCGCTCCGGTGAAAATCGACGCCCACGCAGCGACCGTCGTGGAAGGTAAAATGCTAAGAGCGTTAGGCACAGAGTAGCCATGGGCGAAGCGGCCATTCTGCTGTTCAGCTCCTAATAATGTTTGTAAGGAAGGCGCTTTCCCAGAGTGGAGAGCCTGCATGAGTTCGTGATAGCCAGCACCGTCAATGGCAAAGACGAGGACGTGGGGTCCTGACTTGGGGGGAGGAGGCACCTCGCGTAACTGCTTCTCCCCTCCTTGTGCGATCAAGGGGAGCGCCCCGCCGCAGGAGGAAAGCAAACAGAGAGTTATCCCGATGAGTATTGAGCTTGTGATTCGCCGCATAATGTGCCGAAGATCTTAGGTTGTTGTCACAAAAAAATGCAATTCCGTACGGAGTCTTCCTTCAGTCTCATCTTATAGGCGCTAGAGATGAGAAGGTCGAGCATTGCGTCGCGGGAGTGAATGAGTCGACGCCGGTACCCACCAGAAGATCGCTACCTTCTTTGTAAACGACAACCACGCTACAATCCGGTGTTGCGTTTGCACTGCAGGTGAACGCGGCCGGCGTCTAGGCAAAAAGAGCGCGTGGCATGACCGCTTCGGCTTGTCTCTTTATGCCGAACAGGACGCATAAAGGAAGGAGTGGAGCGATGAGTAAACAGCGGCGAGGTTTTGGGGTTATCGTAGTGTTGTACTGCTGGGGTCTGGGCATGGGAACGAGTTGGGCACAGACCGACAGCGAGCAAAGCTCATTACACGGGATTAAAAGCGTAAGAGTTGTGATTGAACGCCTGGCTCCGGATGTGGAACGTGACGGACTGACCCTCAGTCAGATTCGGACTGACGTAGAGCTTGCACTCCGTCAGGCAGGCATCAGAGTCCGGAGCGCGGAGAACACCGGGACGGAGCCTGGCAACCCATATCTCTACGTAAATCTCATGACCACTAAGTCCGAAGTGTTGTATGCATTCACTTCGTATTTGTACTCACTCCAAGTTTCCCTGTATCAGGATGTCGTGTTGGCCCGTGAGCCGAGCACGACCCTGAGTGCACTGACGTGGCAGACAAAGGTATTAGGGAGCGTACCGACGGCAAACGTCCTCGATTTGCGCAAAACACTGCACGACAGTGTGGAGCAGTTTCTCAACGCCTATTTGGCGGCAAATCCCAAATAGGCGAGTTCGTCCCGGCCGGGAGCATTTACAAATAGGGGTTGCGGCCGGAATCACTCCCCCCACATCGAGGGAAGATGCGGGTCCAGAGATAAGGTGCAGAACGCAATAGAAGGTGTAAACCGGAAAGCGGAATCAAGAAGAGCGGTAGCCGCGTTTTACGTATTGCGTCGTATTGTCATTTCCCGGTAAATTTCGCCTCGCGTTTTTCAAGAAATGCGGTCATGCCTTCGACTTTATCGGCAGTCGAGAAGGTCAGCGCGAAGGCCTCGTTCTCAAAACGACCGCCGTTGTCGAGGTCCATGTCGATGCCGGCGTTGATCGCTTCTTTGGCTTGCTGGATGGCGATCGGCGGTTTGGCGGCAAGTTTCCGCGCTAGAGTTTTCGCTTCATTCATCAGTTCAGCAAGTGGCACCACTTTGTTGGCAAGACCATAACGCAACGCGGTTTCCGCATCGATCATATCGCCGCTATAAATCAGTTCACGCGCCAGGGGCAGGCCGATGCGGCGGGCAAGCCGTTGGGTCCCGCCAAAGCCGGGAATGATACCGAGATTGATCTCAGGTTGGCCGAACTTTGCTTTATCGGCCGCAATGACCAAGTCACACGCAAGAGCGAGTTCGGTACCGCCACCGAGGGCGAAGCCATTTACCGCCGCGATGACCGGAATCGGTAGCGTCTCCAAAGAGCGCATCACGCCAAGACCGTGCGCGGAGAAGGCCTTTCCTTCAGCCGCACTCATCGTGACCATCGCGGAAATATCAGCACCGGCGACAAACGCGCGGTCGCCTGAGCCGGTGATGATGAGGCAGCGGACGGAGGAATCTTGGCGCACGGCTTCCACACACGCGCCAATCTCACGGACGGTAGCGGGGTTGAGCGCGTTGAGACTTTTAGGCCGGTTCACGGTCAAAACCGCAATTGTGCCATCGTGCTCAAACAAAATGTTCTCATACGCCATGTCAATACTCCGGGTGCACATCGAAATGGTGGAAGGACTCCATAAAACGAATCGTCCGCGTCTTGGAACGCATGACAACCGAGTGTGTGGTCGCACCGCCGCGAAAGAAGCGCACGCCTTTCAGGTACTCACCAGTGGTTACGCCAGTCGCGGCAAACATCACATTGCCACTCACCATGTCTTCGGTCATGTACTTTTTGTGAAAGTCATAAATTTCCATGTGGCGTAGGTGATCAGCTTCTTCCTGATTGCGCGGCCGGAAACGGCATTGAATCTCTCCCCCTAAACAGTACAGAGCCGCAGCAGCCATGATCCCTTGCGCCGCCCCCCCGGTACCCACCAGCATATCGACGCCGGTGTCTTCGCGGGTAGTCGCTAAGGCCGCAGAGAGGTCGCCATCGCTAATAAGCTTCACCCGTACACCGATCCGACGCAGCTCGGTGATTAGTTCCTCATGCCGCGGGCGGTCGAGGATTACCACCGTCAAGGCTTCGACACGAACTCCCTTCGCGTCTGCCAGTGCCGCCAGATTCTCTTTCACCGGCTTATCGAGGTTAATGACGCCCTTCCCTATTGGCCCGACGGCAATCTTTTCCATGTAGACATGCTGCGGACAGCGGAGAAACCCTCCGTGCTCGGCAATTGCGACCACCGAGATCGTATTCGGTCCGCCAGTCGCGCAAGACGTCGCACCTTCCAAGGCATCGAGCGCAACTTCGATCTCCGGCCCTTTTCCCGTTCCCACCCGTTCGCCGATATAGAGCATAGGAATTGAATCGGAATCGCCCTCACCGATGACAATGCGTCCATTAAATTCGACATCAGGAAACACTTTGTGCATCGCTTCCGCTGCGACTTCGTCGACAGCGGCTTCATCCCCTCGCCCCATCAACTCCGCAGAAGCTAACGCCGCAGCCTCGGTCACACGCACCACTTCAAGCGCTAAGTTGCGATCCATACGCTGCGCCCTCCGTATCGTTCGTTAGGCAGACACCGCCTCGCCGCGCATGAAGCGTTCGAGGATCTGCCAGGCTTCCGAGACCACAATACCTGTCCCTTTGGCACTCGACTCGTTGTAGCTGACTGGTTTCTTCACGCCGTGCTTCAGGTCTTCTGAGGAAAGAATAGCGAACGGCACCGGATCATCCGAGTGGGTCTTAATCGCACAAGGCGTCGCATGATCAGGCATCACCAACACGCGCCATTCGGGAAATTCACGCAGCCCGTCGAGAATCGTCCCGACGACTTTGTGATCGAAATCTTCCAACGCTTGGACTTTTTTATCCGCCGCACCCATATGTCCGGCTTCGTCGGTGGCTTCAACATGCAAGAATAAAAAGTCCTTTTTGCGTAACGAAGCAAGACCGTATTCTGCTTTGCCTAAGTAATTGGTATCAAGAAATCCTGTCGCGCCAGGTACGAGGATAACTTCAAGGCCGGCGAGCACGCCAATCCCGCGCACGAGGTCCACCGCAGAAATGACCGCACCATCACAGCCAAACCGTTCCTTAATCGTAGGAACCGCGGGCCGTCGCCCTTGCCCCCACAGCCAGATGGAGGAAGCAGGTTTGTGGCCGTTCTCTTGTCGCTTTTTATTCACAGGATGAGAGGCTAAAATTTCTCGCGAGCGGGTCATGAGGTCGAGCAGACGTTCGCTTCCCTCACCAGCCGGGAGGTGGCCGGCAGTGGGTTGGTCGGTGATGTCATGGGGCGGCGTAGTTTGCATCTTCTCCTTACCACCATGCCATACCATGAGATGGCGGTAACTCACTCCCGGGTAGAAGGAGATGTCTTCCTTACCTAATTCTGCGTTGACTGCCCGAATTAGTTCGGCTGCTTCCTCGCTAGGAATATGACCAGAGGAGAAATCGACCATCGTCTCTTCGCCGTTTGCGCCGGTGCCTAGCGTGACCAGGTTACAACGAAAGGCGATATCAGTCGGGCTCAGCTCGACGCCCATGCTGGCAGCCTCAATCGGTGAACGACCTGTATGATAGCGTCGCGGGTCGTACCCAAGCAGGCTCATCGTGCCGACGTCACTACCTGACGGGTAACCGTTAGGAATCGTATGCGTCATGCCTAACACTCCAAGTGACGCAATGCGATCCATGTTCGGAGTCCGGGCATATTCGAGCGGGGTTTTGTTGCCCAGTTCAGCGATCGGCCAATCGGCCATACCGTCACCCTGCAGTACCACGTACTTCATAATCGCATACCTTCCATTCTGGTCACCTCACCTGACCGGCGAAACGGCGAATGGGTGAAAGGGGGACGAGAAGAACTAACTTTGTCCTCCCTCGCCGATTCTTCCACTCGCCCGTTCTCCCATTGAACTTGCGCATGATGCAGACCCGTAAAATGTCCCATTCAGTGCGACATACCGTCCAGCGCGCGAAAAATCGCGTCACGGGCTTTGTCATAATCAGCAGGCAGTTCAACGGGACGGTTTGCGTGTCGCGAGGCGACCCCTCGTAGTTTGCCCTCATGGTAGCGCCGCTTAAAGTCTGTGAACTTGAGGCCGTGCGCAGTCGAAATCACCACAACTTTCTCGTACGGCTGAATCCACTTCCGTCCGAGCAGCTTAAAGAGTACTGCTAACGCCACGCCGGTATGCGGACAATTAAACAGCCCCGTACGATCAGCAAGTGCCGCGGCATCGGCTAATTCTTCTTCGCTGGCTTGTTCCACGACGCTGTCAAATGCCTTTAACGCCGTCACCGCCCGACGAATGCTGACGGGATCGCCGATCTGAATTGCTGACGCCAGCGTCTTGCGGGCGCGGATTGGTTTATAGTTTTCAAATCTGGTCAGGAAACTGCGGTAGAGCGGATTGGCGTGAGCCGCTTGCGCGCACACCAAGCGCGGTAAGTGATCAATGATGCCAAGCTCGCGCATGAGCAAGAATCCGCGCCCAATAGCAGAGATGTTGCCGAGGTTACCGCCGGGAACGATGACCACATCAGGCACGGCCCAATCAAATTGCTGTACGATTTCAATCGAGATAGTCTTCTGCCCTTCAAGCCGTAGGCTGTTCATGGAATTGGCAAGATAGAGGTTCTCTTTCGTACACAGCTCACGCACGATGCGCATGCAACCATCGAAGTCGGTATCTAATGACAGTGTCAGCGCGCCGTTAGCCATCGGCTGGATGAGCTGGGCGGTGGAGACTTTGTTGCGTGGTAAGATGACAATGGCAGGGATGCCCGCAGCGGCGCAGTACGCCGCCAGCGCAGCAGACGTATCACCAGTCGAAGCGCACGCCACCGCCGGAATCTTCGTCCCTTCGGAGATCATCTGCTTGACCATCGATACCAAGACGGTCATGCCGAGGTCTTTGAACGATCCAGTATGCGAGTTCCCGCACTGTTTGACCCACAGATCTTCGAGACCAATTTGTTTACCGAGCCGTTCGGCCCAGAAGAGATTCGACGCCCCTTCGTACATCGAGACCACATTGTGATCGGCAACGGACGGGCATACCATCTCTTTTTTACCCCACACGCCACTGCCATAAGGATAAGCAGTGCGGCAGTAGCGATCATCAAAGAGTTTTTTCCATTCCTGCGCAGAGCGCGTCTTGAGCGCGGCGAGGTCGTGGTGGACGTCTAACAAACTGCCACACTTCGGGCAGTAGTAAATAATTTGATTGATCGGCAGCTCGCCACTACATCCGGCAGAACACGTAAACCACGAACGGAAATGTGGGGTCATTGAAGGGAGCGGAGTCGGTTCGGAAAATGCGATATTTGCCATCGTCTTGTTCGCCCTTCTATTCCCTCTTGTGTTGCACGAACGAAGGCTAAGGTGAGGACCACATGCATTTGCGCTCGCTTTTCTCGGTCTTATCCCAGATTTTCTTCGATGCGAATCGACACTGATCTTCCCTGAACGATAGGGAGCTGGTCAACCTGACTCAACGCGGCTTTGAGATTGCGCTCTTTGGCCATATGCGTTCGCATAACAAGCGGGACCGATTCATCGCCCTCTCCCCGGTCGCGCTGGATCACCGCAGCAATACTGATGTCCTGCTCTCCTAAAATACCAGCAATCTTGGCCAAAACTCCAGGGCGATCAATCGCCATAAAACGCAAATAATACTCACTCAGCAAATCATCAATAGGCCGGAGGGCTGTTGAACGGAGGTCTTGCCACGTATACCCGAGCGGCGGTACACGGACACCACGAGCAACGGCACGGTTATGGGCCACTTCAATCACATCCGCCAATACGGCTGAGGCTGTTGGCATCCCTCCCGCGCCACGACCGAAATATAATGACGATCCCAGTGCTTCCCCCTGCACAAAAATCGCGTTATAGGCTCCGCCAACACCGGCGAGCAAACTGCGGCGCGGAATCATGGTCGGATGCACCCGGACATCGACCGCGCCGTCCTCATCTTTGGCAACAGCAAGAAGCTTGATCGTATAACCGAACTCTTGCGCAAACGAGATATCGGTCTGACTAATATGACGAATGCCCTCAATATACACGGAGTCGAACGGCACCCGGACGCCGAACGCCAAAGTTGCTAGCAGTGTCAGTTTGTGAGCTGCGTCAATGCCGTCAATGTCAAAACTCGGGTCTGCTTCAGCCAGCCCTTGTTCCTGCGCGTTGCGCAGCACAGTCGCAAACTCCTCGCCTCGTTCGCTCATCGTCGTCAAAATGTAATTGCACGTCCCATTAACGATGCCAAACAGTGCCCGGTTGCGGTCCGCCGCTAAACCTTCGCGTAAGGTACGAATAATCGGGATGCCACCGGCAACCGCGGCTTCAAAGCCGAGGTACACGTCTTTACTTTCGGCAGTAGCAAAGATTTCCGCGCCGTGCAGAGCAAGTAGGGCCTTATTGGCAGTAACGATATCCTTCCCTTGCTTGATCGCTTCGAGTACCAATGCATGAGTCGGTTCGATGCCACCGAGCAGTTCCACAACGATATCAACCTCAGAATCACGCACAACCGCCCAAGGGTCAGTACTCATACGAACTGAACCTATACCCGGATGCGGCTTCGTATGGAGACTACGACTGGCAACATGAACAAGACGGAGTGGGCGCCCCAGTTTCTTGGCAATAGCTGCAGCGTTGCGCTCCAGGAGTTGGACGACACTCCCACCGACGGTCCCTAGCCCTAGTAAACCAAGCCGCATCTCTCCCGCTGGCATCGTTACCCTACGCTAGCTTTCTTGAGTTCTGGAGTTGCGGTCCCAGCGAGCACTTTACGGATGCCACGTACGGCTTGTCGTGTTCGATGTTCATTTTCAATCAAGGCGAAGCGAACGAAGTCATCGCCGTACTCTCCGAAGCCAATGCCCGGGGAGACCGACACTTTCGCTTCAGTCAGTAGGAGTTCAGCAAACTTCATCGAACCAAGATGACGGAATTCGTCAGGGATTTCCGCCCAGACAAACATCGTGCCCTTCGGCTTCGGGATGTGCCAGCCAACTCGATCAAGGCCGTCGATGAGCGCATCACGGCGACGGCGATAGCGTTGTCGCACCGTCTCGACATAGTCTTGTGGCCCGTTGAGTGCATGGATCGCAGCGATCTGTACTGGTTGAAAAATTCCGTAATCGAAGTAGCTTTTCAACCGCGCCAGCGCCCCAAGCGCCTCTGGATTGCCACAGACAAACCCGACGCGCCAGCCCGGCATGTCGTAGGATTTTGAGAGGGTGAAAAACTCCACCCCAATGTCTTTCGCCCCGGGCACCTGGAGAAAACTCGGCGGCTGATAGCCGTCAAAGTACAAATCCGCATAGGCAAAATCGTGGATGACAAACAGGTTGTTCTCTTTCGCGAAATCAACGACACGGCGGAAGAAGTCGAGATCCACCACGGCGGTGGTCGGGTTATGCGGGAAGCTCATCAATAACAGCTTCGGTCGTGGCCAGCACTGGCGCACCGTCTCTTCTAACGAAGCAAAGAAATCCGTTCCCGGTATTAGGGGGACCACACGGAGATCGGCGTTGGCAATGACAATGGAGTACTGATGAATCGGATAGGTCGGGCTCGGACAGATCGCCACATCACCGGGGCCGAGCATCGCCAGCGCAAGGTGAGACAAGCCTTCTTTAGAACCAATGGTGACGACCGCCTCACTCTCAGGATCAAGCTCCACACCGAAGCGACGTTTGTACCAATGACAGATCGCGAGCCGGAGTTTATGGATGCCACGCGAGGTTGAGTAACGGTGGTTTTGCGGTTTCTTAGCCGCTTCAATCAATTTCTCGACGACATGCGGAGGAGAAGCATGGTCAGGATTTCCCATGCCAAAGTCGATAATGTCCTCCCCTGCTCGCCGTGCCTCGATTTTCATCTTATCGAGTTGAGCAAACAAATAGGGGGGAAGCCGTTTAATGCGTGGGAAATCCATAACGAGTACCTGTAAGCTCCTCTCATCTCTACATTTTCATTAGGAAAGACATTAGCGTGTAGGCATCCTGTAGGGTATAGTTGATTTCCTAGAGACGGTCAAACATAGGAGAAAGCTTTCAGCAGTCAGTTGTCAGCAATCAGCGAGGGGGCGCCCGCCCGGGGGCATGACGAGGCTGCCTCTCGTTTCTAGTCATTCCCGCAACAGCGGAATCCAGAGGTGTAGGCCGGAAGATCGGAGACCGTTCCCGGCTCAGGATCTAACGCCCAAGCAAAATCTCCACACACTGCTGTACCGCAGCTCCCGCTTTCGCACGCAAGACCTCATCGCTGTTATTGGCAATGGGATGAGGAATAACAGCGAAACGGTACCGGGGAAATCCGGACACCTGTGCCATCACTTGCGCGGTCTGCGAGAAACGATCAGTGATAATCGCGGTAGCAGTCACTCCCAGTTTTTCGGCAGACAGGGCGTCGTGCAAACTGCACGAGGAACAACTCCCTCAATCGCCTACGGCGGAGATGACCGCGTCACACCCGGCCATTTGCGCAACCACCTCAGCCGGTGCCGGACGGCTGGCGTCGGGTTTCTTGAGCCGGACAACCTGCGTCACCCCGTGCCGCGTCCGCAGCAGATCCTCTGCGTAGTCAAGAATCTCTTTGACTTTGATCTTACTATTGTCCAGCAATCCAACCGTCCGACCAGCGAGGGATTGCAACCCAGGCACGGTTGCACGTGTCGCCGCGGGCTCTTCAAACGTAGGATCAAGGACACGGATACTCATGGGAACCCTCCAAAAAAGTAGTCAGCTAGAAAAAACGGATAAAAGGATAAGGGATAACGGATAAAGGGCTAAAGGGGAAACGGGAAAGAGAGAATAACGAAGAGAGCCTGTTTTCATTTTTGACTTTTGCCTTCTCCTAGCGATAGCCACCTCACAATACGATGCAGGACTTCCTGCACGGCTACTTTCACAAATATACGTATCTTTTTTCTCTCTACATCCGCAACCTCAATGGGCTGTGTCGCAGACCTTACGAAACGTCCGCCAAAGTTACGAGACGATAGGCCAACCATAGCGGTAAGGTTCTTGAGCATAAGCCAGTAGAACCCGGGGCGGATGAACGTGAAGATAGGACCTTTCGCCATTGCCTGCTGTAACCAGTACAGGCTGTCGCTCGGATTGTGATAACAATCGCATTCGTAAGCCAGATGCAAGTAATAGCTGCTCGTCGATAGTTGATAGAATGCTTGTGGGATATGTGGATGGTGGCGTTTCACCTTTTCCAACAAGTATTCGTGTGAGTTGGCCATCGCACGGCTATTGGAAGACATACTGCTTCGTGGCCTTCGATATCCGAATAAAAATTCCGGCACAACCGCGAATCGGCAATGTTCAGCAAGGCGCACATATAGATCCCAGTCTTCACATCCCTGTGCACTCTCTGTGCGGAAGTGGGGATCATACCCACCGACTTTCTCAAGACACAGCCGGCGAATCATCGTCGCACTGGCATTGCCCAGGAAATTGTGGCAAATCAGCGTACCCAACACGTCGCCGGCAATCTTCGAGCAGCGCAGTCCACCATCAAGCAGACTATTTTCGTCGAGAGTGACTGACCATCCATAAGCTACCCCGACAGAAGGATCTGAGCTGCGTAGGCAGTGGACCAATTTCTGCACCGCGTCGGGAAACCAGATATCGTCCGCATCAATCGGCGCAATAAATTCGCCTCCCGCTTCCGCAATGCCACGGTTACGCGCAATAGCGACTCCTTGGTTGGGCTGCTGGACCATACGTATCTGGGGATATTTTTCTGCCATCGCCTCGACAATGGCGCAGGTTCGATCAGTCGAGCCGTCGTTAACCACGATGATTTCCAAATGTGGATAGTTTTGCGCGACAAGCGATTGCAGCGTACGCCCGATATAGCGTTCGGCGTTGTATGCCGGAACGATAGCAGAAACAAGTGGTGAGTCAGAAATGTGGCGGCCTCCCATAGGTCAACGTATAAGACAAATATCTGATCAATTCACAAAAGATTGGCCCCCCAGAGTTACCACCCCGACCGATTTAGCACCTCGATTGCCAGCCACGATTCAATAACGCCTGTCGCCGCCGCATCATACGCTCATCCTCGTCCCAGAGTCGTGTATAGAGTTGTACATACGCACCGCCTAACCTCTGCGCTTTCTCTGGCGGGAGCGATGGGGACCGAAACTCGACGACGATGTCAGTCGCGTGTGCACTCACAGGCGAGAGACAGGTCAGGATCTCACCCCCTGCCCCCTGCCCTTCGAGCGTGCGGCTCCAGTAGCACAAATGCGGTACGTCGGTCTGAATTTCAATCACCGCATGTCGTGCGGTTGCTGCCGGGGCGAGAGTCACACGGGCACGCCACCCTTCTGGCGTTTGGTCGATCAGTCGAATCGTCGCAAAAGATTTGCGATGTAACCACGGGAGATGTTCCCAATCGAGCACGTTTTCCCAGATACGGTCGAGTGAGGCGTGGATAGTGCGGCGGTACGTGGCCACGAGAGTCAGCTCATTAGTATCCATAACGATTTCCTCATGTCGCATGGCGACTGGCAAAACATCTTCTCGTCACACACCATAATCCAGAGTCACAATCGTGTTGATCTTCGGATTGTAGCACTCAACGCGTTCGAGACAGTGGTCCAACAATTTCCGGATAATGATTTCGCGACTGCGGACGGCAGCAACTAAGGCGCTTTCAGAAAAGGTAAGGGCAGTCATTTTAGTATTTTCCTTTTCTACTGACTACTTTCTTACAACTTCCCCGGTCCGGTAGCCTTAGCCCAGCCTTCGGACAGTGGTACAAAATAAAACATCTCGACGCGACGCGATTTGAATTTCCACTCGCCGTTGATCTTCTCGTATTCGTCATATAACCGCCCAGCACCGATGAGGCTCTCGTCTCCACGGGTTGCGCGATTCTCAAGCGAACAGACTCCCGTTGCCTGATTCCCATTGATCTGGATGACATGATTGGTGAAAAACGGCTTGACCTTCAGTGGCCACGTCCCGCGATAGAACTCCCTAAGGTTCTGGTGTCCTTTGATCACACCTCTCCCAAGTGAGCTAAAATCAACCGAGCCATCTTCGGTAAAGAGATTTGCCATACGGTCAGCGTCTTGGGCTTCAATCGCTAGGCCGTACTGATAAGTCAATTCCTTAATTTTCTCCCGATCCCATAATTCTTGGACCATGTCTTCAAGTTTCATACAATCTCCTTAACTACTTCAGACCCTCACCCTCGCCCTCGTCCGGAGGGCGAGGGAACTTATTGCTTCTCCGTTTTCTCTTTCCATTTCCCCATTTCCCCGTTTACCCTTTTTACCTTCCTCCATTACCGCGCCACTACCATTTTCTCGTCAGCGATCTGCTTTTCAACTTGCGGGATGATTTTCTTTGCAGCATCAATAAATAACCAGATAAATGAAGAAAACAGAGCAAGGACTCCCGCAAACTGTAGTGCGGTTTCCCAACCGAAGCGGTCGGCAATCATCGGCGTCAACGCTGGCGCCACCGCACCGCCGATTTGCGTTGCGGTCACCGTCACCCCGTACACGGTTCCGGAATGCGCACCAGCAATATCAATCACCGTGCCCACTCCAGCCGCGCCGGCAAAATAGAGAAACCCGTCCCCCAGGGACAACAGCACTACTGCCACATAGGGATTGGTCGCGTGTGCACCAATGTACAAGCACACCGCCGCCAAAAACAATCCGCCGACAGCAACCGCTCGCCGTCCCCACGTCACCCCATAATGTTTGGTCAATGTGTCTGAGCAGATACCACCAATAGGACCAAGAATCGTCAAGGCAATAAACGGACCCGTCGTCAGCCACCCACCTTGCATAATAGAGAAGCCGCGGATGTTCACCAAATACAGGTAAAACCACGATTGATAGATATACACGCCGTAGCCAAAGCCAAAGTTCGCGAGTATCAAGAGCCACACGTTGGGGTGCGAAAAAATCGCTCGCCATGGCGTCGGCTGTTGTTCGAGCGGCATGTTGTCACCGTGAATACGTTGCAATTCCGACGGAGATACTCGCGGATGCTCTTCCGGACGGTCAGTGGCAAAGCGATACCACATGACAGCGATGACCAGACCTACCACGGCAAAGACAGAGAATGCAGGCCGCCACCCATAGTGTACCATGATCCATGAAAC
>Ga0070741_10015498_pt1 | contig 12898 bp, 10 predicted proteins | sample Coa_R1_4_FD_66440 | JGI IMG/M metagenome (GOLD analysis project Ga0070741, IMG submission 66440) | Surface soil microbial communities from Centralia Pennsylvania, which are recovering from an underground coalmine fire - Coalmine... | ecosystem: Environmental > Terrestrial > Soil > Unclassified ...
CCGACATTCTTGTCGAGCAGCTTCTGGGTGACTTTCTCCAGCAACTTTTCGTCGGTATCGGCGTGGGCCATCAAGTAATATGGGAAGTCGACCGCAAGGCCAATCTCGTTATCAACCTTGAACTGCGCGAGACGCTCCGGGTCGGCGAAGGCGGCCGCGCCGATGCCGGTCGCGTGGGCGAGCGCCGAAATGCCGGCATCCGCGGCCTGCACAGCGGTGAGCGAGTTGATGTGGCCGATCACCGGTTTGCCGTGCCGGGCGGCTTCCTCGGAGACGGCGTCCAGCTGCTCAGAGGTGATATGCGTGTAGACCTTTACCAGGTCGGCCCCTTGGCCCAGCAGGTCGGCGGTCTGGGCGGTGGCGTCTTCCGGGCTGCTCAGCGTGCGAAAGACGTTGCCCATGGCCGGGTGGGCGCCCATCCCCTGGCCGGTGACGAAGAGGCGCGGCCCATCGATCTTATGGCTGGCGATCCCCTCCCTCTGGGCGAAGATCCAGTCGGGGTCATTGGAGAGGTCGACCGCCGACGTGACGCCATGGGAGGCCAAGAGCTGAGGCATCCAGTCCCGGTAGTGCACGTGCATGTCGATCAGGCCGGGCATGACGTGCTTGCCAGAAGCGTCGATCACCTGCGCGCCGGGCGGCCGTTCGACCTGGCCGCGCTGCCCGACGGCCTGGATGCGATTGCCTTGAACGACGACGGTTGAGTTCGGGACGGGTGCGGAACCGCTGCCATCGATGAGGGTCCCGCCTTCAATAACGAGGGCTGCGGGTGCAGAAGCCATCTCTCAGGTCTCCTGGTGTGGATTTGCGCAAAATGCCGGCGGCGGTTCTCGCGCAGTGCAGGCAGCGAGACTAGCAGAGGTACCCAGGCCTGTCAACAAGCCTCAAGACAGGCCGGCAGGTCTATACTGTTAACGCTCGGCCAAAAAACTCCAGGGAGGGAAAGCATGGGCAAACTGGCTTTGACGCTGGCCTGCGGGCCCTACGACCGCACCGAAGCGCTGCGCGAGGGCATCGTCCAGATCGAGGGCGTGGACCTCAACTACATCGCCATCCAGTCGCCGCCGCAGATCTTCGCGCGCATGGTGGCCAAGGAGTCATTCGACGTCTCGGAGATGTCGTGCTCGCACTACCTGGTGGAGCGCTCGAAGGGAAACCTGCCGTTCACCGCGATCCCGATCTTTCCCTCGCGGGTGTTCCGCCACGGGTTCATCTTCGTCAATGCCGACTCCGGCATCCGCACGCCCAAAGACCTGGAAGGCCGGCGCATCGGCCTGCCGGAGGTCAGCCAGACAGCGGCCGTCTGGATCAGGGGTTTGCTGCAGAATGACTACGGGGTGGACCTGAGCAACGTGCAGTGGCTCGCGGGCGGCATCAACGGTCCCGGGCGGCCCGCTGCCCTGCGCCTGGTGCCGGAAGGCCCGCTCTCCCTGGAGTACGTTGACACCACGCCCTTGAGCGACATGCTGGAAGCCGGCCAGCTGGACGCGATCATCGGCGCCCGCATTCCGCGCTCCCTCGGTCGCAACCCCAACGTCATGCGGCTTATCCCGAATTACCGACAAGAGGAAAAGGATTACTACAGGCGAACCGGCATCTTCCCGATCATGCACACGCTGGTCATCAAGGACGAGCTCTACCAGCGGCACCCCTGGCTGGCAGAGGCGCTCTACAAGGGCTTCGTGGAGGCCCGCGACTGGATCTTGCAACAGATGCGCTTCAGCGGCGCCACCCGCTACCTGCTCCCCTGGCTGATGGACGATATCGACGAAATGGATGCGGTTTTCGGCGATGACCCCTGGCCCTACGGCCTGGAGGCCAACCGCAAGACACTGGAAACGTTGGCGCTCTACCTGGCGCAGCAAGGCTTTACGCGCGAACCGGTCTCGATCGACGAACTTTTCGCCCCAATCATCACCGTCAGTGAGTAGCCGGCTTCTCAGTCAAGCTATCCCGCGGCTCTGCGAAAGGGACTTTCGGCCCAGCGATTCGGGACTTTTGGCACGTTTACAGGCGATGTATAGTAGAGATACCGTATGGAAGCGCGGACGGTCGCGATAGAACTGCGACCGGCGAAGGGTGAATCATGGCTACGACTGAAGAGAGCCTCGAACTAGAAAAGGTGCGCATGGGCGCATTCGAATTCACGCCCAAGCTGGGCTTCCGCGAGTACTGGTACCCGGGGTTGGAGGCCAAGCGCGTAGGCAAGAAGAAGCCGGTGCACGTGGAGATGCTGGGCGAGGACCTGGTGTTCTTCCGCGACAAGGACGGAAAGATCGCAGCCCTCAGCGACTGGTGCCCTCACCGCGGTGCGCGCCTCTCGCTGGGCGTCAGCGAGTTCCCCGGCACCATAACTTGCCCCTACCATGGCTACACTTTCGACGGCAAAGGCCAGTGCGTGGCCGGCATCATCGATAGCCCTGAATCGCCGATCATCCCCTACCTGCACAGTCGTTCTTACCCGACGGAGGAGCGCTACGGCATCGTCTTCGTCTGGATGGGCAAGACCGACCCCGTTCCCCTCGACGAGGACATGCCCGAGGAGTTCTCTGACTCCACGCTGACCGGCCGCCGCTACATGCGCACCAAGATGTGGGAGACCAACTGGACGGAGCCGATGGCACAGGGCATCGACTTCCACGAGTTTTACCTGCACCGTCAGCTCAACTTCTGGCGCCTATTCCACTGGCGCCTGCCATTCTTCCGGCCGCGGCTCGCCTACACCGGCGGCGTCAAGATCGTGGAGGACGGCGAGAACTATGTGAACTGCAAGATCACGGAGCCGCAGTATGGTACGGCCTACCACCCCGGTGCCGGCGGCGCCTGGCCCAAGCACACCTGGTGGCGCAAGCTGGCGCCGATCGCCAAGATCAAGGCATATCGCGGTAAGCCATGGGTGACCTATGACCACAACATCCAGCTGCCCAGCATCATCCGCACCACCCTGGGCGCCAGCGTTCACATGCGCTGGCAGGTGCCGATAACGGAGGATGAGAGCCGCGTCTGGACGTTCACCTTCGTCCGCAAGCCGAAGACCATCTTCGGGGACATCTACCAGCGGATCTGGTACTACCTCTGGCGCAAGTGGGACATCATCGTCTTCACCAACGAGCTGGAGGACCTGGTAGTCTTCAAGAAGGACCGCCTGAACCTGGACACGCCGCACATGCTCGGCCCCATGGACGTCGGCCTGGCCTACTTCCGCCGCCGTCTGGCACGCCGCGCCCGCGACTACCAGCGCCTGGGCGCTCCGGGCGAGCCGGAAGCGCGCACGACCTCTAACGTCAACTAGATTCGCGTTGGCCTAGCTGAGGCTGGGGTCCAGGACCACCTTGCCCACCGTCTGGTTGGCGTCGACCAGTTCGTGCGCCAGCGGCGCCTCGCTCAGCGGCAGAACACGGTCGACTAGCGCGCAGATCTGACCTGCGGCCGCCAGCTCCAGCGCCAGCGCGACATCTTCCTTCAGCTCCAGACCAATGCCGCCGATGACGCTCAGGCGGTCCTGGTAAAGCCGCCGCACGTCCAACGTCACGACGCCGCCGCCGTGGGCTCCGGCAGTCACGAGGCGGCCTTCCCGCGCCAGGCAAGCGAACGCCTCCGCCCAGAGGTCCGGCGCGCCGATGTTCTCGAAGACGACATCCACTCCGCGGCCATCTGTGGCGCGCTTTACTTCCTCGGACAGCCTCTCTTGACCGTAGTTAATGCCGAATTCGGCGCCCAGGGAGAGCGCGGCCTGCAGACGATCGTCTGTGCCGGCGGCCGCGATAACCCTCACGCCTGCGAGGCGCAGCGCCTGCACCACGCAGCTACCGAGGGCGCCGGCCGCTCCCATGACCAGCGCTGTCTCGCCCGGCTCGATGTTGGCACGCCGCAACTCGCTCAGCGCCGTTGGGTAGTGGCGCGCCAGGACGCTGGCCGTCGGGAACGGAACCGCTTCCGGCACAGTGATGCAGTTTTCGGCCGGCGCCAGGATGCGCTCGGCGTAGCCGCCCCAGCAGTGCACGCCGATCATCTTGGGCTGGCGGCAAGGCTTGCCCTCGCGGCAGTTGGCGCAGCGGCCGCAGGCGAAGTTGGGGTGCACGGTGACCCGCTCGCCCAGCTTCGGCGTCTCGACGCCCGGCCCGACCTCCACGACGAATCCCGAAGAGTCCGTCCCCAGGATGAGCGGCAGCTGCACGCCGTAGTTGCCGCCGTCCTTGCGCACCTGGATATCGAGCGCGCGGTTCACAGAGACTGAGTGCACCTCGACGACGACCTCGCCCGCACCGGGAGTCGGCGCCTCGATCTCTTCGACACGCATGACTTCTGGGCCGCCGAACTCATGCAGGACAATAGCTCTCATTTGTCTTCGGGCCTCAGCGCGGCCATCATAGGGTCAGGTTCAAGGGTTGACAAGGCGGCTCTCCAAGCCGTACGAAGTTACTGCCTGGTACTCGGCAGAGGAGGAAGCGACATGGGAGAGATTCTCGGCATCGGCATGACCCATTATCCGGGCCTCAACGGGCCGGATAACAACTTCACCGCACCCCTGCGCTTCGTCCTCGGCAACGAGGCCGTGCCCGAAAACCTCAAAGACCCCGCCAACTGGCCCGAGCCAATGCGCCGGGAGTGGGGCGACGACCAGGGCACCACCGCCGGCCGCCAGCATCGCGAGGCGTTGGTCGCCGAGCTACGCAAGGTCCGCCAGGCGATCGATGACTTTAAGCCCGACTTCATCATAGTCTGGGGCGATGACCAGTACGAGAACTTCAAGGACGAGATCATTCCGGCGTTCTGCGTGCTGGCCTACGACTCGGTAGAGCTGCAGCCGTGGGCCAAGTCGACGGTGACCGGCTCGGCATTCTGGGGCGAGTGGAAAAACACCTGGAATGAGCCGCCGGAGAAGAAGTTCGTTATGAAGGGGCATCGCGCCGGCGCCAAGTACGCGGCCTCCAGCCTGCTGGAACAAGGCTTCGACATTGCCTACGCTTACCGGCCGTTGCACAAGAACCTGGGGCATGCCTTCCTCAACACGTTCCTCTTCCTGGATTACGGACGCAAAGGCTTCGATTACCCCATAGTTCCGTTCGCCGTCAACTGCTACGGCCGCCGGGTCGTAGCACAGCACGGCTCGCTGATCAGCATCTCCGACAGCAGCGAGGCCGAGATGGACCCGCCATCGCCGATGCCCTGGCGCTGCTTTGATCTGGGCCGCACCGTTGCCCGGGCCCTGACCGAAAGCCCCTGGCGGACGGTACTCATCGGCTCGTCCAGCTGGTCGCACGGCACGCTGACCGCCAAGAACTGGTACCTGCACCCGGACGCGGAGCGCGACCACGAGATGTTCGAGAGCCTGAAGGCCGGCGACTTCGAGAAGTGGCGCCAGACGCCACTCGCGGCCCTGGAGGAGAGCGGCCAGCAAGAGATGCTCAACTGGATGTGCATGGTCGGCGCCATGGCGGAGCTAGGGCGCAAGCCGGACGACGCGGTCTTTATCGAGTCCTGGGTTTGCAACTCCAACAAGTGCTTCGCCTACTTCAAGCCGTAGGGCGCCCGAGGTAGCTGCAAATGGCACAGAAACCCGCGGAAGCGGCCAGCGACCTGCAGCGCAGGCTCGTCGGCACGTGGCGGCTGGTTCATCACGAGTACGAGCGTCCCGACGGAAGCGTCCGGCCCGACACCGCCCCCTCCATTGGGCGCCTGATTTACGATCCTGGTGGCCGCATGTCCGTGCAGATCCAGGGCGTCCGCCCCGGCGATGCGCCGGCGGACCATCCCACGTACATCGCCTACTTCGGCAATTACGAGGTCCACGAGCCGGAGGGCTTCATCGTCCACAAGGTGCAGACCAGCCTGCAGCCCGGGCGCGACGGCACCAATCAGCAGCGCTTCTTCCGCCTGGAGGGCGACCGGCTGACGCTGCGAACGCCACCGCAGCCCAACGGCGAAATCGCCATCCTGGTCTGGCAGCGCGAAGGGTAGGTTAGGATGGCTCGAAAAGTGTTCGCGGCCATCGGGACACGCAAGGGCGCCTTCATCATGGAGGCAGAGCAGGACCGCCAGCGCTGGATAGTGCGCGGCCCCTACCTGGAAGGCAAGTCGATAATGCACATGGCCTTCGACCAGCGCACGGGCAACCTCCTGGCCGCCGCGCTGGACTTCTGGTTTGGCGCTCGGGTCTACCAGAGCGCGAACTTCGGCCGCACCTGGGACGAGCCCGTGACCGGACCGAAGTTCGCTGAAAGTTCCGGCCAGAAGCTGGAGAAGGTCTGGGAGGTGGTCCCGGGTCGGCCTGAGGAGCCGGGCGTAATCTATGCCGGCTGCGAACCGGCATCGCTCTTCAAGAGCAGCGACGGCGGCGTGACCTGGCAGCATATCGAGTCGCTCAACGAACACCCGACGGCCAAGACCTGGATGCCATCCGCAGGTGGCCTCTGCCTGCACAGCGTCACCCTGGACCCGATAGACCTCAACCGCATGTACGTCGCGATCTCCGCCGGCGGCCTCTACGCCACGACCGACGGCGGCCAGACCTGGGAGCCGCGCAACAAGGGCGTGCGCGCGGATTTCTTCGGAGAGGAGCCACCGTATTACCCGGAGACCGGTCAGTGCGTGCACCGGGCCGGCCTGCATCCCGCCATCCCCAACCGCCTCTACCAGCAAAACCACTGCGGAGTCTATCGCAGCGATGACGCCGGCCTCAACTGGACCGAGGTCACTGAGGGTCTGCCCGCGGAGTGGGGCCTGGCCATGGCGATCCACGCGCACGATCCGGAATGCTTTTACGTGGCGCCCGCCACCAGCCAGATGCTGCACTACCCCGAGGGCGGGCGCTTTGCGGTCTATCGCACCCGCGACGCCGGCGGCATCTGGGAGCGGCTAGACAAAGGCCTACCGGAGTCAGGTGCGTTCGTGAACGTCCTGCGCGAAGGACTCGCTGTCGACGGGGAGGATCCCTGCGGCGTCTACGTCGGTACGAACACCGGCCAGCTCTGGACCAGCGCCAACGAGGGCGACACCTGGCAGGCCGCACAGGCGTTGTTCCCGCCGATATCCAGCGTGACGGCCTTCTCCGCGTAGTCGAATAGCACCGCTGCACCACTTGGAGCAAGCACCCACCTTCATTCTTGACGTGAAGGCCGGTCTGCACCAATCACATTTCAGCGAGTAGACTTTAAGCCGTATGAGACGTGGCGCTGAACTCCTGAAGAGCCATTATGGTGGGGTGGCAGTGACGCTTGCCGCCACAGCCATACTCGTGGGCGCGCTAGCACCGTTCCGCAGCGAGGTCGGCCTTCTTAACGCCGGGTTCATCTTCCTGCTGCTGACCTTGATCATCGCCGCCGTATGGGGCAGGGAAGTCGGCATTTTCGCCGCGTTGCTCATCAACCTAGCGTTCAACTTCTTCTTCATCGACCCGCTCTTCCAGTTCACGGTGCAGCAGCCGCGCAACGTCGTCGCGCTGGTCGTCTTCCTCATCGTCTCGGTCATAGGCGGCACGCTCCTCGCTTCGGCGCGCGAGGCGGCCGCGCAGGCACGGCGTCGCCAGGCCGAGGCGGAGGTTGCCCTGACGCTCAGCCGATCGATGAGCGGCCAGACGGAGCCCCAGCAGGCGCTGGAGACGCTCTGCCGCGAGGTCACGCGGGCATTCGATTCACCTGGGGCAGCCGTGCTGACGCGGACGCCCGACGGCTGGTCGGTCGTATCACATGACGGCTCCGAGGCCGCCCGGCGGCCGACCGACGCCGAGGAGCAGGCCATGGCCGACCGGGCCGTCGCACTGGGGACCGTGCAGGGCCTCGGCGAAACCGGTCTCGATAAGCGGACAAAGGCTCGGCGGATCGTGCGCCCCGGCCGCAGCAGTCCGCTGAGCCGGCGTGAGCAGTCGGTCGCCCTGGTGCCCCTGAAGCTGGGTGACCGCGTGCTCGGCGTCCTGCGCCTGGACGGCCCCATCGGCGCAACGCCGTTCCGGGACCAGCCGGCACCACTGCTGAGCGCGGTCGCCGGCGAAGCGGCCGTGGCGCTGCAACGCATGGAGTTGGCCAAAGCGGCTGCTCACGCGGAGGCGTTGCGGCAGGCTGACGAAATGAAAACGGCTCTGCTCGCCTCCATCTCGCATGACCTGAAGACGCCGCTGGCCACCATCAAGGCCGCGATCTCCAGCATTCTCGACGCCAGGATGGCCTGGAGCGACGAAGACCTCGACGCCTTTCATCAGACTATCGATGCCCAGACCGAGCGGCTGAACCGCCTGATCAGCGACATCCTGGACCTCAATCGCATCGAATCCGGCATGCTGACGCCGGATCAAACGCCCTTGCGAGCCAACGACTTGCTGGAACGGGCGCGGGAGATCACCTCGATATCCACCGGCGGCCGCACGGTCACGGTCTCAGCGCCGTCCTCGCTCCGACTCCTGACCGACGAATCGCTGATCATTCAGGCGCTGGTCAACCTCATCGAGAACGCTGCCAAGTACTCCACCCAGGGCGGCTCGATTCACCTCAGCGCCGCGGAATCAGGCAGCCAAGTCGTTCTCACCGTTGCTGACGAAGGGCCCGGAATCCCTCCCGCCGATCTTCCCCACGTCTTCGATCGCTTCTATCGCGCCCAGGAGAGCAGCCGGCGAGTCAAGGGCAGCGGCCTGGGCCTGAGCATCGTCAAGGGCTTTGTCGAGCTGTGTGGCGGTACGGTCGAAGTGCGCAGCGGTCCGGACGGCACCGTCTTCAGCATCCGCTTGCCCGCGGCGCCGGCAGCGGAAAGAGTGACCGCGTGAGCGCTCCCCGCATCCTCGTGGTGGAGGACGAGGCGCAGCTGCGTTTCGCCCTGCGCCGCTACCTGGAGCAGGCCGGCTACGAGGTGCGAGAGGTGGAGGACGGCGCCGGCGCTCTGCGAGAGGTCGCCGCCTTCAAACCGGACGTTGTGCTGTTAGACCTCATGCTGCCGGACATGAGCGGCGTCGACGTCTGCCGGGATATCAGGCGTGGCCACGAGACGCCGATCGTCGTGCTATCGGCGCTGGGGGACGAGGACACCAAGGTGCGGGCGCTGGACCAGGGCGCCGACGACTACCTGACGAAGCCCTTCGGCATGGAAGAGCTCTTCGCGCGCATCCGCGTCGCCCTGCGCCACGGCAGCTCGCTGCGCGCCAACCAGCCGCTGGTCGAGGTCGGTGATCTGCGTCTCGACCTCGAAAAGCGTCGGGTGACCGTCGGTACGCGCGAGGTCACCTTGACCCCAACCGAATACAGCCTGCTGAAGTACCTGGCGACTCACGCCGGCAAGGTGCTGACCCACCCGATGATCCTGCGCGAGGTCTGGGGCGCCGAGTACGCCGACGATACGGGCGTCCTGCGCACCTGCATCAACCAGCTGCGCGCCAAGCTGGAAGACGACCCGAACGATCCTCGCTTTATCCGCACCGAACCCCGCATCGGCTATCGGTTCGGCGGCTTCTGATCCTGACAACTCTCTGACGCAGGGCTCCGCTCCACTAACACACGCCTGATGGGCGCCGGCCTAGGCTGGTCTCATGAAGGTGCTGCTGGTGGAGGACGAGCTTGCCCTGGCCGACGTCCTGGCGCGCAACCTGCGCGCCCGCGGCTACGACGTCCGATGCGAGCCAAGCGCCCGTGGCGCGATTCGCAGCCTGGCGCAAGGCCTCCCGGATGCGCTCGTCCTCGATATCAACCTACCGGACGACTCCGGCTGGGAGGTGATGCGACGTCTCAGCGACTCTGAGCGTCGCCGCCTGCGCACCGTCATCATCTCTGCGGCGCCCATTTCCCCCAAGCGCATCGAAGAGTTCCGGCCGAAGCACTGCCTGCTCAAGCCGTTCCCGCTGGAGGCCCTGGCGCGTGCGCTGACGGATTCGCCTGCAGAAGAGGAGACCGCATGAACGACCTGGTATTCATCGCCATCGGACTCTCCCTGTTCGCGGGGTTCATCATCGCCATCTGGGGCTTCGGAGAGGTTTGAGATGGAGAACATACTCCTGATCATCGTCGCCTCGCTGGCGATGGTGTATCTGATCTTCGCGCTCATTCGGCCGGAAAGGTTCTAGCGTCCCATGACCGTCAGCGGCGTCCTGCACATCCTCATTTACTTTGGCATCATCCTGGCGCTGACGAAACCGCTCGGCGCCTACATGGCGATGGTCTTTAGCGGCGAATCCAATGTTTCGAAGCGTTACTTCCGGCCGGTGGAGCGGGCCATCTATCGCATCTTCATGATCGACGCGGAGCAAGAGATGGACTGGAAGCGCTATGCGTTCAGCGTCCTGGCCTTCAGCGCGATTGGTTTTCTCTTCGTCTACGCACTGCTGCGGTTGCAAGGAAGCCTGCCGCTAAACCCGGAGAGCCTGGACGGCACCAGCACGCACCTGGCGTTCAACACGGCCTCCAGCTTCACCTCCAACACCAACTGGCAGGCTTACGGCGGCGAGAGCACTCTCAGCTACCTGCCACAGATGCTGGGGCTGACAGTGCAGAACTTCCTCTCGGCAGCGGTTGGCATCGTCGTCGTAATCGTGCTTATCCGCGGCTTCTCGCGCCGCACGACCAGCGACCTCGGCAACTTCTGGGTCGATGTCACCCGCTGCACTCTCTGGATCCTGATGCCGCTGTCGATAGTCCTCGCGGCGCTGCTCATCTCGCAGGGCGTGATTCAGAACTTCAACTCCTATCGAGAGGTGACGACGCTGGAAGGCGCCAAGCAGATACTGGCGATGGGCCCGGCCGCCTCGCAGATCGCCATCAAGCAGCTGGGCACCAACGGCGGCGGCTTCTTCAACGCCAACTCCGCAGTCCCCTTCGAAAACCCGACTCCATTCTCCAACTGGCTGGAGATGGTCGCCATCCTCCTCATCCCGGCCGCTCTCACCTACACCTTCGGCAAGATGGTGGGTGACACCCGGCAGGGCTGGGCGATCTTCGCCGCCATGAGCATCCTCTTCCTGGCCGGCGTCTTCATGGTCTTCGCCGCAGAGCAGCACGGCAACCCGATCCTGGGTGATCTCGGCGTCGACCAGGCTTACGCCACCGGCGACGTAGCCTCATCCGGCGGCAACATGGAGGGCAAGGAGGTGCGCTTCGGCATTGCCGACTCGGCGATCTGGGCTACCGCTACGACCGATGCCTCCAACGGCTCGGTGAACTCCATGCACGATAGCTACCAGCCGCTGGGTGGGCTGGTGCAGCTGTTCAACATGCACCTGGGCGAGATCGTCTTTGGGGGCGTCGGCTCCGGCCTTTACGGCATGCTCGTCTTCGCTATCATCGCGGTGTTCGTGGCGGGCCTCATGATCGGACGCACGCCGGAGTACCTGGGGAAGAAGATCGGGCCCTATGAGATGAAGATGGCGGCCATCTACTTCCTCATCAGCTCGGCCGCCATGCTGCTGCTTACAGCGGTTGCACTCTCTTCGGACCTGGGCAAGGCCGGGCCGCTAAACTCGGGACCGCACGGCTTCTCAGAGATCCTCTACGCCTACACGTCGGCCGGCGCCAACAACGGCTCCGCCTTCGCCGGGCTGACCGCCAATACCGCCTTCTACAACACCACGCAGGGCATCGAGATGCTGCTGGCGCGCTTTCTGCCGATGGTGGCGATCCTGGCGCTGGCGGGGTCCCTGGCACGGAAGCAGCTGGTCCCCATCAGCGCCGGCACTCTGCCGACGAACACGCCGCTGTTTGTCGGCCTGCTCACCGGTGTTGTCTTCATCGTTGCCGGGCTGACATTCTTCCCGGCGCTAGCGCTTGGCCCAATTGTGGAGCACTTCCTGGTCAACGCCAGGCAGGCCTTCTAGGAGAAACCCCATGCAAGAACGACCCTCGCAAGTAGCACGGCAGCGCAAGGCCGGCATCTCGATCTTCCAGGGCGCGATCATGCGCCGCGCCTGGCTGGACTCCGTCCTCAAGCTCAACCCGCTGCACCTCCTGGGCAACCCCGTGATGCTGGTGGTCGAGGTCGGCGCCGTGATCACAACCGTTCTCTTCCTGGACCAGGTCTTCGGTGACCGGGGCGGCAGCAAGGGCTTCACCGCCGGGGTCACGGCGTGGCTCTGGTTCACGGTACTCTTCGCCAACTTTGCCGAGGCCATGGCCGAAGGCCGCGGCAAGGCGCAGGCGGCGACGCTGCGGGCGATGCGGCGCGACACCATGGCGCGCCGGGAGAAGCCAAACGGCCTGGAGACGGTCCCGGCATCAGCACTGCGCAAGGGCGACATCATCCGCGCTGAAGCGGGCGACATCATCGCCGGCGACGGCGACGTCATAGAAGGAGTCGCCTTCGTCAGCGAGGCCGCAATTACGGGCGAGTCGGCGCCGGTCCTCAAGGAGCCAGGGACCGACATTCGCAGCTCCGTCACCGGCGGCACGACGATCACCAGCGACTGGCTGCGCATCCGCATCACGTCCGACCCCGGTGAGACCTTCCTGGACCGCATGATCGCCCTGGTGGAGGGCGCCCAGCGCCAGAAGACCCCCAATGAGATCGCGCTCAACATCTTGCTGGCCGCCTTCACGATCATCTTCCTGCTCGCCGTCGGCACGATCCGCCCCTATGTGCGCTTCATCGACTCCGACGTCTCGACGACGGCACTGGTCTCGCTGCTAGTCTGCCTCATCCCGACGACCATCGGCGGCCTTCTCTCCGCCATCGGCATCGCCGGCATGGACCGCCTGGTACAGCGCAACGTACTGGCTATGTCGGGACGTGCCGTCGAGACGGCGGGTGACATCGACACGCTGATCATGGACAAGACCGGCACCATCACCTACGGCAACCGCCTCGCCACGGAGTTCATCCCGGTCGGCGGGCACAACTCGCGCGAGCTCATCGCCGCCTCCCTGGCTTCGTCCCTGGCGGACGAGACGCCGGAGGGCCGCAGCGTGGTTGACCTGGCGAAGACGCTTGGCTT
>Ga0070741_10015499_pt1 | contig 12898 bp, 10 predicted proteins | sample Coa_R1_4_FD_66440 | JGI IMG/M metagenome (GOLD analysis project Ga0070741, IMG submission 66440) | Surface soil microbial communities from Centralia Pennsylvania, which are recovering from an underground coalmine fire - Coalmine... | ecosystem: Environmental > Terrestrial > Soil > Unclassified ...
CAGGGATGGCGAACGGAAGACCCGCCAGGGACGGCTCAATCCACGAGCTTTCAATCGGCCTGACGTCGCAGGAACGCCGGGATGTCCAGATAGTCGGGCATGCCCGGATCCGCCGGCGCGGCATCTGATTTGGCGGCCGGTTTCGCGTGGCCCGCTCCCGCGTAGTCCACCACCTCGTTGCCGGTGCCGGTTCGCAGCGTACGCAGCTGACGTTGCGGCACGATCACCTCTTCCTGGCGCGGCACGGCTCGCAGTGGCGCACGTGCAACAGCCGCGGCGCGGTTCAAACCCGTGGCGACCACGGTCACCCGCACGTCGTCCTGCATTTCTGGATCGAGCGCGGTGCCCAGCACCACCGTGGCATCCTCGCTGGCGAAATCGTGCACCACGCGGCCGATCTCGTCGAACTCGCGCATGGTGAGGTTCGGTCCGGCGGTGACGTTGACCAGGATGCCGCAAGCTCCGGAGAGATTGACGTCTTCCAGCAGCGGATTGTTGATGGCCGATTCGGCCGCCGCCTGCGCGCGATCGTCGCCGCGTGCGGTGCCGGTGCCCATCATTGCCATGCCCATTTCACTCATTACGGTGCGCACGTCGGCGAAGTCGACGTTGATCAGGCCGGGACGCGTGATCAGATCGGCAATGCCCTGCACCGCCCCGAGCAGCACGTCGTTGGCGGCCTTGAACGCATTCAGGAGCGTCACTTCGCGGCCGAGCACGGTCAGCAGCTTCTCGTTCGGCACGGTGATCAACGAATCGACATACTGCTGCAGGTCCTCGATGCCTTTCAGCGCGACCTGCATGCGGCGGCGGCCCTCGAACGGGAACGGCTTGGTCACCACCGCGACCGTCAGCACGTTCATTTCCTTGGCGAGCTGCGCCACCACCGGCGCAGCGCCGGTGCCGGTGCCGCCGCCCATGCCGCAGGTGATGAACACCATGTCGGCGCCCTCCAGCATTTCCACGATGCGCTCGCGATCCTCCAGTGCGGCCTGGCGGCCGAGTTCCGGATTGGCGCCGGCACCCAAGCCCTTGGTGACGCTCGCGCCGAGCTGCAGGGTGGTGCGTGCGCCGCTGATCTTCAGCGCCTGCGCATCGGTATTGGCGCAGATGAATTCCACGCCGTCTATGGATGAATTGACCATGTGGCCGACGGCGTTGCCTCCGCCTCCGCCCACGCCGATCACCTTGATCACCGCATTGGGTGCCAGTTTTTCCACCAGTTCGAACATGTTCCCGTCCTCCAGAAGTACCGCTCGTGATTGGGTTGCCGCTTCGTTGCGCGCACGCCGGCGCGCCATCTCTCTCGCTTCGAATCAGAAATTCCGGTTTAACCAGCCGCGCATCTTTCCGATGACGGTGCCCACGCTGCCGCCGACCGGTCCCAGAACTCCGCGCGCGGAACCTGCGCGCGCGCCGTGCAGCAGCAGGCCTACGCCGCTGGCGTAAACGGGACTGGAAACCACCTCGGCCAGGCCGGTGACGTGCTGCGGCAGACCCAGCCGCACCATCTTGTGGAAGATCTCCTCGGCCAGATCGAGCGCGCCTTCCATGCGCGCGGCGCCCCCGGTGAGCACCACGCCGGCGGCGACCAGGCTCTCGTAACCCGAGCGGCGCAGTTCGTCCTGCACCATCTCGAAAATTTCTTCGTAACGCGCCTGGATCGATTGCGCCAAGGCCTGCCGCGCCAACCTGCGCGGCGGACGGTCGCCCACGCTCGGCACCTGGATGGTTTCTTCCGGATGCGCGAGTTGCTGATGCGCGCAGCCGTACTTGATCTTGATTTCCTCGGCGTGCGCGGTCGGTGTGTGCACGCCGTAAGCGATGTCGCTGGTGACTTGATCGCCGCCGACCGGTAGAGACTTGGTGTAGCGGATCGAACCTTGCGTGTAGATCGCTATGTCGGTGGTGCCCGCGCCCATCTCGACCACGCAGACACCAAGTTCGCGCTCGTCTTCCGTCAATACGGATTTGGCCGATGCCACCGCTGCCGGCACGAGTTCATCGACCGACAAACCGCAACGCTGGATGCACTTGGTGCTGTTCTGCACCGCGCTGGCCGCCCCGGTGACCAGATGCACGCCCGCTTCCAGGCGCACGCCGCTCATGCCGACCGGATGGCGGATGCCGTCCTGGCCATCGATGCGGTATTCCTGCGGCTCCTTGTAAAGCACCTTGCGATCGGCCGGGATTGCGACTGCGGATGCGGCTTCCAGTACCTGCTCCAGATCGCCCGGCGTCACCTCGCGATCGCGGATCGCGGCGGTGCCATGCGAGTTGCGCGTTTCCAGATGCGACCCGGAAATCGATGCGTAAACCGACCGGATGTCGCAGCCGGCCATCAGCTCGGCTTCCTCGACCGCCCGCTGGATCGAATGCACCGTTGATTCGATGTCCACCACCGCACCCTTTTTCATGCCGCGCGACACATGCGAACCCAGCCCGATCACCTCGACGGGTTCGCCCGGCAGGTATTCGCCGACGATCGCGACGACTTTCGAGGTGCCGATGTCGAGACCGACGACCAGGTGCTTGTCGCTCTTGCGGTTCATGGGTTTAAACGTCTCGGGCAGGAGCATGGGGCGTACTCGCTTTCGAATCGGAAGGAGGTGCGGCGGGCGCGTCCGGCCACTTCACCGCGAAACCGTTGCTGTAACGCAGGTCGGCATAGACGAAACCCTCGCTGCGGCCTTGCAGCAGGATCGGCATCACCGCGATGAAGCGCGCCAGTCGCTGTTCGGGCTGATCGCGGCCGATGACCACCGTGCCGCCGTTGGAAAGTTGCAGGCTCCAACTTCCTCGCTCGGACAGATCGACCATGTCCACGCGCAACCGGAACCGCGCGAATTCGCGTCCGGCTTCTTCGTAGAAATCGACCACGTCGGCGACGCGATCATCGGGACCGGACAGGTGCGGCAGATTCGCCACTGCATCCGCATCGGGCACCGCGAATAAGCGGCCATCGCGGGCCAGCAACCGGCCTTGGCCCCAGTGCGCAAACGGATGCAGCTCCAGCACGCGCAACTCGAGCGTGTCGGGCCAGCGCTTGCGCGCCTCGACTTCCGCCACCCACGGCAGCGCCGCTACCCTCCGGCGCACGTGATCCAGATCCAGTGCGAAGAAGCCCGCGCGCAGATCCGGCACCACCGCGGCGCGCAACTGTTCCGCGCTGACATGTTTGAACTCGGCCTGCAACTGCAATTGCCGCACCGGCCAGCGATCCGCCGCGAACCAGCCCTGGAGCACACCGATCAGGGGCAGCGCAATCAATGCGATCGCGACCAGCCAGGCGAGCAGCCGGGTGATGGAGGCGCCCTTCATGTGGCGTCTCCGTCGAAGCTGGTCTCTAGCACGCGCCAGCACAGTTCTTCATAACCGATGCCCGTCGCCGCCGCCGCTTTCGGCACCAGCGAATGCGAAGTCATGCCCGGTGCGGTGTTCGCTTCCAGCAACCAGTTGCGCCCGGAACAATCGCGCATCACGTCCACACGCCCCCAGCCCGAACAGCCGAGCGCATCGAATGCGCGCGAGGCCAGCGCACGCAATTCCAGTTCCGCATCGCCCTGCAGTCCGGGACAAAGATATTGCGTGTCTTCGGCGACGTACTTGGCGTTGTAGTCGTAGTACGCGCCCTGCGGCACGATGTGGATGCTGGGCAACACCTCGGGGCCGAGAATGGCGACGGTCAACTCGGCGCCTTCGATCAGCGTCTCCATCAGCAGATCGCCCGGATACCGCCGTGCCAGCGCGACCGCATCGTCGAGATCTTTTTCCTCGAACACGCGCGACACGCCGACACTGGAACCTTCGCAGGCGGGCTTCACGATCAATGGAAAATCAAGCTCGCGCGCGGCGGCATGCACGCGCGCCGCATCCGCTCCACGCGGTAGCGGCACGAACTTCGGCGTCGGCAGACCGAGCGCGATCCAGACGTATTTGCTGCGCACCTTGTCCATCGACAGCGCGGAGCCCAGTACGCCGGAGCCGGTGAAAGGAATCCCCAGCGACTGCAGCGCGCCTTGCAGCACGCCATCCTCGCCGCCGCCGTGCTGGCCGTGCAGGATGTTGAAGACGCGCGCGAAGTGGCCCGCGCGCGCGGCGTCCAGCAAGGCGGGAATGCCGTCGATCGCGTGCACGTCCACGCCGCGCGCTTTCAGTGCGGCGAGCACGTTGCGGCCGGAATCCAGCGACACCTCGCGCTCCGCAGAACGCCCGCCCATCACCACGGCGACGCGGCCGAAGGCGCGCGGGTCGCTGACGCGTTTCATGCCGCACCCCGCGTCTTCAATTCGCCCGCGGCGGCGAGTTCATTGGCCGCCGCGCCGATGTCTCCCGCGCCCAGCAGCAACAACAGATCACCGTCGCGCAGCAGCGCCGGCAACGCGGCGCGCAATTCGCGCGGATGCTCGACGAACACCGGATCGACCTTGCCGCGCGCACGCACCGCGCGCGCCAGCGCGCGGCCGTCGGCGTTGGCGATCGGCGCTTCGCCGGCGGGATAGACGTCGGTCAGCAACAACACGTCCGCTTCGCTGAGCACCGCGGCGAAGTCGTCCAGCAGATCGCGCGTGCGCGTGTAGCGGTGCGGCTGGAAGGCAACGACCAGCCTGCGATCGGGCCAGCCGCCACGCGCGGCATCGAACACCGCCGCCAGCTCGCGCGGATGGTGGCCGTAGTCGTCGATCAGCAACGCGCGGCCACGATCCAGCGCGATTTCGCCGCGACGATTGAAGCGCCGGCCCACGCCCTGGAATTTCTCCAGCGCGTGCGCGATCGCTTGCGGCTCGACGCCCAGCTGCCAGCCGATCGCGCTCGCCGCCAGGGCGTTCAGCACGTTGTGGCGACCGGGCAAATTCAATATCACCGCTTGCTTGATCCCGTCGGGCAAATGCAAATCGAATCGCATGGCGCCGCCCTGCGCGCGCACATTGCTGGCGCGCACGTCGGCATCATGCTCGATCGCGTAGGTCAAAACGTTGCGCGGCGTGGCGTGCGCCAGAGCCGCCACTTCCGGATCATCCACACACAACACGGCCAATCCGTAGAACGGCAGCCGGTGCAGGAAATCCGCGAAGGCTTTTTTCACCTCGGCGAAATCGCCGTGGTAATTCTCCAAGTGATCGGCGTCGATATTGGTGACCACCGCGATCACCGGCGACAGCAGCAGGAACGAACCGTCCGACTCGTCGGCTTCGGCGACCAGATATTCGCCCGCGCCGAGCCTCGCATGTGCGCCGGCGGACAGCAGTTGCCCACCGATCACGAAGGTCGGGTCGTAACCGGCTTCAGCCAGCACGCTGGCGACCAAGCTGGTGGTCGTGGTCTTGCCGTGCGTTCCCGCGACCGCGATGCCGCGCCGGAAGCGCATCAGCTCGCCCAGCATTTCCGCGCGCGGCACCAGCGGGATGCGGCGTTCGCGCGCGGCGGCGAGTTCCGGGTTGTCGCGCTTGATCGCGCTGGAAGTCACCACCGCATCGGCACCCTCCACGTTGCGCGCGTCGTGACCGATCGCTACGTCGACACCCATCTTGCGCAGGCGATCGGTGACCGGCGACGCGAGCACGTCCGAACCCGAGACCGCATAGCCGAGCGTGTGCAGCACTTCGGCGATCCCGCTCATGCCGGCACCGCCGATGCCGATGAAATGCACGCGCCGGAACGCCTGCATGATGTCGCCCTGCGGAGGCAGCCGACGCGGCGTCATGCAGCCGCCTCCAGACAGCGTTGCGCGATCGTGGCGGCCGCTTCCGGTTTCGCCAGCGTACGCGCGGCCTTTGCTATCGCCAGCAACTTCGCGGGATCGCCCAGCAGGCGCTGCAGCAGCGTGGCGAAACGCGCCATCTGGAAATCGCGTTCCTGCACCAGTTCCGCTGCGTGTATATCCACGAAGGCCTGCGCGTTACGGGTCTGGTGATCGTCCACTGCGTGCGGAAAGGGGATCAGGATCGCGCCCAAACCTGCGGCGGCAAGCTCCGCCAGCGTCAACGCGCCCGCGCGGCAGATCGCGAGATCGGCGCGCGCGTACGCCGCGGCCATATCCTCGATGAAGGGCACGACTTCCGCTTCGACCTGCGCGCGGGCGTAGGCGGCGCGCGTGGCCTCCACGTGATCCGCGCCGCACTGGTGCAACACGCGCGGGCGTTTTTCTTCGGGAATCAGGGCCAGCGAATCGGGAATGCGCTGATTCAAGGTGCGTGCGCCGCGGCTGCCGCCCAGCACCAGCAGTTGCCTGGACGAATCGCCGCGCGCGGCGAAACGCTGCTCCGGTGGCGGCAGGGTGGCGATCGAGGCGCGCACCGGGTTGCCGGTCCACTCCGCGTGCACATCTGAAGGAAACGCATCGGCAAAACCGGCCAGCACCTGTTTCGCGACGCGCGCCAATGCGCGATTGGTGAAACCGGGAATGCGGTTCTGCTCGTGCACCAGCAGCGGCTTGCGCGTCAGCCAGGCGGCGATGCCGCCGGGGCCTGCCACGTAACCACCCATCGACAACACGCAGCGCGGACTTTCCTCGCGCAGGATGCGCAACGAAGCGAATAGCGCGCGCAGCATCATCCACGGCGCGGCGATGCGCGTGAGCAGGTTTTTTCCGCGCACGCCGGATACGGGAACTGCGCGCAGCGCGATGTTGCGAGCCGGCACCAGTGTCGTTTCCATGCCGCCCGATGCGCCCAGCCACAGCACCGGCATTTTGCGCGCGCGCAATTCTTCCGCCACCGCGAGGCCGGGAAAGATATGGCCGCCTGTACCGCCGGCCATGATCATGATCGGAGCGGGCGCGGTGTCAGTCATATGCATGCACCTGCCCGATGTGCGGCTCGATGCGAGCACGCGCGGCCAGCGGAAGCGGTTTTGCAGTGCGCGATGACCCGCGCACCTGCGCCGGACCGTGGTGATCGCGACGCGTGGCCATGCGGCGCGTGTCTTCCGCCCGATGGATTTCGAAACTGGCGCGCAGCAGCACGCCCAGCATCACGCAGGTCATCAGCACGCTGGAACCGCCTGAGCTGATCAGCGGCAACGTCAAACCTTTGGTCGGCAGCACGCCGAGATTCACGCCGACCGACACCAGCGCCTGCAAGCCGATCATCAGCGAGATGCCGAAGGCGACGTAACCCGCGAAGCGTTGATTCACCTCCACGCCTCGCAGTCCCAGCATCAATCCGCGTCCGACCAGCAAGGCGAACAGGCCGAGCACGAACACGATGCCCGCGAGTCCGAGCTCCTCTCCGATCACCGCGAGGATGAAATCGGTGTGCGCCTCGGGCAGATAAAAAAGTTTCTGCACGCTGGCGCCCAGGCCCACGCCGAACCACTCGCCGCGCCCAATCGCGATCAGCGCCTGGGTCAACTGGAAGCCGTCGTTGAACGGATCCTTCCACGGGTCAAGGAACGAAGTCAGGCGCTTGACGCGATAGTCGGTGGACAGCGCCAGATACATCGCCACCGGGATCAGCGGCGTGCCGAGGATCACGAGGTAACGCATGCGCGCACCGGCCAGCCAGACCATGCCGACGGTCACCACGCCGATCAGCGCGGCCGAACCGAAATCCGGCTGCGCCAGCAGCAGTACCGCGGTGAGGCCCGCCACGCACATCGGTTTCAACACGCCGAAGAACTGCCGCTCCACGCCTTCGCGATGACGCACGAGATAACTCGCCAGGTACAGCACGATTACCAGCTTCACCGCTTCCACCGGCTGGAAACCGATCAGGCCGAGATTGATCCAGCGGCGCGCGCCGTTGATGCGCATGCCGAAGTGCGGCACGAATACCGACAGCAGCAGCGCGAAGCCGATCAGCATCGCGCCGAAGGCGTACTTCTCCATCAGCTTGAGCTCGACCTTCATCAGCGCGAAGCCCATCGCGCTGCCCAGTCCGAGGAACATCACGTGGCGCTGCAGGTAATAGAACTCGCCGATGTGCTGGCCATCCGCGACCGCGATCGAACTGGACGCAACCATGACGACGCCGAACACCGCGAGCGTGATCGCCGCCGCCAGCAGCCACGGGTCGTAGCGGCCTTGCCGGCGCTGTGCCTGCGATTGTTCGAACCAGTCGGTCACGTCATCTCACCTTCAATGTTGCGAGACCCACGAGCACCAGCACCACGCTGATGATCCAGAAGCGCACGATCACGCGCGGCTCGGGCCAGCCTTTCAATTCGAAGTGGTGGTGGATCGGCGCCATGCGGAAGATGCGTTTGCCGGTCAATTTGAAACTCGCGACCTGCAACATCACCGAAGCGGTTTCCATCACGAACAAGCCGCCCATTACCAGCAGGATGATTTCCTGGCGCACGATCACGGCGACGCAACCGAGCGCGGCGCCCACCGCCAGCGCCCCGATGTCACCCATGAACACCTGCGCGGGATACGTGTTGAACCAGAGGAAGCCGAGGCCCGCTCCGGTCAGCGAACCGCAGAACACCGCGAGTTCGCCGGCGCCGGGAAGGCCGGGGATCTGCAGGTAATTCGAGAACACCGCGTTGCCGGAGAGATACGCGAACACGCCCAGCGCACCGGCCACCAACACGGTCGGCATGATCGCCAGGCCATCCAGACCGTCGGTGAGATTCACCGCGTTGGAAAAACCGACGATCCAGAAATAGCCGATCACCACGAACACCGCGCCGAGCGGATGCGCGACCTGCTTGAACAGCGGCACGTACAACGCGGTCGCGGCCGGCACGTCGGCGGTGTAGAACAGGAACAGCGCGGCGGCCAGTCCGATCAGCGATTGCAACAGGTATTTCCGGCGCGCCGGCAGGCCACGCGCATCGCGCAGCACCAGCTTGCGGTAGTCATCGTAGAAACCGATCGCGCCGAAAGCGATCGTCACGATCAAGACCGTCCACACGTAGCGGTTGCGCAGGTCCGCCCACAGCAGCGTCGAAACGCCGATCGCCGCGAGGATCAGCGCGCCGCCCATGGTCGGTGTACCCGCCTTGGACAGATGCGACTGCGGGCCGTCGCTGCGCACCACCTGCCCCACCTTGATCGCGGTGAGACGGCGGATCAGCGCAGGCCCCGCCCACAGCGACACCGCGAGTGCTGTCAATGCCGCCAGGATCGTGCGGAAGGTGATGTATTCGAACAGGCGGAAGGCGCCGTAGTGACGTTCCAGCCAGAGCGCCAGTTCAAGCAGCATGGCGCGCACCTCCCCCGTTGCCGTCCAGCAGGCCCGCGACTACACGTTCCATCGCGGAGGAACGCGAACCCTTGACCAGCACCGTCACGCCCGGATGCAACGCCGTGCGCAGTGCGGCGATCAATCCGGCTTGATCATCGAAGTGCTGCGCATTCTTGCCGAATGCGCGCGATGCGTTTTGCGACAATGCACCGACAGCGAACAGTTTGTCGATGCCCGCATCGCGCGCCTGTTCGCCGATCTGCGCGTGCAACGCGGCGGCGCTCGCGCCGAGTTCCGCCATGTCGCCCAGCACCAGCCAGCGCTCGCCGGACTGCAATGCCAACGTCGCGATCGCCGCGCCGGTCGAACCGGGATTGGCGTTGTAGCTGTCGTCGATCACGTGCCAGCCGCCCGGCGCCTTGCGGCGTTGCAGACGCCCGCCGACCGCGTTGACGTTTTCGAGTCCGACGGCAATGGTTGTCAACGGCACATCCAGTGCGAATGCAAGCGCCGATGCCGCCATCGCGTTGGCGATGTTGTGGCGGCCCGGCAGCGGCAAACGCACGCGCTGCGAACCGTTCGGCGTGATCAGGGTGAATGTGCTGCCGTCGGCGCGCATCTCGATCGCATCTGCGCGAACGTCGGCACCGTTGTCGAATCCGAACCGCAGCACGCGCCTCGAGCCCGCCAGGCCGACAAAGAAATCCGCGAACGTGTCGTCGGCATTGATCACCGCGGTCCCGTCGGCCGGAAGCGCCTGATACATCGCGCCCTTGGTTTCGGCCACGCCCTCCAGAGAACCCATGCGCTCAAGATGCGCGGGCGCGATGTTGTTGACGAGGCCGACTTCGGGCCGCGCAATGGCGGCGAGGTAGGCGATATCGCCAGGCTTGCCCGCGCCCATCTCGATCACTGCATATTGCGCGTCTTCGGGCATCGACAGCAGCGACAACGGCAGGCCTATCTCGTTGTTGAAATTGCCGGCGTTGCTGTGCGTGCGGCCGTGGTGCTGCAGGATGGACGCGGTGAGCGTCTTCACCGTGGTCTTGCCGTTGGAACCGGTGATGCCGGCCACGCGCGCACGCCGCTGCGCACGCACGGAGCTGGCGAGATCGCCCAGCGCCAGCACCGTGTCGGCAACCACCACCTGCGGCAGCTGCGCATCGACTCGCCGCGAAACCAGCGCGCCGGCAGCGCTGAGTTGCGCAGCCTGTGCGAGATGATCGTGGCCGTCGTGGTGTTCGCCCTTGATCGCCACGAACAATTCGCCGGGTGCCAGCTTGCGTGTGTCGGTTGAAACGCCGCGTGCTTGCGCATCCAAGCCATGCAGCATGCCGTGCGTCCACAAGGCGATTTCGGAGAGACGCAGGTTCAACATGCGCGTGCCTCCAGAATTTTTTCTGCCACGGTCAAGTCGTCGAACGGCCGCTTGACGCCGCCGACTTCCTGATAGGTCTCGTGGCCCTTGCCAGCGATCAGCACCACGTCGCCCGCGTTTGCTTCGTTCAACGCCAGTTCGATCGCGCGCGCGCGATCGCGCTGCACAATCGCACGCTGCGGCTGCGCGAAGCCGGCGAGTATCTGCGCGGCAATGGTGTCCCCGTCCTCGCCGCGCGGGTTGTCGTCGGTGATGATGGCGAGATCGGAATATTTTTCCGCGATCGCGCCCATCTGCGGACGTTTGCCTTTGTCGCGCTCGCCACCCGCGCCGAACACGCAAATCAATTTTCCTCCGCAGTGCGCGCGCAGTGTGGTCAGCGCCTGCTGCAAGGCATCGGGCGTGTGCGAGTAATCGATGACGACCAACGGACACGCGCCGCCACCGAGGCGACTCATGCGGCCGGCCACAGGTTCGAGCGTTTCCAGTGCATCGCGGATGGAATGAAACGGCGTGTCCAGTGCACACAGGACGCCGGCCACTGCAAGCAGATTGGCAACGTTGAACGCGCCGAGCAGGCGCGAATGCACTTCGCCTTCGCCCTGCGGCGTGTGCAACACGAAATCGATGCCGTCGGCGTGCGTGCACACATCCGTCGCGCGGATCTCGGCGGTGTCGTTTTCGATCGCGTAGCGCAGTTTCTGCACGTGCGCCGGCAAACGCGTTGCCAGCTCGCAGGCGAACGCGTCGTCCACGTTGAGCACCGCGGCGCGCAGCGTCGGCCATGCGAACAACTTGGCCTTGGCCGCGCCGTAAGCTTCCATCGTGCCGTGGTAGTCGAGGTGATCGCGGGTGAGATTGGTGAAGACCGCGACATCGAATGCGACGTCGTCAACACGGCCCTGATCGAGCGCGTGCGAGGACACTTCCATCGACACGTGCGAAGCGCCCTGCTCGCGGAATTCCGCCAGCAGTGCGTGCACGCTGATTACATCCGGCGTGGTGCGCTCGCCGCCGAGCACTTCACCGTGCAAGCCCGCGCCCAACGTTCCGATGGTGGCGGCGCGATGGCCCAGATACGTGAAAGCCTGCGCCAGCAGTTGCACCGTGGAAGTTTTGCCGTTGGTGCCGGTGACGCCAATGACGGTCAAGTGCTCCGAAGGACGATCGAAAAAGCGTGCGGCGATCTCGCCGAGGCGGGAGCGCAGATGATCGATCCAAACGACGTGCGCGCCGTATCCCGTCTCCCGTCTCCCGTCTCCCCCTTTTTCCGCCAGCACCGCCACAGCCCCACGCCCCATCACCTGCTGCGCGAACGCGATCCCGTGCGTTCGCGCGCCCTGCAGCGCGACGAATGCATCGCCCGCGCGCACGTCGCGCGAATCCTGCGTCAGTCCGGTCACGACGATGTCGCCGGCATTCGGCGCGTCGCTGATGCCGCGCAGAAGATCGGCAAGTTTCATCGCGCGCGCGCTCACGGATCGCGTCCTCGCGCAATGGTGCCGATCGGCGCCGCGGGCGGGGGCGTTTGCGGACCGCCGGCATACCAGCGCTGCACGTTGTCGGGCGGCACGTCCAGCAATCGCATCGCACCGTTCATCACTTCACTGAACACCGGCGCGGCGACCAAGCCGCCGTAATACTCCCCGCCGTGCCCACCGGGATCCTTGATCATCACGATCCCGACCAGACGCGGGTCGCCGGCCGGAATGATCCCGGCGAACAGCGAAAAATATTTATCGGCATAGCCGCCGCCGGTGGCGATGTGCGACGTGCCCGTTTTGCCGGCGACCGTGTAATTGGTCACCGCCGCATCCGGCGCGGTGCCGATCGGCGTCACCACCGTTTGCAGCATCTGCATCACTTCATGTGCGATGCGCGGATCGAATACGTTGTTCAGCGGATTGTCGGAGCCCTTGACGAATGTCGGCTCGCGGATGCGGCCGTCGTTCGCCATCGCCGCGTACGCCTGCGCGAGTTGCAGCGGCGTGACATTGAGGCCATAGCCGAACGAGATGTTGGCCTTGGTGAGCACGCCCCACTTGCGCGGCACCGGCAGGTATCCAGTGGACTCGCCGGGAAAGCCGCTGCCGGTGCTCTGCCCGAACCCGAAGCGGTGCAACATGTCCCACATCTGCTGCGCGCTGAGCGTCTGCGAAATCTTGATCGCGCCGACGTCGCTGGAATACGTGATCATGTGGCTGACGTCGATCAGCCCATGACTGTGGGTGTCCTTGAACACGTGCCCGCCCAACGTCAACGAGCCGGGCGTGGTGTCGAGCGGAGTGGTCGGAGTCCACTTGCCCGATTCCAGCGCAGCCGCGACGGTGAAGGTTTTCATGGTCGATCCGGGTTCGACCACATCGGTGACAGCGCGGTTGCGGCGCGC